>Ga0209284_10000257_pt1 | contig 86053 bp, 69 predicted proteins | sample FRY03_FD_187211 | JGI IMG/M metagenome (GOLD analysis project Ga0209284, IMG submission 187211) | Freshwater microbial communities from Lake Fryxell liftoff mats and glacier meltwater in Antarctica - FRY-03 (SPAdes) (version 2) | ecosystem: Environmental > Aquatic > Freshwater > Ice > Glacier... | reverse complement strand
GCAGGGTGTTCCCTTCTCGTTCGGTGCCATGCGCGAGCTGTGGCAGAAGGAGCTCCTGAAGAGGGTGTCCACGGACACCCCGAACTAGTCAGTGATGCGTGGAACCATAGTCCAATTCAAACAAATTTGAATTTTCGGACATGTCCCCCGCCGAAAAAACATCACTCAACTTTTTAGTATTGACCTCGGTCCTCGAGGCCCAGCCTCCCACTTTTAATTAATCGTAACATTTTTCATGATCACGAAAATAATAAAAATCAAAAAACATCATCAGAAAAAAGTTTGGATAAGTTAATTCTAGGTTCAAGACAGATTTTCCGATTCTGTGGTACAAATATTTGGTAGAATTTGATCCGCTTTACTCCGTTTTTGATGTAGGTCTCTTTTGCGGAAATGGTGTTCCTTACCTTGTTTTCTGGTACAAAATCGACGGTACCTGTAGGACCAGGTCGAATTTTTGATACGAACACGGAACCTATTTAGTTTACAGGGATACTGACTGTGGACCTTAAATTGGTTCCAAACAGATGATTTGGGAGAATCTGTGCCCTTCCGGAGGGGAAGAGACACGCTAGCAACATGCAGGCGGCGATGTGCAGCGCGACCGGCTACACCATGCAGGGGATCGCGGTGTCGGGGAACCTCGGGCTCCTCGACTTCCTGCTCGGAAGCAAGTCCCGGGCGGATTCCATGAATCTCACGCTGGTGCGTGTGCTGCCCCTGCGCGTCAAGAGCTACCTGCTGCTGCTCTCGGACGGCTCGGCGTGCAGTTTTGCGCTCGCGATAGACAACGAGAGCCTGTTCCGCCTGGTGCACAAGTACGGTGCGTGTGTGCAGGGCAGTCTGTGCTGTGTGATGCTCGCCAAGTGTGCCGCTGCCAAGGGCCCGCCCGTGCTCCTGTGTCGCCAGGTGCAGATGCTCAGTCTTGAGAAGAACCGCAAGCTGCCTTTTCCGGTCTCCCGCAACGGAGCGCGTGCCGAGATGGAGATGCAGCGCGAGATGACCAGGAGGGCGGACATGAATGAGGTTGTGCCGGTGCGTGGCCCGTGCCGTGTGGTCGACACGACCCCGCCCTACTCGGCCCTGGCGCGCTTCTCGCTTGTCGATGCGTGCCTGCAGGGCTTGAGCGCGTCGTTCGAGGCGCGCCTGTGCGTCGCCGGGGTCTGGCAGGACGCCGAGCGCGAGACACCCGATGTGGTGCTCACGGACGGGGAGCGCACTGTGCTGGTGGAGGGGGCGCAGCTCAAGGGCGTGACGCACGGCGACGTTGTGGACGTGAGTGGGCGTATGCTGGAGGGAGTGCAGGGGGGCTACGTGCGGGCCTCAGTGCAACAGTACTCAGTCGTTGGAGAGGACAGGGCGTGCCTGGCCCGTCTGGCCTGCAAGGGAGACCTGTTGCACAAGCAGGTGAGCGTGTGGCACCAGATGGGCAAGACGGAGCCCGAGAGCGGGAAGATGGTGCACGACGAGGTGCTGCAGGATGCGATGATGGAAAGGGCGGACAAGGGGGACGTGATGTGCAAGTCCCGGCGCTTCACCCTTCAAGAGTACTTCTCGCTGCGTATGTGGACGCTGGACCAGGGCGACTATGTGAAGTACGGACGCTTTTATTACGTGGCGCTGAGCCTGCCCAGCCTGCATGCCGAGGCCGGGCAGTTCTCCAAACTGGGCCGGAGTGTCGTGCCTTTGAAGAACGACAGAGATGTTCTCGGGCTCATACTCACGCACCTCTCTGCGACAGAAATTGCGAGGATGCGCGTGGTGTGTCGCTTCTTCCGCAAGGAGGTGGTGCTGCTCTGCTCGAGCTTCACGCAGGACCCGGACAAGGGAGCTGACGCGTCCGAGGAAAGTGTGCCCGAGGACTCTGCGCAAAAAGAGTATACGCGGTACTTGAAGCACCTTGTGGATGTGCAGCTCTGGGACTGCCTGCGCCCGAGGTCTGAGGCGGAGTGCGCGACTGGTGTCCCCTGCGTGAGCTTCCAGACACCCTCTATCGCGCGCAGCTTCGGCCAGTTCTATGCTGAGAACTCCATCAAGTGCGTGTGCGGGGGAAGCGCGAAGTACCGGCACGACAACAAGCGCTGCGTCTTCTGCATTCTCGCGCTCGACAAGAACCGCTACTGGCCGGGCGACTGGAGCGAGTCCGCGCTCACGAAAGCAATGGAGAAGGTGGATTCTATGGAGTGGGACTACCATGATCTTACGGATCTGGTCCATCGCCACGACAAAATTATCTCTGGGAACGTCTCGCTGTGGAAGCGCAGCACATACATCCAGACTTATCTCAGCCAGAACATGAACGTTGGTGGCCTTCAAATCCTCACAGGCCCGCCGGTGTTGCAGAAGGAGGAGAGAAGCCAGATCGCACTCTACACCCAGGAGAAGGTCCGGGAGCATTTGCGAGACTTTGAGCATCTGATGTGGGAGACGGAGGAGACGGACCATTTTCACTTCTCCGAGTTCCGCATTGGTCAGGGGGGGGGGGAGGACGCGAGGAGCGTGAGGAACTGGTACTCGATCTTGCAGCACCGGATCCAAGTTCAGCCATTGGTCCCGGGGGTGATCAGGATGGTGTATGATGACGCTGTGAATGAGTGTATGCGCCTACGCAAGGCGTGGGACGACCGAGCAGAGGGGTTGTCGCAAGAGGGGTCGATGCCAGCGGTTGTCTTTTCGCTCCCGGACGCCGACGCCGAGATGTTCACCGCCTTCCGCGTCACGGTGCAGGTGTGCGGGGACTTGTTCTTTTTCGCTACCGTTCTGTACGGCGTCGGGCTCGTGAAAGAGGACATTATTGCGTTCATGTTCCAGGACGACAATCGCGTGTCCTTTGTGGGTCACGATGGCCTCACCAAGACCATCTTCACGACGGATTGCGACTCGTTCTTCGATATTGTGTGGAGCGCCATCAAGACCCGCGAGCTGGACATCGCTTTCAAGAAGAAGCTGAAGAAGGATTGTGTCGACCCGCTCTCGCAGCTGCCAGCACTGGAGAGAGTCAACGTGATCGAGAACTTCGTGCTCGACATGACGGTCCACACGATCAGGCCCACCGCCTTCATGTCGGGAGAACACGAATATCTGGAAGAGACGGAGCGTGTGATGATGTACGAGCTGCTGTGCAGCGACTTTGTGGTGCGTGAAAGCAGCATCGGGCCTCTGTCGTGCGGACCGGAGTCTGGAGAGATTGCGGAATTGTTTATTGAGCTGCAACACTTCTACGATACTTGTGACCTCGACATGGACTTGCAGCGCAGACTGCGTTTGACACGCAATCGCACGCATGGGGAACTCGACGAGACATCCCCCGGCCAGTCCCAGTCTCTTGGGAGCGAATAGGACGCTTCTAGCACGGAGGCGGTGTAGGAGCGCGCACTGTGTGTATGCGTGTATGTGTGTATGCGTATATGTGTGTATGCGTGTATGTGTGTATGCGTGTATGTGTGTATGCGTGTATGCGTGTATGTGTGTATGCGTGTATGTGTGTGTATGCGTGCTTTGCGTGCTTGCGTTCATCTTGTGGGCGTGCATCCCTGTATGCGTACATGCGTGTTCACGCGCGCCCCCCTCCCTCCTGCCGTGTGGCGGGACCCTCGTGCTCTGTCGTGCAAGGCCCGGAGACGGGGTCCGGCAGGTCGTGGAGGGATCTGCGGATGCGCTCGACGAGGCGGCTTTCGGTTGTGAACATGCTGAGCCCGTTCTGTCTGTGGTAGTGCATGCTGATGTGTGAGGTCATGTCCTTGATGTCGAGGTCGCAGAGCTCCCGCATGAGGTCCTGCTGCTGTTTTGTGAACATGAATACATAGTAGTTTCTCTCTGCGCCCTCTGTGTGTGCCGTAAGCGCCTGACTGAGTCTGCGCACGACTCGGTGGTCCATGTTCTTGCGGGCAATGGCCCGCATGGTGCCTATGTCCCACGCGAGCACCTGCAGCGGGAAGACGTACATTTTCTTCTTGCACCGGCGCTGCACCCAGTGGTGGCAGCAGACACATGAGGAGAAGGTGGCGTGGCCCTCTGTCTCCGGGCCCCCCCCGTCGAGTCCCTGCTCGTCGTGCGCGGCCTGGCAAATATTGTGCATGGTGCGGTGTATGTTGTCCTGCCGGGACAAGGTCCTCTGCTTCGCAAGAATCTTTTCCACCTGCGAAACCGGGATGCTTTTCTGGGCATGGCCTGCGAGGGACCCGCAATACACACACGCCCTGCCGTGCTCCTTGTCCGCCCGCACGATAGCGGCCCAAGTACTCTGCATGACAGGTTCGCAGCACGCAAACACGGTTGAACTTGCAGACGGGATCAAATCACATCAAATTTTACTTACAAGAAACATTTAATCCTAACCGCCGGACCTAATCGTCTTTTGCAGAGGGCGAGAATGCAGCTACCGGACTGGTGCACTTGATCTCCTGCAGCTGATTAATAATGCCATCGAAGCGACCAATCACAGTCATCTGCTGCGCACACAACTTCTCGGACTCACAGAGCTTGGCCTTGACGGACGCGAGCTCCTCGGTAAGATTTTTGTTTTGTTCAGACAACAACTCCTTTTCCTTCTTCTCGGAGCGTAGGACTTCCTCAAGGACACCGAACTTGTTGTCAAAGACGCCCTGGTTGGTAATCGCATCGGATCGGAAGCTGGATATGAGCTGTTCGTAGTCCTTCACCTGCTTGACAAGCGAAAGGTTGAATTGGTACAGGCGCGAGTTGTCCTGGTGCTTCACGTTCAGATGGTGAGATATCGACTCCTGAATAATCATGGAGACGTCTTGCATACAGTGTGTGATCCTCTGCCCCACCATCATCGATATGTTGTTGTGAATCTCCGGCAAAGGCAGGTCCGTCCGCTGGCTCGTGTGAACACGGGAGTGTTCGGAGACTCCTTCCCTGCCGCCCTGCCAGGAGTTATCCGGCTGATTGCCATTGTCGTTGTCGAACATGCCCAGCTCGGTCTGCATGGGGCTGTTGGCTTGGACACGGCCATGAGCGCCTGCCGCATCATTGTAGGGCATAGCATTCTGCGGAAGCACTTCGTTGAAGCGGGTGCGGATCGAAGCGTCCTCCGTCATGTTGTTGAAGTTGTCGCCGTCGCCCTGGTTATACGCCCCGAAATGGGCCTCACCGCTGCCATCGTTCGAGCCAAAGCACCCCTCATTCCCAGGTTGGAGCATGCATGTGCCTTCAATGTCCATGCTTGCGTGCCGAGGAAGACGTGTTTAGAACCAATTTACGAATTACTGGGTATTTATACATTTTTGAGTAAAGGAACCAATTTGAGGTACCGTCATAAATTTGTACTGATTGTTCCCCGGACGTTGCCAGGCGCTTCAAGTCATGCCAAATGGCCCACTAACAGGGTCATCCATTCCGTGACTTGACGAACTGATTGTTCCCCGGACGTTGCCAGGCGCTTCAAGTCATGCCTAATGGCCCACAAACAGGGTCATCCATTCCGTGACTTGACGAACTGATTGTTCCCCGGACGTTGCCAGGCGCTTCAAGTCATGCCCACTGGATCAAAAAAAGATTCGTCCGTGACTTGACTTGGGGAAATGATTGTTCCCCGGACGTGACCAGAATATCAAGTCATGCCCTGGTACACGGCCGGGTGGGCCCAGTCCTTGAGGTCCACCACCTCCGGGAGGCGCGGGTGGCGGATGTGCCGCATGGTGTACAGCTTGCACAGGATGGCCACGTCGTCGGCGCAGTACTCCCGGAGCTGCTGCCAGCGGCCCTGCTCGGCCATGCGCACGGCCTCGAGCCCGCTGGAGATTTTGACCTCCATGTTGTTTGTCTCGCACAGCAGGTTCAGACTGAAGGTCTTGCCGTACACGAGTCGCGAGCACTCGAGGATGTCGGTGGTCTTGAGCACCCACCGGGTCATGGTGTCGCTGTCGATATGGAAGGACGTCTGCATGAAGGGCAGGTCGAAGCGCACGCCGTTGAAGGCGCAGAGGCTGGTTGCCTCCTCGAAGTGCTGCACCATCTCGTCGAGCAGCGCCGGCAGGGACGCGGGGTCCTCCTTGCGCACGCGCGCGAACTCGTAGTTGCGCCGCGCGCCCGTCCGGAAGTCCTCCGTGCTCACCACCGTCACCGCGTGCCGCCGCGCGTCGAGCCCCTGCGTCTCGATGTCGAACGCGAGCATCTCGCGCCACATCGACGAGACCTGCGCAACACAGGGTTTTGTTTTTGTTTCTCGTTGAGAATACATTGACGGACACAGAGATGGTTGTTTACGGTTTATTTGAAACACTATGCGCTTTTGCACAGGGTGCATTTGCAGGTGTAAGGGAGTATCTGGGGCATCGCAGTAGGCCAGCACCTGGAGTGATAGTACACTCCTGCTGTTTTTACGCGCGAGCAATTGCTCCATACTTCGATCTGGCATGCGGGACATCTGCCCTTGCAAACTATCTCTTCTTCCGGCTCCTCGTGCGCTTGTGGGTTCACGTCGCGTTCCTCGTCGCTGTCGGATATGACTACCACGTCCGGTTCGTCGCCTGTTGGCTTCCCGGCCGGGCAGCCTTGAGAGACGGCCGCCGTCTGCTCCGATGCTGTGTCGGTGGAGAGGCAGGCATCGCTCGGGCGCGCCAGGATTGCTTGCTCCTCGCTAGTCACGCTCGAGATCTTCTTGCATTTTCCGCATCCACACCTCACGACACCCCGCGCACCCTCGGGCTCGATGCAGCGCAAGTGCACGACGCAGCCGTCGGGGTTCTTGCCCTTCAGGCAATTGGACCACACGTACTCGTCACACGACGGGCAAGTGCATTCGAGTTTTGCGCGAAATTTCTTTGGCAAGAGCTGCTTGGCATAGAACCGGGAAGTCCCCGCCTGGGCCTTCGGAGCGGGTCCCGGGAGACCATCGCAGACACTGGCATCCTCGCGCGCACGCTTGCTGGTGCAAGGGCCAGTCGCAGCATACCCCGGGCAGTGGTGCTCGTCGCTTGACATGAGGTCCAGCTGCCATGCGTCTGGCTCCGGTCCCTCCGAGGCTAATCGCGGCCGCCCGTGCGGGCCCTGCGCGTGCTGTGGGGGGGGTGAGTCTTGTTCTCTCTCCTGACTGAGGCCCACTATATGACGCGGTGTGTCGTCCCTGCTCGACCGAGGGATGACGTAGAAATGCACAGTATCGCTCTGATTCCACGTTTTTGTGTATCCGAGGCCAATCTGGAGCAGGCCCCCGCCAATGTGGGGACCTGGCTCCGCGCGTACCACGTTAATGTAGGGGCCATGTTGACTCCTCCAGCCGTTTATCAATTTGCCCCTTCCCTGATACACTAATTTACACTTGGTGTAATACACTTTCTCTTCTGGGCAGTGCGCCTCAGCGTCCGCCCCAGCATACGGGGACGAGGGCCTGCTACCGGAGTCGTCGACGGGCGTGGACACTGTGCGCAAAATGAGGCCTTCACCTCCCTGGTTCCACACGCAGTGCATTTCTCTGATCAACGTGTGCGAGCAAGTCACGTCCGTCCACTGCACTGCCGTGATATTCGGACCACCATTCTGGATCATGTCGTTTATCTTGTCATCGGGGATGCGGTTGTCGCGAAAGCCCAATCCGAATACATGCATATGGATACGGGGATTATCGCCCGGTGCGTCCCATTGCGGTGTGTCGTCCATCCGACGGAACTGTGGCATCTTCCTACTCAGATCATGCACATCAGTGTACGGAAGTGGACGGCGATTGAGGAACGTTTTCATGGTCGTCAAGAAGCATTCGTAGTTGCTGTCGGATTTACGGGAACAGGTAAGCTCGGCCCGCACGCTCTCGCCTTCGGGCCAGGCCTTGTAGCCAAACTTGTTCACCGGTAGCACCAAGTGCAGCACCATGCCTTTCGCCGTCAAGAAGTATATGAACTGGCCCACCCTGATCATCTGCACGTTGATCCCGTCATATTTGATGGACCACTGCGATAAATTGCCAGGCTGGAAGATACCAAGACCCTCGATACTTGACTTTCCATGGATGTACCGATTGGTTCTCTGCTTCAACACAAAATGTCTGTTTAATTCCCTCTCGAGCTTCTGGTAACCTACTTCAGGCGGGTGCGGCAACGACTCCAGCTGGTCATATTCACGTACAGTGCTCTCGTGCTCTGCGGCTTTCATCGCGCACATTCCGTCTTCGGAACCTTCCGCCCTGGGGCGGAATCTGGTATTGAGTGTGCACGCAGCAAGTGTTCTTATATATCGACGGCATACAAAGCTATACCGCGCCCGCCTTCGCCGCCCGCAGCTGCGCGAGCAGGTCGTCCTGGCTGCCGGTCGTGGGGCCCGGGCGTCTGGCGAGCTCGGGGGGCGGCGGACCGGGGCCGGCCGGCCGCGACGACGGCGCGGCCGCGACGCTGCCCCAGTACAGGTACGCGTACACGCCGAGCGAGACGAGGACGCTGCCGAGCAGGACGTAGGACTCGACGAAGAGCACGTGCAGGTTGACGTGCATCGCGGTGAAGCTGTGCGTGTTGCGGTCCACGCCTGTGAGCACGAGGCTGCAGAGGAAGAAGACGGAGGCGCTGAGGTAGTACCAGATCACCCGGGCGAGGACCTCCCACCAGGCGAGCACGCGGAGACAGCCGAGCATGACGTGGCACAGGGCCAGGCCGGCCCAGAGCACGGCCACGGCGTGCACGCGCAGGGACACGGTCACGCGGAAGGCCACGGCGGCCACGAGCATGCTGGAGGAGGCGGCCCAGAGCACGTCTGCCGCCCAGTACGGGGCGAGCATGTACAGGCGCGCGCACTCGACGTCGACCTCGGCCCACGCCTGCCTGCCGCGCAGGTTGGTGTAGCCGACGAAGGCGGCCGGGAGCATGAAGCCCACCGCCCGGTTGAGGGTGTCCTTGCGGAAGGCGTGGGCGTCGAAGTACGCGAGGAAGCAGAGGCACGCAAACACGGGCGTGTCGTCGAGGACGGCGGGGAGCAAGCGCGTGACCGCGACGGTGGCGCACGCCCGCCAGGCGAGCAGGAAGAGCGGCAGGTAGCTCCGCACCAGGTGCAGCTCGAAGAGGGGCCCGTCGCTCGAGGACATCGGCGGGGGGCGCGCCGGCGCTATATACAGCGGCGCGCGCCGCACACCGATGGCGCCTACTGCGGCGCGAGGTCGATCTGGGCCAGCAGCGCGAGCATGGGGCCGGCCTCGAAGCGCAGCATCTGGAAGACGGACTTGGTGTACGGCGTGGGCCGGACGAGCAGCGCGAGGCACTTGTTGACGAGCATCTGGCGCCTGTCCTCGAGCGCCGGGTGGTACGCCGCTGCGACGCCGACGTAGTGCATGTCCGCGACGACCTGCAGGGTGGCCGAGTCCGGGGGGGCGGGGCCCGGCAGCACCGCGCGCAGGCGCTGCATGCAGACGTCCGCCACGAGCACGGCGTTGCGCTGCCGGTCGAACACGAGGTACATGGGCGTGTCGGTGCGGGTCTGTATCCGGTTGGCGGCGAGCGCGCTGCGCGTGGCCTCGTCGACCGTGACGAAGGGCGCGTCGTACGTCGAGCCGTCCTCCACGCGGATGCTGAGGCGGCCGCGGGGGCCCGTCCCGTCCGGCAGCCCGCGCAGGAGCGCGGCGGCCGCGGCGTCGAGCGGCAGGGCCTGCATGCTGTGCGCGAGCAGGACGGAGGCGGAGTACGGGTTGCGCGCGTTGGCGAGGATCCCGGCGGCCAGACACACGCTCTGGGCGAAGGCCAGGGACTGCGTGGGGAAGGCGGAGGTGATTTTGCTGGTGCACGTGGTGTTGAAGTGCTGGTAGAGACGGAACGCCGGGGAGCCCATCGTGAGGACCCGGCACGTGCTCACGTCCGCCCGGCGCGGCATGGCCTCGCGCCGGAGCATGATGCGGTCGAAGCGCTGCTCGCACTGGGCCAGGCTCGTGTACGGCTGCATCGCGACCGCGGCGTACGTGATGGCCGGGATGAAGGCCGTCTTGCACACGAGGTGCTTGCCGATGGCCTGCGCGCCCACCACCGCGTGCGGGTCCCCGAAGCAGTCGAGCACAATGTGGCGGTGGTCGACGGAGACCGTCTGCAGCACCTCGACCGTGGAGGCGTCGCACACGCGCGCCACCTGCACCGAGTGCGTGAAGGGCGACGAGCTGTGCAGGACCACGTCGACGGCGGGGTGCGCGGAGAGGTTCACGGTGGCCTCGGCCGCGCTCCAGGTGTCCGAGGCGTTCTTGCCCATGGCGGTCACGTGCGCCTTCAGCACGGCCACCAGACAGGGGGGGCTGCCGACAGCGAGACGGATCCACTTGTCGTGCACCACTCGCACACGCATTGCGGTCTGGCGCCGCAGCCGTAAATACTGGGCACGGATTGGACTGATGTGTGCGGGCGCATTATATATGAGAGCACGGGCGGGGCTCGATGCACGGCCTGGCGGGGGTGGGCCTGCACCGGCCGCGCTCGGTGGGCGCCGTGGCCGTGCTCTCGGTGCTGGCGGCGCTCTGGCTGGTCATGTTTGTGATCTCGCGCGTGCACATGCTGCACCTCTCGTTCACCTCGATGAAGCAGCAGCGCGAGGACGAGAGCTGGCTGCTGCAGCAGTGCGCGTCGGACACGTTCTACCACAACATGAAGCAGCACTCGTCGCTGTGCGACGACCTGGCCGTCACGAGCCGGAGCAGCCTGCTGCTCAACGCGGTGCAGCACGTGCTCGACAACACGTTCCTGTGCGGGTACACGCCGTGCCACCAGCTGCTCGACGCGACGCTGGCGTGGCTCTTCGGCAAGGGGCTGGTGGTCACGGGGATCATCGCCGTGGGCGTGCTGCTCTTCCCGACGCTCTTCGTGCCGGTCGTGCGCAGCAACATGAACTACCTCGCCGACCGCCGCATGCACCAGCTCTACAACGCGCCGTACGGGGCCATCCACTACGGCGGGACGCACCCGTGGAGCATCGAGGACCAGGACAAGTTCAACCAGGCCAAGCTGCTGTGACGGCGACCCTGCGCAGGCCTCACTGCGGCGCCTCGAAGACGAAGCTGTAGATGAACAACACGGTGCCCATGAGCGTGCTGACGGTGAGGACGAGGATCTGGTCGCACACGGCGTCGACGGAGGAGGACGCGTGCTGGAGCATGCCGTCCGTGAGCAGCGTGGCGAAGACCAGGAGGTCGAGGAGCAGCAGGGCGCGGTCCCCGAGGCTGGCCGGCGTGCCGGCGGCCCCCGAGGAGTGCACGCACAGGAACTTGAACCAGTTGCGCGTCCCGAAGAGCATGGTGAGCGGCAGCGTGTACGCCGTGTCAAAGGTGTAGTAGATGCGCATCATCAGGAGGAAGAGGCAGGTGGTCAGAGGGGAGATGAAGGAGCGCATGGTCGAGACGCAGACCCCGTCGAACTGCAGCAGGGCCTCCAGGACGGCGTACCCGTAGAGCACGTAGAAGAGGCGCAGGTCGGCGCTGCTCACGATGTACGCGAGGAGCTCGTGGCGCCACAGCTCGACGCCGGTGAAGACCACCGTGACGACGAGCGCCGCGTGCTGCGGCCACAGCACGCCCATGTCCCTGTTGCTGATAATGTTCTTGATGTTCTCGGCGACGCAGCTCACTATGTACACCGCGAGCACGCAGACAAAGAGCTGCGTCGCCAGCCCCGTCGAGTCCTGCCGCCAGAAGACGCGCCCGGAGGGGTGGTCGAACACGACGTCGAGCCGGGCATCGAGCAGGTCGCACAGCGAGACCTCGTAGCGCTGGTCCTGCTGGTTCACGGAGCGGCCGCTGCGCGCGTGCGTGCACGACGAGCCGTTGGGGAACGTGTCCGTGAAGGAGTTGCGGGGTATGCCGGAGAAGTCCTCGGGAATCTCCACGGCCCCCACCGGGAAGAAGAGCATGGCCGAGACATTGCCTTGCCGCTGCTCGCACAACGCCTCGTGCGAGACGCGACAGGCCTCGGAGCGCCACGAGCCGACTCCCTCCTGCAAGCGGCTCGACTGCGAGCGGCCGTGCAGGAGCCCGAACGCGTTGAGCCGGGTGAACCCCGCCGCCATGCGGCGACTGAAGTGCGGCCCGTGGTGCCAGGGCAGCGCCCGCCTCTGGTCGGCGAGCACCACAAAGGGCATGCCTGCGGGGTCCAGGGCGGCGTACGGCATCGGGCGTCCGCCGTGCGGTGTTTAATAGTCTGCGTTGCCCCCCTTTCGACACAAACGAAGCATGTTGCAGCGTGTTTGTTAACGTATGCCAGGTCCTCACCCACATACATACACATATATATATATATATATATATATATATATATATATATATATATATATATATATATATATATATATATATATGAATGGGGAACATAATTATATATGTATATTTTTTATTATTTTCTTTCTCAAACCCGAGCAAAAAACAAATCAGTTCGAAATACATGACGATAAGAGGACGGGAGTGAGAAACAACCCAATTCACTCAGCTTCAGCACCCACCACATGCCTCGCATCGGACATGGTTTTCTTGGTATGTCTTTGGTCATTGCGCAGACGTCGCCCGGGGCTGCTCGTGACCCGCAAGTGCAAGAGCCTGCCCAAAACACCTCCGAAGCCCTCGCCAGCGCAGTCGCTCAAGGCCCCGCACCATCCTGAGCGCGACATGCAGCCGAAAGGCGAGCAGGCGTCACGCCGGCGCACATGGATGTGGAAGCGTTTTGGTGGATGCTTTTGTGTTGGGTTTTGAATAAACATTTGCATTTGACACCTTCGTTCCCGAGCACACACACCTCTTATTGTGGAATAAATCCATTGTCACACACGCAATCGTCCAAAGTACTTATGCGCACAGGCGCCGTGCTGTTGCCGGGGCACTCGTACATGAGGTTGTCGCCCGGACAGAAATGGTTGCGGGGACACTCCTGGCAGAGACCCGAGGGCGCGCTCCAGAAGCCGGGCAGGCACACGCAGTCGGACGCGAACCTGGAGCCGGGCTCGGAGGACGAGTGGTCTCTGCACTTCGTGGCGTTGCCTTGCTCCGGAATGCCCCCACAGAAGAAGTCGGCTGCACAGAGCCCACATGGCCCTCCCGGAGGCCCTGAGTATCTGGCAATACAGAGGCAATCCGTTTGTACTGTGTTGACTGCCGTGGATCGAGTGCCCGAATTGGCCGGGCATGAGGTGCACTCCTGGTTGCCAGTGGATGTCTTGTACGTGTCCGCGGGACAAGCGCCGCATTGTGTATCACCCGTCCTGGTGTATCCAGCCATGCACAAACAATCTGTTGGCCAACGCTGAAGACCAGGTGTGGTAGAGAAAGGGTGGCATGAATTACACGAATTTACATCTGTTCCTGTTACCAACCACTTCCAGGTCCCTACTGGGCATTTTGTGCATCCTGTGTGCGTCCCATACCAACCAAGGCCGCATATACACTGACTCAAAGATACGGATGCGAAAAATAAGGTGTACATATTGATGTTGGGGCAATTCCGACATGTTGCGCTACCAACATGGGTCTTGTATCTATGTCGAAGGCACGCGGTGCACACGCCTGCGACAAGGGTGTACCCCTCGGCGCAGAGGCACTCGGCGACGGCGACGGCCCCGGGCAGCGACCTCGTATTCACTGGACAAGGCGTGCAGGCCGCGCTGCCCGTCGAGTTCTTGAACGAGTTGGCGGGGCACGGGGCGCAGAGGCCGTCGGAGAGAGAAGCACCAGGCGCGCACACGCAGGCCGCGAGCGCCGTGCTGCCGCTGGCGGAGGTGGTGTGGAGGGGGCATGTCTGGAGGCGTGCGCTGGCGAAAGAGAACGAGGCCGCGGTGTGCAAGTCTGCGGCGCGCGTGGACAGACACTGGTGCGCCGCGAGCACGGCGAGCAGGCAATCTCGGGCGAGCATTGCGCTTTCCGGAAATGTCCTATATAATTGGCGACCGGCGCCCTCGATACATAACACATGCGTGCTCCCCGGGAATGGCCGGCGCCGCGGGCGAAGACGCTGCAGACCACGAAGACGCGGAGCGTCCGTGCGCGACGCGGTGGTGCGCGCGGGGACGCGTGGCCACGATGTCCGCGCTGTGCATGCTGGTGGTGGTCAAGCTTGTGCTGGATATCGTCGTCGAGGTGGTGTACCTGGAGCGCCTGCACGCGGACCCCTCGGCGCACTTCGTGCTGGAGTAGGAGCGAGGTATAAAGGCGGGCCTGGCGGCGGGCGGATGTCCCGCGTCTCAGCGAGGGGCGACATCGGGCTGGTCGCGGCGAACCGGCTCTCGGCCCGGGAGTGTGTGAGGGTGCTCGCCTCGACCTCCCGGCACGCGCGGCTGCGGGTGCGCATCCGGCGAGAGGACTATGCCGTCGAGCTCGGCCGGCTCGCGGGCGGGGGAGAGGGGGAGGAGCGGGCCTACGAGCTGCTCGTGAGCACGGGCCGGGGCGACGAGGTCCTCGAGCTCGATGCGGAGGAGGAGCTCACGGTGCACATCCCGGTGCTGGTCGCCGGCCGGCGGGAGGTGCGCGAAGTGCTTTTCGAGGTGCAGCGGGTGCGGGCCGTCGTTGCGGGCCTGCGCGGCTCGGAGTTCATCCACCGCGCGCTCGTGAGCGTGGCGGAGCGCGAGCCGTGACTCTGGCGCATCTGAAGTCCAAACAGCAAACTCCACTCGCAGTATTTAGGTGTTGCGGGTTGGCTGACACTCTATATACCTCAGTGTGCATGCCTGCCAAAAAAGGATCCGCCGCGAAGGTGGCGAAGCCGCGCACAGCGGCCGGTGATCTGTACTTTGTGAAGCTCTTGATGTATTGGTTCCAGTTCGCCATAGGCAACGAGAAGCCAAAAGAAGAGGTGCTGGGAGACTTCAATGAAAAGCTGCACAATGAATTCGCCACGTTCTACACATTCCCAGCACTGTTGATGCATCAAGATTTGTTGGACTCCTCTATGCGAGAAGAGTCGCTCAGTGAAATGATCAAGAGCTTCAAGCCACGTCACAAACCACCCGGCAGTTTCTCGATGCAGTGGAGGCTCTGTAAGTCCTCCGAAGAGGGGCCTGACGGAAGAATTTTGGTCGCAGGAGTGTATTACGAGCTTGCAAATATCCCGGAGGTCCAGAAGAAACTCGAACAAAGGAAGCTCGAGATTGTCGACAAACAGCAGAAGAAGTGGAATGCGGAGTACGAGGCCGCCCTGGCGGCCACGTGGCAGGAGTATGAGAAGTCCTTCTCGCCGATGGATATGCGAAAGCACGCTAGTGTCGAGAAAAGGGAAGCACCTGATACCATGGGCATGTACAAGTTCGAATATGTCTGCACCACAGACGTGTTAGAGCGCTTTATCGCGGTGCGCCTTGAGGGCGGCCACGTGTATGTGTGTAGCGACGCACCTTGCACCTTGGAGTGGCGCAAGCACCAAGACATTCTCCTGGGCAGGAACAGCATGCTCGCCACCCTGGGACAGATGACCGAGGCCACCAAGCAGGGCCTGGAACGAGATCCCATTCGCTTTGTCATGGACAACCTGCTGCGCCAGAGTGTGCAGCAGGAGTAGCGCATGCACCCTTTCTGGTAGGCGCAGCGTATCTTGCGGCCTGCGCCTTGTCATGTTGTAATAAACTGAGCACGCAACCATCCGCCCCCGCGTCGCTGCGCGTGCGCTTGTGCTCCGTGTCCCGGCATCTCCAAAAAAGCAATCGCCGGTGCAGGCGCGCGCCGGGGGTGCGCCGGCAAATGAAGAGCATCCACATGGACGACTTCCGCGTGGTGAAGGCGGGCGTGGAGTGCCAGAGCGAGACGCCCATCAGCCTGGAGGAGCTCGTGGCCCTGATGGAGCGCAACGAGACCTACATATACTGGCTGCAGCCACACGACTCGGGGGTGGAGGCGCAGATCCCCGCCATCTGCATCAACGGCAAGTTCTACCACCCGAACCTCCGGCTCGAGAAGGCCATCTTCCGGAACGTGCGCCTCTCGCGCGACTTCAGCAACGAGGAGCTCCTGGAGGACGGCACTCCGAAGCTGCGCATCCCCGTGCGCCTCATGAACGAGAAGCTCAAGAGCTCGATCCGCTTCCAGGTGCGTGCCCGCACCGTGCGAGTCCGGCAAAGTACGCTGGCACAGTATTAAAAGGGCGCGTGTTTGTGCAGGGTATGCCTCCGAACAAAAGCAAGCGCAAGCCTGCGCGGCCCGCGTTCCGGCCTTCCCACAAGACGACAGACCTGCCCGACAAGAGCATGCTGATGCGACAGAGCGCGCTGGTGCACAGCGCGCTGAGGCTGCACGCGCAGGAGGGCAGCGGGGTCGTCTCGCTCGCGCTGTCGCCGCGCACCCTGGTGCACGATCTGCAGCGCCAGTTCGAGACAGAGTTCCCGCATCTCGCCGACCGCGTGAGCTTCGCGCTGCTCCCGCGCCCGGGCGGGGGCAGTATTTGAGCCACCACCACCGTCGCGCACCACCAGCATGGACACTGCACCTGTTGCCACCCACCCCGCCTCCCCTCGCGAGATGACGCCGCTGCGGATCCCGGCACCCGTGGCCCGTGCGCCGCGGGTTCACCGCCCGAACAGCTTTCCGAAGACGCACCCCTGAGCCCGCATCTGGCCGCGCCTGACATTTGTTAGAATAAACACTATAACGCAAGGCGTCGTGTCACGCGTGTGCGAGCACCTGGCGGGAGTCGAACCCGCAGCCTCCATCCCGAGAGAGTGGCGCTTTGGCCCGCGAGCCACAGGAGCGGTGTGGTGTGGCGCAACAGACAGACAGGGCACAGGGACGGGACACAGGGGCAGCACCTTGCTCGGGTACGAGTTGACGATGCGCACGTCGCGCTCGCCCTCGGGGCCGACCAGCACGATCTCCTCCATGTTCTGCCGCCTGATGCGGAAGTTGTGCTTGCCGAGATCGTGCTTGCATATCTCGTAGAAGAACTTGACCACCCCGCGCAGCAGTTTTTGCGAGATGCGCTTGCAGGTGCTGTAGATGCTGAGCTCGACGGCCGGGGCGCTGTAGAGCATGGCGGCCGCGAACATCGACACGCTGATGGTCTTGCCGAAGCGCCGCGGCGTGCTGATGAGCACCTCCTGCGCGAGGTGCTCCCACGAGTTCTCCTGCAGCACCTGCTGGTGCGCCCGGGCGAAGCTCCCAAGCGGCTCCATTTTCCAGAACGTGCGGGTGCACGCCTTCAGAAAGTCCTCGTGGAACAGGCGCTGGTGGAAGCTGCGGTTCCAGCCCGTGGAGTCGAGATACGAGAGCGCGTCCCGGCACTCGCGCATGCGCATGATCGGGGTTTTCCGCACGCTGTGCTGCGCATCCGCGGTCTTGTGCTTCTGTATGCGGGCACAGAGCGCCCCTTCGAAGGGGCGCTTTCTGCTCTCGGTCCCGGAGGTGGCGAGGGATGCCGCAAGCGCATTCACAAGCTCAAAGCTCTGTGTCCACTGTCTACTCTCACAAGACATATACACGTCCATCACACATTGCGAAATAGTAAAAGTGTTTTTATTGTGGTTCGCCATCACATTCTTGGGTTTTCATTCCATAAGCAAATTTGTCAACAAGTCCTCGTTGTAAACTATCACATCCTGGACCACATCCATGATCACAACCTTGGCCTTTGTCCAACTATCTGAATATTGCGGTACGCCCTGAGATGACCTATTAGTGCCATCATTGTGAGGAAGTGGGTTTGTCTTTTCCTGCGTTCCCTGCCTCGCACCTCCTGACGCATTATTGCGAGGAAGTGGTTTTGTCTTTTCTTGCGTTCCCTGCCTCGCACGTCCTGACACATTATTGTATTGCTCTTGCGCGCCCGGACCTCCTGACGCATTATTGCAGTTCTCTTGCGCGCCCGCACCTCCTGTCCCACCATTGCGCTCATTTGCATTTTTCCTCGTGTTGTTTGGATCGTCCTGTGGCCCGAATACAGGGGGTTTACCCCAGGCCATGAACTCCGAGAAGGAATGCCTCGCAGTTCCAACTGACTGCGAGCAGGTGGCGATGATGACACCCCAAGGCATAAGCAAGGCAACGACAAAGCAAAGGATCACAATGACATATTGTTCGCGGGTCAATCCTTCTCTCGCTGTGACTACAGTAGGGCGCACTGGTTTTTTCGAACGCTCTGAGCTATGTTCCTTCGACAGCAACGTCAAAACCCCTTCTTCTGCAAAGCCGATACAGGCTGCCTCTATCGGCAGCCTTTGAATGGGCTCCGCAAACACCTGCATGATTTCCCTGACACATAAGTCCAATTTGCATGGAAATGCGACGGTCTCTGCATAATAGTCTTTGCGATCCAAGTTGCCAAAGACGGTTTGAGTTGTACGCGTCACTAACACCATATCATAATCATTGGATGACAACGAACCGAGCTGCAGTACAGAATCTTTTGACATGTTGGTAGTTGTACCCTTTCTCGGAAAGAAAAACTGCAGGCTTCTGGACATACAGCACAAAAATACAATGCATGCTGTAATGATTGTATCTGCTATCGACATCTGCAAGAATGATTGAGGAGTATGCGGCAGTTTGTCAGGTGCTTGATTCAGCCCCCATGTTTCGTAATATACTAAACTGCTGACAGTAAAACATATCAAGTGTAAGTATCTCGTATTGCTAGCAGAGAGTAGCCATGGGAGTTTGGGGTGGAAAATGTGACCACAAAACAATCGTCGAGCGACTTCATTCTCATGAGGTGCAGAGATCCATAGTAGCAACAAACACACGAAACAAACCATCACAATATTGGTCCTGATTATTGTAGACAACTCTGAAACTCGTGTCACGAATATGCTCTCGGCCAGTGCTAACGGCGGAACGCTCTGACCTTCGGCTGACACACCTTTGATGAAATCAACCAAATACCAGTGCCATGTCCAGGCTTGTTGAAGTATGCCATATGCGGAATCTAATATATATTCTGGAAGGTGCATAAAATTTAAACTGTTTTTCAAAGCATTCCACATCGATGTGACCGAGCAACCAGAGAAGCCGATCCATGCATTGAGAAAGACTGACCCTCTGTTGTAGGTAAACAGAAAATGAAAAGGCGCTTTCCACAATTTCAAAAAATATGCAAATGATATGACACGGACCAGACATAACACCTTCACGCCGTGTTCGTGTGCATTCATTGTATACATCGCGATGACCAAATCCATGAGCACACGTGACAGGACGGTGCAGTAATGAAAGGCATAATTGACAATATCAATGTCCAAAGTCACCAGTGTTACTGGGGCAGACGCATTACCAGACCACAGGTGAGACATGTCCTGCAAAGTGACGTTGTGCCGAGGCTCATATGTGATCGGCACATTGTGGCTCCATTTGCGGTCGCATTGCACTACAAAAATCGCAGCCAGCACTATCATCATTGATATTTCCATCGAGCTTGATACAACACTGGATCTTACAACAAGAATTAACCCCTGACAAAAACCGAGCTTTACGCGTTTGTAAAAATCCTCGCATCCTTCCCGTAAAGTCACCAAGTGGTGTTGGGTTACTCCCGGTGCGGTGGGACGGACTGGAGTGTCGTATCGTAAAGTAAAAAAGGCCCATAATACATACAGTGGCACAACAAGAGGCACGCCCAATATCGCAAAGAAATGGACAATACATTCCCATAATACGTTACAGTTCCATATTGAGGCCTTGAGTTTGAATATGTAGAATCTCCAAGTATTCGCACATAATTCCTTTGTGTCGATTATCATTCCCCCACCGCTATTAATGGTCTGTGAGTGCTGGTACTTGTCGTGAGTTTCCACTTGCGAATTACATGGCATGGCAGGCCTACAAACTCCATTCATCGTGCCATTTTCGCTCAATATAGCAACATATGTTGCCTCGTTTTTGCACGACGACTGAAAAAACCCATACAAAACAATGAACGCACATAGTAGCATGTAGCTATACTGATTTAACAACTTGTCCCTCCATTCAACCTCAAAATCATGAATGTGTTGGCCGTATGAGACCATCAAAGGCTTTTTTTGGTGTTCTTGTGTGTGAATGTTATATGTTTTCTTAAATACTACAAGAACATGTGAAAGCGTAAGGGACAGTCCGACTGGGTTCACACAATTCAGGTGATATCTATGCACCAAAAAAATTTCTTAACATATCCACAGGGTTTCTGCTACGTTCCAATTCATCCGCATTCTGTGACTTATTGTCGACTGAGGCCATCTGGACAAACCAATCCGTCATTACCTGTTTGGAAAGCTTCTTACTTTGATCGTATATTGTGCCATCCATATCCAGTGGTTCTGACGAGTGATACAATATTAAGTTTGTCTTTTCAACTTCTGTGGACTGATAAACACACAGCACCACTTTGTGATTGCTGTCCAAGACCTCGTTCACAAATTTTTTCGATGACAATCTAATCTTATCTCCAAAAGTACATTCAAGGATATTTACTTCTGTATTGTCGTCTGCGTTCTTTCGTTTTGTATATAAAGACTGCCCCTGGTGATTGATAACAGATGTGGACGGAATAGTACTCGTGGGATCTGTTTTATGACAATCAATATGATTTTTGCCATGCCATCGACATACCTCATTCATGCTCTGCAGTGCGAAATTGTCCCCTTGTAACTTTTGGGAAAGACTCTCAGGACCCTGCAATTGTGCCTCTTCTCCATACCTCGTATCCTTGCGAGCCAATAAAATATTCAACGTTTGAACGTATATGCCGTTCAGTGCCTTTACCAAAGTCAGTTTGATCAGTAACCGTTTCCACTGCCATGTCCACTTCACCGAACTGTCATTAGAGGCAACCTCTCCTTTTACAGAGTAACCGTGTTGTGTTGCTTGCATTCGATCATGATAAGTTGACCATTGTGTACATTTTTGTCTCTGTTTGATGTACTTGTCCTCCACAGACAATATAGCTTGTTTCATTGTGGCTGTCGGTTTGACAGTAGGAAATTCTTTCTTGGGAGGTCCGGTTACCTCAAAGTTGTTTCGACGAATTTGCCTATTGTAGCTGTCGATTTCCTGCATTAGAAGCAGTGTCTTGAACATTTCTTCTTCTTCGACGTGCATTGAATCAGACAGATAGAATTTGCGGAGATACGGAAACTCGTAGTACATCGCATTGGTTGTTGCATTTGAACTTCGCTTCTTTTTGGAACAACCCCGGAAAATGTTCATGTCCCGCTGCGGCCATGTCAATAAAATGGGTGTCCCTTGCACTGTTTGGGCGTGGTCATGATGGGTGTCCATCTCCTGGTCTCGGGTATACCTTTCCTGCTTTTGCATACGTTCGCGAATATCAATTGAAACACAATTCTCGTCATCTTCGTCATGCATGTAGTATAATGCCTGTGGGCAAGCCATGGTGCGTATCAGATCCATGCCCAGAGCGATTCTTTTTTTTCTGAGCGTATCCTCTGACGTCGCTCTAGATACAGGATCGTCCACTGGATTCTCTATTGTTGTTGGGCGCAATAATGACATAGAAAATACCATGTTGTATATGCTATGTGCACACAATAACAGCTTGTAGTATAGTGGGGAGGAGTCGAAGTTTGGGTATGCGGTGTTATCACTTTCTTGCATCATATTGTCGACCAATTGCTGGACAAACTGATGGGGTATGCTTTTTTCGGGGCCTTCATCTTTGGGTGTAGAGAGTCTCTTGTTTTCGGTGAGGAACAAGCTGTGTATGTGAGCATAGTTCTGCAAGGTGTACTTTATGATGTAGTCGATATCGGCAATGGTCCCTACAGGGAACAGACGAATGGCGCTCGTGAAGCCCTGCTCGATGGACGCAGCGGCGTAGTTCTTCGATAAATGTTCAAGAGCCATCAGATTGGTGCACCGAATCATGCGCAGAAAGAGCACGACGTTGGGAGCATTAAATCGGTCAATGTATTTCTTCAGCATCTTGTCGATGTGGGGCAAAGTTGCGTCCAATGACAGCAGACACAAACTGTTCAGACAGTTCGCATTATTGGTTATGCCGATGTCGTTTGTCATCATGAGATCGGTGAGTGTTTGAGACTGTCCTCTGGCTTTCATTCCGTTGAGGTTGCGTTTGCTCTGAACCTTGAGTTGTTTCAGGGAGGGGAGGTATTTGAAAATATCTCCTTCCTGTAGAAGCTTCCAATCCAATTGATTTGTCGAGCAGAGAGCATCGTAGATGGAACGACAAATACTGTCATAATAGTATGCCACAATATTGTCTCTGTAGTTTTCCATCTCGTTATTCCACTTCGACAATTCGAATGCTTTTACTTGTATTGACGAAATTGTAATATTTGCTTTGCTGAGGCCCTTGTCAGGACTGCCCAGGATCTTACAGATGCCATCTTTCCAGTCCAAATTTTTGTCGCTTTGACTCACCATTGCTAAGATTGCCCATATTTGTTGCAGAGTGGGCATACCCTGAATGTGACTGCCGTCATTAAGAGAATTCCATGTGCTCATGGGAAGCTTGTGGTATAGTTGCAGCATCTGGTCGAAGCGCTGCAACGAAATAATCTGGATGGCTGCTGCCGTGTCGGCGACCACAAAATTGTTGTAATTGACCAGCGCCAGTGTCTGTGTCTTGCTCTGGGTGAAAAAATTGATCACATTGGGTGTCTTGATGCGCATTGCGCCGATGAAGATGTGATGGTCGTAGAACAATTTGTTCTGGGTTGTGAGCGAATGAAGAATGCCCTCTGCGTTGACAAGCAGCATGATCTGGTGTGCCACCCACAGGTGCGAGATGCACAGCGACAACAAGAAGTCGATGGCGCCGCGGGCCTCGTACTGCATCTCGGTGACGAAGTCTGCGTCGGTGGTCTTGATGTTTGTGTTGGGCTTAGGGCCTGAGAACACGTTGGCGCGGACGGTGATTGCGGGCATATCCGTGTTCATCTGCGCACAGCCGCACGTGCTTTGGTATATCTTGCGGGCAATCTGCTTACGAGACTTTTCGTCGTCCTTGCTGTTGCCATCACTCTCGTAGTACACGAGAGCCTGCTGCTGATTTCCGTGAATGTCCGAGAACTTGAGCAGGAAGACGGCATCGGGCTTCTGCACGTAGCCCCGGCCTGACCTGTTGAAGGGAAGCATCTTCTCGAGGACTGTCGTCTTCAAGAGGGTCTCGATGAAGTTGGTCTGCGAGCTCTCATTCACCTTCTCGGTCTCGAAGCGCGGACCGTGGCACAGCCTCAGCACGTATTCCATCATGGCGATGCCGACGTCGTCGTACGTCAGCGCCGAGTTCATCTCTATAAGCTTCTCGACGTCGATGTCCCCACGCAGCTCCAGGAAAGACCTCAATTCCAACGACATTGGCGCACGCACCCCACATGTTTAATAGGAGACGAGGGTCTACACCAGGAGTCGCGCATCGCGGGGCCTCCAGCCGTCAGCGAAACCCCCAGAAGGCCAGGAGGAGGCGCGACTGCAGGGCCAGGTGGATGCGGTGCTCGGCATGGTCCAGGCACAGACTCCCCACGTTGCTCGGCCACGGGTCAGCCGCGCCCGAGGCGCCGCCGGCGGGCGTGTCCGCCACCAGCGCAATAGTGCGCACCGCGCCGGCGCGAAACACCCCGGTGTGCACGTCGCACCGGAGGAGCGGGTGCGACAGCGAGAAGCGCACCATCACGGCAGCCTCCGCGCCCGGCTCCGCCTGGGCCAGGCGCTCGATCTTGGCGAGCACGTGCCGGCAGAAGGTGCGCTGCACGTAGTAGTCGTGGAACACTGCCGCCGAGCGGTGCCCCTGCAGGTCGAGCGCCACTGCGTGTCGGCAGTGCAGCCGCGACTGGAAAATGCTGACCGGGCTGTGCTCGCGGGTGACTTCCGCCACCAGCCGCAGCTGCGCCTGCATGCACGCAAAGAGTGCGCCGCGCAAGGGGACAGGGCGGGGCCACACGCCCTCCCCGCCCGCGTCCTCCGGCCCCTCGTCGCTGTCGTACGCGTTGTCCGAAACCGTGTCGGCGTCCGAGGCGCCCGCGCTGTCGGCCGCCTCCCCGTCCGCAATCGCCCCAGCCCGCTCGCGGAACACGCCCCGCGCCTCCGGCGGCAGGCTCTCCAGGAGCATCCTCGAGGCATGCCCCTGCCGGCAGACCGGGCAGCGCATGTCATTCGCGAGGAAGTGCAGGGCAATGGCCGACACGTGGAAGGTGTGTCCGCACGCGAGCTCGGCACACGCGCAGGCCTCGTCCCAGAGCACCGGCAGGCCGTGCAGGTCGTCGGACGTCAGCTCCGCGCTCTCCTCCTGGAATATTGCGCACGGCCCGCGCGGCCGCAGCCGGCACGTCGTCGACCCCTCCGGCCCGTGCCAGAGAAGGGTGGAGGTCATCCGACCACGGCACTGGCGCCTTAAATGGCCGTCCGCTGGTCCGGGCGCATTCCAATCGTTTCGGAGATCGAGTGTATTTAACAAAGCAGTGCCGGGGTGCAATGGCGGATGATTCGCAAGAGCTGCCTGTCGTGTCGGAAGAGGAAGACACACAAGAGACCCATACCACAGACATGCAGCATCACATTCAGATTTTCACGGAGAGATATGTTGACACTTTAACAATCTCTGTTTTTGCGCAGTTGAGTATACTGGAACTCGTCAAAGAGTTTTTTTTTGTATACTTCCAGTGCTTGCCAGAAGAAGTCACCGAGAAAGATGAGGATATTTTCACCAAATTCAAACAGATGTATGTGACAATCTTGCCCGTGTGGACGCTAGAGCAATGGGACAAGAGCTTGAGAAATATACATGAGGACGGTATTTTGTCCAGTACCAAGGGCATGGCAGGACTCACTGACATATTTGACATCAGCATGGAGCATGCCGCACACCCTTTCAGTTCCGATTTGTTCCGTACAGAAGCAAAAACAGGCAAGAATGAAATGCAAGAATTATGGAATTATGAACAAAATTACAACAATGATGATTCACACTCTATCCATTTTGCACATAAAAAGTTGATATCTATATTGGTAGGTGAGGTATTGAGAAGTTGTGGTCAAATTCAGCGAAGCAATCGGATGGCAATACAACTATTAGAAAAATACAGAGGCGATACAGTCACGGAAAATTTTTGCAAAATGACAATCCAAAACGGTCAGACCATCAACGCGAGGATGGATCTAATAATGGATTCGGCGACTCGATTTGCGTTTATGGTCAAACACGATGTATCAGATGAACTGACAGTGTCATCAGAGAAGAAGTCATGGTTAAGGGAGGGAAAAATTTTGTTTTGTGATGCACTGGGTCTGACAATAAACGCAGACAATGATCTAAGTCTCGATAAAGTAATTCCGAAAGAAAGCGGAGATATTCCGTCACCATGGCATATTCTAGGTGAAGTTAAGCAAGTGTTTCCCGCAATAGTAGCATATGGGAATATTTATTACGCTTCACAGGGGTTTATACTGTTTATAGTGAACAAGTTGAGATATCACAATATGTGGGATGGACACAATGGAAATTCAGTTATTGACTCGTTACACAGTTATTATGAAGTATTCAACAAGACTGCTTCATCGTGGGACACCCGCCTGAGTGAGAGGCGGACGCTGCACAGGGGCGGTAGCGCCGGGGGCGGGCCAGGCGGCGGAGGGGGTGGCAACGGAAACCAGATGGGCGGCGGAGGCGGGGGCCGGGCGGGCGCAGCAAGTGGGGGGTATCAGGGCCGGCCAGGCGCAGCAAGTGGGGGGTATCAGGGTGATCGGAGGAGGGCAGGGGCGGGGCCCCAGGCTTATCAGAGCAGGGCAGGGGGCGCCAGGAGGAACACGCGCGATGAATGGATTCGTGGCATTGAAGAAAAGGAACGAAAGGGGTTCAGAAATAAGAATTACAAGGGCAAAAATTACAAACCTATCAGGGAACTATTGATTCATCAAGCATCACGAAACAATGAGGGATCTGCAACGTCCGACTCCGGTTCCGACTCCGGTTCTGAATCCGCTTCACCACGCACGCAGTGTCCTTTTTGTGAGTGGACAACATCGGATCGGAACCCACTGCATGCATTGACTGTGCATATGAGACAGAAGGCAAATGAAGCTCGTACGATGTATGAGGATAAGGCTAATGAAGTCGACATGCATGCCAAATTCGAGTCACTTCAAGGATTGGAGAATGACTTGACTCTTCAGGAAGTTTTAGCAGCCAGAGATCACGCTCTGGCGGATGTACCAGTTTATCCCCCCAACACAAGAGGAGATGATTTTCCCGCGCTTCCCGGACAAGAAACTTCCGGATCCGGCACAAATACAATTGCTTGTCCTTTCTGTACATGGACTTACACAGGTGTGGACTCAATGCCACAGTGGTTTCTTCATATGAGGAATAAAATAAAGACGGCTCGTGAGCTATTGGACATGAAGGCTAATGATACAGAACCACATGCAATGTATGAGTATCAGTATGGCTTGGATGAAACAGATTTAAATACATTGTATGAAGCCGGAAACTCTGCTCCAGGTATTCTTCGACAAGTGGAGGAAGAGACCTCGCTGGAGTCTTCCGTGCCACCATAGCACCCGCAAAAAACTTGGTCAGTACGCGTGGCATAAATGACGGGCAGTGATGCGAGAGATGCAGATCGACTTCGAGGACCACTACATCGTGTATGTGGTGCTGATTCTGTGGATGCTGTGCTGCTGCCGGGGGCTGCTGCAGACGTGCGGAAATTGTGTGCAGGCTATGGACGTGTGTCTCGAGGCGAGCTGCTGCGACCTTCGGGTGGTGCTGGGCGTACAGGACGTCAGCGTGTGCGCCGCGCTGCTGCGGCGCGTGGTGATCGTATTTTGCTTCGTGCAGCCGCTGGTGCTGTGCGCTGTGCGGCTTGCGGCGAAGCAGGAGCATCTGGACTGGCACAAGACTCTGCGGTTGTCGTACGTGGACGTGCGGGGGGCGTCGGGCAACATCACAGACGCCGGGCCCGGGCTCTCCGCCGGCACGAGCCTGCGGCTGGTGGAGGTGGACTACCTGCTGCTGGCGATGCCGCTCGCCGTGGCGACCTCGCTGCACTGCGTGCTCTTCACACAGTGGAGCCACACGCTCGACAGCGCGACAGCGTGGGACCACAGCGTGTCGGACTCCGAGGAGTGGCTGTGCTACGAGATGTCGTACTACGTGCTGGTGGCGTGCATGAACTGGCTGCTGCTGGCTCTGGCGTGCCGCGAGCAGACCGTGCTGGAGGTGTATTACGCCGGGCTGGCGCTCTCCATGGTGATGTGGTGCTTCATGGGCGCCTCGCGCTTCCCGAACGAGTCTGCGCAGGACCACTGGGGTGCCACGGCAGCGTTTTCGGTGCTGCTGCTGGCGCTGGTCCCGGTGTGGGACAGCATGACCCGGTCCTCGTGTGCGCTCTCCATCGCGGCCGTAGCGTTGCACGCCTGCTGCGTGTGTGTGCTGGTGCTCTCGCACTACCTGGCCCTCGGACAGAGCTCGGTGGCGTCCATCTGCCTGACGCGCTTCGGGGTCATCCTGAGCTGCAGCGTCTTCAACATGGTGGTGCTGGCGCTCGGAGACGACGTGTGCTAGGAGTGTGTGTACGCCAGTTTATTCAATAAAACAAGACTACACGCTCAGAAGGGCGTCCAGGAGTCGGGGGCGAGGTGTGACAGCGCCGCGAGGCCCACCAGCACCACCAAGGCGTGTACCGAGACAGCGTGTGCGGGAGCTGCGCTTCCTATGTCTGTGGCCATCAGGGAGTTTTGGTGCTGGGTGCCTATCGCGATGAAGACCCCCTCCATGAGAGCGTGGCAGTCTTCCGACACGTCGGTGTGCTGGAAAAAGAGCTGTATCATGTACTCTTCTTCAAACTTTTGTAAGTGATTGTGTTGCGCCAGGGGGAGTCCGTTGACCCGGGTGGAGTCCTTCTCCAGCCTGACAGAGTCGGGGACCAGGGAGAAGGACTGCAGAATGTGGACAACATCTGTGTATGGTTTCTTATCGTTCAGCAGCGCATGGCTCATGAAGGTACACGGATTCACGGTCCAGACCTGCAAACTGGTCATGAGACTAGGGGACAGCGAAGTGGTGCGTAGTGAACTCGCTATGGCATCCACTCTCTGCAGCGCTTGCGGCGAGGGAGTCGCTGCCGGGAGAGTGACTTGCGCCGATGCGCTCACCACACACACGAATAGCACACAACATGAGAACCGCATTGCGGAGACACGTACTGGTCTTATATAGTTTAATAGCAATCAATATTGAAGCAGTCCCAGGCGTGCCCAGTGCCCTGCCCTTTGCCGTGCCGCAGTGCTCGTGCCGCTGCGGCAGGCTCGGGGGTCGGCGCCTTGAACACCACCGGGGAGTTCCTGGCCTGGAACGCGTGGATGTGACACCCCTGCCGCGCGCCCTTGCGCACGATGGAGATCTCGAGCATCCTCTTGGCCCCCGCCTTGAGCTTGTTGTCGGTGTTCTGCACGTCGACCGAGTACCCGAGCGAGAGGTCAGCGGCCACGCCGTCCTTGACGAAACCGCCGGCAATGGCGCCCTCCACCGTGTGGTCCTCGATCTCCATCACACACTGCAGGGCGCCCGACGAATCCAGGAACCCGCTCACGACGAGGCCCACGGCATTGCCGGTGTGCTCCGCCTTGACAGGGATGCCCTGCAGTGTTCTGTTGGAGACCATGGCCGCCAGCTCCCCCGCAGTGTAGTACAGGCCGTTGTAGCTTTCCTCTTCTCCTCTCGGGTTGCAAGTGCCCAACAGGAGCATCGCCACGGCAGGCCAGATCCTTAAATACCGGCGCCATCATCAGCACGCGCCTCGAGGGTGGCCCAGGTAGACTTCACGGTGAAGGTCAGGCACTCCTTGCCGTGTGTGGTCTTGGTCGTCGGCACCACAAGCACGACACGGTGCTGCTGCTTGAAGAGCTCATCTACCTGCGCCAGCATTTGTTTGCCGAAGACATGGTCTTTGTGACTGTTGCAGATCATCCTGACGACGTCCGGGGGCATCGGAATGTAGACCGGCATGAGGGCCTGGAAAACAACGAAGTACACAAACTCGGTGTTGCCCGTCAAGTGAGTGCTCTGGAGGAAGAAGTTGGTCGGTGCGTTGGTGATCACCTTTTTGTCGGGGCGCTCTCCCATGGTCATGATCGTGAGAACCTTGCAGCAAAGCCTCCCGATCTGCGCTTCATCAGGCCTGGGATTGGGCACACCCACAATATTCTTCTTGCACTCCTTCGAGCAGTACGAGCGGCCGGGGCACTCGAGGTACTTTGCCATGAGGGGAAGTCCGATCTTGACCTCGCCGCACTCGTCGCACTGGCTGAAAATGGTCATGTACTCGTAGAACTCCTCGTCGTAGAACGGCACGACGCTGCGCATCTTGCAACCATGAAACCACGCATAGTCGTAGGGCATGTTGGGCAGAGCCTCGATAAAATTCCACAGCTGCTGGATGTCAATCATATGCTCATTCATGTACTGGGTCAGTTCCATGCGATCCATGGTGGTGGCGGTGGATCTACGCCTCTGTTCGCTGTGCCTCTGTGAAAATCATCTGTTTGGAACCAATTTGAAAATTTTGTACCATGACCGGAATTTACTACCGGAATGCAATTTTATGTGGTCCGGACCTAGTCAGAAATTGGTTCCTAACAGATAACCTCTGTAAATGTGTACCGCTCCCGTGGGACACAACTTACACTCCGCCCTCACCATGCGCCGCAGCGTGCGCGCAAAGATTGCGGTCGACCGCTTCGTACCGACAGCGACGGGCCTGCACATGGCCGCCTCCGCCGAGGGCAAGCAGGCCATGGACGGGGCCAAGCAGCACGCCGAGGTCGTTGTGGCGTCCCTCGGCACCGACATCCCCCAAGAGCAGCCCGAGGCCGAGGGAGGGCAGGACGACGCCGAGAGCAGTCTGCTGCGCAAGCAGAGGTCGGCGCTCCTTGCGCTCATGCAAGCGCACCCCAAGACGGTGCAGCGCTTGCAAGAATTTGGAGAGGACTTCAACGGCTTTTGGGGTTGCAGCAAGATCAGGGTTTCCATTGTGTGCGAGTGGAACTCCCTGCTGCGCGCGATGATCAAGGCCAACGAGGGCGACATCTGGCCACAGCTTCCGAACACGACCTGGCCTGTGTACAACTTGCTCGAGCGCAACGGGTTTCTCCCCCAGAACGAGAAGGATCCTCGCGGTCCTGTCGAGGACGAGATGTGGTACACACGCTACGAGTACAACCACATGCGTCTGGCCACACGCGGCAACTACATTGACCTGGATGGCAAGACCTATCATTACGAGTACCACCTCATGGCAAAGGGCAGGGCGCAGTGCCGCACGCTCTTCGGACATCTTCACCCCGAATTTATGAAGAGCGGCCCGAAGTGGCGTGTGGAATGGACCCGTGGTCTCAGGCTCTACAACGCCGTGCAGAGACTGTGCAACAGCGGAAAGGACGAGGATCTCTCCGTCCTTCAATCCGTGGACAGTGCGCAGAAGCACTTGCGTACGTGGAAGGCGGAGACTGGTTGGACCCTGTGGGAGGCGCTGGTGGGTGTGGAGACCTCGTACATTTATGCCTTCTTTGCGTTTGCGCTCAACCAGCTCTGCGACATCAATGCAGAGTGGGATCGCGCGGACTACAACGTGGAGACCTCGCCCCTCGACATCTTCCGCGCGGGAGAGCATGGCATGGACTCGGACGGTGAGGAGTCCGAAGAGGACAAGGCGGCCTACTGGGCAGCCCGCCACATGGTCAAGAGGCGCCTCCACGCGCTCAAGCTGTATGTGAACATGTAGTGTTGATACACACATATATATATATATATATATATATATATATATATATATCGAGTAGTCGTTGATATATATATATATATATATATATATATATGTATACAATGCCATATAGACCACGTATTTTATGGATTGTATTGATATAAAAGGAATTTACTTGAATGTACACAACATTGATTATTTGTCACCATCAAAAACATGCAAGACGTACACGACCTTGGAATGTTTGGCAAATTATTTGTGGACATCCGTATGACCTCTCTTGGCCACGAAAATATTGGTTCTGCTGCCATTCGTGTTGAAAAGTATTTTACACCAACAGGATCGTTGAAACTAGAGTTTGACATGAAACACGAAACTCTCTTCACTGTTGCCTTTGTGTTGTTCAAACCTGGAACCTACGTCGGAAAAGTTCACATGAATTACTTCATGAATGGACCTGTGCCTACACACGAAAAACAAGATGACCAAGATTGGAAATTGGGAGAATTCTGCGCGCGATATCCTTTGGAGTATGACACTGCTGATGAGTGTGAAGATGGTTGGCAGCTTTGTGACAACAATGGCCGTGTCATTATCCAAATCCAAAGTGTGAAAACTGCACACTTCTTGAATTCACTTGAGCGATTGACACCCACGCCAACTGAATGCGTTGTGGAAGTACGTCAGGTCGACGTGGGGTGTCAGACAGACACCCCTGTGTGCTCATGGGTCGCTCGATTGCGAGACAAGATTTGGAACAAGTGAAGTACCCCACTCTGTGAAAGGATGATCCGCCACGTCTAGGCATAATATTTGCGACTGTAATAAACTCCATAAATGACTACTGAGTCGGTGCGTGGGTGTCTCTCTTTTGTGATGCGTGCCTTGGACCCTTGTACGCCCCTCGGGGTAATCGAGTGCGCCACTTGGGCCCTCTCCGAGCGCGCATGCGACGGGGCTTGCCTGTGTCTGGCGGTGGCCTGTGTCGCGGGCACCATGGGGCGCGGCGCACGCGCCTGGCTGTGTGGCATGGTTTGGAGCTCGCCGAAAGCAGCGCCGGGCGTCCACCCGGAGATGTTCTGGGAGCACGCACCCCACCCCCATACCTACTACGTGCGCAGGGCCGGGCCCGGCCGGATGCGCCCGCCTCCGCGCCCGGGAGGGGACTGACCGTGTGCGCACACGCCAGAGATGCTGTCACGCTGCGTCTTGCGTATATACGTAAAGAGAGCATGCGCTCGATGCAGACAGCGAAACCACGCCAAGCCGAGGGCATACTTTTGTCCAATCAAGCGCTAGGCGAGCACAAGCTACACCAGCACAACCTGCGGGAGAGATGGAAGGAGATGTGCGAGGCAGACCGGCGCGAGCATGTGTCCGAGCCCTTGCACTTGTACGCCTTCTTGTCGGGCTTTGTGCCGCGAGGAGTGACCGAGTCGAGGATAGCGCAGTTTGCGAGGTGCGTGGACCACATAGGGAGCTTTACTGATCACAGGGCACAGAAATACAGCCTCCCTCCCGCCCTGTGTGCGGACGTCGTGCCGCTCGTCGACGCGCTGGTGAGAGGGCAGAGCAACGAGGGCACGCTGCGCACCGTCATGCGGGTGCAGGACTGCGTGGAGCGAGACCTGCGTGCGCAGGGGTGGACCTACGACGCCTCGCAGAACTTTGTGTACCGCACCCCGCTCGCAGCTCGCGAGGGCACGGCGACGCCCTGACCGCTACCAGTGCTGGGTCGACCCCTTGGTGAAGAACTCGGGCATCTGTTTGTGACACAGGCTCTCCTCAAGCGCCTTGAGCTGCTTTTTGTTGAGGGAGTCGATATTCTTGTCCGCCCGGCAGTCCTCGCACCACATCCAGTGGAAGGGCGTCGACGCCGGCTTCTTGCGCAAGTCGACGGCCGACACGAGTCTCGAGCAGCGCGGGCAGACCCACGGCTCGTCGCTCTGCGACCCGAACTGATCCCGGGAGTCCGCCGTGCCCTCCTCGCCGGTTGCCTTGATGCGATGCAGGGGCGGGGCGGGATACATCAGGGAGCAGAAGGAGGCCTTGTACCCTGGCACCTGCATGGTCAGCCTGCACAGTCGGCCGCAAATTTGGTTGAATTTGATTGCTACCGAACCATTTCCGCAAAAGAGGCCTATTTCAAAAAACAAGTAAAGCGGAGCAAATCGCACCAAATATTTGTACCACATAATCCGAAAATCTCTCTGAGACCTAGACTTAACTTATCCAAACTTTTTCAATGATGATGATTTTATTGTTTTTCCATTCATGGAGAAATGATTTCACGAATAGTTAGAATAGGGGGGTCCCGGAGTCGAGCCGAATTTTAAGGGCACGGCTCCGAACTGTCAGACGGGTGGCAGTGGCTGGTGGTGTAGTGTGCGTATTTAGCACTGCCACGTCGCCGGCATCATGCTGCACGCCCAGCGCGGCCTCCTCGTCGGCGCGGTGCTGGCGATGATGCTGGACCTCGTGCTCTCGCTCCCCCGCCGTCCGCCTTCGCCCGGCAAGATCTTGGGCATGTTCAACAGACCGTGGGGGTGCGGCGACTGCTATGTGGATCTCATCTTTGAATCAGACAAGCACACCGCTGAGAGCATGGCGTGGTGTGTTGGCAATTGCAACTTCGTCCAGTTCTGGAATGCGCGCTCCTACAACACCAGACAGCGAAACGAGAACTTCCTGGTCGTGGTCAACCGGTGGATCCAGGAGCGGATCAATGATGAGGTCTCTCCCGCCTCCCAGGTCTGCGGCCATTGGCTCTCCGCTGCCGATGAGGTCACCAGCCGCGGCCGGGCTTTGCCTCTGCCCCAGTGTCCGTCGAACTGTCTGGGTCCGCCGCCCAGACAACAGCAGCTCTCGATGGAGACAACCGGGCCGTGCGTGCTGCCCCCGGGCCACGTCAGCGTGACTCCTGTGCAGATTGTGGAGATGGAAGTCGATGCGAGCACTTCGTTTGCGGGAGATGTAGGCATCCGTCGCCTGCTGCTTATTCCATTATTGTTCACGCTCGGCGTCTTGATAGGCACTGCCATTCTCATTGCCACTCCCGCTAAAAACCCGGGAACGCAGACCGTCATGGCCGACGTTGCGCGTGATGTGGCGTGGGTCTTCGGGCCCTCGGCATGGCAGATGCCCGACGCCACGAGCAACGTGTGCAGCGTGTGCACTGGCACGGATGCGTCCTGCATCCGTCGCAACACTGTGCAGCTCACGGACGTCGACGGCCTTTTCCAGGCCCGGCACATCCCCCACGTCGAGACCACGCTGATTTTCGGGACCGTGCAGTTCGCGACAGAGATGAGCGAGAAGCAGCTCAAGAAGGAGTGGGAGGCCTGGAACAGGGCGGCGTCGGTGCACGCGCGCATTGAGCACGGGCTCACGCTTCCTGGCAGCGTGCGCCCGTGCCCGAGCGGGGTGACCTCTGCCTGTCTGCAGAACCGGGGCGCCGCGTCGGGCAGGTACTGCGACTTCCGCCACCAGTGCCTGTCGCGGCACAGCCTCTTCGGGGGCCAGTACGTCCAGGCGAACCCCGACCCCGAGGCGCACTTCATGCTGCGCGGGCGGGCGTCGTTCACCCTGCAGTGGTATGCCGACGCGATCTGCGGCTCCCGGGCCGGCGAGGAGGTCACGCACGGCCCGTCGCGCTTCACCCGCCACCGGCACTCCTTCCAGATCCTCGTGCCGGAGCAGTGCGACACGTGCGCCACGGACGCTCGTCCGCCGGCGCCGAGCGTGCGGGCGTACGACGCCGGCTCGGGCGAGGTCGCGTGCGAGGCCTGCGCAGCCATGGACGTCATCCGGGCGGTGGGCACGCGGACGGCCCTGTGCAACGCGCAGGTGTTCCAGATGCAGTGCGAGGAGTGCGGGGTGAACTCGGAGCCCGGGGCCGCAGTGTCGCCGTACGGAGTGGCGATGCAGTGCCTCCCGTGCCGGGGAACCCGGGACGCGCTGGGCCGCGCCAAGGGTTCGCACCGGCCCCTGGGCGAGGTCGACTGCCGCAACTGCTCGGCGTCGAGCTTCTTCAACGGCGTGGTGTGCCAGCGGCTGAGCGACATGGTTGTGCAAGGAGACCGGGAGGTGTCCGGGACCGACTCGTTCAAGCTCGACGAGTACACGCAGGCCGTGGTCTCGGAGCATCACTTCCGCAACCAGCACTTCCTGCAGCAGCCGTGCACCTGTAACAACAGGCACAAGTACACGCAGTTCTGCGGGGGGTACGCCGTGCGCGACCAGGATGCCTGGATGCAGCCGGCGGGCCGGAGCGAGCTCAGGCAGCTCAGCCACTTCGCGGCCGGCGAGGACTTGCAGGAGTACGCCATCCGACGGGAGGGCCTGTGTCGGGCCTGCCGGACCTGTCTGTCCGGCGAGTACAACGGCGTGTGCGGCCGGGGGGTGGAGGGAAGGTGTGCAGCATGCCTGGCGCTGAGCTCGTGTCCGGCGTCCCCGCCGCACTACCTCGACCACCCCCACGAGCTGGGCTGCAACCAGCTGCACGCCCTGGTCGACTACTCGTGTGCGCGGTGCAAGGTGTGGGAGAAGATCGGCAACAACTACATGCTGCTCGTCGGCTGCGGGCGGCAGGACCTGCGGCGGTGGGAGCCGTCGGGCGCCGCGAGCGCAGAGGTGCTCGAGGTGGTGACGTGCGCCTTCGGCGGAAGCTCCTCGGCGCCCTGCATGCACGGGGGCGCCCAGCTTGTGCGCCGGGAGCCCAACGGCAACTACAGCTCGCTGCTGCCGTACTGCCCGCCGGGGTGGTTCTTCTCGTGCGCCAACAGCGGCGTGACGGTGTTTGACGCGTTCTCGAGCGCCTGCTGCACCAAGTGCCGCGAGTGCCCGCCCGAGGCCAAGAAGACGGGGCTGTGGGCAGTGTGCACGGGCATGTCCGACACCGACACGCAGGCCTCGCAGTGCACGGACCGCTGCGAGAACAACATGTACGAGGAGGACGGCACGTGCCTGTACTGCAACACGTGCAAAGAGGGCGAACTGTGAGACTGTGTCAGGGACGGCCCTCACCGCGACGACGCCCGGGCCTGCAGAGTGCGCACGTAGTTGTGGTAGTCGAGCTCATATCGTTCGTGAATCAGCATGATCGCGGCGAGCGTGATGCTGCTGCGCGGGTCGGGCATCTTGCGGCATGGGCACGAGTCGTTTATAATGAAAGGGTCTCAGTGCTCGGAAGCTTCAGTGTGAACAGTAGCAGCGAGCGCAGGTCTTCCGCACAAAATACCGCGCCGGAGCGGTCCACGAGCAGGATGTAACCCGAGACCAGGACCCAGGAGAAGGCGTGGGCCGAGAAAGCAGAGTGCAGCCCCGCACCCGTGTGCTCGTAAAAGTGCGGCATGTCCGGATTCACCTGCAGCAGCAGCGGCAGCAGGTTCACCCCGGGGGCCGCGTACTCGGAGAGCATCGGGAGCGGCTGCTGCCGCTGGCGCTCATAGGTGGGGTAGTGGTAGTACACCACCTGAGAGATGGAGTGGAAGAGGAACTGGAACTTGTGTTTGTACTGCGTGATTGCGCCGGGCGCACAGTCCGCCACCATGCTCATTTCGTAAAAGTCGTCGATGGAGGCCTCGCGGTGGTGGTTGAACAGTTTGATCTCGTCCGACACCGAGTCGGTGTCGACAGCAGCCTGTGTGTGCAGACTGAGCACCTGCGCTTTCATGAGCAGACGGGTGAGACTGAGCAGGGCATGCACGCCGTCGAACACCTCCACCACACACGCAGGCCGCACGCAGCGCCAGCCCTCCTTGTCGAGGTCGACGAGACCGAGCAGGGCCTCTTGGTCGGCAGGTTCTTCCACCGCATGCCTCCACTGCCGCCCGAGCCAGTAGCCCACCCGCTTGAGCAGCACCATGAAGATGCTGGCGTAGTCGACGACGGTGTGGTACCCCGACTTGCTATCCCACGTGATGGTTTGCTTGAAGTGCAGCTGCAGCGCGGTCAGCGTGTCGCTGAGCTGCCGCCAGGACATGCCGCACACGGGCTGCTCGCACAGCAGCACTCCGGCAGCATGCTTGCCCAGGCACGCCTCCAGCGAGAAGTCCTCGTACTCGGGGAGCTCCGTGCTCTGCAGGAGGGCACACAGTCCGAGGGCCACCACGTGCATCGTGTTGTACTTGGTCTCGGCGACCACGGTCTCCGAGCGGTCGCACAGCGTCAACCACGCGTCCATCAACTCGCCGAAACGGTCGAGCCCCACCGGTGTGGCGCTGCCGAGCAGCTCCGCGAGGTCTGCCACCAGGCGAGCGGTGGGCGCACTCACAGCATGCGCGACTGCCTCGACGGTCGGGCCCATGATCGTCCTCGTGCAGCGCTCTGTATATACCCGCCTCGGTCTCTATTCCCCAACCTGCGTGCACAAACCGCACCGAAAATCGGGAGCTCGGCCAAGTCGTCCACTCTAATTATTCGTGAAATATATTTCCTCAAATCTGAGCAAACTATAAAAATATCATCTCTGAAAAATGTTTGGATAAGTTAGTTCTAGGTTCAAGAGAGATTTCCAGTTTCTGTGGTACAAAAATTTGGTGGGATTTGCTCCGCTTTACTTGATTTTGCAATAGGTCTCTTTTGCGGACATGTTTGGATGGATTTGTGCAGAAGTCGTTCTCAGGAAATGAGTTTCGCGGAGTACATCAACGCGAACCAAAGCAGACCAAACCCACCATGCAGGATGTACCGGCCGTGGACTACGAGGATGAGGACGAGTTCTTCACCCTGCTGAGCACCACTGTACGTGCGTATCAAGACCTCGTGAGAGGCGTGATGCGCGAGCAGACCAGCCCTTTCCGCCCGCCCCGCTCCACGTATGAGTGGACCCCCATGGAGGAAATGGCCATCGGAGCGGCGAATTTTCCGGAGCTGCTCGGCCAAGGCGTGCAAACGTTGCTGCCGCTGACCAAGAAGCGAGGTCTGCGCTCTCTGCTGGCGCAAAACGACCTCATCGTGCTGGCGGTGACCACGGCGTGTCGCACTTACTGCAGCGTGATGAACGAGCGCCTCACATGCGACTGCTATCGGGCGCAAACAGGCAGCAACCCAGCCATCCTCAGCCCGGTGTCGATTCAGTACGCCACTGCGTACATGCTGCGCGCCGTCGAGTACGCTTTCGGCGACACCAAGGTTCCTCGGTCGTTTGTGCTCACCTTGCACACAAAGAATTTCGGATACATGCAACACCCCTCGAACGAGCTCCGCACGTATATTCCTCGACACAAGATACCCGACTTGCTTCTGGCGCTCGCCAGCATGACGCACGAGAGGCTCGGCGCGCAGTCACCGGGCAGCCGCCTCGTGCCCGACGTGCTGCGCCTGATTGCAAACAACATAGACTTTCACTGAACGTGCGTTTATTATTCACAACAGGATCTCACTCCTCCTCAGCTCCCTGCGGTACTGCGGCGACCTCTTGCATGACAGCGTGCAGTCCCAGCATGTTCTCGCGGGAGCAGTGCATGTCCAGCAGCGCTTCCTGCAGGTCGTCGGTGCGCGCCAGCCACGACACCTGCCAGCACTCGGCGCAGTACGCCGACACGCCCGGGAGCGCCTCCTTCTGCGCCGCTGCGTTCGCCGCAGCGTACACCCCGGCCACGGAGGCCGAGGCGTGGCAGGCCACAAAGGCGTACGAGGGGTGCATGCGTGCGATGGCGGCCGAGGTCGCGTCGCCAAACACACACAGGCTGCAGCGCGGCACGTTCATGGGGCTACTGCGAAACCCTCAAACACGAGCAAATCACCAACCAAACCAGAGCAAATATAGACGCAAAAATTAATCAATATATACGTATATATAAGAGGGGTCTGGCCGGATCAAGTACATCACAAAATGAACAACATGAATGTGACCAAGGACGCGCAAATCAAGAAGGACTTCAAAATGGCTCTAGACCTGCATCTGCAGGAAACAAAAACCTCACACATCCCTGAAAAGATATTCCCTGCATCCTACGAGTACACGCTGCGCAGGCGTTATGAAAATCACATGAAGGAGTGGAAGTTTATGCAGAACAGTATATTTGGACTTGCTGAGAAGGACATGACACAAGCGGCGCTCGAAAAAAAATGGGCAGCCAAAAGATTTTCTTACTGTAAGCATGTATGTCGCGATGCACGATGCCGGTACGAGTTCAAGGTGGACGGGAATTGGGTGGATGCCAACGTTATTTGTTCCGACTCCGAGCACACGGTAGTGCATTACATGGATGACTACGGCAAGCGTAAGGAGGCCACTGTGCCTCGCGGTGACAACAACACCGAAGAACCACATCTGCGTACTGACTCAGACTTCATGCCACAGATAATTTAGGAGTGTTTTATTTTGGAAATTAAATAAACACACCACGCACTCACGCGTGCTCCTGTGTGTCGACGTTGAAGTACCCGTTGTTGCACTTGCAGTCTGCCCCTTCATCGCTACCCACGGCCGAGCTGCTGTGCTCCGGGCAGTGCACCAGCGTGTTGTTGAAGCAGAAGTCGCCTGCGTCGCAGTGGAAGCAGCCCAGGCTGTAGTCGATGGAGCAGTTGCCCGCCGCGTTGCGGCCGTCGACGCAGCCGCGCCAGGTGCCCGGGTCGCACAGACACTGCTGCACCCTCACTGAGCCTGCCATGCTCGAGGCGTTGCCCGCGCACAGGTTGAGGGTCTGGCCCCCCGGACAGTACGTGCCCTCGGGACACTTGTGGCAGGGGCTGGTGGCGTTGAGGGAGTAGTAGCCCTCCCGGCAGAGGCAGTCGTCGGGGCCGTCTGAGCTCGCGGGCGACTGGCTGTGCAGACGGCACGGGTGTTGGAGCCCGCCGCTGCAGTAGCTGTTGGGCGGGCACGGCGTGCAGGCCTCGCCGTCTGCGCCGAAGAACGTGGCGTCGCACCGGCATGCGGTGATGTGCGCGCTGCCGGGGGCGGAGGACGCGTTCCGCGGGCAGGCACTGCAGGCCACGGCGCCGTGCGCGTCACTGTAGGTGTCGGCGGGGCACGGCGTGCAGCTGACCGCCGTGGCAGCGGTGCGCGCGCCGAGGCCCGTCACCACAGCCGCACAGTGCGCGCCCGCGTGCTCGGCCCCGAGGGAGAGGTCGCAGGGCTGGAAGGAGCCGGGGGCGCAGGGCGCACAGGCTCCGTCGAAGGAGCCCTCGGTGCCCTGCACGCACTGGCACATCTCCGGCCCGCGCATGCCGGACTCCGCCATGGCAAAGCTGTGCACGGCGCACTCCTGGCACGGACCCGCGTTGACCTGCTCCCGCGACCACCGGTTGCGGGGGCACGGGAGAGACTCGCCGTTGCCCGGGCAGAAGTTGCCGGCGTCGCAGAGCACGCAGCCGTACACGTCGGGGTCCTCGGCCCCTCCCGGCCGGAACGAGCCGTCGGCGAGGCGGAAGCCGACCGCACACACGCAGGTCGAGACGTTGACCGCGCCTGCCACTACGCTGCTAGAGTTGCGGGGGCAGCGTTGGCAGCGCTGGCTCGCGGCATCTGCGTCCCGAAGGTCCTGCCAAGTGTCTGGGGCGCAAAGCTCGCACTCGCTGCTTGCCACGGTGTCTGCGAAGGAGCCGGGAGCGCACCCGACACACGTGTCAGGGGAGATTGCGGTGAGGGCAGCAGAGTACGTTCCCGCAGGACACTGTAGGCATGCAGAGGCGTTGCGGGACGGCTGAAACCGTCCGGGCCCACAGTCCGCACACTCCCACGCGCCTGCATCGAGGCCGAGAACGGCCCGGTAGCCGGGGTCGCAGACGCAGTGCAGCAGGCTTCCGGATCCGGCGCCTCCGTTGGTGGAGGTGGGCGCGGGGCAGGGGACGCACGACTCAGCGCTAACCATATGAAGCTGGGCATTGTATGAGTCCACCGGGCACTCCTCGCATATATACTGCGTCGCGTCGCTGCGGAACTTGCCGACCGCACAGGCCTCGCACTCTGCGCCAGGCTCGCCCGAGTAGCCGAGGTTGCACAGACACGCGGTCTCTGCGCTCGACCCCTCGGGGGCCCGGGCGTTGGCGTCGCACGCAAGACAGGCGACCACGCTGGCCGACCCCGCCAGGGGGTTGAAGGTGTTCTCCGGGCATGCGTCGCACGAGGTGTTTCCGAAGGCGGCCGAGCCGACCTGCTCGTTGTAGGTGCCCACGGGGCACTCCTCGCACCCGCGGGCCGCGTATGAGTCCACCGTGAAGAAGCCCGACAGACAGAGACAATCGAAGACAGACTGCCCTCCATCCTGCGCCCTCGTGCTGTGCGACACGCACGGCACAGGCAGGATCGACTGCGCGGGACAGAACGTGTCGGGCCCACACGGCCTGCATGCGTCGTTGCCGATATTGTCCTTGGAGGTGCCGGCGGCGCAGGGAAGGCACGTGTCGGGAGGATTCGTCGGCAGAAAGAAGCCCGGCGCGCACAGACACTCCTCGATGTCCACACGGCCAGTTCCGGACGTGTTTGTGTTGACAGGACACACGCTGCACGTCACGTTGCCAAGCGCATCCTTGTAGTGCCCGAGCGCACACTCCCGGCATAACTCCGAAGAGTTGCTGAAGCCGGCCTCGCACACACACTCAAACACGCTGGAGGCGTTGGCCGGGTCGGCCGTGCGCGAGTTGACAGGACACACCGCGCACGAAACGGCTTCCTGGTCCAGGTACTGCCCGTCCGGACACGAGACACACGTCATTTCCTGGCCGGCGACCACGCCTGCCAGCACAGCCGCCAGCGCAATCATGGCACCCCAGACACAGACTCCAGCGCCCACAGGACGCGGCGAAGACATCTGGCACGCACATTGCGTTTTCAGATATATGACGTGGCGTGCTTTCTTGGTTCACTGCATGGTAGTTGCTGTCGAAATGTGTCATCAGGGCGAAGTAATCCGATGACCCTTCGAGTTACTATGTCCTTGTATATTTAACAAGGAGTCATGTGCTTACAATGACAAACAAGTATTCTGTAGCTCGAGATCATATCGTCCCTGAGACTGAGCATGCCTTTGAGACCAGTATCAACAGGTCCACTATGAATAATATATTCTTGTCCGGATGGCCAATGCCTACATCTTTCAGAAGCAGCGACATTTTTTGGGTCGTCGCTGAGAAACCCACAAAAACAACAACAGGGTATTTATATGCTCTTAGTCTTTTGAAAGACCCGAATATTACTCAAATGGTATTTTTTCGAATCACGTTGACATGCCAGCGCAAAAAGGGTCCCTGGCCATACTTTGATGCTTTCGACATGAGTCACATATATTGGCATGATGACAAGTTCAATACGAACACGAAAGCCGACAAGATAGGATCATTGAGTCAAGGTGGTAAACCAGGAAAGATGTTTTCTGTCGTTATGAAAAGTTTGGCGTATGGACCGTCAAACTATATACAACTAAATGAAGCTATGAAATTGTTCATTGCAAATGTACCTGTGAAGCTATGAAATTGTTCATTGCAAATGCACCTGCTTGACACTCGTGTTTATATGCATGTCCGGCATATAAAAGCACGAGTGCCAGAATCGGCAATGCACCGCGGTACATCGCAAAATCTCGCCGTGTCAGATCAAGCCTTCGGTGCCTCGCTGGATGTGGATCCGGTGTTGAGTACAGAGGCATCCTCTGCGGTTCACAACCCATACGTAGTAGGATTTGTGTTTGGCAGGACAAAAACAATACATGTTGGTCCTATTGACCACAAAGACATTTTGAATGATAATGTTGAAGCCAAGCGTAAATTAGACAAGGAACCTTCGTTGACAAAGGACATAAGCCAGGCCATAAAGCAAACAGATGGTTTATTTTACGGTGTATATCTTGACACATTTGAGCATAGATTCAAGGTAGGTATTTTAAGGGAGGGGCATTCAGAATCAAGTGCCTCAGGTTGGTGGGTAAAAGAGTGGGAAGGAGGTAATCTGACTAGGAAAATGGTTGACGAGGTCATGCTTGTGTATCTTGCAGATAAAAATGCTAACACCTGGAATGCTCCGGGTGACACCTTGCTCGAGCATTGGTACTGGTACAAGTATATCATCCCGAACCTTGGGGGTCCTAGAAGAATTAATTATGTTACAACGTTGAGTGATGTTGGAAACTGATTGCATCAATCACGTATCGGGTATAAAAGCCACCTGTGCCAGCATCGGCAATGCACCGCGCTGCATCATCGAATCTCGCCGTGTCGGGTCATTCCTTCGGTGCCTCGCTGGATGTGGTTCCCCTGACGAGTACCGAGGCATCCTCTGCGGTTCATAACCCATACATCGTGGGAGGTTGGTTCGGCAGAAAAAAAGAAGTCCACGTACACCACAACCATTATATTCACAACACATCCCCAAATAACGCTAACAACACATCCATATATCAAGGCATCATAGCCAAGAATAGATTGAACACAGACCCCAATTTGACGCAGAACATATCAAAAATCAAAATTCAAAAAGATCGTAGATGCTATGGTGTCTATCTTGACACCTCAGCTATGAAATTCAAGTTGGGTATTTTGACGCACGGAGTACCAGGTTATGCCAGAGGTTATTGGGTAAAAAATTATCACGGAGGCGATATGACAAAGGACATGGGGGACCAGGCTCATTCTGCGTATCAAATGGCTCCAACAGCCTACGAATGGAGCGCCCCGGGGACCACCTTGCTCGACCATTGGTACTGGTATCAGAATGATATCACAACCCTGTGAAACAACATTTAAATCAGAACGAGCTTGTAAATTTGAGTGATTCATTAAAACATAATAAAAACGCACGTGTCTAGACATGGACTTCGTACTGCAGTTCGAGGCGCGCGGTCCAGCTGTACTGGCGCTTCATGAGGCCCTTGAGGTGGAGCGCGATCTCCTCCTGGTTGTCGGGCTTGTTCATGACTTCGTCCGAGATGGCCGAGACGAGCTCGTCGTGCGCGGTGATGTTGTTCCAGTCCTTGTTGCCGATCCTGTGGATCTGCACGCTGAAGTTGTTGAGGTCGCGCGTGCTGACCTTGTTGAGGACCTTGGTGCGGAGGGTGGCGCAGCACGTGCCCATGACCTGCTTGGTGATCTTGTACCACTCGCCGTCGATGAGGGGCTGCTGCGAGATGTCGGCGTTGAGGTGCTCGGCGTTGTCGCGCAGGAGCTCGACGACGGGGTGCGACTGCGAGACGAAGAGGTAGGACTGGCCCGCGACCTGGAGCACGCCCTCGGTCTCGAGGTTGTTGGTGTTGTATGTGGGGAACTTGTTGCGCCAGGTGATGCCCTCGTTCGACGAGGCCTCGGCCTCGAAGACGACGGTGGGGTTCGGCTGGTGCGTGCTGGCGATGGTGGTGAGCGCGTACTTGTGGCCGGTCTTGGTGGTCTCCTCCGAGGGCACGCACGCCATGGTGACGCCGAGGTTGAGCGGGAAGTCGTTCTTGGTCTCGAGCACGGTCACGCGGTGCAGCACGGAGTTGGCGAGGACCGACGCGGTGGTGCCGACGTCGGGCGTCGACTCGAAGATGTCCGAGATGCCGAAGACCTCGCCGACCTTGCCGTTGATGGGCGCCCACGTGGCAGCCTCCTGGCCGGCGCCGGCAAACTGCGCGAGGCTGCCCCTGATGTTGACGTTGAAGCGGCGGGTGACGAGGTACTGGTCCTTGGGCTTCGTGGCGGCGGCGCTGGTGTCCATGATCGACGCATCGGCCATCTGCGAGGGGGTGGCATTGGCTTATATATCCGGAGGTGTGCGCCTGTCAGGCCCGGCGCACGGAGGTCGGCATCTGCGAGAGCATCACGAGAAAGCCGATCTCGAGCGTGCTCTTGGCGACCACGCTGAGCACGGCGTAGTACGACGAGACGGCGTGCCACGTGAGGTCGGCCCGGGCCGCGTCGCGCACGTTGGCGCTCATGTAGATCTGCACGGACTGCAGCAGGCCGAAGAGGCCGAAGAGCAGGCACTGCGTCGCCACGATCCACACGACGGCGGACGGGATGTCGTTGCGGGCACGGCACGCGCCGCCGGCCAGCTCGCACAGGTCGAGCGGCGCGGTGACGGGGCAGGAGCTCGCCGTGTGGGCGGCGCAGTTCTCGCACCGCCCGGCGTTGTCGTACAGGCGCTCGAACTGGGCGATGATGACGAACCAGATGGCGGCAAACGTCACCCACGCGACCGCGAGCGTGAAGAGCGTCTCGTAGACTGCTGACTTGCGCTTGCGCTGCAGGCTCAGTTTCTTGTTGCCTGACACGGTGCCGGGGGCGTCGTCGATGTCGGTCTCGCGCATCTGCAGCTTGTGCTGGCACTTGTAGATGCGCTTGAGGTTCAGCTCGATGAGGGCCCCGCTCAGGATCATGCTGGCCTGGGCGACCAGCAGCGCGTACAGCGTCGCCCGGTCGCGCGTCCACACCGAGCACGCGACAATGACAATCTGCAGGGGCGCCGTGAGCGCGTACTCGACCCAGCGGCCGAAGTCCGGGGCGCCTCCGTTGTACGCCCAGCGCAGGTAGTGCGGCGCCAGCGCCACCAGGGACGTGGCCGCGAGGAAGACGAACTTGGTGCCGTCGGTCACCTGCGGAGTGTCGAGCGAGCCGACCTTGACCCACAGCAGCAGGTGGGAGAAGAGGGCCAGCCAGAAGCTCCACGCCATGTCCCGGAGGAAGCCCGGCGAGGGCGGCCCGGCGGGAAAGGACAAGGACCGGTGCAGTATTGTGGAGCGGAACGACTGGAAGCCGGCGGAGCAGGCCAGAACCCAGATGAGCAGGAAGGAGGGGTAGAAAGCCGTCTGCTCGTACGCGAGCGGCATGGCGAAGTACGTGAGGTCCCTCCCGTTGACCTTGCTGACGAAATCGATGTGCGCGATGTCGAGCTTGGCCACGTCACACGTGTTCTCGAGGCCGGTGGCAAAGTCCTGCATCCGCCGCACCGTGGTCTGGTTGCGGGCGGTGGGCAGGAAGGTTTGCCACGTCGCGAACTCAAAGAGCAGGGCGCTCTCGTCGAGCAGGAGCACGACAAGGGCGGCCACGGAGATCCAGGCACTGAGCTCGTTGAGCAGGGCCTCGCGCGCGCGCAGCCTGTGGACCTCGGGGTCTGCAGCGCCGGGGCTCGCGACGGGAGCATAGCCGCTTCCAGAGACCTTGAGGTGGATGGGCATTGCGGAGACGACCGGTGACGTTATATAGTCGCGCCTGCTGCCACACAAACCCCTCAAAAAAAATACAAAGCTCTTCGCAGCCCGGGGTCGGCAAGCCCGGCCCAATGCGGAACGACTCGGTGCTGCAGGAGGTGGTGGCGCTGGTGGCGTTTGTGCGCGAGCAGCAGAAGAGACTGCACGCGCAGGCCGCTGTCAGCAAGGAGGACTTTGCCATGACCATGGAGGACATCGTCTCGCACAGCGACAGCCTCATGTCGTCCATGCTGTCGAGCCCCCTCACCGGCCGCATGAACGTGAACCCGCTCATTGGCATCACGTCTCAAGAGTGCCAGGAGAGCGTGCAGCAGACGCTGGGCGTGCAAAGCGCCGCATGAAGGCGTTGACGACCGGCGGCTTCACGAGCGAGTTGTAGAAGAAGCACACGACGAGGACTATGCTCAGACACAGCACGGACACCACCGGCCGGTTCGCGGCCATCACGGCCTCGCCGAAGGTGATGTCCAGCACCAGCTTGACGAGGATGCACAGCGGCCAGCACAGGGCGACGCCGGAGCAGCTCACCTGCACCCCCTGCAGCTCCCGGGCCAGGTCGCTGTGCCGGCCGGCGTCCACCGACACGAAGAGCAGACAGGCCAGCAGGCACCCGCGCAGGAAGAAGGCGTGGTGGTCCTGGAGGCACGGGTTGCGGAAGTACAGGCGCAGGCACGTGTCCGTCGTCGAGGGGGGCACGGGCCTGCCGACCTCCGACCACCACACGGTGACGTAGCAGAACACGATGATGTAGCGGGCCTTCTGGGCCAGGCCCCGGACGACGCACAGCAGCTGGGGGTGGCGCTGGGACAGGAAGAAGAGGTGCACGCCGAGGTTGAACTCCATGCTGCGGAACGTGACGCTGCAGGCGTTCGCGTAGAAGATGTTGCTCGAGGCCTGCATGGGCCCGAACACGGTGAAGAGCACGATGCCGGCCAGGGCCATCACGACGATGCACACGTCCGCCAGCGCGGGGAAGCGCGCTGCGATCCACGTGTCCATCGCGAGCACGGACTTGGTGGTCAGGATGCACCACACGAGGGACTGCACGGGCCACGCGGAGACGTTGTACGAGTGCGGGGCGGACGGCGCCTGCTGGAAGTCGAGGCCCCGCAGCGTCGTCGCGCCCTCGAGCAGCGTGAAGCCGACGTCGGCCCACTTGAAGCGGTGCATGAGAAGGGCGTGCAGGCCGCCCAGGAGCAGCGAGAGCACGGTGGCGATTCCCATGTCCAGGGCCATCGCGCAGGCGGTCGCGGCGACCAGCGTGTCCATGCTTGCTTCGTCCATCGCAGAGTGCATGCGCGCACAGACCAGACCCGCCATGACAAAGAGGGCCGAGCTGATGTCGATGGTGATCACGTCCACCATGACCACGACCGCGTCCAGGGCCGAGCCGGGGCCGGTGTACGGGGACGAATTGAAAGTGATCACGCTGCACGCCAGATATGCCACCGCGAGGACGTTGCAGCACCGCATGAGCGTCTGCACGTTGACGTTGCCCTCGTACTCCGACGCGCCCTGCGACGAGCAGTCGGAGTCTATCAAGGGGCACTCTACCATGCTGTGCACAGCGGCCTCCGCATCGACGCCGGCCATCACACACCCAGGTCTTCCTGGTTAAATAAAACCCAGGCGCTAGTCGCGAAAAGAGAGCACACGATTTTGACGAGCACCTCGGACAGCAGCAGACACACACAGTACACGGTGCGCGCGGGCAGCTCCGGGCAGAGCATCAGCTCAGAGACAATGACGCCCGCATACGCCGTGGCCGCGACAGACACCTTGCGACGCAAGGACCAGGCCAGCAGAGACGTGCCGAGCACCTGCAGCACGCAGACGAAGGCGCGGGGAGGCTGTCGTGGCATCTGCCGGCGGCAACGACGTGCTTTATATACCTACAATGCCTGTGATTCGGGCACCCGCAAGCCCGTTTATTTAAGGCCTCCAGGTTTGTGGGCAATGGCGTCGGACCGCCGACCACACTGCCAACTGTGTGCGTTGTGGAGCTCGAGCGACCCGACGATCAAGGAGATCACCGCTTACATCACAGAATCCATCGGCAAGGTCAGCATCAGCGAGATCTGCCAGCAGACGAGCGACAACCTGGCCAGGCACTGCGAGATCATAGAGTCCAAGCGGAACATTTTCGTGCACATCACGCAGCACACGACAGACCAGCGGGTGGTCATGGGCAACATCATGCGGGACCTGGTCGAGATGAGCTCCAAGATCAAGCGTGCGTGCCACTCGACGTGCGAGGAGACAGGCGTGGAGATCATCGATCCCAAGTCGCTGGCCCTCTACCTCAAGACGGTGGACCAGATCTCCAACATCTACAAGATGGAGAACGCGAAACATAATCTCCGCAAGGAGAACTAGCACACAGGACGAGCACCAGTCTGTTTATTTAATAAAAATCGTCACCATTATAATCTGGGTGTGCTTGGTATATAAAGCATGCTTTCCGGCTCCCCCCGATGATTCTCCTGGTGTTCTGCGTGGCCTTGCAGATCCTGTGTCTGTACGAGAGGCTCTTTCACAAGGCATTCAATGTATTCGTGAACACCACGCGCAGTGGCGTGCGCAAGCAGGCCGACAACGGAGTCCTGGCCGACTACACCGGGTACTATCTGGGCCTGCTCAGCCTCCCGCTGCGCCTGTTCTTCGTGGTGCTCGACGCCCTGTCGCGCAACCTCATTCTCAGTCTGTGGATCCTGTTTATAGTGGGCTTCCTGGTGAGCGTGTCCGAGAACTCCAGCTCTGTGCTGGGCGCGTACGTCAACACGTACAACTCCGGGATCGGGGCGTCCGTGGACCTGTTCATTGTCAAGCCCCTGCAGTTATTGGATCTCTTCTTCCGGGCGGTCGTCCCCCTCTTCAACGCAGTGGCGTGGGCGGGCAGCCAGATCTTCATCGCTGTGGTGGTGCCCTTCTTCGGGGTGCATGTGGACCGCATCCCGGCGATGGTCGGGGACTTTGGCTTGATGACAGCCATGACTGGCCAGGCCACGGGCGTCCTCGTCGCCCGCTACATCGAGTGCGGCGACACGTCCGGCGGGCGGGGCCTCCTGTTCGACGCCTTCGCAGACTCGTTCTCCAACGTGAGCGGGGCTGAGGATTATCTCCCCTTCACGCGCGGGGTCTCACGCCGGAACATGCAGTGCATTGCGAACACCAACTACATGACGCTCGACCTGATGACTCCAGGGATCTACGCGCGGAAAACGATGATGCACCTGCACTATCTCGCGACCAGCTCGTGCACCATCATGACCGGGCCGTTCGACATCGCCCTCTATCCTTTCCTCGACTTCAACCTCTACAAGAGCGTGCACTGTTTCGTGAACACGCTGCTGCACGTGGTCATCGCCCTGCCCATCCTCACCCACGCGCGCTGCACGCTGGCGCTTGACCCGCTGGAGGCCTTCTCCGACCTCGAGAAGGCTGTCATGTGCGCCCCGGACTGGCAGCCCGTGTTTCTGATCGCGGCTGCGGGGGTGCGGTCCCTCGGGCGCCTGGTCGACAACTGGCTCAACATCGTGCTCCTGGTCGTGGAGCACCAGGTCGGGCGCAAGACCACCGCCTGCGCACAAACGCGCACCGTGGGCGACGTGTGGGACGGCGTCGGGGACATCTTCGAGACCAAGCAGCTGCATCTCAAGGTGGTGGGTGTCTCCGAGGCCATGTTCGCGATCACCGACGGGGTGTCGAGCGCGTACCACAGCATGACGGACGGGGCGTCGACGGTGTGGGCCATTGGCTTGTTCCCCTTCCAGATCAACACGATGCTGGGCGTCGCGGCGGTCAAGTATGGCGAGGTGTTCGACCCCGACAAGTCGGGCCACACCCGCACCGGGCTATTTGGCTGCCGATGCCTGGACATCACAGACGCCCGCGGCGCGCAGTCCATCCAGATAGCGTGCAGCAGCGTTCCGTACCAGAGCAACGTGCACGACAACGACGAAGACTACGACAAGCACACGCAACACAACGTGGTTTTCGACTCGAGCAGGGCCACGGCGACCATGACATGCTCCAGTACCGTAATCCGGGTGTCGTCCCTGCGGTTTTCGCGCAAGCGCTTCTCCACAGGCCGCTCCTCGGGCTCGGACTCCCTGCTCTCCGACCCCTTCAACACCCGTGACCCGGATGGCTCGGCGGGCGTCCGCAGCCACACCGCGGATGCCGCGCTGTACATCCAGCCGCTGTGTGACGGACCCCGCGAGTCCTGTCTGCCGGGCATCGGCAACTGTTTCCCGTGGTGCATGGGGCTACACGTCGCAGGGCAGCGCAACCAGGAGATCCGGATGTACAACGCTCGCAAGTGGGACGACTTCGTCACGTTGACGCAGCTGGACTGCGTCGTGTCGCAGAACCCGGACGGCGAGTGTGCAGAGGGCTCTGGCGCCCGTGTCGTCAATCTCGACGCACAGTCCTCTTTCCAAAGCTCCTGCGGCGTCTCGCCCGGCTTCTGCAGCAACCAAGACAGCTCGAGCACCATCATGGCGCTCGACAACCTGCAGGCAGGGCCCGGTTCAGCGATGCTCTACAAGCGCGAGACGCACGCGATGCTCCGGCTGAGCAACCAGCCCTTCGTGACCGCGGGAGACGTCTTCCTGCACCAAAGGGAGCTCCCGGAGGCGCCCGGCGACTTCGAGCTGGTGGTCAGCCGCCTCTACGACAACAACAGGGGCTCCTACAGCATGCAGTACGAGCAGCTCAGCCTGCTCAGCAACCGGCAGACGGTCCGGCTGAAGCTGTGCGCCACGGAGGACGGGGCGTTCTGCCATCTCAACGCGCTGACGTCGCACACCATCATCCTGCCGCGCTCGTACGTGACGTCGGCATACACCAACATCGCAGTCAGCTCGGAGTGGGCCGTGCACTGGGCGGTCAACCCCGAGAACGCCATCTTCGCGAACGTGCTCGACTTCTGCTCGGCGCGCCGGGTGGGTTTGACGGTGACGGTGGCCTCGAGCTACAGCAGGCCCCGGGTGTGGACGCTCAAGACGGTGCGTGCGGCCTCCATCAACCCGAGCCGGCGCGACGCTGTTCCGCACGCCGACGAAAACGGCCTGTACTCCTACATGCTGGTGCCGGACTGGGTGGTCTTCGACATGCCGACGTTCGACGAGTCCATGTGCGACAAGAAGGCGAACTTCAAGATTGTCGATCTCGAGTACATCAACGCCAACAACGTGCTCGTGACCACCCTGTACACGTCGATGCGCAACTACCGCCTCGACGGCACCGTGTGCGTGGGGTGCGACTACGAGTACAAGCGCTACTTCCTGCACCCGAACCGCCACGACTGCGTGGCCCCGGCCGAGGGCGACGGCGCGCTCTTCACGTGCTGGCGGCACGAGCGCATGGGCATGTTCGAAGAGCTCGAGCTGCCCCCCGAGATATACGGGGAGTTCTGCCCCGCGCTGCGCCGTATGCCGTACCTGGGAAGCCTCTTTGCGGAGACGGCGCTGATCACCGTCCACTCCTGCCAACTTGTGCTCGACGCCATGACCACTCTCATCGCAGCGGCCGCCCGGAACGCCCCCGTGTCAGACATCTTCGAGGTCCGCATGAACAAGCCCACCTTCCACCACACACTCGACTCTGGGGGCAGCAACCTCTTCGACTTCGAGGACGTCGTAGAGTGCTTCGACAAGGCCGCCTTCTACGTGAGTGACGTAGTCCTGAAGACCAGCCACGTCTTCGCGGGGTCGCCCGCATACGCGTTCATCGAGCCCATCTTTGCCGGCACCGCCAAAATCGTGCAGCACACCGCCGGCTACGTGAAGCTCAAGGGCCCGCTCGCCCGCCAGTTCCAGGCCCTGCAGGACAGCACCTCCCGGCAGGCCCAGCAGATCTCCGAGGTCACCCTCAGCCAGGCCAAGGGCAAGGCCTTCGGCTTCCTCTCGAGCATGCGGGCGTGGCTGGGGGCCCAGGCCTCGTCCCTCAAGGTCTCGCTCAAGCTCGTCAAAAAGGTCACGGTGAAAAGCCTGGTGGCGGGGGCAAAGAGGCAGAAGAAGGCCTTGTTGGCGGCGGCGAAAGCCAAGGCGCTGCAGCTGAAGGAGCTCGCGATGTCGGTGCCCGAGCGCCTGCTCGCTCAGCAAGCCCGGGCGCGCCTGGCGGCCCAGACCGCTGCGCAGAACACGGTCAGGGTGGCCACGAAGATCGGCTTCCGCGCCACTCTTCTGGCGTCCGTGATCGAGATGAAAAACGTGCTGGTCACAACCGTCGCCGAGTCGACGGAGGAGATAGAGAGAAGCTACCTCGACAACCTCCGGGTCATGTGTGACGGCGCGTCGCAGATCCTCGGCACGAACAACGCCCTGGCCCTCACCGTGCGGCACGCGTGCCTGCTGGTGCCCGATGTCCTGCAGTCCATGCAGACGCTCTTGGTGGTGCTCTCCGTGGACTACGCCGTCATGGACTGCGTGTGTCGCACCCCCGAAGAGCACGTCCGCTCGTTGGTGATCGACAACGACTGCGTGGGCCAGATGATCCCGGGCTACTGGCGCGCGTGGGTCCTCGAGCGGCGCCGCGCTCCGGCGGACGACGTGACCACGGTGTGCTTCTCGAGCATGGACGTGGCCAACGCCCGCCTCCTCACCGCTTTCGACCCCGTGTCCGTGCGGCTGGCGAAGCTGACCGAGGCCATGCAGGGCCTGTTCAACTTTGTGGTGGTGCTCGTGGGGATGGACACCGGAGAATGCAACGACTTCAAGAGCCCCTACATGGTGAGCATCATGCCAGAACCGGCAGACTACTTCATGCCGTGCTTGCACACGTCGGACTGTCGCCTGCGGTGCTACGACGAGTTCCGGGCGTTCGAGTCCGCGCTGGCCGGCATGGCCGTGGCTCCCGAGTTCATGGCGAGCGTCGAGGTCGAGGTCGAGAGCAAGTACTTCAGCACGGAAGACATCGAAAACAACCGACATCTGCCCCCGTTCGAGATCATCGGCATCGCAGAGCTCTTCCCCGACGAGTGTCGAGTGGTCTGCACGAGTGGTTTCGTGGTGGCCAACCGGTGCATCGCCGCCCTAGGCATCGAGGCCCAGCACAACAAGCTCGGCCTGGCGTACTACTGCATTCCCGCCGACATGACCACGTACGTATACGCGTACCAGGGTCCAGCGGGCGTCCTCGAGCAGGCAAGCACCTGGACGGCTGACGAGGTGGTGCGCGAGGGCTTCATGCTCTCCGTGTACAAGCTGGGCCTCGGGAGCTACGACGACGTGCTGGTGGTGACCGAGCACCGCACCAGCTCAGCCAAGTCCCTTTACATGTACACCGCGCACTCGGACAAAATCACCCTTCTGCAGACGGAGGAGTTTGTTTTTGAGAAGTACAACTTCGTCACAGACATGCAGAGCGCAGGCTATGTCCTCAACTCCCTCGACGACGTGCGGGTGATTCCGGCCACCTCCACCCGCAGCACGTGCGACGTTTTTGTGGTCGGCACTAAGGTGACAGTGCAGTATTACGCGTCGGCTGGGGGCACGTTTCTGCCCGATCAGAGCATGAGCAAGGTGTGTCTGCGCAAGAGCATAGAAACATATCCAGGAGACAGCTCCGGCTCCGCCCGGCCGCTCCGGGTGACCACAACCGACTGCACGGCCAGGATGGACGACATCTTCCCGCCGCAGCACCACCCCGTGTGCCTCAACCTGGAATGCAACCGGGTCCTGAACCTGCCGAAGGCGCTGCAGTCAGAGGTGCAGACAGACACCTTCACGAGCTACGCGGGCTTCGACCGGGACAACCTGACGGCAACGGAGACAGCGAGATTGTACCCCGAGAGCATCGGAGCCAGCAGCCTGGCTCAGCTCATCCGCTACGACGCCTCGCGGCCGCTCTACGTCACGGCACAGCAGGTGGGGGTCGTCAACAAGAAACATGTGTCTCCCACTGCCCCGCGCAGCTCGCGCGGGGTGCGCGGGGTGGAAGACGGCTCCGAGACCATCGAGGTGCTGGTGTCGGGCACTGTGAGCTCGCACCGGTCGTGGATACAGAGCATCCGCTTCAGGATGACCCCCGACACTCTGCGCTACGGGGCCAAGGTCTTCACCTCCACCGTCACGCAGCAGACCATGGACGTCCACCTGCAGTGCTCTATCGACAACTGTGTCGGCTGCCAGAGCAACCCGTGGCAGCTGAGCTACGTGGATCTGCAGAGCAAGTGCTTCGCCGCCTCGCGCTGTGGCATCAAGAAGTGTGTGGGCACGCCTGTGGACATGCGCAAGCCCATGTGCAACGCGGCTCTCGTGCTGATCCAGCCGCTGGAACTGTTCCGCGTTGCGCTGCACAGCCTGTGGCGTTTCACTGCACAGTTTGTGATCTCTATAGTCGAAATCTCCAAGAACCGGCGCAATGCGGCGATGTGGGAGTTCCCGGACAGCGAACTCACCGAGGGCACCTGTATGCTCAAGAGGACGGTGGTCGGGACGGTCTCTGTGTTCACTGCATCGCTGGGTTCCACGGTGCGCTTCGCGGCGCTGGTGAACCACGAGTTTGCGCAGGACGCCATGCGGTCCGACGTGATGGATGGCAGGTGGTACGCCCGCTACTTCATGTCCACGACTGCCATGACCAACTTCATATCGTCCCTCTTCATGGGCCCGATATACACGCTGATGTCGATGCAGAAGGTGCTCTCGTGCGGGGTCAACGACATGGTCGCCGTGGTGACGCAGATCGCCGACGGACAGGCCCCGGACAGGTTCACAATCACCGCGCAAAGCGCCGTGACGGCCAGGCGGGAGCGGGTCACCACCGTGTGCCTCTCGCAGGGCATGGCCCAGCGCATGCGCGAGCTAGGCCTCGACACCTCCGTCGCCACCGAATATGCGCTGGCGAACGAGTACGTCTCGATCGTGGGCCAGCTCGAGCAGATCGGGACCAGCTTCACGCTGGGCCTGCTCTCGGTCCCCGTGGACGCGTTCTTTGCGAGCAGCATTGGCGTCGTGTCCACCTTCATGGACTGGCTGCAGACCATTGACTGGAAGCACTGCTCGCTGCCTTCGGTGAGCAACTCCCTGGTCTTCCTGTGCGTCTGCGGCGACGAGGCGCACCGCGTCGCCAGCGCCAGGAGGGCGGAGGCCGTCCCGCAGAGCGCCTTCTGGTGCTCCGGGCCCCTCCTGATGACGGACCCCTCCGGCGAGGAGCGCCTCGTGTGGAACCCGTACTCGCTCGACGCCCTGACCGCGGCGGAGCAGCAGCACACCGCGTTCCTCGCCTGCCTCTCGGGGGGCGTCTCGTGCGACCAGCTCCGGCCCCGTCTGCCCGCGCTGGAGAGCCAGGGCGTGCACCTCACGCCTGTCATCACGCAGTGCCGGGATAATTACAAGAACAAGCAGTGGGATGCGGGCGTCCTGGCCCTCGGACTGTTTTCGGTCGAGGAGTGGAGGTCCGCTCCGAGCTCGCTGGAGAACGACGCCGTGGACGATGACACTCCGTCGTACCTGCAGCTCCACAAGTCCCGTCTGCGCGCCCTCTCCAGTCTGGTGGAGGGGTTCACGCTCGACGAGGCCCTGTGGCGGTGCCTGAACGAGGCGATCGTCACCGGGAACGCGGCTACGCAGGGGGTGTGTCTGCGGAACTGGATCGGCGTGCCCGAGGACAATTACTTCACGTACGAGCTCACCGGTAGCGACCGCTTCAGCGACATCGACGCGTGCCGCTCCTTTTCGGGGCAGGTCACGCCCTTCAACGCCCAAAACAACGCAGCGCGGTCGCTCATCATGTGGACCGGGAGCAGCCTCAATCGTGTGCCGGTGGCTGAGCGGCACGAGATTGCGACACGAGGGGACGGCCAGCGCCTCGAGGAGGCTCGCACCCGTCTCCACGACCTCTACGAGCTCCGCATCCGCCCGGCGCTGCAGACGTTGTCCCTCAACGTCAGCGAGAGCCTGCGCACCAATCTGTGGAGCATGGAGGGAGACGAGCTGCACCAGTTCCTCGACTGCATCGTGATGGGGCCGTACGCCTCGGCGGACATGCACGCCTCCTTCGACCTCAGCGGAGGGGGGGGCAGATTCGAGGTGCCCCGCTACCACCGGGGCAGCCCGGGCTCCCGGGCGTTCGGGAGCATCGAGCTCGGACAGACGCAGGGCTCCGGGCCCAGGCGACGCATTGTCACGGAGGTGCTCGAGCACGTGCACTCCCGCACCGACGACCTCACGCGCACGGCAGCCGTGAACCGCGTCAATCTGATCCGCGGCATGTTCTCGGACCCCGACAACTTCGAGTGCCTCTGTCCGAACGCGACGGCCTCGCTCGAGTGCTGCTCCCGGGCCGACTGGACCCAGATCGCGGACATCCAGTTCCGCACCAAGAACATGTTTGCGGACATCTACAACCTGCAGACCGACGTGGTGGACGGGGCCATGGACACTGTGCTCGCCTCGGGCATCCTCGACCGGATATGGACGAGCTCCGCGTTCTCGCACCTCGGCGAGCGCCCCCTGACAGACGAGGAGCGCATGGAACTCAGCCACGCCTACGTCTTTGCCACGGACCGGCCCGTGCGCGAGTACTCGGCGGCCGAGACCCCCGAGAGCCTCGCCGGCGCCACCCTGTGGGAGACCTGCACCAGCCTGATCTCGGCGTCCTTCTTCACCCTCCCGACGACGGGCGGGCGGGTGGACGCCGACGTGAGGTACAATCCCGCGCTGGAGGACTCCGGGGAGTACATGCACGGCATGGAGCGCGTCATCCACCGCATCCTGCAGCGCGCCCGGCGGGACTCCCCCGTGTTCTGGACGCACTCGCACCGCTACGTGGCGTCGGACAGCGTGTGGTGCGAGCAGCGCACGGACCCCTCTCCCCGCAGCGCCCCGGGGCCGGCCTTCGCGGCGCAGGAGTGGCGCGGGCACGCCTTCGGGGCCGAGCACGTGCGGGCCTCGACGCTCGCGAGCACGGTCTTTGTCGGCGAGCTGTCCTCGGCCTGCCTGTGCGGCTGGGAGCACGGCGGCCTCTGCCACATCCCGATAGCGTGCGACCGGCTCGCGGCGCCAGCCGAGCAGCACTCCCGGTGGATGGAGCTGTGCTCGCGCGGCAACTACTCTGTGCGGGGCGACCTCTTCGACCTCATGCACCTGCTGCAGACGTCCGTGTACGACCTCTCGGAGCTCGAGACGTGCCGTGACCTCGTGCCCGACGTGGTGTGGGGCTTGCTGTCTCCGGCCGACCACAAGGCTTGGTACGCCGGGGACACCACCGCGCCCCCGGCGGTCGATCTGAAGCACATTGCGACGCACGGGCCGGCCGGCGTCCGTCTCGGGCTCTTTGCGAGGGAAGGCGCCGAGAACTCGCTCGCGGCCTACATCAAGACCCACGGGCTGCTCGCCAGGGACCCCCGGCACCCCGTGGTCAACCACCGGCTCAAGCACACCATCGCGCAGCCGGTGTGCCAGGCCGGGCTCGCGGCGTTCCTGCGGGACGACCTCTCGGAGTACTTCCAGGACGTGCTCTTCCCGATGGCGCACAGCGTCTCCGACGCTCCCGCGGCGGCGTACTGCTCGACATGGGCCATCGAGCGCACCGTCGAGCTCGCGATGCGCCAGATTTACCGGGGCGACACCCCGGACGCCCTTCTGCAGCAGACGCAGACCGTCGGCCTCTGGCGCAAGCGGTGCGACACGCAGCTCAAGCAGATCGGGATCTGCGTCCTGCGCGGCGTGTACGACCTGGTCCCGGACGGCGTGCAGGCGCCCCCGGGCCACTGCGCGTTTGCCGTGAGCGCGAGCCACGGGTGCACCGGGGTCTTCTACGTGACTGCGCAATGCGTCGTGCGCTGCGACGCCGAGTTCTACGACCCCTGCCTGTGCTCCACGGAGCAGTGTGCCAGCATCACCTTTGCCAAGGCTACGTGCAGCGCAGGGAGACTGGCCTTCAACCCGAGCACCGCGGTGACCGACGAGGCGACCCGCCTCTTCAGCTTGGACTGGCCCGCGCAGGTGCCCGCCAACGAGATCTCGGACGCCCGCAGCGAGGAGCTGGACGCGCTGCTGGGCCGGATCCGGCTGGCGCTGCCCCTGGTCACGTTTGACGACGACACGGTCATGCAGAGCATGTCGGCCCTCATCACGGCCACCGAGCCCGGGAGCGAGACCAGCGTCCCGCACTCACACTGCGACGATCTGCTGGACTACTTTGACGAGGACGCGCAACACCCGGTGGGCTATCACCCGACGTGCGCCTGCCGGCGCTCCGAGACCAGGATGCGGGGCTTCGACTCGTGGATGTCCGAGCCGAGCGACCTGGGCCACGCCTGGGCGGTCGACCCCGTCCGCATGCGCAACATGACGCAGTACTCCACCAGCTATGGCTCCGCGCACCTGGTGTGTGACGCAGCGGTGTACGGGGCGTACGACCACCAGCTCAACGGCCTCGATCTGGTGAGCAGGTGGGACGCAGACGCGCCGGCCGACCCTGCGATCCCGAGGGCAGCGCCCGTCGTGCACGAGCAAGACATGACGACTGAAGGAGAGGCGTCTGGCGACCAGTTCGACACGCCGCTCGTGCCGGCAGAGTCCGACGGGGTGGACGAGTTCCTGTACTCCACCGGGCTGGTACGCGACTGGCTCTCGATGTACGGGCCGGACGCGGCCCTGCAAGCCGCAATCGACGCCGTGTGGCCCATGTGGGATGCAGGCGAGCCTGACGCGTACGGCAGCCGCGACGACGCCGTCGTGGACAACTGCGCCCTGCCCCCCCTGCTCTTGTGCCTGCCTGGCTCGTCGGACTGCTGCGACGGGACGCCGGAGTGTGGCCTCACGTGTCTCACCAACGCCGAGGACAGTGTTCAGGGAATCTGTGCGCGGGTGGGCACGTGTTTCCAGCACAGACACTGTGCCGACACGGACAAACTCTGTGCCGGCAACGGCAGCTGTGTCGCGGCCCACATCTACATCACGAACAACATGGACACAGACGTCGACACCCAGCTCTTCTCTGCCGACGAGCACAGCTGTGCGCGGTCGGGCCAGGGTTATTCGTCGTACGAGGGGGTGTCCGACTTCGGACAGGCTCATGGCATGTGCAGCTTCAGAGACTGGTTCCACTACCAGAACATCACCCGGAACACCCTCCCCGCCCGCGACAGTCTGCTGCACGTGAGAGACCGCCTGATGCACAGGACAGACCAGCACACCCCCCAGTCGCTGCGGGAGGCCGGGACCCTGAAGACGCAGGCCCACGCGTGCGATCGCAGCTACCAGCACACCACCCTCGGACTCTGTCACGACTCGTCCTCGGAGAGCATCAGGACGTCCTACTCCTACAGAGTCTCCGCGCCCGACAACGAGCGAGCGGCGAGCTCCACGGCCATCCGCACGTGGGAGGTGGAGGGGGAGGGCGACGGCATCCGCTTCTGCGACATGGGGAGGGAGAGGAGCAAAAACAACCCTGTCAACGGATTCCTGAACCCGTACGAGTACGAAGACCCGCTGACGCGCGAGCGCCTCGACACGCTGGAGTACGTGCCGCAGACGGTGGGCAGGTGCCAGGAATTCTCGGTGTGTCCCGACGTCATTTTTCCGGTGCAGGGCCTCCCGGTGCACGCCCGCCTGGTCGGCATGGTAGAGCGGAGCGAGAGGCGCACGCGGGTCACCTCCGCGTTCCGGGAGTACTCGCACGACGACGCGGAGGCCTGCTTCGCCCCCGGCTACCTCGTGGCCACAGACGACAAGCATGCGCTCTGCGTTGTCGACCGCATGGCGGTGCCTCTGATCAACGTCGTCTTTGCCAGTGCTGACGACGCGAACACCGGCCTCCTGCCCTTCGACACCTCCTTCAACAGCGACGTCGACAGCACGCAGCAGTGGTCCCAGGAGAGCCTGCTGCGCGTCTTCGCCGAGGTGCGCCGTCATTGTCCTCGCGCATTCTCGCGCTCCGTGGAGAACCGCAGAGACTTTGCCCTGTACTCCCACGTCCTGGCCCTGCTGTCCGCGCCGTACGAGCCAGGCCTGGCGGCGCAGGTGTCCTTGTACGCCAATGTGCTCCTGCCCGCGCTGTTTGGCATCGACACTGCCTTGAACAGTGACGCCACGCGGGGCTTCAGCACGATAGAGCAGTATCTGGAGCTCGCCACCTGCGCCCGATACATAGACACCCGCCTCCGGGCCGTGGTGTCTGCTGTGTTCCGGCCGGCCCGGGCCTACACCACAGAGTCTGTCAACCAGGAGCAGGTGGCTGGCGATTCGCTGTACCTCTTCCACGGGAGGGCGGCCGTGTACGTCCCCTTCCGGTGGTTCTGGCAGTGTGTGGTGCTCTCCACCAGCTCGGAGCACGGCGCCCCGCAGGACTGGTTCCGGGTCATGACCGACGAGGACTACGCGGCCACGAGCTGTCCGTGCAACAACTACGAGCAGACGCTGTCGCTGCCCATGACGGTGAAGAGGCGCCTGCAGACGTCCGCCCACATCTACACCATCACAGACGACATCGAGGACATGGCTGCCCAGCTGGCGCACGACATATTCGACACCGTCGGCATCGCGCTCGCCCAGCTCGGCCTGCCGATGTTCCCGGACCTGTACTACATGCGCAGGAGGCCGGGCGACGACTGCATGTCCACCAACATGTTTGTCGCCGAGAGCTGCTGGGAGAAGTTCGGGCGGGATGCCGCCGAGATAGTGGACCCCGAGGAGCTCCTCCGGACCCCGGACGGCAGCAGCACCGAGAGTCTGTATGCACGGATGCGGCACCTGCTTGGTTTCACGGCTGGGGACCTGCACGACAAGACCTTGCAGGACCTCGAGGCGCTGGGCCTGGTCGAGCTGCAGCTGTCGCTGCAGACCGTGGTGCTGGCCACCACAAACTTCTTTCCGGCGATCCGCTTCCGAGAGCTCGACCTGTACCACGCTCCCCCCACGTACCGGCCCGTGGATCCTGCCAGCGTGCCCCCGGACTACGCCCAGTGCGGCGACCCCTGCGACGTGTACACCCTCCGACAGTTCGAGTATCAGGTGCAGGACGGGCGCACGGTGGAGATCGACGTGTACGCCGGGCTCGCACGCCACCGCAGCGTCGTGACGCAGGCCGAGGCGGAGTACCTGCTGGTGCAGAGCTTCCGACGGCTGATTTACTTCCAGACCTCTTTCGCGTCCAACAACGTGCACGTCGACTCGCGCACGTCGAATGGCCTCATGTCCAAGCACGGCACGAGCGAGGTGGGCAGCGTGCGGGCCCGCGAGTACAACGCTTTCATGCGCTCGAAGAGCTTCCGGTGCACCACCAGCGTGGCGTACCATCTGGCGAGCAACCAGCTGCACGCCGCCCTGCGCCAGTGCCTCGGGCACCTCCGGGACGACGTGGGCTGGCAGCTTCCGGCCGGGGGGGTCCTGCACATGGAGGTGCCCGCCGCTGTGCTCCTGCAGGGCTTCCTGGCGTCGTTCGCCGAAAACGGGCCGGAGCACACCAAGTATCTCGAGAAGCTCACGTCGGCGGACTGGGCCAACAGCGAGCACGTGTCGACCTTCGACGTCATGTGCTACCAGCTGCAGGGCGAAACACACACGATCAACCCCTACTGGGCGGTGGACTACGACGTGACCTCGGGGTGCGACACCTTCCGGCGAGACGCGCTGCGCCTCATCGACGGGCGGTGCCTCACTCGGAGCGCGGCCGAGCAGTGTTCGGAGCGCTTTCCCGACTACCACCGGGCCATCTCCGAGCGCATGCCGGCACAGTGCCGCGCCAACGTCAACACCGTGGCCACCGGCAAGCGGGGCACCCTGCGCCCGGGCCTCACCGAGCTGTGCGACCACACCTTCGTCTCCCCGGCGCTGTGCAACCTGCGGCACGGCTCGTTCGCCGGGGCCACCGGGGAGAGCATCCGGGACACCCAGGAGGTGCACGACGTGGGCATGCAGCCCGGCCTCTGGCTCTTCAGCAACTCCATTTTCCGGGGCTCGGTCCTCCGGCCGGCGAACACGCCGCATATCGAGGCGCTCCGGCTCCTGCCGACCGACATCGCGGGCCACTCGCTGGAGTTCGACATCGACGCCCAGGGGCAGCTTGCGCTCAAGTGCGTCAACCTGCTCGGGGAGGCGGCCGTGGCGAGCTGCCGGGTCTCGAACCAGCACTGGATGCGCAACATCGAAGAGCACTGGGCGTGGCAGCACGCCCGACAGAAGGCCCTGTGGCCGACGACGCAGATGCGGGCCGCGCCCGTCTCGTGGAAGTGCCCGCTGCAGTGGTTGCAGGCGTACTCCGGGGGGGGCGTCCCGTACACCATGCGCTCGCCCAGCCGCGACCGCAACCGCTACCGCTTCCGGCACATCACAGGCCCCCACGATTACGCCCACCCCGTCGCCTCGAGCACCAGGGCGCCCGTGCTGATGCCGGGTGGCTTCGTGTCCGACACGCAGAGCTGCGCCGTCGACACCAGCCGCCGGGACGTGGTCTGCCACTCCGAGATCCTCCTGGCCCAGAGCATTGCCCACGCCCGCGAGCTCATCTGGCGCACGGTTGCGCACCACACGGGGGAGGCGCCCCCCTCGCGGCAGGCCTCGTGCAGCCACGTCCTGGACTGGCCGCACCAGGGCTTCCACACCTGGGACGAGCAGACCTTCACAGCCCCCCACGCGCCGGCCGAGGTGTACTGCAACGTGCTCGACCGCCTGCCCCGCTTCCAGCTCATGCTCGCGCCGCGCACACGGCCCCGCCCGCACTCCGGGCGCACGAGCGTCGACCGGGGGGGCGCATGCCGGATGGGCCGGCTGCGTCGCATGGCTTCGACACGGGGCGCGCACGAGCATGTGCAGTACTGCATGCGGGGCCGCGAGGACTCGACGCACTGCCGCTATCTCGACACGTCGGATCCCGCAGCGCCCAGGAGCGTTCGCAGGGAGGAGGCAGACATCCCCGCGCGGGCCCGGCCGGCCCACCAGGCCTTCCGGAAAAACACGCACTGCGCGGCGTGCGACACCCACAAGCTCGGGGCGTTTGTGCACACCGACGGCAGCACACACAACCTCGGTGGCCGGCCCCTCATGTCCACCGGCGAGAAGGTGCAGATCTCGACGGCACGCTTGCTCGCGTCCTACCTGCGCAAGCTGGTGTGTCCGCTCGCCGCCACAGAGCCGTGCCCCGAACTGCTGCGCGTGTTCGACACGAGCCGGTGGAGGTCGGGAGTGTTCCTCCGCAGTCTCCTGGGCGCATCCAACACCAGCGCTTTCTACAACAGCTACTACCAGGACGTGGGCGCGCCGGCAGCCCCGGCTGCCATCGACGACTCGGTGCTGTGGAGGCGCAACTGGGTCTGGTGCGAGCCGGGCTCTGCCGCATGCCGGGGTTCCGTCTCCAAGGAGGACTGGATCAACCCGACGACGCGCTCGTCCTCGTGCAAGGCAGCGATCTCCCAGGCCGCCCACAACACCAGCTCGCGGGTGCACTTCTGCATGATAGACTCCAACACAGCGCGCCTGTGCCAGCTCGTCGTGGAGTGGAACGCCGAAATCACTGGCATCCTCTGCCGGCTCGCTGGCCTGCCGTCGTGCGCCGAGGCGGGCTTCTTCTACAACCCGACGTCGTACTCCTCTGACAACCGCGAGTTCGAGCACGACACCGTGCGGGCCTTCTACGCGTCCAGCAGCAAGACGGTGTGCGAGGGCCCGTCGACGGGAGTGCTCACTCAGCTGCAGATCGAGAGCAACACGCGGCTGCTCTCCAAGTGCGCAAGCGTGTCGCTCATGCCGGTTCTCAGCATGCTGCGCGCCGCCCGGAACATCATCAACATGCTGGTGGAGTTGTTGTACTACGGAACTCACCTGGCCCTGAACGTGGTGCTCCTGGTGGTGCACGCCCTGGGGCCCGCGGTAGCCCCGACAAAGGCCATTGTCGACAGGATCATTGTCTGCATCAACCTCATTCTCGACACGCTGAAGGACATTGTCACCGTGCTCTACCAGGTGGTGTTCAAGATCGTGTTTGGAGAGGGCGTCACAAAGGTCCTGGTAGAAATCCTCAAGGCCGTGTGCAAGATAGTTCAGTTCATTATTGAGTACCCGATCAAAAAAGGTATATGTCCTATTCTCAGGATATTAGCGGACTTCATGAGGTGGCTCAACGGCATTTTTCAGAGCATCTGGTCTGTCGACATCCTCGGAGTCCGGCCGTTCTACCTACTGGAGGTGACTGTCGGCAGCTTCTTGCAAAGAACTATGATAATGCTCGACGGCATCATCGCCGTGGTGTGCGACATGGAGCGCCTCGACTGCAACTTCATGGACGTAGAAGAGGAATCGCGGAACGGGCCCGGGACGCTGCCCATTGTCACCCGCTGCTGGTCGACCTACGTCACCTTCTACGGTGACGGCCAGTCTCTGGCGTGCACCAAGGCCGACACCTGCAGGCGGTCGCTGACGGACAACAGCCTCGTCGTGTGCGGGGCGTGCCCCGAGGCGGACCCTCCAAACCCCCTGACACACCACTTCGGCTGCGACAGCATCACCAAGTCGTGCACCTGCGCGACCCCGAAGCTCAGAGACACCCTCTGCCTCAGCAACCAGGAGTGCGAGCTCCCGGGCCAGAGCTGCGGGTTCCTGAACACGGAGCTCGAGCCCGCCGGGGCGCTCACCCTCTGCGAGACCTGCACGACCCGCCCGCTGTGCTATGTGCCGCGAGGCGCCAGCGTGGGCCAGTGCTCGTGCGGCCTCTTCGAGATCCCGTTTGCGACGTGTCGGACTCAGGACGTGGGACAGCTCATCGCGCTGCCCTTCTCCAAGATGTGTGTGCTCCAGCCCGACGCCCGCTTCCGCTTCTCCACCTCCTTCTCGGCCGAGTTCGGCCTGGCCCTGGCCACCCCGTGCATGGCTGTCGACGCCTCGACTTCGTTCTGCACCCGCATGGTCGACCTGGCGGACGCAGCGTACATCGTCTCGACACACACCACCCACGGCCGCCGCCTGCTCGAGGCCGTGGGCAGCAGCGATGCCATGCTGCTCGGCGCCAACAGCACACACAATCCCGTGTGCAAGGACGCGCTCGGCTCCTCGGCAGACACACACGTGCGACGCATGTGCGTCGACCTCTTTGTGCGCAGCGCCTCGACGGTGCGGTACCTCGGACTCGACGCAAGCGTGCCGCCTTGCGCCTTCTGCAGCGCCGAGGACTTGTGGAATCTCATGCAGCTGGACCCGATGATCGTGCCCTTCCTCGCGGTGCATCCCGAGAAGCTCCTGTACGTCCTGTTCGAACACACCGGCCTCGTGCACGCCCGGCGCTTGTACCACTCGCTCCTGCGGGCCGTGCAGCTCATGACCAGCGTCCTGGCCCATGCAAACATCACGGACTACATTGGCGTGAACATCACCGCCTCGGGGATTGTTCTGAGCAGCAAGGACCCCCGCTACGTGTCTCCACTGCTGGCGCTCCTCCTGCAGACCCTGGCGAACTCTCACCACGCAGGGACTGTGCGCACGCAACACAACACCACGACCTCCAACACAAGCACACAAAACACCAGCTCCCGAAGCCTGCTCTCCATACAAGATCTCTCGCGGGACGTGCAGCGCGAGGTGGCCCGGGCCCTCGAGACACAGCGCTCGTACTCGGCACAGATCTCGTCGGCGTACAGCTACAACTTCCCGCAGACGGTCTCCCACGGCAGCGCCCAGTGGCTCGAGTCCTGGCCTCCGACCCTCGGCTCGAGCGCCGGAGGGGTCGACGGCACGTGCGCCCCCGCCTACCACATAGCCTCCATCCTGTACTATGCCGCCAGCAACGCCACCCTCTTTTACACCGCCGGGTCCCGGAACCCACAGAGCAGCCTGCTCGACTCGTTCCCGCACCTGCAGCAGAACTCCGTCGCCGCTACTCCTCTAGAGCCTAACCGTCTCGCGGCCGACAGACAGAGCACCACTCGCAACGACCCCCTGCTCAAAGGCATCATGTGGACGCTCGACACCGTTGCCGAGGCCCTGGGCGTGCGCAAGACCTTCTTCTACGACTGTATATACTCGCTCTTTTTCGAACTGCAGCAGAGCGTGTCATGCGACCTGGAGGCCCTGCAGACTTGCTCGCGGTGGAACGTGCGCATGAGCAACGCCGTCTTCGTCATCGGATTCTACTTCCTGATATGGTTCCTGCTACTGGGAGCCTTCAAACTCGAGTTTGTGGCGGCCCTGTCTGTGCCCTTCTTCTGGCTCATGCTGCTCCGTTTATGCTACGGGTACTCGTGGACGTGCGTGCCCGCCCTCCCGGCCTGTCTGCTCGAGGACGTGTACACGTCCGTCGAGTTCTTCTTCCCGAAAGTGCTGCTGCTGCCACAGACTCTGTGGCTCGACCAGGCATGCGCGGACCGGGGCGTGGTCGAGGCCGCGTGTCTCAAGACCTGCCAGGACTCGCCCTTCGGTTACACATCGGCCCAGGCCGTCGCAGCTTGGGTCTGGGCCGAGTTGGGCGGCAGTGGCACAGAGTCCATTCTAAGCGCCCTCGAAATACAGACCCTGGTAAACATACCCGAGCTCAGGCGGGACATCTTAGTGAAACAGAAAGTCATTGAGGACAGCGAGCACGGACTCATCACAGGCCACCGGCTATGCGCGACGGTGGGAAGCTATCGTCTCATGCCCTACCTCCTTGTATTATTGACAAGCTTCGTCATCGTCATATTCATAGTGCGCAGTGCGACTGCAATGCTCTACCAGACTCTGCGAATTTCCATCAACAACTTTATCTCTTGCTTCGTGTGAAGACAGAGAGAGAGAGAGAGACATAGTCCAACACAGAAGATTCAAATGAAATTTACTTGTAACAAATAAAAGACTGTCAAGTGTCTTGACGAACCTCTGCCAATTATTGGCTGTCTCACACGGGAAGGAACTTGCCGACCGCCGTCAAGGTCACGATTGTTTTGAAGTCCTCCTGAAACTCCTGATTCTGGGCTGGTGTCATGACAAAGCCAGGCAACATCATACGTGAGTACTTCTCGTACATCTGGTCAAGAACCGAGAGGGAGACCCCACTGTAGTCGAAGACAACACTGAAGGCCATCACTCCATAGGGGAATTCGGTGTCGGTGATGTCGAAGAAGCAGTGTGAGACCTGAAGTGCTAATTTGTGAGACTGGATAGTCTCGTCAAAGAGATGGGCGTGCATCACCACAACAGGATCCGGATCCTTCTTGACTCCCATGAAGAAGTGCGAGAGAATTTTCTCCTCATACAAGATATGCTCGGCAATGTTCTCACGCTTTACGGTGAAGAGTGGGCCATAGGGTGTGTAATTGATCGGCGACACGAGGCGGACGGTTGCGCGCTTCTTCTTGATCTCCAAATCTTCCTGCATGTGGTCCACCAACATCACAAGTTTGCCGTTCTTGTCTGCATGAGTGACCAGGGACCGCAGCTTGCCAAACTGCACCTTTATGAGAAAGTGCATGTATGTGGCAGACTGTCCGACGAAATCAGAGATATTTGCGGGCTGTGTGTAGCCTTGCTCGAGTAGTTTGCCCTCAATGAAGGCCACATCTGTCAGGCGTTCCTCCCATGTGCGCTCCATCGTGGGCGAGCTCGTGTGCTTAGTACAATACAGAGTGAGAGACACTCACTAATATTGAAATCCTCTGTTGGGAACCTATTTAATTTAATGCCTTTGTGTGGTACATATATATATATATATTTAGACGTGATGTCCTAGGAACCAATTTGGACCTGGTCCAAATATATACCGGAACAATTTCTGTTTTTTGAAAAGGGTCCGCCGGAGCAAATTGGTTCCAAACAGGCGATCGAGTCAAATACCCGTCCACGCAACGGGAGAGACATCCACAACATGGAGTCCACGAAGGAGCGCACCAACAACATGGAGTCCACCAAGGAGCGCACCAAGGCCGTCGCCACCAAGGGTGGCGCACAGATGCAGAGGACCGTCTCTCGTGCCTTACCCGAGAAGAAGCCCACTCTCAAGCGCAGCAACGTCAGCCCTACTGAGCTGGCGCGCACGACCGTGAAGCCCAAGGGCCAGGTCACCTTTGTTGCCACCACCTTCGGAGTGAACAAGAAGACCAAGCTTGCAGTCGCCAAGGAGCCCGAGAGTGAGGAGGACAAGATGGAGGAAGACTCTCATGTGGAAGGGGATGTCACGCCGCGTCTCAACGAGTCGCCGCCCTGCTCGCCCAAGCCCGTGGACATCGCGCCCAAGACCTCCTCTACGCCTAGGAAGGTCAAGGCCGAGGACAAGGAGGAGATGGCCACCGAGAGCGACGACGATGCGACGCCTTCCTCGCCCAAGAAGGTGCCCAAGGCCTGTCGTGCACTCACTCGCACCAACAAGTTCGTCAAGGAGGTTTGCAAGCAGTGGATGGAGGCCTCTGCCAAGGAGGGATCTGACATTTCCGCCCAGAAATTCATGCAGGACTACTTCAAGCTGACCGTGGACATCAACGACCTCTTTATCCATATGCTCGTCAGTGAGCGTGCCTCTCTCTCGCGTATCTTGCCCAACGACCTTGAGGAGATGATTCCCGAGACGGAGGACGACGGTCCCTTGGGGTTGTATGGCAACAAGTTCATCGAGCAGTGTTGCCAGGTGTGGATGAAGGCTGACCCCGAGGACTGCAGCGAGTTGTGCGCCAATTTTTGGATGCAGGACTACTTCAACATGGAAGTCGAAAACAATGACATCTTTGTGCATATGCTCATGAAGGCGAGGCAGTCTATGCCGGCTGTGGTGGGAGAGTCGTCGGCGGACAAGGACCAGCAGAAGCCCCTCCCGCCTATCTCGCCCAAACCTCCAGACTCGCCCAAGTTCTCCAGCAAGTTTATCGAGGAGTCGTGCAAGCAGTGGATCAATGCCTGCCCCGATGACGCGAGTGACGAGTCCGCCAAGGAGTTCTTGCGTGTCTCTTTGGATGTCAAGCTCTTCAAGAACGAGGACATCTTCATCCGCATGTTGGTCGAGGAGCGTTCCTCTCTTCCGGTCTTCATGGGATGCACCACGGCTGCGGAAGCTGCTAATGCTGTGGGAGTCATGTCTGTCGAATACGGGCCCGTCGTCAAACCAGAGGGATGGAAGGTGGTCGTCGAGCCTGTCCAGAGCGTGCCTGTCGAGATGGCCGCCGCCCCCAAGTCGTACTCCTACTCGTCCCGCAAGACGGGACTTGACTCTGAAGAGGACCTGGAGGACGACGAGACCCTGGACCAGAAGCTGGCGAGGGAACTGGAGGTGCGCGGCGGCGACGTGTAGTCACCAACTAGAAAGAGAGCGCGTGAGAGCACCTCTAAGTCATGCACCATGGTCGGGATAAATTTTTGACATATTAAACACCTATATGAGGATTTGCAATGTTTCTGTCTCTCTCGAAACCCGCGATCATGTGTCGTTCTCCTGTGTCGGTGTGGTTGCTCGTTTTGGCTGTGTGTGTAGGAGGGTTGTGGGCACAACCTCGCCGGATAGCTCTTTGCACCAATCTCACCGCTGCCACCGCAGAGGTTCTTGCGCTTGGTGTGGAGAGACACAGTGCATCTGCACTCAGTCTTGTAAACTGTGTGTTGGTAGACCCATGCTCGCAAGAGAATGGCGCGCCACTAGCCCCAAACACGTGGACGCATGTTGGTGCCCTTGGACTCCAGGAACACGGGACACCACAAGTACTCGACGTCCACAGGAACCAACACAGTCTGGAGTACGCACAGGTCCCGCAAGGGATTCTGCTGGAGACGTGCCAGCCGGATTTCTCCCTCTTCCGCGAAAGAGGAGAGTGGCAGTGCAACCCCGATGAGAGAGCACGGGTGAGTGTGTCCGGGGCGTGTCCCAGCACCGAGCGGCACTCCATCCTCGACTGCATACACCCGGTGCAGTTTGACGCCACCCGTGTCCCTGTCACACAGCACACTTTTCCGGCTTCTGTCTTTGGCAACGCCAATGCTGCGTGCACGGGCGAGTCACCCCCGATGATCGAGTTCCTCTGCGAGCAACTGCGGGGCGCCGAACCCCTCTACACGTACGCCGCTGCCGCACTCGGCAGCACACAGCTCGTGCGCTTCTCGTTCGAGGCCCCTTGGGGCTGCTTCTCGCATGCTACCCTGCCTGCGTCCCAGTATGCGCACCCCGAGACCCCGAACAAGCCTGTCGAGTGCGCACCTGTGAACGGGGCAGTTTTCGTCAAGAGCCTCGAGGCCTGCCACTTTGAGTGTGACATCCACCACACCCCGGCCGGGGGCGCGTGCACCCGGATATGCGGCGAGGTCGTGAGCGAGCAATGCGAGTTCAGAGAGCATGCGGTCGAGACGTGCTCCAACCAACACTTATCGCACTTCCGCTGTTCGCCCTGCCAGTACGTGGCGGGTCAGCAGGCGCTGCCGTGGAGCGCTGCATCTCCCGCGGCCTGTGAGAGCACGGACTGCCCTGCAGGCACGAGCGGGTCAGACGGCATATGCTCCCCCTGCAATCCCAACACCCGCAGTGCGGCCGGCAGTGCGCTGTGCGTCCCTTGCGAATACGGGTTCTTCTCTGCGGAGGGCAGCGCCGAGTGTCAGCCGTGTTTCTCGGAGGCGATCATTCCCTCGTGTCCGGAGGGACAGCAGGGCTTTGCTGATGTGCAAGGCATTGACGGATACTTCGCACAGTACCCCGACGACAAGTACAGCCTCTCTCCCCGCAAGAACATGTTCGAGTTCTGCCACGCCCAGGGAGTCTGCCTGCCGTGCCAGCCAGGTCACTACGAAGAGTTCCAGGAGTGCGTGCCGTGCCCGTTTGCGCACTACCAGCCGCACTTCCAGGCCGCACATTGCTTCCAGTGCGCCTTGGGCCAGAACACGTCGCGCACTGGGGCGGAGGCCGAGAGCGAGTGCCGGTGCCAGCCCGGGTTCGAGTGAGGGCGGCAAAATATAGACACAACATGCCACAGTATATACGGGCGGTACACCAGGGTGCGATGGGCGCGAGCCTCTGGCACTGTGAAGTCGCGGCGGGGCCCCGGTACAAGAAAACCGAGCGGGAGCTGCCCATCGCCGAGCACATGATATACGACAGGCGGCGGTCGAAGCAAATGCATGACCGCGCCTTCCGGCGTTACCTCGCCATGCTGCGCGGCCTGCATCTCGACAGCCACTCGACAACCTTTGTAGAGATTGAGTATGACGGCGAGGCTTGCCTCGTGTGCTCACAGAAAAACACCGTCATGGAGAACATTTTCCACAGAAGATCCGGCAGCATGTTTGTACTCGGCCGTACACCACACCACAACACCAATAACATAATGGTGGAGATCGACTGCGACTACAACCTGCAGAAGCTCATGATGTGCGGCAAGTGCCACGGAAAGTGGATCGCAGACATCGGGTCGGGGTCCGAGTGTTCGCTCGACTCCACACAGGCCGAGACCATCGTGCGCCGGTTCTGGAAGCAGCACTCGTATCCGGTGGTGCGCAGCGTCGTGCGGGAGTGATTGATTTTGGTGCAGACACATTGAAAAAAAGTCACTCCAAAACAAATCGTCCTCGTATAAATGTGTGACGCATAAAGATCAATGAACTATTTATGGCTAACAGAATCATACAAGAAGATACATGAGTTTCGTACCAAGTACAGTCAAGAAGAGATTATTCGTGATATCGACGAGCAGTTCAAAGACATGATAGATGAATACGATGAGGGCAACTTGACAGTATTCAATAATTATATGACATATCTGCGGACCAAAATGACACGTAACAAGGGCTCCGAAATTACTCGGTACAATATATTTGTACGAGAGAAAGGATATGGACAATACGCCATTACCAACCCCATCACCATGAACATGGGAAGAAGCATAAGCAATCCATACACCGTGTGACAAATAGACATCCATCAGTGCCTATGTTTTGTACATGCACTTTATTAAAAATGTCTTGACAACCCCCTGCCCCGTGTCACTGTCACGGGACCTCGACGTGGAGCAGCAGCGTAATGGCAGACCCAATGCGCTCACTGTCGGACGGCGCGAAGAGACGGGTGGACGTGTGTGCCGGGGTGTGCACCGGGGGTTTGCGGGGACATCCCCCGCACCTGCCCTCGACGCCCTGCAGGCGCAGCGTTCCCAGCTGGAGGTGGATGTGGAAGACGTGCACGCCCATGTCTGCGTCGAAGGCGTCGCTGCGGGGGGGGAAGGCCCAGAGCACCCCCTCCCCGGGCGTCTCGCGAACAACCTCGGTGCTGCCGATGGGCAGCACAGTGGCGGTGGTGTACGGCCTGTCCCAGTTGGCTGCCTTCTGCTCCTCTGTGTACCCGGTCACGAAGAGCGAGCACAGGTCCTGGTAGTGGCTGTGGTTGGCCAACACCCTGAATCCCAGGCCCCATTCGCCGGCACTGGTCGGGGTGTGGATGAGGTTGCCCGAGCGCAGGCAGAAGGCGCCGGGTGCGAGATCGGCGAGCTGGGCCACACCCGGGCCAGTAGACAGCGCGCCCGCAGTCACCTCCACCCGCACATTGTGCCCCTGGCCGTCACACAGGTGGACAACCAGCGCACGCTCCTGCACCTGCAGACCTTCCTTCTTCGATATGGTCATCCCTCTGGGCGCGGACTGCCCGTTGATCACAGGACTGCCCGTTGATCACACAGGGATGTTACATTCTCGGTTTTTTTTTCACATCAGCGAGCCGCCAGAGCACAGCTGGTGCACTGTGGCGAGTATCTCTCTCTCTATGCTGCGCTGCACAATGCCACTGCCGAGATTCGACAGGAACTGGGCAAACCACGGGAGGGTGTATGCGGTCGTGGTACTGGTGTGCACCTCGCCCCTCGCAAACGTCATGATACTGTGGATGTCCACACTGTCGATGAAAGGAAGTTTGCGCAGCGAGAATGAGGTCGTGATGACCTCGCGCTGCACGCACGTACTCTTGACCACCCGAGGCTTGAACGAGCCCAGGGAGGTGTACTTGTGCAGCACGCCAGGCATGCGCACCGTGGAGGTGTACGAGACCCGGGCACACTCCCCGTGCTGCAAGGGTGCACCCGTCCAGTCCTTGAGCCCGCTGTCCGGCGCCTCGATGGACTCGTAGGACCAGTCGGTGAGGGTCGCCTGGTGGGTCCACTCGAAGGCCTCGCCGTACAAGGTGTGCTGTGCCACGGGCGCTGCGGCAAACGGAGAGGCGCATTGCGCAGTGTGTTCGAAGCGCACCTCCTCTGCAACACTCCCCACGGCGCCCAGGATGACCACGCACGCTCGCACAAAGGACAAAGAGCTTCCTGGCGTGCACGGCCAACGCCGCATTGTGCGCACGCTGCACCAGTCATATATAGTGCCGGGCGCTCACATTATGCGCTGGCACCGCAAATTCGCACTTCCGGTGCGCGGCTGTACTTACGCCATCCGGGCGGGCCCACAATGTCCCAACGCGCTATGCCCTCGGATCCGGATCTCTCCCTCGGCGCGCCATGGGCGGCCAACATCAACTCTCGGCACGGTCTCAACCCCTGCTCGGCAGCGGAGACCGACTCCTGCATGAGTGTGCTGCGCAACTCGCCCCACAGCACGCTGACCCTCTTGCCGAACCACCACATCGGCTCGGACGCGCAGCTGCACGGCTTCCACTTCTCGTGCCATGCGCAAGACCCTGCCAGCGTGCTGCCGATGGGCAAGGACATGTTCAACATGATATCCATGTACGAGTGTGTGGATGACAACGAGAGCCACGTCATGCACCCCCACGCCCTCGACATCCTCAACAACATAGCGGGCCACCAGGCCACCCTCGACGAGTACATCCGGCAACTCGACGCCAACCCCCTGCAGCCAGCCCGCTTCGACTGCATCCCCCCCCAACTGGGCGGCGACGTTGCGATTGCCTTCGACTGTGTGGACACCCGCGAGTGGAAGGAGGAGATCTCGGACAAGGTGGGCATATACCACACTTTCACCCGGTCGTGCTCGAAGGACACCCGCCGACACAAGGTTTTTATCGTGGTCTCGGGGTGCCTCAGCGAGGCTGCCGAGGAACTGCACAACCTCTGGCAGGATGCCGGGAACGAGCTCACCTGTGACGAGTTTCTGCGGTGCGAGGAGCTCAACTGGATGCGTTGCACCACGCAAAGGAATCACAACCGCGTGGCCTCTCGGATCAGCCGGCTGTTTGGTCTGCGCATGCACCACGTCCTGGACTCGGACGACCCGTCCCACCAGTCACAGTTTGTGCTGCCAACCACCTCCACTTACAAAACGGACATTCGCAGGGCGGAAATAGGAGTGGCCACGGGAACACGGTACGTGGATGGAGGCTGCTTCACAGACATGTGTGTCAACGGAATCCTCTTTGAAATGTACGGCACGGAGGGGTTCTGGATCTTCCAGGGCCCGAGAGACTTTGCAGACAATTACACATACGGGTCCATGTTCGCAAACACAGACGCAGTCACGTGTATGCCTACCACAACCATCTCTTACCACAAACTATTCCCGCCACCTGAAGCACATAGCACCGTCCGGATCTGCTGCCAGGACTCCGGACAGAGTAGACACTATCTATTTCCAGACGAGCGCTTTTTCAACATTCTCCGTGAGCTTGGCTTCAACCGAAACGATGGCACGCTCAATCTGATGCCACTAGTCCACTACGAGCGCCGCAAGTGAGCACGGAAAGCACAAGAGACATGAGACAGAGTAATTTTGTGGGATTTATTCCAAACTAGTCATCTATACATGTATATATATATATATATATATATATATATATATATATATATATATATATATATATATATATATATATATATATATATATATATATATATATATATATATATATATATATATATATATATATATATATATATATATATATATATATATATATATATATATATATATATATGTATAAAATATAGTATGTGTGTACGATTGTGTACAGGAATACTCAAGACCTGTCCCGGAAGTGTTTGCCAACACATAACGAACCACAGTCACTCAACTCACACAGTCTTGACTTGCGCCATGAACAGCATGGTCCCCGACGGGCGGTGCATAGCTGCATAGACAAACGGGCGGTTCAAAATGAACTGGGGCATGCCGCCACGAGTGGTAGTAACGGCAACAGCTGCGCACGCCTTTGTCCCTGACTCGTTGACCTCAATGACCACCTTCTGTGGCACGCTCGCGACGCTGTACATGGCATCGGTGCCAATATTGATCTCCTCGGCGTGGAAAATATCTACCATGCCAATCTTCTCGATGAGAGCAGACATGTCTGCTCCACTCTCAACCTTAAACTTGGGAATACAGACCTCCATAAGTAAGGGACATTCGTCCTTGTCTAATTCCTCGGGCTCATTCATCGCAAGAACATCCACCAATCCCTCGGGATAGCAGGGGTTGGCGAAGAGTTCGTCCATGGTGAGAGACATGGACAGGTTGATGTTGGTACTCCCAGTCGGCTTGGCAAAGACCGCGCAGTAGTCCTTGTTTTCGTAGGGCAGCAAGAGCAGAGTAGTGCGCTCAAGCTCAATAATCTGGGGAACAAGAACCGGTCAGATGTATACACACAGACACAGAACAGTCAAAACACATGCACCGCAACCAAACAATTACTCTACCTCCACATCCATTTTCGCTTTCATCATCATGCAAGCGATGTGCGACTTGTCAGTATCGAAGAATTTATCCACACACGTTTTGGCTGGGTCGAACTGCTTCAGCCATTTGGGCTTCATGTATGTGGTGCCGAGGAAGACGGGGTCTTGGTTCGGTTCCTCAACCAGAATCTGCGAAATCATGCCCGCAGTCTTGTGAGACACATACTCGTTGATGGTGCGCATGTCCGCCTTGCCGCAGAAGAGAGCATTATAGTTATACAAGATAGCGTTCTTGTACTCCTCGCTCGCCGCAGCAGCCCACACAGAAAAATCCAAACGAACGACCCCGTCCATGCGCAACGTCGCCAGCAGTTCTTCGTTCCACCTGATCGCGCCGGTCTCGCCTCCCTGGGTCTCGTAGCTCAGCCCCTCGATCATCTCATCCTTCGCCCTCGTGCCATTGCGCAACGACGAAGCGAGCATACTCAGGACAGTCCACAGACAGTGCGGTGCCACAGCCAGGTTGCCTGTGCCCGTGTTGTCCGGGCCCATGCACATTGCGCGTACGACTTTGAGTGCGAGGGTGTTGATCGGGTTCTTCGCCATGCCGGGCATGCCGTGGTGCGTTGTAAATGCCCGGGCGAGTGGGATTGATATAGATATACCGCCACCCGATGACCGAAGCATTGGTCCCGGGTACCCAGTCCCAGGTACCATACACCCTGTTCGCATGATGTCCTAGGAACCTATTTAATTTTAGGTCCCTGGTACCCGAAAACGACCGACCGTGCAAAGTGGTCCACGTGAACGATCGTTTTCGGGTACCAAGGACCTAAGCCCAAATAGGTTCCAAGGACATGATCCAGAGTGTAATCGGAACAGGAATACGGGAGGCCTTACAAGGCAATGGGTCACGTGTATAAAAGATGACAAAGGTGATGTGCACACAACACATAATGGAAGCAGATGCCAAAGATCTCCCGTCGGATCCCAGTCTCACTGACGAACCCTTTGCGACGAACCCTTTGGAAGACCGCCTTGAGATGGAGGCAGCGTTGGCTGTTTTTTATGAAGATCAGGTTTATCAGGAAGCACGACGAGCAGGGGAATACCCTCATCAGACTCGTGGGACTACGATGTTCGAAAGTGTGATGCAGCAGGCGTCCGGAGCATCTAGCGAACACCAATACATACCACCCATGCAACTCGGCGGTGGCAATCGTCTGTCTATGTTGTGCGATGGGCCGCTGTCGATGCCGCAGGGCAACCGGATGGAAGAGCAGATGATGCGTGAGATGAGTCATACGTATGGCAGTTCCAACAACACTCAGCCGTATGGTATTCATTGGCCGCATTTGCAGCAGCCTTACACGCAGACTCCATCGTATTCGATGTCTGGTGCTGCCACATCCTCGCGCACGCCGGTCGAATCTGGCTCCGTGTTGGAAGTGAATGTAGGCACATCGATACGCAAAACTCTTCATGCCGGCCATGGTTTGGACACGTTGGCATCCGTGGCGGATGTCGCGTATGAGGATGAGTTCGGTGTAGATGCGACGTCCGGTGGCAGTGCGCAGCCGCTCAGGCGGAAGAAAGTGCGTAAGACGCTGTTGTGGGCCCCGACGACAGCACCGCCGCCTGTGGGGGGAGAGGAGGTGGCACCGCCGCCTGTGGGGGGAGAGGAGGTGGCACCGCCCGCAACTCGGGGTGTGGGTCGTGGCAAGATCAATGCAGCCTTTGTTAAAGAATTGTATGCTAGCCTCTGCAAGTGCACAAACTATACGGATTGCACATATGTAGTGAGAGATATGGCGGGCGGTATAACTGTCTCACCACAGGCGGTAAACAAGATGTTGATCATGAAAACTCACATTCTTATGACCCACCCTTACTGGAATGAAGCAATGTGGGATCTATACGGAAGACAGGTGTTTTCCTGCGCAATGTGCAAGGTGTACACACCACGGAAAGTGTGCCAATGCGAAAAAAGAGGCAAAACTGATCACATCTCCCCGGACAAGCAGTCGGAATATCCAGATATCAAAAAGATATTCCACATGCTGATGAACACCGCACCCGCGGCAACCGACGCGAATGGTGGCAACTGAGTGCCTCCCGACAACTGAGGGTGCGTGTGATGTACGAATTCCACATCGACGTCAAAAACGCCTGTGACCAGCAATTCTGGCGCCACCCGCGATATGTTAATTCGGTAGACAGCGTCGAGGACTGTTTGTTCTGCATGTTCTGTCGCGTGATTGTCATCTGTAATAAAAAGAGCATCGACCAACCAATCGTCGAGTGTTCCCGCTGTTTGCTGTGTGTGCATGAACATTTCGTTGATGACAACTTTGGCATGCAAAGCAGTGTCTTGAGAGAATGTGTGTGACAGTTTCCGCAGAGAGTGTGTGTTGTACACAGAGTGCCGCAAGGCATAAAGAACCATCCACTCCCCACTCTTGGTCTGCAAGTCATACTGTGTCTGCAAAGACATCTCATCGAGCACTGCCATGATAGGGAGAGACAAGGCGGCCGAGGCGTGGAGAGACAGTCTAGACCCGAGCAGAAACGAGAGTCCCACCACGGTCGCCCTCACGGGCAGCTCCGTGCACGTTGGCCCACCCGCCGAAGAGTTGCGCCCCTGGATCATGAGCTCGGCCTGCGCGTACCACGGATGCTTCACAAAAGGGAGTGTGCACGACCACGCACAGTATCTCTCGGACACCCCCGTCCTGTTCACGAGATACACGGCGAGAGTCGAGCCCCCGATAACCGGCGCCATGCCAAGGCCCGGTGAGGTGAGGCCACGTGCACCGCACTCCGAGCGCACGAGCACCGTGTCCGCAAGCCGCTTGAGCGGGGTGAGCACCACGTCATAGGCGTGGGCCCGCACGTGGCGTAGGGTGCTGTGAGGAATGAACGTCTCGTAGACGAAGCGCACTCGCAGAGTGTGCCCGGAGCCATTCGCCGGGCGGGAGAATGGATACAGCTGGGTGAGGTCGCTGTCTACAAGGAGTTTGTTGGGCACCTCTGCCCGAATGCGCACATCCACGATGTCGCTCCCGCCGCAGTCGGTGGGGCTCTGGGGCACGCTGCGCCAGGCGGAGGCGTTATGCGCCGCCTCTCGCTGCGCACAGGAGAGCAGCGCCTCCGCAGTGTCTGTGTCGCACGACTCCCAGGCTCCCGCGCACAGTTGCACAAACATGCGGTCGTGCGCACTGGCAAACGCGTCGGTCAGGCGCCAGGCGCGGATGGTCGCGTGGTATGTCAGCGAGAGGGAGTTCATGCCCTCAGAGGGCATGGACTCTTGCATGAAGAACTCGCACACCGTCCTGTGCACGCATCCCAGCACCAGCGCCAGCACCAGGTGCCGACGCCACACAACCCCGACACGGCTCCCGGCCTTCGCACGTCGCATTGGCTTTTATTGACACACACTTATAAGGCCACAAAGGCTCTTTCTGTCTTCTGGTGGCCGGGGCGCGTCTCGTATCCGAGCTCATCCAGGTGCACCCCGAGGTCCTCGTTCATCAGGCCGTCGTCAGTCAGCACCTCCGACTCCGAGTCCGAGCGCGTCGCCTGCGGGGAGGGAGGCGTCGGAGGTCGGGCGGCCTGTCTCCACACACACTGTCAGCGAAAGCGCCGCGAGCTCTTGCTCGAAAAACGACTCGGCCTCGAGGCGCTCCTGCTGGGCACAGACCTCCCGGCCCGCAGCAGCCCCTCGGCCGCCCGCAGCAGCCCCGAACGGCGGGACAGGGACGCCCAGGGGGATGAGCTCTCCATCGCATCCGGGCTCCGCGCTGAGCATGATGACGCCCTTGTTCGCGAGGACCCCGAGCATGGCAATCTGCCACAGGGGCCTCGGGAGCTCGGGGGCGAGCCACAGCGCCATCTCTCTGCCCTCCTCTCCCTGCGTGCACACGAATCTACACAGGTCCTCTTGCATCTCAGCGTCGTGCTGCTCTCCCATGCTCCACAGGTACGCCCTCTGCTCCTCCAGCTCTGCCTGCTGCGCTGCCCGGAGACCCATTCGCAGCGACTCGCGCTGTCTTATATGCCCCCCCTGCCTCGGCACGCGAATACAGACGACTTGCCTGCAGGGCCATCTCGCGCTCGCGCGCGTTGTGGTAGGTCGCCACGAGCACACTCGCGAGGCGGATCTCGCTCTCGTGCATGAGAGGCAGATAGCTCCCGGCAAAGTCCAGACAGAGGCTGTTGATGTTGCCGTCCGGCTGCACGTTCCGTCGCATCATCGCGGCGATCTGCCCGGGCGACACCGCCACGTCGGCCGGGAACACATACTCGAAGAAGCGGCCGTCTGTGCAAATGATCTTCATTGCTCCGGAGACCCTTTGGCCCGAAAAAACAGCTATGACAAAGCACGCTGTGTGCCGCACCCAGCGGGCTGTCGGCAGATGCAAGTCCGATTGCTCAAAAAAAGCAGCTCGCTGCAGTTCGTAGCGCAGAGCCTCTCCTCCAACGCGATCCTGCGCTTCGAGACTCGCGCGCCCACGGGCCATGTGGCGGGAGAAGTTCTCGAAGTCACGAACTGTGTCTTCACAAACACGTCCAAAATCGTGCTCTGCGACGCATTGCCGGCCGAGCTGAGCATCCCCCTCAACACGCCCCGACCCGCCAAACGCCAGCGCCCGGCTCTCGCCGCTCTCTCGTGATGTACCGTGTCTTCCTCACTTCCGCCAACCACGTCAAGCTGCAGCGCTTCCTCGACGAGACCTGCCTCGAGGACTGTCTCGGCGCCGTGACCCGGCTCGTGGCAGACGCCGAGGAGCGCTTCGGGGCCCCGATGCTGTCCGTGCGCGTGGACCTCTACACGAAGGCCCGGCTCACGCCCACCCCCCTGCGCATCACCAACATCTGCGGCAAGATCAAGCACTCCCACTCCATCCAGTTCCACAACCCGGGTGTGCTGCCCTTCGTGAAGAAGACCAAGAACGCCTTCGGCGTCTTCGAGACAGTCTACAGTGTGCACGGCAACTTGCACACGGCACAGAACCGGCAGAACACCCTCTTCCGGGGGGGCCGCAGCAGCGACAAGATCTTGCTGAGCGTGAGGCACGTGTTCGACCCCGCGAGCATCGTGTACATCCACACGCACATGATCGTGGCCAACGTGCGCCTCTCGCACCCCATCAACGTGGACTGCAACTACCTCGACACCGTCTTCCGCAGCGACGCCAGGTGGGAGTACCGCTTCGTTGCCAAGACCGAGGACCAGACGTACATCAAGAGCTTCAAGCTGAGCGCCATCAGCCCCGCGTGGCAGGCCGAGCTCGTGGGCGAGGCCCTCGTCGACAAGGACCTCGCGGTCATGCTCAATCTCGGCAGGAGCGGCTCTGTGAACCTCTTCGTCAGCATCGGCAAGGAGACGCCGCTGACCCCTTCCGTCGAGCACCAGTACATGCCGCTCCTTGCCGCACTAGTCGACCTCGTCGACAGGAGCTCGTGAACACACACACGATACACTGTGCATATGCAGTTTTTATTGGCAATAAAAATATGCGACCGCACCGGCCCCTCACGCACGCGATGCCAGCGCCCAGGGCAGGATCACAAAGGTCTCCTTGAGCATGATGCCGTGCAGCCCGAGCATACCCTGAGTGTTCGTACTCTGAGTGGGTACCACCAGCACCACACAGCCCCTGTCCTCATACACGGCCTTCACCCTGTCCTGCACCTCGACGCCCAGGTGTCTCGCGCTGCTCCTCATGATTTTCTCCATCACTGCCACAGGCAAGGGGATGAAGTAGAGGTCGTTGTCCGACACGGCAACAGTGTACAGGAAGTCCTTTAGGCCTCCCTCGGTGACCCATTTGGCGACATTGTGTGTGGTGCCGTTCAGGGCCGACAGAATCTTCCTGCAGGTGTCGGTCATGCGGAAGTGTACCTTGGAGACCTCGTTCTTGGTGCACACGTACTTGTGCCCGGATCCCGCCTGCTCGGTGCCCTTCCAGTTTTTCTTCTGGCACTCTCTGTCGCAGTAGTGGTATCCTCGGCATCCGGAGCACGTCAGCATCCTCGGCTCGTGCCAGCGGATGGCCCCGCAGTGGTCGCACTCACTCATCGTTGCTAGCACCGACAGCAAGGCATCCACGAGAGGCACCTTGATGGCTGCCTTCAGCTGTGCGGCGAACAGCGCAGGGGTGAACTCGCTGTCGGACATTTGAAACAATTCAAAGGAAAGGCGTGTCAGGGACAGGCCGTGGGTCTGCAAGAGAGTGCGGATCTCCGCGGCGCCGAGACGGGGCTGCGGCATCTCACAAACACAAACGAAGGGCCACACACGAGCAACGTGCTTTGTCTGCTGTGTGCGTGAAAAAAAGATTTGCGTGTGTTTGTGCTCAGAATGGTTTGCTGGCGTTTGTGGTCACAACGAGATTTGGGTGTGTTTGTGCCAAACATTTATTTTTATATTTTCAGACAGACACACCGCCCTTTAGTGGTCCGTGTCAGGTCGCATTTACGAGTGCTCGCCGCGGATGCTGCGGGCCAGCTCGAATACCGACAGCTGGAGCACGCTGGCCCGGACGATGTCCCTGTACGAGTGCGACGCAGACAGAGCCTGCCCGGGCGCCTGTGCCGATGCCCTCTCGCGCACAAACATGTCCTCTCTCGCGAGCAGGTGCGCCAGGCTCTGCGCGTGCACCGTGTCGTGTCGGCACACCGCGTCCATCGGCTGTGTGCGCATGTCGAGGCTGCCGGGGTACAGCGCCTGGTACGCCCGCGCTGCGGTGCAGTAGATGAGGTAGCAGCGCTCCACGCCTGCCGGCGGGAGCTCACCACTCACGTCGAGCCAGTACGCCACCTCGTCGGTGATGTCCTGCTGCAGCGCCGACAGCAGCGCCGTCTTCGCGTCCCTCAACTTCACCAACTGCGCCTCCGAGTAGTTCTCCGCATGCGTCATGTCGAAGCGGATCCCGTTGGCGAGCAGGTCGTGCGAGCTCGCGACGGTCTCGCGATACTCGGCGCCCTCGCCCTGCCCACACACGACGGGCAGCGCGGGAATCGGGTGGTGCACGACCAGGAAGGACACCATGGCGTCCAGCTCGGTGCGGTCCATCTCTGCCGGCGCCCGCCGCGACGCCACACACAGGTGGCTTTGTCGTCGCGAAAAAAGAGACGCTCCGCCTCAGTCACGGTACGCTATCTTTATCACGGCGCGCAGCTTCTGCCGCCCGTAGCCCCCCGTCTTGTCCAGGAAGCCGTCGCCTTTCACGTGCGCCCCGCCCTGGTCGTAGATCCTGTACTTTGACTTGACGGCGTTGATCTCCACAAACATGGCGTGAGTCTTGGTGTGCACGATGAAGCACGACCGGGCCGGCGCCGTCTTCATCCACTGCCGGAGCGTCGGCGCGTCCGCAGCCTCTTTCAGGCGCGTCACCTCATACTCGCACGTGTTGTAGTGCGAGAGCAACTCCAGCGTCTGCGACAGCGAGATGGCGCCCTTGCGCTTCTCGGTACCCTCCCTCCACTTGCCCTTGCTAATGGACAGGATGCGCTTGACGTCCTTCAGGCACGCCTCGAACTTGGCCTTGCTCGAGGGGATGGGCTGCCTCGCCGCATACAGCGTGGCCAGCAGACCACAGAACCCGTACTTGCGGATCGCGGTGGGACACTGCGGGCGCACCATGGCCACACGCTCGCGAATGGCTTCTCCGAGGGGCTGCTGCCACACACAAGGTTTTGACGGGTGGGCCCGAAAAAAAATATTTGCATTGATTTGTGTCCCACGAACCCTCCCCGTGACGGGCCGGGCCGCAATAAACATGCAGGGATGGAAAAACACCACGAACACACCGGCAATCCTACAAAAAGTCTTTATTCGCGTACAACAAACAAAATGCAGTGCATGGTGGTCCGTGTCAAGTCGCACTTACGAGCGCTCGCCGCGGATGCGGCGGGACAGCTGGATGTCCTTCGGAAAGATGGTCACGCGCTTGGCGTGGATGGCACTGAGGCAGGTGTCCTCGAAGAGGCCGACGAGGTAGACCTCCGCGGCCTCCTGCAGCGCCCCCATGGCCTCTTGCTGGAAGCGGAGGTCCGCCTTGAAGTCCTGCGCGATCTCGCGCACCAGGCGCTGGAAGGGCAGCTTGCGTATGAGCAGCTCTGTTGACTTTTGGTACTTGCGAATTTCTCGCAGCGCCACCGTGCCCGGGCGATAGCGTCTTGGGCGAACTCTGTCATTATGGAACAACCCTCTGATAACAGGGTTCACAGCAGGACTTTTCGCAGCCACACGGGGACGATTCGCCACATTTACCCGGTGTGTCTGCTTGGTGCGCGCCATCGGAGTGTTTGTACTTGACACATGGGTGCATGTTATATACCGAGGGGAGACTTTCGTACAACAATAAAAGTAAGTCTGATTTCGGTTTATTACTCACGATTTCAAGGCATTGCACAATGCAGGGTCAGCGGAAGTCTTCCGGAGTGTCCTCTGCTGGCGGAAGTAGCCACGGATGCGGCGGGCCAGCCCGACGGGACATTTAGCCCAACGGGACAAATCTACTGGCGGAAGTAGCCACGGATGCGGCGGGCCAGCTGGATGTCCTTCGGAAAGATGGTCACGCGCTTGGCGTGGATGGCGGCGAGGTTGGTGTCCTCAAAGAGGCCAACAAGGTAGGCCTCCGAGGCCTCCTGCAGCGCCAAGATAGCCGAGCTCTGGAAGCGGAGGTCCGACTTGAAGTCCTGGGCGATCTCGCGCACGAGGCGCTGGAAGGGCAGCTTGCGCAGGAGGAGCTCCGTCGACTTCTGGTAGCGGCGGATCTCGCGCAGCGCCACGGTGCCCGGGCGGTAGCGGTGGGGCTTCTTGACGCCGCCATTGGCGGGAGCCGACTTGCGGGCGGCCTTGGTGGCCATCGCCTTGCGGGGCGCCTTGCCGCCGGTGGACTTGCGCGCGGTCTGCTTGGTGCGGGCCATGTTCGAGTGTAGTGTGTGTGGATGTGATGCTCTTAAATACGATCAGGCAATATAAGTCGAGTGGGTCTCTGAGGTTTATTACAACGAAAATCAACGCCTACGCCTGTTCATCTGCCTGTACGTCTGTGCAAGGCCGCACTTCCGGTAAACCGCTTTTGTACCGCCATGGTTTGGCGGGCTGCACTTTCTCTGCCTGGGCGAAATTGTCAGGTCGCTCTTCCTGTGATGGCTTGGCGGGCTTCACTTGTTGCTTGGTGCGAGCCATGCTGTATTGTATGTGTGTTGAGTCACTGTGTTAAATACGAAATTGTGCGCAGTCCTGTCGAAAACCCAAAAACAGGTGTGTGTGGGACTCTGCGGTCCCACGCACGCATGTTTCTCGCGGCATACTCCACCCTCAACCAGACGCCGCTGCACGCCCGGCGACGCGACCGCATGATGCTTCGCGCGCTGCACGGATCTCGCTTCGACCCGCTGATGCACCTGCGCATCATGCAGCAGGTGCACAGGCATGTCTCGTCGTGGGAGTGCGACTTGCTTTCCCCGCGTCCCATCTCATGCCAAGGCCCCGGCGGGGACCTCTTCTTCGCCATGAAGCACTACTGGCTCTACATGTGCGCCTGGGCGCGATACCCACGAGCATACACGCTCCTGCGGCACTGAGCGCCGAAAAAAACGCAGTGCTCCTGTGTGCAAGGGCCCGGCGGGCCTGCGCAATGCCCCCCGCGGTCGCCGGGCCGGCTGCGTCAGGCGCGACGGCCGAGGACGCATCGGTCGGCCCGCTCAGCCCCGTGTCTTCCTGCCAGATGTCCTTCTCGGACGTCGGGTATGGCGACGACCTCGGGCTGCGCGAGCCCGACGCCCGCGAGAGCTGGCCGGGGGACTCGGCGAGCCAGCTCGGCGCACTGTCGGGGCTCTCGGCGTATCGGGCCAGTGCGGCGGACTCCTGCGAGCACGAGAGCGGCGCCGGCAGCGAGCCCGACGAGGAGCCCGGCGCCCTCGGTCTCGCGATGCTCGATAGCATCCGCAGCATCGAGAGGCAGATCGAGCGCCTCAGCCTGCTGATGGACCGGGTGTGTGCCAACACCGACGCACGCACACGCTCCGAGCGCCGGCATGCGCGTGCCGGCGTGCGCCCCCCCCAGCAGGACCACGACCCGCCCACCCGCAAGAAGCACCACGGCCGCGGGCGCGGCAACTCCCGTCACAACACACATCTCACCCCTGCCCGCTATGCGTACAACACCTGAGAGCCATATACCACGGCGAGTCGCACACAGGCAGGGAACGTACAGCAAAGCAAACGAATTATTTCTCATCGAGTGGTCGGGATGAGGGTCCGCCCCGCGCAGTCCCAGGTTCGAGCCGCAGAGGGCACTGTGTGGGACGGACACAGCATGATCCCTGCGAGCACCCCTGGCACGCCAGTCGACATAAACCGGATGCGACCACGATCGGACATGTTACCGCCTTCAAACGTTCCCTGCATTTTGCTTCTGTCAATAAAACCTACATTGATGCCCTTTGTGTACATATATATATATATATATATATATATATATATATATATACACACATACATATATATATATATATATATACACACATATATATATATATATATATATATACACATACATATATATATATATATACATACACACATACATATATATATATATACATACACACATACATATATATATATATATACATACACACATACATATATATATATATATATACATACACATATACATATATATATATATACATACACACATACATATATATATATATACATACACACATACATATATATATATATATATATATACATACACACATACATATATATATATATATATATATTCATACATGTGTCTGTGATGGCAATAATATATTTATTAAT
>Ga0209284_10000256_pt1 | contig 86056 bp, 71 predicted proteins | sample FRY03_FD_187211 | JGI IMG/M metagenome (GOLD analysis project Ga0209284, IMG submission 187211) | Freshwater microbial communities from Lake Fryxell liftoff mats and glacier meltwater in Antarctica - FRY-03 (SPAdes) (version 2) | ecosystem: Environmental > Aquatic > Freshwater > Ice > Glacier... | reverse complement strand
AGTTGGATCGCAGGGATTTGAATCCGGAGATGGCAGTAGATGAAATATATCATCTGCGTTTGAGCTTCGTTAAAGAGTAAAACTGGCACGCTTATTGCCTTGCAGGGCAGAGTTAAAGGTTATGATGGTCTGTAAGCACTTAATTGCAGTTCATTCTGACTCTTTTAAAATTGGGAATACAATAAGAACACATGAATTTTTCAGCATCAAATAAATCATTTTCTGCCATTGGCTGTGGGATTTATGAACATCTTGAATTTAGAGAAATTGTGTTTAATGCTTGTCAGGATTCAAATTGCTCCTATATTTGTCGCGGAAATCAAATCTCCAATACACACAATTAATTAACATGAAAAAACAGCTTTTACTTTTAGCAGTTGTAGTTGGCTCAGCCTTAACAGCTTCTGCACAGTTCGAAAAAGGCACTATCTTCCTTAACGGCGGAACTAGCCTTGGCTTGAATTTTGGCACTTCAACATCTTCTTTTTCAGGAGGTGGAGTAACCATTGAAACTGAGTCATCCTATTCTTCTTTCGGACTAAACACCATGCCGGGTTACTTCCTTATGGATGGTTTGGTTGTTGGATTAGATATCAATTTTAACACCAATTCATCTTCTTTTGACTTTGAAGTGTCTGACACTAAAACCGTTGAGCTTTCGTACAAAACTTCTGAAGTGCTCGTAGGTCCGTTTGTACGTTATTACTTAGATGCAGGTCTTTTCTTTCAGGCAGGTGTAGGTTTTGGTAGTGCAAGTTCTACTGATGATGAATATGATTTGCTTGAGGACAATGTTGTATCTACTGAATCATCTGCTGGTGCATTTGCGTACACAGTTGGTGTAGGTTACGCAATTTTTCTTAATGATAATGTTGCCTTAGAGCCTTCTTTAGGTTATGGATCAGTTACTTACAGTGAAAATGAGCTTCCTGATGGAATTGATGAAATTACAACCACAGATGCGGGTTTGAATGTTGGAATTGGTATCAGCATTTTCTTTAATTAATCTTCTTTAGTTTTTAAAACGGCTGCTTGTTAAGAGCAGCCGTTTTTTTTGCTATTGATTTTGGTAAATGCTAATGGGTAAACAATAATTGGAAAATTTCAATATAGGGTGATCAGAACTTAAGCGTTAGTCCAAGCATAGCATTTCTTCCTGCTTGTGGGTAATAGAAATTTTCAGTTATCTGCTGACCATAAATATAAGTATAGGTATAGCCGTTTGATGAATATTGAGAGTTGAGTATATTATTCAGTAAAAGATTCACGGAAACATTCAATTTACCTGAAGTTTTGATATCACAAGTGATTCTTAAATCATTAACCAAATAAGCATCGAGCATTCTTTCTGAATTGGAAGTATTATCCAGATATTGATCCGAAACGTAACTGTACATCCATGCCAGTTCTAAACCAAATGATTTTCTTGCAATTGCCTTGTAACTCAGCATTCCCGAAGCTGTTAATTCAGGTGAGAAGGAAATGTCCGAATCCTGATGACTGACAATGGTTTCGCTAATTGCTAATCCATAGTCATAAACTACTTCTTCAAACAATTTGATCTTGTTTTGACTGATTGTAGAAGTGAGGTAAAGTTCCCATTTTTTCAAAATCTTCATTCCAAATTCCGCTTCTAATCCCCGCCGATACGAATCTTTAACATTGCTACGCACAGAATTCCCTACGTCATTTAGTTCTCCAGTAAGAACAAGTTGGTTATCGTATTGCATATTGTAGAAGTTTAAATTCACATAATACTTGTTTGTATTTCTACGAATTCCTATTTCTAAATCCTGCATTTCTTCTGGAATCGGTTTTGTGTCAGCAGCCACATCAATAAAATCACTGCGCATCGGCTCTCTGCTTGATATTCCATAAGAAGCATAGATCAAGTTATGATCAAACAATTGATAGCTGAGGCCTGCTTTCGGATTGAAAAACGTATAATGCTGATCCAATTGCAAGTTTCGGAAATCGATATCCATTCCATTTATTTTGTAGTCAATATCGCGCATTTGTAAATCGACAAAAAGAAGTAGCTTTTCATTGATGTCCCAGTCGATTTTGAAAAAGGAATTGATATCTCTTTTTAAGCCATTGTTGAGGTAGAAAATCTCTTCGTAGTTAGTGTCGGAGGTATATTCAGCCCAGATTATTTCGCCATAATGATCGCCGTCGTATTCATTTGCAGCTCCTCCCCAAATGGCCTTTAAGGTAGGAGTTTCATAGTTTAATGCCCAAGTCAATCCGTAAAAATCATTGTTGAGCCAGCGCCTTCTGATAATGTCACTTTGGTTGATCTCCGCACTCAAATTCAAGAGTGTATTTCCAATCGGATCTGTTATCGGATTTCCTTCTGAATCATATTGTATTGCTTGATTAACGCTGATGTCTGGGTTGTTAAATTGGGAAGGCCATTGGGTGTTTATAGGATTTCCCTCGTCATCAAAACTATTGCTGTAGACTAATTCATTTGCTATATCGATTGGAGAGATGCCGTAATTATGCAAATCATCGTTTTCCCTAAATTGCTCAAAGTAACCTCGTCCCCATGTGTAATGTGCCGATAAATTAAAGTATAATCTGCCATTCAATTGCTGACGAAGATGAAGTTGGTAGTGATCTTGATTGTAATTGTCAACTTCGTTTTCATAAAGGTAGAAATTGTAGGTTCTACCTGAGCCCAATAAATTTTGTACTTGTGCATCGCTGAACCCATTGTTACTAGCATGGGTCAGCATTCCCTGAATGTCATTTTCTACTCTACTTTGAGGCGTGCCGAACCAACTTTGATATGTGCGCTCAGCTCCTCCAAATACTATAGCTTTAATACTCGTTTTTTCTCCGATGAAATTTCCTGCGATGTAATAGCTTTTTAAATCTGCAGTCGCCCGATCAATATATCCGTCAGAGCTGATTTGGGAAAGTCGCCCATCAATTGACCAACGATCACTAATTAGTCCTGTTCCAAATTGAACGGTGTGCTTGAAAGTATTAAATGAACCAATGGAATTGGCGATTTCTCCAAAAGCTTTTTGTCTTATTTTTTCTGTTGCAATATTGATGGATGCTCCAAATGCACCGGCCCCGTTGGTAGAACTTCCCAATCCTCTTTGAATTTGTAAACTACTAATTGAGCTGGCAAAATCCGGAATGTTCACCCAATAAACGGCTTGAGATTCTGGATCATTTAATGGAATTCCATTAATGGTTACATTAATTCGTGATGCGTCTGAACCACGAATGCGGATTCCTGTATATCCTATTCCAGTTCCTGCATCGGATGTTACTGTTACGGATGGACTGAATCGAATAAGAAATGGAAGGTCTTGTCCATTGTTGAGTTTTTCAATTTCTTCAGCGCTTTTCGAAGATTGTGCTATTGGGATTTTGTTTGTCACTCTCAGCGCTTCAATCATGGCAATAGGCAAATCATGAATTGCAGGCATCAACTTACATTTCAATTCCGTTAAGTAAGGAATCTCCAGTTTAATGGTATCTGTTATAAATCCGACGGAACTGACTATGATTTCGTAATTCCCTGATTTTGGGAATTGCATTTTGAAGGATCCGTCTCCAGTGGAAGAAGAAATTAGAAATGATTCTGAAACTTTGATAATAACACCGGGTATAGGTTGGTCAAGAGAATCAAGAATTTTTCCGCGTAGTTCATTTTGTGCGGAAGCCAAATTAGCGCATAGCGTCAAGAAGCCGCAAATAATGGGCATTTTCATAATAAAAATCGATAAATAGTTAAATAAACTGATCGCATTGGGGATGCGACCTTTGTTTTTATTTAACCTTCTCCCTAGTCGGCATTATCCGCCCAGGTTCAAAGGGTATAATCTCAGCCCCCAAATACGGTTCGTTAACCTTGGGCACCCCTGTCGAGACATGGCAAAGTTATGAAGAATTGTAATTGGATTAGAGGGGGAGTTTTTATTTTAGTGGTGTTGGTGAATGATGAGGGAAAAATGAGAAGGAGACTATGCAAATGGTGACAAGGCGTTTAATAACGTTTAGAAGAATTGTGAGAGAGGGTGGTTTGGGATTAAATGCTTGAGGGGGTGGGATTTGTGATGTTTTGTGGAACTGGCAATTGAGGTGTATGGCGACACATTTTTCATGATTAACGGTTTAGTTCACATCGCCTTGTTTTTAGCAGCTGAGCATCGATTTTCTTTGTTTCGAAAAACTAAAGAAAATGAAAAAGTACTCTACTGTTCTAGAATTCGGCTATGCATTTGATAGCGAAGAGAAATGCTTCGCACATCTCTGCAAATTAAAGTGGGAGGATGGATTCACCTGTCGAAGATGTGGGAATAATGAATTTATAAAGGGACGTACCTGGTATTATCGCCGATGCCGGAGTTGCAAGTATGACGAATCTTGTACAGCGCATACACTCTTTCATAAGCTAAAGTTTCCTGTTACTCGTGCTTTTATGATTATCCACCAAATCAGCACTTTGAAGAAAGGACTTTCAACCTGTGAAATAAGCCGCCAATTTCTTGTGCATCAAGAAACTGCGTGGTTCTTTAAACGAAAAATTCAGCAGGCTATGGATGATGGATTATTGCCATCATTAGTTGCAAAACCAGAAGATCAGAAGGCTGAAGCAGATGAAGATCAGAAGGATAATGCCAAGAAATCAGCAGAATCCAAGTCGAAGACTGTTGTTATTGAAATTAGGCGACCTTCTTCTGAAGGAAAGGTAAAAACTGAGGGAAATGAGATTGAAATCAAACATGATCTGGGACATCAATTGAAAGGAGCTGTTGAGGACTCTAAATCCATTGAGGATCAAGCCAAGTATAAAAATCTAATGGAGAAATTTGATTTGATATTTCAGTTGCCATCTGGCGCTGAAGTTAACAACCTTAGCTGGTATATCTACAATCTCAAGAACTGGATAAAAGGAATACATCATCAAACTTCTATATATCATCTGCAACGATATCTTAATGAATATCAGTATAGGTTTGATCGGCGAATGGAAGCTAAATGTAATCCTACCGATGTGCTCCAAAAGATGGTTTTTCTGCCCTGGCTGCCTTACAAAAAGGCAAAAGCGAGTTAAACCGTTAATCATGAAAAGGTCAATGTATGGCGGATAGATGTCTATGCTCAATTCCAACTCGCCCCCATGCCCCAACCCCAAATGTTAATCCTTGTGTACATCTTTTTTTGTGCAGCAACGCTTCTTCACTAATTTTGCAACCGAAATCCGAAGTCTTTTCAGATTTTAATCCCCGGGGTCATTGCTTACCGGTTAAAAAAAAAATGCCTAGAGACAGAAGTATTCGTTCAGTCCTCATTATCGGTAGTGGTCCTATTGTTATTGGCCAAGCCTGTGAGTTCGACTATGCAGGTTCACAAGCCGCGCGTTCCCTCCGAGAAGAGGGTATAGAGGTTACGCTGATCAACTCCAATCCGGCAACCATCATGACAGACCCTGTGATGGCCGATAACGTTTATCTTGAGCCGCTCGAGGTTGAATCCATTGAGAAAATCCTTCAAAAACATAATATAGATGCAGTTTTGCCCACCATGGGCGGACAAACTGCCCTCAATCTTTGCATTAAATGCGATGAGGTGGGGATGTGGGAGGAATATGGAGTAAAAATTATTGGCGTTGATATCGCAGCTATTGAAATCACTGAGAATCGGCAACGATTTCGTGAATTGATGCTCGAAATTGACATACCTATGGCCAGGCAAAAGGAAGCCAAATCTTTCCTCGAAGGAAAGGAAATCGCCCAACAATTCGGATTCCCTTTATGCATTAGACCATCTTACACACTTGGTGGCTCAGGAGCGTCGATCGTTTATAAACCCGAAGATTTCGACTCGCTTTTAACCCGCGGACTTCATTTGTCCCCGATTCATGAGGTGATGATCGACAAAGCCATGATGGGCTGGAAAGAATTCGAACTAGAATTGCTCCGTGATGCCAATGATAACGTAACGATCATTTGCAGTATTGAGAATTTCGACCCGATCGGAATACATACTGGTGATTCAATCACTGTAGCGCCGGCAATGACCCTTAGCGACACCACTTACCAAAAAATGCGCGACATGGCTATTAAGATGATGCGCAGTATTGGAAATTTCGCCGGTGGATGTAATGTTCAGTTTGCTGTTAGCCCTGATGACGCCGAAAATATTATCGCAATAGAAATTAATCCAAGAGTTTCCAGATCTTCAGCACTTGCATCAAAGGCAACAGGATACCCCATTGCTAAGATTGCCGCTAAACTCGCAATAGGGTATTACTTAGATGAGCTAAATAATCAAATAACAGGAAATACTTCGGCATTTTTTGAGCCAACGCTCGATTACGTTATCGTTAAAATTCCTAGGTGGAATTTCGATAAATTCCCGGGTGCTGATCGTCGATTAGGATTGCAAATGAAATCCGTAGGTGAGGCCATGGGTATTGGCCGATCTTTTCAGGAGGCATTGCAAAAAGCTTGTCAGTCTTTAGAGATTAAACGAAATGGATTGGGAGCTGATGGCAAAGAATTGCGAGATCAGCAGCAAATTCTGGATTCCCTCGAGAACCCAAGCTGGAACCGGCTTTTTCATATTTACGATGCTATAAAACTCGGAATTCCTTTTAAGACCATTCAAGAAAAAACCAGAATTGATGATTGGTTCCTGCGACAAATTGAGGACCTAATCAAGTTGGAACGAAAAATTGAGCAGCATACACTTGCATCCTTGCCCAAGGATTTACTTTTTGAAGCAAAGCAAAAGGGCTATGCAGATCGTCAAATAGCCCATTTATTGAGTTGTTTGGAGAGTGAGGTATTCACTAAACGACATGGTTTCAACATCAAAAGAGTTTATAAACTTGTAGATACTTGTGCTGCCGAATTTGCAGCTAAAACACCTTATTTCTACAGCACTTTCGAAGATGAAAATGAGTCGATCGTAAGCGATAAGAAGAAAGTTATAGTATTAGGCAGTGGACCCAATAGAATAGGGCAGGGAATAGAATTCGATTATTCCTGTGTTCATGGAGTGCTAGCGGCAAAGGAATGTGGATATGAAACTATAATGATCAATTGTAATCCGGAGACCGTTTCTACCGATTTTGACACTGCAGATAAACTCTATTTCGAACCTGTTTTCTGGGAGCATATTTATGATATTATCCTGCATGAGAAACCAGTAGGGGTAATTGTTCAACTTGGCGGACAAACAGCTTTGAAATTGGCTGAGAAATTGGATAGATATGGAATTCCGATTATCGGAACAAGTTTCAAATCTCTGAATCTCGCCGAAGATCGCGGATTGTTTTCTAATCTCCTTAAAACTTGCAAAATCCCATATCCCGAATATGGTGTTGTCGAAAGTGCGGAACAGGCAATTGAGCTAAGTAAAAAACTCGGATTCCCTTTGTTGGTGAGACCATCCTATGTATTGGGTGGACAGAAAATGAAGATTGTGATCAATGAGCAGGATCTCGAAACCCATGTTGTTGACATACTTCGAGATATGCCTGAAAATCAGATTTTGCTGGATCACTTTTTGGAAAATGCCATTGAAGCAGAAGCTGATGCTATTTGCGATGGGGAGGATATCTACATTATTGGTATTATGGAGCATATAGAGCCGGCAGGAATACATTCCGGCGATAGCTATGCAGTGCTGCCACCCTTCAATTTGGGTGATCTGATAATAGCGCAAATTGAAGAGCATACCCGAACCATTGCTCGGGCTTTGGGAACAGTCGGCTTGATAAATGTTCAATTCGCCATAAAGGATGATGTGGTATATATTATTGAGGCCAACCCAAGAGCTTCGCGCACGGTTCCGTTTATTGCTAAGGCTTTCAATGAGCCTTATGTAAATTATGCAACCAAAGTGATGCTGCGTGAAAAGAAAGTAAAAGACTTCAATTTCAATCCGCAGCGAAGAGGTTATGCCATCAAAATTCCGGTCTTTTCTTATGATAAATTCCCAAATGTAAATAAAGAATTAGGTCCTGAAATGAAATCAACAGGGGAAGCCATACGATTTATTGAAAACCTGAAGGACCCATTTTTTAGAAAAGTATATTCTGAGCGAAATTTATATCTGAGTAAGTAATGCAAGAAGCCAATTTACCAAAAGTTTTAATCGTAATTTTTCTGTTGATAGTTGCCAATCTAGTGTTGCGATATTTTCGAGGAGTTCGTCGTCAAGCCAAAGCTTTTCGCGAACAACGCAGCAATAAGCCGGTAATTTCGAAGCCTCGTGATGAGCAATTGGGTGAGTATGTCGATTATGAAGAAGTGAAGGATTAATTTCCCATTGTGCTCATTATATATTGGCTTAATTTTTATCGAGAAATTCGATAGCTCTATGGTGATTAGCTCTTTAAACATTTTTTGATCTTCCTGATTTAAATCTGGGTTATAATCTTAACCAACATTGACCTATATTTCAGGCCAAATTCGCTTTCATGAAAGAGCTCCTGAAAAAGGCCCTGCCTCATATCATAGCTATTGCACTTTTTACCGCCGCAGCTATCGCTTTTTTTTCTCCCGTTTTTGATGGATATGCCCTGAAACAAGGTGATATTGAAAATTATCTTGGAATGTCCAAAGAGCTGAGGGATTATCGTGAAGTGTACCATGAAGAAGCCTTATGGACTAATTCCATGTTTGGTGGAATGCCTGGATATCAAATTTCTGTTATTCATTCAGCAAATCTTATCAAGCACGTTGACCGATTGATATGCCTCTACTTGCCGCGACCGGTGGATACTGTTTTCGTGAGTATGTTAGGGTTTTATATTCTCTTATTGTGCTTTAGAGTAAACCCTTGGATTGCAATTCCGGCTGCAATTGTCTTCGGGCTGGGTTCTGTCAATATCCTATACTTGAGTGCCGGGCATACTGCAAAAATTAAGGCCCTTGCATACATGGCGCCAACATTGGGCGGACTTTATCTCACATACAGAGGCAAATTGTTATCTGGATTAGCATTAACCGCACTTTTCCTTTGTTTGCACCTTTCTGCAAATCACTTGCAAATGACCTATTACCTCTTTTTCCTATTGCTATTTGCAGCCATTGGCGAAAGTGTAAGATTGCTATTGAAAAAACAAATTATGCCTTGGCTTAAGTCCAGTGCAGTGTTGGCTCTTGCAGGAGTTATTGGACTTTTACCTACCATGAGTAATTTACTCACTACCTATGAATATGCTAAATACAGCACAAGGGGCAAAACTGAATTAACACTCAAGAGTGAAAGTCAGGAAAGGCAACGACCAGAAATGGGTTTAGATAAAGATTACATTCTTCAATACAGCATGGCAAAAGGAGAATTCCTATCCATTCTTATCCCTGACATCAAGGGTGGAGCTGCTGGACAAATTGCTGAAGACAGATCATTAGTAGCTGGGGTAGATAAGGAATACAGAGAAGCGGTTGGACAGCAAAATCGATATTGGGGTGAGCAAAATTATTCAGGAGGAGCATTTTATTTTGGTGCTGCTATGTTTGTTTTGTTTTTGCTTGGAATGGCAGTACTCAAGGATCGGGAATTTAAATGGACTTTGTTTGCCTTAGGAGTTATTTGTGTGATGCTCAGCTGGCGAGAAACCAATTGGCTAGGTGATTTCTTTTTGAATGACGTTCCGATGTACAGTCAGTTCCGTGATACGAAAATGATCCTCGTATTGCTCATGATTATAGTGCCTTTGATTGGTGCTCGTTTTCTGAATGAATTGTTCAGCGAAGGCAGTGTTAAAGTGAAGCCAATACTAATTGGTTCTTCTGCTTTATTGTTGCTCTTGCTTCTTTTCACTGCCAAACCTGATGCGTTTTTTGATTTCATTTCCAATCAAGAAAAAACATTCTTTGCTGAATATTTAGATAATGATAAAATAGATCCGGCGCAACAGGATTTCATTATCGGAATTATGGATCGTCTTGAGTTGGTGCGTCAGGATATCCTTCGGGCAGATGTATTTAGAAGCATACTGTTAATACTTATAATTTCAACATTGGTAATTCTGGCAGCACTTAAAAAATTAAAAATTCAGGTCGCACTTCCGATTCTTGCAATTGTGATGGTTTTTGATGTATGGTCTGTTGATCGTCGATATTTGGACACTGACAATCTGAAGAAGAATCCCCGATGGAAAGAATCATGGATGGCTATGCACCCTTTTTCTCCAAGTGATGCCGACCTTATGATTCTGGAAAATGGAAAACAGGACTTCCCTGATTTGATTTCAAACTATGAATCGGCGATCAAAGAGCTAAACTTACCGGAGGGCAGACAGAATAAGGATTTGAGAAATAGAATTACCCAAGAAATTTATTTCCGTGAATTGAATTTTACAAGCAATTACCGAGTGCTGAATTTTGGAAATCCTTTCAATGAAGCCAACACTTCGTTTTTCCATAAATCCATTGGTGGATATCATGGCGCTAAATTGAAACGCTTTCAGGAATTGACAGAAATTCATTTGGAGAAGGAGTTGTCACAGTTTGCACAAATCGCGCAGACATCTGGTGTCGAGATGGCCTTCAGTCAAAGTCGAATGCTCAACATGCTCAATACTCGTTACGTAATTGCCGATCCAACACGGCCACCTTTGGAAAACCCTTTTGCCCTGGGCAATGCTTGGTTCGTGGATAGTGCAGTGTGGGCCAGTGATGCTGATGATGAAATGAGCCAAATGGCAAATTTTGATCCAGAGAATACAGCCATTATTGATGAGCGATTTAAATCTCAGATCAATGAAGTTTTACTTGTTGATTCATTGGCTGCGGTGAGCCTAACTTCCTATTTGCCTAATCACCTGGAATACACGTGCAATTCTTCTACTGGAGGACTAATTGTCTTCTCAGAAGTCTATTATCCGGAGGGATGGAACGCCTACATTGATAGTGAGCCAGCCGATTACATCCGATTGAATTATCTTTTACGGGGTATGAAGGTGAACAAGGGAGAGCATAAAATTGAATTTAAATTTGAGCCGCAAAGTTTCAAAACAGGTTCAACAGTCTCAATGGCAGGCTCTGTACTTTTGCTTCTACTTTGTTTAGGTTCTTTTGTTCTTTGGCTCAAACCGGCTAAAGACTAAATGGAATTCAGCGTGGTTCATGCACTACTTGTAGCCTTTTATCTCTTTCTTGCGATTTGGATTATAGCAAGATGGAAGTTCTTTCGTTTCGATGGAATCTCAATTCGTTGGGTGCAAGCTGCCTTCCTTCTCAGATTTTGTGGCGGAATAGCCATTTGGATGGTATATTCATTTCATTATACCTACAGAGATACTAGTGATGCCTTCCGTTATTATGATGATGCAATGTTGATATATGCAACATTACCGGAGAATCCATTATTGTACTTGAAATTCATTTTTGGTATTGGTTTGGATGATCCTGAATTGACATCTTTTATGGATCATTTCAGGGCTTGGCATTCTTCATATACCTATGGAATTGCCAATGATAATCCTACTGTTATTCGTGTTAATGCAATAATTGCACTTTTTTCATTTGGCTATTATCATGTGCATACAGTATTTATGGCATTCTTCTCAATGATAGGACTGACAGCTATTATGAAGTTTTTCGCCAATGTTACTGCCAATGTTAGTAAGTGGAGTTTTGTTTTAGTATTTGCCTTACCTACTGTTTTGTTTTGGGGTTCTGGCGTGCTGAAAGAACCAATCTTAATATGTGGAATTGGTATCTTTCTTTTTTTCCTGCACAAACTCGGTGAAAGGAAGTATTGGTATGCCATCCCACTTATTTTAATATTTTACTTTGTTTTACATATAAAGCCTTATGCCGGAATTGCTCTTTTCCCTGGTATTTTGCTGTGGGTTTGGTTAAAATGGTCTGCTACTACTTACATTTGGCTTAAGGCAATTGTGATTCATGCAGCGTTGTTTATGATAGTGTTAAACGCTGCCCCTCTTTTTAAAGCAGGTAATTTGTTGCACATTATGCAAAAGAAGCAGCAAGATTTTTACAATGTAGCAAAAGAATATGATGCCGGAAGTGTTATTTCCATTCCGAGGCCTGAAAGTACGCTTGATTTAATTACTCAGGCGCCAGGTGCTTTTTTTCGAACCTATTTCAGACCTCATATTTTCGAGTCGAAAAGCATCTTTTATCTCGCAAATGCATTGGAGAATTTAGTGCTGATGGCTTTATTTGTCGGTGTTATATTTCTCTTCTTCAGAAAGGGAAATTCTATTGCTCCTGAGTATATGCTTGGACTTTCTTTTGTTTTAATTTTAGGTGTTTTGATTGGAGAAGTAGTTCCTGTTTTAGGAGCAGTAGTGCGATACAAGCTCCCCGCTTTGCCCTTTATTTCTTTAATGGGAGTGGCAGGCTTGGTATTATTGAAAGACTCAATTCACTTGGCAAAGAACAATTCAGGCCTAAAGAAATAGTTTTAAAATGACTCTTCAGATTTATTAGGGGTCATTTTTTTGAATATTTGAGCATTAACGTTTAGTATCGCATTATGAAAACATTGCTTTTTTTGTCCTTGGCATTAATTGTTCAATACAACACAAACAATATAACAGAGAGGAATTGCTTAACCTATCGAAAGCAAGAGCTCAATCATTAGTCTATGAAATATTGTCGTTCTTCAGGACTTGGGATGCGGCAACTTTCTTTTTTGCCGAACCATTTGTATCGATTACGGGCGATGAAATCATAGACAGTATTCCTGATAAATCTGGGAAAAATAAATAGAATGAAAACTATACTTCGCAATCCTCCCAAATCAGCATAAACTCTAAGAGCAGCGGTAGATTTTGTGAGAATTTCGCCATTTCTGTAGTACACAATTGTTCCTAGTTTTTGGGTATATTCTTCCTTGAGCAATTGCTGAGCTGCGGATCCTTGAAGTGGACTGAACTTCAATTGGCCCCGCTTGTTTCTTTTAATGAGGAAATCAACAAAACGATTGCACAGACCGCAAACCCCATCAAAGAATACAATTTTAGAAGTCTTTTCCACTGGATTTCCCAATTTCCTTTAAAACAAATTTGTTGTTCGAAAGTTATTTAAATTTACGGCTGCTAAAACATGCATATACTCTCACTCAATAAAGGTTTTCTCGCGGGTCATTGCAAGAAATGGCTCCCGTGTCGTCTCGTAATGCGTTATTCCGACTTGAGTAAAGCTGAACGTGACATGTTGCTGAGCATTGATTTGCTTCATGGCTCTTCGGCTTATTTGAAATCAATGGAGAATAGCACCCATAAGGATTTTGATCTTTGCTATGCCGTTTTTGAATTAGACAAGAAACTAGAAGGAGTTGCTACATTTCAAAGATCTCAAGTTTCTGTTGTGCTCACTCAAGCCCAGGGAGCTCTGAGTCAGTTGGTGACGTATTTTATCAACGGCGGCAGCAATTCAAAAATGTGGACTGCGGATGTTCTCAGTAATGGCGACATCTATGGTGCCGGAATAAAAGGTTTCCATTTTGATGTTCATGTAGACCAACAATTGGTTTGGTATTCATTACTAGAGGCTTCCAGGATGGTGTGCAAGGCATGGAGTTTTAAACCACATTTCATTGTTTTTCGCGATTATATTGAAACTAAAGGCTTGCCTTTTATTTCGGTTTTCAGGAAAAGTCGTTTTCATGAAATTAGAACAGAGCCTGCAATGATCTTAAAAATTCAGAACCATTGGAAGACTTTTGATGATTATAAGGCCGCACTAAAAACAAAGTATCGCACCAAAGTAAATGCCAGTCTTGAGCGAATTTCAAGTCTTGAGAAACGTGCTTTGTCATCTGATGATATTCGCGATAATCTGAAGCAGATGGATAAGCTATATCGTAATGTTTATGATCGTTCCGACTTTAGACCCGGCAAATTTAATCCATTGACTTTTCTCGAACTTTCGAAAAATTTGGGAGAAAATTGCCATTGTCAAGCCTATTTTCTGAATGGCGAAATGCTCGCTTTTCAAATGGGGCTGAGTTGTTGTGATCACTTTGATTCCATGTTCGTAGGAATGAATTACGATTATTTGAAAACTCATGCGCTCTTGCCCGGAATGCTTTGCGAATTCATCCGCTGGGGAATTGAGCATGGTGTGAATGAAATCCGTTTTGGCAGAACTGCAGCCGAATTAAAAAGTAGTCTCGGCGCTGAGCCTTTTGAAATCATTACCTATTCAAGGCATACTAATACGGCAGCAAACAGCATCATGCCTTGGGTTATTGACCGGATGAAGCCAATCAGAGAACGTAATATACATGCATTTAAGCAGCAAAATGAAATTGTAAATGACTGAAAAATCTGAAACCCGATATTATCATAGGCATGAACTTATTGTAGCATGGCACCCTTCTCTTTGCAGTCATTCTGCCAATCGTTGGAAAGGATTGCCCCAAGGTTTTAAACCTCGAGAAAAACAATGGATTAATGTCCAGGGTGCCGATGCAAACCAAATTATCTAGCATTTGAGGAAGTGTCCTTCAGGTGCTCTAAAGTTATTTTCACCAGATCAAGGCTCGAAGCAATCTGATCAGAAAGTTTTTATTCAGGTAAAGCCCAGCGGACCATTATTGTTACACGGAGCATTCGTTTTGCAGAATCATGATGAAAATGAATCAATGCACGATAAAGCTGCTTTATGCCGTTGCGGTGCTTCAGCCAATAAACCTTTTTGCGATGGCTCACACAGCAGAATCGAATTTATAAAATGAATTTTACACGAAAAACCGAGTACTGGATTCTTGCAACTCTAGCAGCCGCGCAATTTACCCACATCGTAGATTTTATGATCATGATGCCTATGGGAGATATTTTGCAAAAAGTATTGGAGGTAAGCCCCTTCCAATATAGTTTGTTAGTAGCCGCATATCCGGTTGCCGCTTTTTTATCCAGCCTTTTTGGTGTCTTTTTATTGGATCGCTTTGATCGCAGAAGAGCGCTTTTATTGGCCTACGCAGGTTTTGTTCTTGGTACGTTATCTAGTGCATTTATCCCCAATACAAGTGTGCCTGAGCTTAATTACTACCTATTTATTTTAACTCGAATAATAACCGGTCTTTCCGGCGGAATTTTAACTGCCTTAGTATTGAGTATAGTAGGGGATGTATTCCCTATTGAACGCAGAGGTAAAGCAATGGGTATTGTGATGAGTGCGTTTTCACTGGCTGCTGTTTTGGGAGTTCCAATTGGACTGGGATTGGTAAATATGTTTGGTGGAAATTGGCACCCACCATTTATCATGGTGGGGGGACTTGGACTTTTAGTAATTGTCATGATCTGGTTCGCCATTCCTTCAATTACATCGCATATTAAAAGCGGAAATGTAAGGCCAGGGCCTTTAAAATCTATTAAGAATGCGGCAGCTTTACCTAATCAACAACTCGCCTTACTTTTTTCATTGCTGTTGGTCTTAGGTCAATTCTCCATAATTCCTTTCCTTACCCCATATTTAATCAATAATGTGGGTTTTACTCAGCATCAAATTCCATATATCTATCTTGTAGGAGGCGCATGTACTGCAATTACTTCCCCTTTACTTGGCATTGCAGTGGATAAATTTGGTCGAAAAAAAGTTTTTTTTATTGCTGCTGTCTTGAGCTTGTTTCCAACTTTAATAATTACTCACTTAGCTCAAACTGAAGTGTGGATTGTGTTAATTGTGGTAGCATTTTTCTTCGTTTTAGTTGGAGGAAGAATGATTCCCGCAAATACATTACTTACATCTGTGGTAAAGCCAGAGAACAGAGGAGGATTTCTCAGTCTTAATTCTTCCGTAATGTCTTTGGGATCAGGTCTGGCTTCAGTGGTTGGCGGTTCAATTGTTATCCAACAATCACCCGGACTTCCGCTTGAAAACTATGGATGGGTTGGCATTGTGGCCTGTACATCAACAATCATTGCTATATTAATTGCCACCAAATTGAAAGAATTGGATGCCAAGGGAAACACAGTTTAAAGAAAGTAATAATTCATTTATCAATTATTTGTCGAAAAAACAATTAATTGAATTGTTAATATTACATATCTGGCATATCGTTCATTCCACCACCTTCTTCTCCACGACTCCCCCGTTTAACGCCAGCCTTTCTTTCTTCTAATTTGCCAAAGGCATAACTGATGCTCAAATTAATAAATCTACTTTGTCGTTTTCGCTCACTTTGTTGACTGAAATTATTGCCCACTCCTTTCATCCTGAATTCACGGGTGTCAAAAATGTCGGTCACTCTTAACGTAAAGCTTAATTTATCAGCAAGAAAAGACTTCTTTAAAGTAGCATCTATCGAATATATTGGCAAAATAGTGTTTTGAACCATTTCTTGTCCCGAACGATAATTTCCGCTTATTTGCGACTGCCAAGTCTTTTTAATATCCCAACTACCCATTAATTGGTATGACCAAGCGAAGGCGTCAACATTTAAATTGCTCTCTAAATTCGATCCGTCTGATGTCATTCTGAAAGCATTAAAAGTCTGACTCAATTTTACTGATTTCGCAGGTCTCCATTGCCAAATTACTTCGAGACCGGTGTTCCAAGACCGGGCCATATTCTCAAATGTGGTAGTCGAAATACCGAGGGTATCTACTGTTCTGAATCTGCGAACCACATCGTACACGCCTCTACCATAAGCTGTTCCCGAAATACTCGATTTATCTCCACTACTCTGAAATGTGAATTCAATGGAATGGGCGTATTCAGGTTGCAAAAATGGATTGCCTTTCGATAAATTCAAGGGATCGGAATAGGATGGAAAAGGATTGATTTCTCTGGTTCCCGGACGATTAATTCGACGTGTGTAACTAAAGCCCACTTTACGTTTATCATCAAGAGCCCGATTTATAAAAAGGGAAGGAAATAAGCTTAGGTAATCATTTTTGAAAGTTTCATTTGTAGTTAATAGTTCAGACTGCGTGAGGGCTTGTTCCAATCGCAAACCGAGTTGTGCATCCCAGGCACCTTTTCTTGCCGAGGCTTGGGTGTAAGCCGCAAGTATGGTTTCTTCAAACAAAAAACGATTACTTCGATTCTCATCGAGTGAATCTGGAAGTGAAAATGTATTTTCTAAAAAATAATTGAAGTCATCATCAATCATTCTATATGTGCTTTTTAACCCTGCTTCTAACTTATAATCCTTCTTTAAAAAGCGTTCATGATCATATTGCCCTGTGAAAACGGTATTATTTCCCTCGCTTTTGCTGGCTTCCCTGGTGTTAATCGCATCGCCCTCAGCATACTTTTGAAAAAAATCACTTTCCGAAACCGACTTGCCATGTCCATATCGGAATGATGCGCTATTTTTTGGTTTTTGATTCCCATTATCTTGAATCCAATTCATTCCAAAATCTAATCCGCTGCGTTCGTCATTTTCTTCTGTCAATCGGGTATACCTGCTCAAGAGTGATATATTGCTGTCTGTAGTCAGTGTGTATAGTGAATCTTCTTCCTCTCCAATTCTGAAATTTCCACTAATATCAGCAGCGATGGAATGTCCTTTGGGCAGCCTAACTTCAGCTCCTAGTCGGCCATTTAAATTCTGATTGAGCGCATTTCCGTAACTATTTTGATCAAGCAAAGTGGTACTTTCTAAAAAATTGCTCCTAGCGCTAATGCCACTCATGAAACGATTGTTATAGCGCCCGCCCAAAGAAGAACTTAAATTCCAAATCCCGGTCTTATAATTCAAACTTACTGAACCATCGTGGTTATTGGAGCTTGCTATAGTATATCTCACTGAGCCATTTAAGCCTTCAAGCTTATTTTTCTTTAAAACTATATTAATGATTCCCGCCATTCCATCTGGATCAAAACGTGCTCCGGGCTGCGTTATAATCTCTACGCGTTCGATCATGGAAGCAGGAAGCTCTTCAAGAGATGCTTGTCTTCCGCTGCCGCTGAGCGCTGAAGGCCTGCCATCAATCAAAATGCTAACATTTGGATTTCCTCTCAAGCTAATAAGTCCGTCAATGGATATTTCTACCGATGGCAATTGCTCCAATACTTCATTGGCTGAAGCACCTTGCATGGCAGCATTATCCGCAACCTGAAAAATTTTGCGATCAGGGGCTAACGTCATCAAATCCCTTTCCACAGCTATTTCAGCCGCTTCAAGTAATCGAACATCTTCTTCCACTTTTAAATCACCAAAATCCTTGTCTTTGCCCTCTTTTCCTCCAAGCATGAAGCTTTCAAACTGCTTACTTTTAAAGCCTAAACAATGAATTTTCAGAAAATAAAGTCCGGGCATTAACCCATCCATTTTAAATTTGCCATCATCATCTGTAAGTGCACCGCTTATCAAGCTTGAATCATTCATTTGATGAAGTGAAACGGTAGCGAAAGGGATTGATTGAGCGCTCTTGGCACTAACAAGTCTTCCCCTAACTATTCCATCATTGAAAGGTTGCGCTTGAATGAGCAATGGAAATGATAGGAGTATAAAAAGAATATTTTTCAGCATGTAATAGGATCAACAACCTAGGACAAACAAAGGGTCCAAAAGTTTAATGAAAATCTCAATATTTATCATAAAAAGAAGTCTAAATAGTTCTTTGATTAGGGTCGATAGACATTTCGTATCTTTGAATCCGAAAAGGTTAGTTAAAATGCGCTCAATCGCCGAAATCCCGCACCCAAATTTGAAAATCACTGTTTTTCAGTGGAACGGGAAGTATATTGTCAAAATCGAAATAGGCCAATTTGAACAGACATACAAAGTCGGCGAAATGGATGTTCAAGGTCTCGAAGGAATTAAAAGCCTTCTCAATGACGATTTCCTACAATCTGTGATGGAAAGGTTTTTGGAAATGAGAGAAGATTTTCATCGCTCATACAATCGATTACAAGAATGATTGCAAAAATTTCCTTAGTACTTAATATTTTGTTGATTGCAGCAGTTGCGTATCTTTTTACTCGTGATGGAGGAAATAAACAAGATGATGCTGATTCAGCCCTTATTCTCAACTCAGATTCAGTTACAACCGACCTGAAACCTGGAATAATTGTAGCTTATGTATTAGGTGATTCTATTAACGCCAACTACAAGTATTTGCAGGATAAAGAAGACGAGTTGATTGAAAAAGGTCAGAGCAGTCAAAATAAAATTGATCGCGAGATTCAGTCTGCTCAGGAACGCTATATGGAACTCATGCAGAAAGCGGAATCTGGTGGATTTACTTCCCAAGCAGATGTGGACCTGGCAGAGTCAGAATTAGCTGCTTTAGACCAGAAAATCCAGGAATTGCAGGAAAAAGAAGGCAGAAGACAAGCTGATATGGCTGCTGAAACACAAAAGGATTTTTTTAATCGTGTTCAGTCTTATTTAACGAAATTTAGCGAAGAGAACGGAATTGACGTAGTGCTCAATGTTCAACAAGGGGGCTCGGTTCTCTATTCTAAACAAACCCTCGATGTAACTAAACAGGTAACTGCCGGCTTAAATCAGGAGTACGAAGCTGAACTCAATAGTGTAAAGCAGGAATGACCCCTTCGATTGCAGAACAAAAAAAAGCTCAGAACATAGCAGAATATGTTCTGTACGTATGGCAAATGGAAGATCTGCTAAGGGCAGCGGCATTTGATTTGGATGTAATAGGAAGATTTGTCGAAAGCTTTGTTACCAATCCTGAACAACAGGAAGTGGAACTCGTGTGGTTTCATGATTTGGCAAAAAGTATGAAAAGGCAAGGCTTAGAGAAAAGAGGACATATTTTGGACGTTAGAGAAATCCTTACCGAAATGGTTTTTTTACATCAAACTCTCATCGGGATTCTTGAAGATGCCTCCTATCTCGCAGTGTTTAAAGAAGCTAAACCGTTCATTGCAGAATACGTTCAAAAAGCTGGTGTGGCTTTAAATAACGACGTGGAAGCCTGTCTTACTGCTTTGTATGGATTGATGGTGCTCCGGCTGAGAAAAGCTGAAGTGACCCCCGAAACGGAAGAAGCAATGGAGCTTTTTGGAAAGCTAATGGGCAGACTAGCCGGTGAGTACCGCAAAATGAAATCAGGTGAAATGAAAGTGAACCTTAATTGAGTTTTTAGGATAGCAAACGCTGACGAAGCAAGAATTCAAACTGCTGATTTTGCCTGCGAAGTGTTTCAATAGTATCGTTCGTTTCTATTCTCGCCGATATCATTTTTGAGGCATCAACAATCACTTTACTGATCTCTTCCAGATTAAAAGGCTTGGTCAAAATTCTGAATAGTTTTCCTTTATTTACAGCCTCAACAACTGAAACCATTTCGGTATAACCAGTGAGTAAAATGCGTTCTGCTTCCGGAAATTCATTAGCTACTGTTTCCAGAAACTCTATGCCGCTCATAGCAGGCATGTTTTGATCGGCTATCACGATATCTACCCCGCCATCTTGTAAAAAATTGTAAGCTTCTATGGGAGAATCGGTAGTTATAACATGATACTTCCTTCGGAAATTCGCAGAGAATGTTTCCAAATTTTCAACCTCGTCATCGAGGTAAAGGACTGTGGGCTTGCTCGTATTTGATCTCATCTTTGAAACTGTTTTCGTCTTCTTATTACGCCAACACCTTAACAAGGTTACATTCAAACGGTTATCGTTTCCAAAAAAATACTCTGCATGCAGCTAAAAAATATGATAAGTGGATAGAAATGAGGTGTTTATGATTATTTAATGCCCCACTAATGGATGTTGAAAACTTTTTGGGTTTCAAATAATCAACTTGGCTTGTGGACTTAACTTTCCTTGATTAGCCAATTGAAGCGCAGCAAAATGTATTTTCCAAGTGAGAAGGATAATAGCAGCCCACCTGTATTACTGAATCTCAGTACGTCAGAAGATTTTGAACGCTTTAACGAATTGCAAATCTCAGGTAAGGTTAATGCTATTTTCGATCAGTATCTTCTCCAAGTAAATGATCTTGTACTCTGTCGAAATCCGCATCTTTCTAAGGATGATCCACAAATCCAAAATCAGGTCAGTCAATATATTTCAGGCTCTGAGTTAAAATTGCAGGGGATTTGGGCTTTTTATCCTTGGTCTGGAAGATTAATTCATGTTTTAAATGAAAGGGACTTTGCGGAAGTCAGAACTTCCAGAAATCTTTTCAAAATTACCAGAGAAGAGCAGAGTTTTCTATCTGAAAAAAGAATCGGTATTGTAGGTCTCTCCGTAGGTCAATCGGCTGCTCTTATACTCTCCTTGCAACGAAGTTTTGCAGAGCTTAGAATTGCAGATTTTGATGATCTCAGATTAACAAACCTCAACAGAATTAGGGCCGGGATTCATCAACTCAATGATTCAAAGCTTAATATTGCCGCACAGGAGATTTGGGAACTAGATCCATTTCTCCATTTGACTAGATTTCCAACGGGTGTTACCACGCAAAATCTAGGTTCTTTCATAACTCAGGGCGGAAAGCTTGATCTCATTATTGATGAATGTGATAGTCTCAGTATGAAGATCGAACTTCGAATGGCTGCCAAAAAGCTGGGTATACCTGTCATTATGGAAACAAGCGACAGAGGAATGTTGGATGTTGAACGATTTGATCTGGATCAGAATTTACCCCTTTTTCATGGACTAATTGATGATATTAAAGACATTGAACATTGCTTGAAAAATAATCCTAAAGAGTTACTATTCAGAATTATTGATCTTACAAAGTCCAGCGAACGAGGAACATATTCCATGGCTTTGATTGGGAAGGAAATTAGAACCTGGCCCCAATTGGCCGAAGACGTAATAATGGGAGGGGCTATTGCAAGCAAGGCTGCCAGAATGATTCTCCTTGGCAATCAGGTAAAGAGTGGTAGATACTATTTTGATTTGAATGAAGTCATTACTAAGGCATAGCGAAGAACTGTTTGAAGCTGTTGGCAATGAGCCCAAACAGCTGAGAATTCATGCTTTTAAAGCTGTGGATGACCGTGAAGCATGTATGCGTTTTGCACTAGGACACCGAAGTGTTCTGCTCAATCATGGGGTCAAAAATATTATTACTGTTAAAGAACAATGGATGACAGACCCCAATGTATGGGTGGTCTTGGTGGATTCTCCTGATGGATCAAAAACATACGGAGGTGCCAGAATCCATCGTTCTACCGTAAATAATCGTCTTCCAATACAAGAGGCTATTGGCCACTTGGATAGTGGTTTAGACGATTTTATAAATCGTAATCGAAAAGATGGTTTAGGTGAAATCTGCGGATTGTGGAATTCAATAGAAGTCGCTGGAATGGGCGTTGGTAGCGTGTATTTAATTCGAGCTGGACTCTCCATTGTGCAGCAATTGAGAATCAATAAAATGTTTGCTCTTTGTTCACCATACACCTATAGAATGGCGGCCTCATTTGGATTTTTTCAATTGCAAGAGCTGGGTGATAAAGGAAAGTTCAATTATCCAACCGAGCGATTAATTGCAACGGTAACCTATCAAGAAGATACTCTTGAGATGCCAGGAGCAAATAATGAACAACGGAATTTCATACTGGACCTGCGTTCTCAACCTTTTCAACGAAGAATTGAAACCGCGCGCAATGGTTCTCTCGTAGAAGTAGAGTACAAATTACTTTTAGATAATGTCGATTAGACAATTAATTACATCACTCATTGTTCTGATATCCTTTAGCGAAGGGTCTTTCGGGCAATCTACCCTGCCCTCATTCCGATTTGTCAATCAAAATGAAGTAGGGCTATTATTACATCCTGTTTATCTCTATTCCGGAGGCGACACTTTTCCAACTGCATCCCAGTTAATGGATGACTCCAAATTTACCCTTCTGCCGCCTCAGGTTCCAAACCTGAGTGTTACAAATGCGCCGGTCTATCTGCGTTTTAGAATAGAAAATCTCTCTATGCAGAGAGAACTTGCCATACAATGCAGCAATCCTATTCTTGACCATATTCTCCTCATGGAAATTGCTGCCGATGGTCTGGATACCATCGACGTACAAGGAGAGATTCAGCCTTTTTCAAGCCGCTTTAATGGTTCTCCTAATTTCATTTTTCCGGTTGATATCGATATTAATCATGCAAAGGAGTTTATTCTAGAAGTTAGTTCAGGCGAGCAACTCTTGTTACCGCTTGAAATTGGGATAACTACTGTTCTGGCCGAAAGACAGCACAACAAAGACTTGATTTTTGCTCTTTATTCCGGAATCGTTTTGGTTATGTTGATCTATAACCTCTTTATCTTTTTTTCAGTTAAAGACAAGTCGTACTTGTACTATGTTATTAATATGCTATTTGTTGGATTATTACAGCTTACACTCAATGGATATTCAGATAAATATTTTTGGTGTAACTGGCACTGGATGAGGCTTAGTGATACTTATTTAATCGGCGCTCTCAGCGGAATAACAACGGTAGTATTTGCGCAAAATTTCCTCAATATTAAAAAACATGTCCCTAAACTTAATATAGTACTTAACATCTATATAGGCTTGTATGTTGTTACTTTGATACTTGCTGCTGGCGGATATTATAATATAAGTTATAATCTAATTAATTTCAATGGAGCAGCTTCATTCTTATTGCTTTTTGCTGCATATCGTGGAGTTAAAAGGGGATTCAGACCGGCAAGATTCTATCTTATTGCCTGGACAATTTTCCTTGCAGGTGTGACTTTGTTTGTGCTGAAAGATTTCGGCGTTTTACCATATAATAACTTCACCTTGTACGCCTTACCATTGGGATCTGCGCTTGAAATCATCCTTATCTCATTTGCATTGGCTGATAGAATTAATATACTCAAATTAGAGAAAGAAGAATCTCAGATGCGAGCACTTAAAGTCTTGCGACAAAATGAGCAAATGATCAAAGAGCAAAATGTTATGCTCGAAGCTAAAGTGGAAGAGCGTACACATGAATTACGCCGCTCTAATATCGAATTGAAAGAAGCTGTTCAAAACCTAAAGGAAACCCAAATCCATTTAGTAGAGTCGGAGAAAATGGCTTCGCTCGGTCAACTTACTGCCGGGGTTGCTCATGAACTTAATAACCCAATCAATTTCGTTTCGGGTAATGTGCAACCGCTAAAGCGAGATGTAGAAGAGCTGCTCGAACTGGTGGAGATGTATGAACGAAGGATCAGCGGTAATGATACTAGTATATCAGATGAAGAATTTGAAGCCAAAAAGGCCGAAATTGATCTTGAATTACTAAAACTGGAAATCCCCAAATTGCTAGATGGTATTTCTATTGGAGCTTCAAGAACCTCGGAAATAGTAAAAGGTTTGCGCATGTTCTCCCGATTAGATGAGCAAGATCTGAAGGTAGTAAGTATTGTTGAATGCCTGGAATCGAGTTTGATCATTCTAAAAGGTGAATTGAGGAGCAAGGCTACAGTTATAAAAGATTATCAGCATTTAGATCCGATAAATTGCTATCCCGGAAAAATAAATCAGGTGTTTGTAAATCTCATTAGCAACGCTCTATTTGCAATTCGAAAAGCAGGAAAAACTGCCGAAGATGGCATTCTGACCGTGAAAGCTCATCAAACTGCTAATCATGTCATCGTTTCAATTAAGGATAATGGAGTAGGAATGGATGAACATACCCGGATGAGAATCTTTGAACCTTTCTTTACAACTAAATCAGTAGGAGATGGCACTGGCTTGGGAATGGCCATAGTCTTGGGTATTGTAAATGATCATAAAGGTAGAATTGAGGTAGAAAGTAGTTTGGGGTATGGCACTGAAATTATCCTAACTTTGCCACGTGATCTAAGCTGATTCTACCGTTAGCAAGATGTCCAAAGCAAAAATTTCAGTTCTTTATCTTGATGATGAAGAAAACAATCTGACATCATTCAGAGCCAGCTTCAGAAGAGATTTTGAAGTTCATACCACTACGCGCCCATCTGAGGCTGTAGATATACTCAACAATAATGAAATTCATCTCATTATTGCCGACCAAAAAATGCCCGAAATCAGCGGTGTTGAATTTTTGGAGTTAGTTAAAAACGAATTTCCTGACCCAGTCAGAATGTTGCTCACGGGTTACGCTGATATTCAAGCGGTAATTGATGCAATTAATCGGGGTCAAATCTATCGATACATCACTAAACCTTGGGATGAGCAGGAGCTAAGAATGGTATTGGAAAATGCCTACGAAATTTTTCAAACCCGAAGAGAACTTAAAACCAGAAATCATGAACTTAAAAGAGCCTATTCCAATCTCGAAAGATTCGTTTACAGCGCTTCCCATGACTTGAGAGCACCCATAGTTTCTATTCAAGGTATTATGGATGTTATTAAAATTGATCCAAGCGCTGAGAAATCTTCTGAGTATTATCGAATGCTTGAAAAGAGCGTCACAAAACTTGATCATTTTACTCAAAATTTAATCAATTATTATCAAAATTTAAATAATGAAATTAGTATTGATGAGGTAAATATGGTAGAGTTTTTGTCAGCTTTAAAACGCATGTTCGAACGCTTTGATCAAAACTCGGAAATGAAAATTGAATTCAGTTTTGATGGTAACCCGATTTTCAGAACGGATGAAAATCGATTGAGAACGGCAATCCAAAATCTAATTTCTAATTCTCTCGCTGCTGCCGTGCCGGGTAAGCAGAATTCTGCCGTCAAAATTCGAGCGTCTGTTGAGCAAAATGAGCTAACAATAGTGATTGCCGACAATGGAACGGGTATGAATATTAAAAAACTTGCTTATCTTAAAGACACTCTGATAGGTAATATCCCTTATGAATCGGGTAGGGGATTAGGAACTTTTATTGTGCGTGAAGTGCTCAATAAATTAAAAGGTACGGCTACCGTAGAGTCTAAAGAAAATGAAGGAACAACTATCCAATTAACGACTCCTCAATTATGAATTTGAATAAAAATTATAATGTTTTTCTAATTGATGACAATGATATCGATATTGTGGTCAATTCAAAACTAATACGACTTGCAGGAATAAGTGAATCTATCCAGGTTTTTCAAAGTTGTTCCGAAGCCATCGAGTACTTTATGGCTAAAGAAGATGAATTAATCATCTGTTCAAATATCGTTTTGCTCGATATTCAAATGCCTGAAATGGACGGATTCGAGTGTGTAGCGCATTTTGCTTCTCTTCCTGAACGAATGAGAAATGCTTTTCGAATATTCATGCTCTCTTCAAGCATAGATCGAAACGATATTATGCGCGCAGAGGGAAATCCTCTGGTAGAACAAATTCTCGAAAAGCCTTTGGACGTCTATTTACTCAAGAAATTTATCGAAGATTAAGCCCTTCTTTCAGATACCTGAAATCCTGACCTTTTTTAATTGTTTTTACCGATTCATAAATCAGTCGTATCACATTGTCCACATCATCTTTATGAACCATTTCTACTGTGGTGTGCATATAACGAAGTGGAAGGGAAATCAAAGCACTTGCCACTCCAGCATTGCTGTATGCAAATGCATCTGTATCGGTGCCGGTGCTTCTAGACACTGCCTGACGTTGATAAGGAATACCATTCTTTTCGGCGGCCTTTTCCAAATGGGCAAGTAAATTTCGCTGAACTGCCGCCCCATAGCTCAATACCGGACCTTTCCCACAAGCCAAATCACCCTGACTTATTTTATTCATCATAGGCGTTTGGGTGTCATGACAAACATCTGTGATAATTGCAGCATGAGGATTGATGCGCTCAGCGATCATCTCAGCACCGCGTAAGCCGATTTCCTCCTGAACAGAATTGGTAACATAAAGTCCAAAGGGCAATTTTACTTTGTTCTCTTTGAGCAAACGAGCAACTTCGGCAATCATATAACCTCCAATGCGGTTGTCTAATGCCCTGCCAACGTAATACCGGTTGTTTAGGATCATAAACTCATCAGGATACGTAACAACGCAACCCACATGGATGCCCATTTTCTCCACTTCGTCCCGACTTGTTGCCCCACAATCGAGGAAAATATTCTTCAAATTGGGACTTTCCTCTTTGGCAGCATCTCTAACATGTATTGCCGGCCAACCGAAAAGCGCAGGGACCTGTCCTTTTGAAGTATGTATTATTACTCGTTTTGATGGAGCGATCTGATGGTCAGTTCCCCCATTTCTGCGCAAGTATATAAATCCTTCAGAAGTTATATAATGAATAAACCAACTGATTTCGTCAGCATGTGCTTCAATTACAACTTTGTATTCTGAATCAGGATTTATAACCCCTACTACTGAACCATAAGTGTCTTCAAATACCTCGTCTACGTAAGGTCGCACGTAGTTGAGCCAAATTCGTTGTCCTTCGCTCTCAAACCCAGTTGGGGAAGGATTATTAATGTATGATTCTAGGAAACTCAGGGAATTTTTACCCGTGATACTGCTGGACGCCTTCTTTGCCATTGCTAAAGCTTCTGATTTGAGGCGCAAGATACAATTTGTTGGTTCAGACTTCTATATTATGGTTGTAACTTCGCAGGGTATGCAACGCAAATTAATTCTAACAGCTGATGGCTCTCCTTCCCTTGAATTGGAAGGATTGCAGGAAACTTACCATAGTCGTCACGGTGCTGTTACTGAATCTTCTTACGTGTTTATTGAGCATGGTTTAACGTTTTTTAAGCATGTTCCTCAGCTCCGAGTTTTTGAAATGGGTTTCGGAACTGGCCTTAACGCAATGCTCACAAAAGAATATGCAGAAGAAGAAAATCTTAAAATTCGATATACAGGACTTGAAGCGTATCCACTTACTGAACTTGAATGGAATGCCTTTGCTAATGCTTTTGACGGTGAATGTAGAGCGGTGTTGATGGATTTGCATTCAATGGCATGGGCCGAAAATCATGAGATTAGCAAGAATTTTTCATTCAAGAAAGTGGATGATGAATTAGAGACTTTTGAACATAAGGATGAATTGTTTCATGTCATATTTTATGATGCATTCGGACCCAAAATTCAGCCAGAATTATGGTCGATTGAAGCTTTGGAAAAAGTGACCGATTTATTGTTGCCCGGTGGACTCTTCATAACCTATTGTGCGCAAGGGCAATTCAGAAGAAATTTGCGGGAATTGGGTATGCGTGTTCAGTCTTATCCCGGTCCTCCCGGAAAAAGAGAAATGACCAGAGCCATTAAAGATGGAAATCTCCCGATTTAATATTCGCGTTTACTTTTTATTATTGGATGAAATGCAAGACTGCGTTTTGCTGAGTGATGAATTAATTAAAGGAAAACCCTTCACTAAATTTCCCGGTGGCGGATTGGAGTTTGGAGAAGGCCCTGAAGATTGCGCCAAAAGAGAGGCGATTGAAGAGCTAGGACAGAAAATTGAAATTTTATCGCAATTTTATACCACAAGCTTTTTTCAGCAAAGCCTTTTTCGAAAAACAGATCAAATTATTAGTATTTACTATACTGCCAAGCTTTCAGAGCCAGCAAGATTTTCCATTGTGAATGAAAGATTCAATTTTGATTCTTCTATTAATCAAGATCAGGCTTTTCGATGGTGTAAATTGGAAGACCTGGATATTGAAGAGTTTGAATTACCTATCGATAGAGTAATTGTACAAATGCTTCTTGCTGGAAAAATATAATATTCACACTTCCTGAGCTACAATACAAAGATTTTTCAAAGCCTTTACAGCGCTGTCTACATCTTCTTTTGTGCTGAATTTGCTAAACGAAAAACGCAAACTGGCCCTGCCTGGTTTAATAGCATTAATAGACTCTAAAACATGCGATCCTTTGGCAGCTCCTGAAGAACAGGCACTTCCACCGGAACATGCAATTCCTTCCAGATCAAGTAAAAATAGCATCATTCCGGCATTTGCATTGGGTGGCAAGGTAACATTCAATACGGTGTACAAACTATCGGCACTTCTGGAATCACCATTAAATTCCACACCGGGAATTTCCTTCTCCAAACGATCAGCCATGTATAATTTCAATCCGCGAACATGTTCCTGATGTTTTTGCAAATCCCGATAAGCAACTTCAAAAGCTTTTGCTAAGCCAACAATACCGGCAACATTTTCTGTTCCACCTCTGATCTGTCTTTCCTGTCCGCCACCGGAAATCATGGCATTAATTTTTGAATCTTTATTAATGTATAGAAATCCGATGCCCTTTGGACCGTGAAATTTATGAGCTGCACAGGTAATAAAATCTACAGGCGTTTTTCGAAGATCAAAAGCATAATGCCCCATTGTTTGAACGGTGTCACTATGAAAAATAGCATGGTATTTTCTACATAAATTTCCAACATCTTCCAGGTTCAGCAAATTCGCAATTTCATTATTGCCATGCATTAATGATACCAGTGATTTGCCACCTTCAGCTAATAATCTTTCCAGGTCTGCTAGATCAATATGCCCATCAGGTTTAAGCTTTAAATAGCTAACCTTTGTTCCTTTTTGATGAGCTAAAATATCAGCAGTTTTGATCACTGCACTGTGTTCGATGGAAGAAGTGATAATATGATCAACGCCTAAATCATATACACAAGCCCGTAGCGCGAAATTGTCAGCTTCGGTTCCACCTGAAGTGAATACAATTTCTCCCGGACTGATATTGAGGTAATTAGCTATGCTTCTGCGTGCAGTTTCAATGGCTGATTTGCTCTTGCGGCCAAAACTATGAGTGGAACTCGGATTGCCAAAAAAATCGCTCAAGAATGGAAGCATTGCTTGTAATACTTCAGGATCTATGGGTGTTGTTGCAGCGTTGTCGAGGTATATATTCTGAATCATTTACCGGCATTTTTTAAAACATTCGAGGCAATTTCTATAGCCCTTTTTGCCAGCAATGCTGCCGCCTCAGAACTATTACTTTCACTATAAACGCGAATAATGGGCTCTGTGTTTGATGGACGAAGATGAACCCAACCTTCCGGTAAATCTACTTTTACCCCATCAACCGTATTTATTTCTGCTCCGGCAAAAGCAGTTTTCATCGCTTCAAGTACGCTGGAAACCATTCCCGGATCAGACAAACTTATTTTTTCTTTGGCCATTTCATAATTCGGATAGCCGGACCGAAGTGCTGATGCGCTTTGTTTTCGTTCTGCTAAGAGGCTTAAGAATAGAGCAATTCCAATAAGAGCGTCTCTGCCATAATGTAAGTCAGGAACTATGATGCCTCCATTTCCTTCGCCTCCAATCACAGCATTTACAGCCTTCATTTCATTTACTACATTCACTTCACCAACAGCAGAAGCAGTGTATGTACCACCATGTGAGATAGTTACATCTCGCAAGGCACGAGTAGAACTCAAATTAGAAACAGTATTGCCTGTTCTTTTAGAAAGAACATAGTCGGCTACAGCCACTAAAGTGTACTCTTCTCCAAAGAATGAACCGTCTTCACACATAAAAGCTAAGCGGTCAACATCTGGATCTACAGCAATTCCTAAATCTAGGTTTTCATTCTTTACAAGGGCTGCCAATTCTGTAAGGTGATGAGGTAGCGGTTCAGGATTATGACTGAAATTCCCATGTGCTTCAGTGTTAATGCCTTGAATTATCTTAACTCCGAGTGCTTCAAGGAGTTGTGGTACAGCAAATCCACCCGATGAATTGATGGCATCAAAACCAATCTTGAATGATGCCTCTTTAATGGCCTCCAAATTCACAAGAGGATATTGGCAGATAGCGTCAATATGTCTTCGAAGTGCTTCATGATCCTCAGAAATGCTTCCCAGATCGTCAATTCCGGCAAAGTCGATAGTTCCACTGTCTGCCAGTTTCAAAAGTTCTTCGCCCAACTCTCCTGAAATAAACTCCCCCTGAGCATTCAATAGTTTCAGAGCATTCCATTCCTTCGGATTATGACTAGCAGTAATAATTATTCCCCCATCAGCCTTATGAAATGTAACAGCCATTTCTACGGTAGGCGTAGTACTTAGTCCGAGATCTATGATTTCTGCTCCCATGCTCATCAGGCTCCCGGTAACCAAACGATGAACTATCGGCCCTGATATTCTGCCATCTCGTCCGATTATAAGTTTTAAACGTTTTTTGTCGCTTTTTGCAGACAAAACCGCATAAAAGGCTGAGCTGAATTTAACGATGTCGATAGGGGTAAGTCCTTGTCCTGCGGGGCCTCCAATGGTGCCCCTGATGCCTGAGATAGTGGTTAACAACGCCATGGTAGCTGCAAAGATATGAAAGTGAAAATGACTGATAAAGACAAGCTGTCAGCTAAACAAATCATTAATCAGTACCAAATGCGTAAATTTGACGTTAATTTTAAATAAGGTATGCCTTTTGTTAGTTGAATTGTGGAAAACAAATTGGGAGAAGTTGAAGGTTACATTCGTGGATTGCTACCTTTGGAGAGGACCCCTAATTCCATTGCCGCATGAGTGAGGAAGACAGGAATAGCTACGATGCACAAGAAATCGCCGGATTGGTTCGGAGATATGAAGAGATGACCTCCAAAGGGGAGAGTTATTTCTTTGATCTGGACGAATTTGAGGGTATCATTGAACATTATGTAGAGCAAGGAGATTTCGATGCCGGATCCAAAGTGATCCTGTACGCCATTGAATTATTTCCAAATTCTACAGTGTTGATGCTGCGCCAAGCGCAAATGCTTGCCGGGAATGGTCAAATCAATAAGGCTGTAGCTAAACTCAAGAATCTATTGGCCTTTGAGCCCAATAATGAAGAGATTTATCTCAGTTTGGCCTCCATTTATTCGCAAACCCACGAGCACGCCCAAGCTGTTCATTATTTTAAAGAAGCACTGCGCTATGCTGAAGCTGATATCATTGACGATATCTATATTGATATTGCTCTGGAATATGAGAATCTCAATGACTTCGAACATGCTATCGTAACGCTGAAAGAAGCACTAGCCCGAAATCCTGAAAACGAAACCGCCATTCATGAGTTGGCGTATTGTTTTGAAATGACAGGGGAATTGGCTGAGTGCATACATTACTATTTGGCTTTTATCGATCGCTTCCCTTATAGTTATACTAGTTGGTACAATCTTGGAAATGCCTACCTTAAGCTGGACAAGAATATCGAAGCCATAGAGGCTTTTGAATATTGCTTGGCGATTGACGATCATTTCGCTCCGGCTTACTTCAATCGTGCAATGGCTTTTATCAATGCTGAAAAGTATGATGAAGCTATTGAAGACTTGATTGAAACGCTTAAAGTAGAATCGCCTCAGGCAAGCACTTATTGCTATGTTGGGGAGTGCTATGAAAAAATGTCGAAACTCGAAGAAGCTAAGACCTATTATAATTTAGCCATTCAATTGGATCCAGAATTTGCCGAAGCTTACGTTGGCATGGGCGTTATTTGCGATCTGGAATTTAAATTTCGGGAAGCCCTTGATTTTTTCAGGAAAGCGGCTGCACTTGAGGAAGATAGCGTCGATTATTTCTTTCTGTTGGCGGAAGCCCTTCGCAAATGCGAACTCAATGATGAAGCACGCGAAGTTTACGACCGCATTATAGCAATGGATCCCTTCAGTGATGAAGCTTGGTTAGAATATACTGATCTCATTAGTGAAATAGAAGGAATTGCTTCTGCTTTGCAACTTCTTGAACAAGGAATTTTACATTTGCCGGAAGATATTGGACTGAGGTTCAGAAAAGTTGCCTACTTGCATCAATTAGGGCAAAAACAGGAAGCCTATATGATTCTGCATGAGTTATTGCCGGAAAATAGCAGCCTGTCTAATGAGTTGACGGATTATTATCCTGATATTCAGCAAGATCCAACTTATGTTGATCTCTGCGGCCTCTATAATAAATAACATGGATACCAAACTTAGCCACTTGCCTAAGCGCTCAGAGAAACCGCGCTCTAAAGGTCTAACCATGGTAATGGATAAAGGATTGAGCATACGCGAAGCTGAAAATCTCGTTGCTGCCTCTTCCCAGCTTGTTGATCTCGTAAAGTTGGGATTTGGTACTTCAATAGTCTCCAAGAATGTTAAGGAGAAAGTTAAAGTTTATCAAGATGCCGGAATCAGTGTTTACTTAGGAGGCACTCTGTTTGAAGCATTTTACGTGCGAAATCAGTTAGAGGAATATCAACGATTTATTGATCATCTAAACATCGATTGCATGGAAGTTTCTGACGGTTCAGTTGAAATTGAACACGATGAGAAATGCCAGCTTATTACCAGATTTGCTAAGAATTACCGGGTTTTGTCTGAAGTCGGGTCTAAAGAAGAAGGGATATTAATTTCTCCTGCCAAGTGGATTCGAATGATGCAAAATGAACTCCAAGCAGGTTCATGGAAAGTAATCGCAGAAGCACGTGAAAGTGGAACGGTTGGCATTTATCGTCCTAATGGCACTGCTCACGTTGTGTTAATTAATAAAATCCTCGCTAAAGTAAATGGAGATAATATTCTTTGGGAAGCACCAAAAAAGACACAGCAAGTGTGGTTTATTAATCAGTTTGGAGCTGAAGTTAATCTCGGAAACATTGCAGAGAATGATGTAATTCCGCTGGAATGCCTTCGTCTTGGCTTGAGAGGTGACACGTTTTTCTCCTTTCTGCCGGAAGCAATGAAAAGCCCGGCTAAATCAAAATCTTGATTTTTAGCTAATGATGCCTGAAACAGAAATCAGACAAATAAGTCCTTTGAAACTTAAGGAAATGCTGGACTCCGGTTCGAAAATCCATATTATTGATATTCGCGAAGATCACGAAAGAGCCTCGTTTCAGTTGCCTAGTCGGCATATTCCTATGGCCGATGTTATGAGCAATATCGACCATATACCCACCAATGTTCCTGTTATTATTCACTGTCAGAGCGGACAAAGGGCTTCAGCTGTTATTTATGCGCTCGAAAGCAAATACGGCTATTCTAACCTCTACAATTTAGAAGGGGGAATTAATGCCTGGTTAACTTGTTTCCCAGAAAGCAATTTGCTTTAATAATGGCTGATATAAAGTCTAGAACATCTCTTTTCTTAAAAGGGATGGCCATGGGTGCTGCGGATGTTGTTCCGGGCGTTTCGGGTGGAACAATTGCTTTTATTTCCGGCATCTATGAGGAGTTATTGTCAAGCATATCTGCTATTAGTTTTAATACCCTTCGTATTCTTAAAAAAGATGGTATTGCGGCCGCATGGAAATCAATTAATGGAAATTTTTTATTGGTTTTGGTTTCCGGAATTCTGCTAAGTATAATCTGTATTTCTTATCTGATTAAGTATTTATTAGAAAATCATACGGTCCTCATTTGGTCCTTTTTCTTTGGATTAATTGTGGCTTCAATTTGGTTAGTAGGAAAACAAATTAAGAACCGTACTTACTGGCTTAATATTTTGGGATTGCTGCTGGGTACCGCTATTGCCTATTATATTACTATTGCCTCGCCCGGATCTTCGGAACTTACCCTTCCTTTCGTTTTTCTATGTGGAGCGATTGCCATTATGGCTATGATTTTACCAGGAATTTCAGGAAGCTTTATTCTCGTTTTACTTGGTGCTTATGAAGGAATTCTTGGGAGTATAAGTTTGCTTATTGACGGAATTAGAACAGGTGATTGGACTGCAGCTTGGGCCTCCGGTTCTATACTTTTCGTTTTCGCAATGGGGTGTATTATAGGACTGATAAGCTTTTCAAAAGTTTTGACCTGGATGTTTAAAAAAGCTCATGATCTTACTATTAGTGTATTAACCGGTTTCTTAATCGGTTCTCTCAATAAAGTTTGGCCTTGGAAAATAGTAGATGAATGGTTTGTGAAACATGCCGGAACTTCCGAAGAAACAATGGTGGCTGTAAAGGAACACAATGTATGGCCTAATACTTGGGAAATAGCCAATTCATTACCTTCTCAATGGGTGCTTGCTCTTATGCTAGCATTAGCAGGATATTCATTAATTCTGATATTTGATCGGTTTTCCCCAGAAACTTCAAAAGAATGAGGAATTTCGGACTCATCGGATTTCCCCTAGAACATTCTTTTTCACCTGCCTTTTTTAAATCTAAATTTGAAAGAGAAAATTTGTCGGATTGCGTTTATACTGCTTTCCCCATAAATAGGCTTGAAGATATTCCTGCCTTTCTAAATCAACGTTCAGAGAGTCTTATTGGATTTAATGTTACTATTCCATACAAACAAAGTATTATCCCTTTTTTGGATGAAATAGATGAACATGCTGCTAAAATTGCTGCGGTAAATACGGTAAAACGCATTGATGGCAAATGGAAAGGATTTAATACCGATTATTTCGGATTTAAAAAAAGCATCGGTCCATTTCTGGATCAAAATCATGAAAGGGCATTAGTGCTCGGCTCCGGTGGTGCTGCTAAAGCCATAATAGCGGTGTTGAATGATATTGGTGTGCAAACCTTGACCATAAGTCGCAAATCTGAATCAATTAATGAAATGGCATACAGTGAGTTAGGGCCCGAACTCATGAAACATTTCAAGCTCATTATAAATACAACTCCATTAGGTACTTTTCCGGATATTGATAGCAAAGCCCCAATTCCTTACGATTGCATAACCCAAGATTATCTATTGTATGATTTGGTTTATAATCCCGCTGTAACTGCTTTTATGAAGGAAGGTTTAAACAGAGGGGCAAGAGCCGTAAATGGTTATAATATGCTGGTTTTGCAGGCCGAAAAAGCATGGGAAATATGGAATTCCTAAGTCCTGTTTAAGCCAAAAAACGATTTCATGTTAAGGAGTTGAAATCAATATCTATAGCGTCTGTCCATACATCGAGCTTCCTTTTTTCTACAATCAATTCTACGTATTCAACATATTCAAGGCCGATGCGTTGCCACATTTCAACATAGTAGCCTTCTACCGTAAAAAGGTGTACTGAAAATGATTCATAGGGACGCGATGCAACAAATTCTCCCTTATCTTTAAGCAAAGAAAATCGTTGCTGCAATGAAAGTTTCGAAAATACCTTCGGATCCATAATGCAATTTTACAGCTTTGTTTGATGAATAGAATAATCTTCAGCTTTTTTTATTTTTTGGTTTCATCTCTGTTCTTAGCAGCGCAGCAATTGAAACTTGATTGGAACTTTTGTCTCAGCGGTTCTGAATCCTGGAATCAGGCTACTGTTCCGGGATGCAATTTCACTGACCTAAGAGCCATTGACGCTATTCCTGATCCATTTTATGCGTCGAATGAAGACAGTGTGCAATGGGTAGCTAAGTGTAATTGGACCTATCGTTCTGAGTCCTTTGAAATTAGTGATGAAATGCTATCTGCAAAGCAGATTATACTCCGATTTCCCATTTTAGACGGGCATTGCACTGTCTATTTTAATGGAAAAAAAATCATAGAAGCTGATAATTCATTCAGGGTTTGGGAAGCGGATGTAATTAAACTTGCAAAACCTGCAGAAAACCATATACGGATTAACTTTAAGAGTCCTGTAAATGAAGCTTTGCGGATGTCTGCTGAATATGGGTTTTTACCCACAGGCGAGCCTAGAGTTTTTATTCGAAAAGCACCTTATCAGTTCGGTTGGGATTGGGGACCCAATCTCCCTTCGGTTGGCATAGGAGCCATGCCGGAATTGATCGCATTCCATAACATTGAGCTTTATGATTATCGGGTAATCACAAAAAACCTTCATGAACAAGAAGCGGAAATGGAATTGATAGTCGAAATTGATTCCAGAAAAAAGTCTAATATTGATCTGCAATTTTCTATTCCAAATGGATTTGTACTGAATACAAAGATCCAAACTCTAAAAGGGAAGCATCAATACACCATACCATTTAAAATTACGGAACCACAGTTGTGGTGGCCCCATGATCAGGGAAACCCATTCCTTTATGAATCAAATCTGAAATTAACTCAAGTTTCAAATGCATTACTAATGTCTAAACATTTTGGCATACGCAAAATCAAGCTCATTCAGGAACCTGGACCGACTCTAGATGCCCGAGGATTTGCCTTTGAAGTCAATGGAACTCCAGTTTTTATCAAAGGGGCTAATTATATTCCACAGCATGTTTTTTTGAATGAAGTAAGTGATGAGGATTACAGAAGTATTCTGAATGATGCGGTAAGCAGCAATATGAATATGATAAGGGTCTGGGGTGGAGGAGTGTATGAAAAAGAAATATTTTACAATTTGTGCGACAGTCTTGGGATTTTGATTTGGCAAGATTTTATGTTCGCATGTGCCATGTATCCGGGTAATTCAGCTTTTCTGAGCAATGTAGAACAGGAGGCAAAGGAGCAAACGAGAAGAATTTCTGCTCATCCTTGTATAGCATTATTCTGTGGAAATAATGAAATATCTGAAGGATGGGCAAGATGGGGTTGGAAAGATCTGCTTAGCAAATTCCAAGTGTCAAAATTGCAAACTGCTTATGACCATTTATTTCTAAATATATTGCCTGAAGTTGTCGAAGAAAATTCCTATACTCATTACTGGGAGAGCTCTCCGGAGCTAGGGCGGGGAGATCCCCAGCATGTGTCAAAAGGGGATGCTCACTATTGGGGTGTGTGGCATGATGCTGAGCCATTCGAAAATTTCAGGCTAAAGGTGCCGCGATTTATGTCTGAGTTCGGGTTTCAATCTTATCCATCAATATATAATTTATCAAATTATATACCGGAATCAGAAATGCACATCGGTTCATCGGCTATGAATACACATCAGAAGCACTCAAGAGGCGATCAACTCATTAATGAGTATATGTTGCGATGGTTTAAAGTGCCTGATGACTTTGATCGATTTGTTTATTTATCGCAGGTATTGCAAGCGGAAGGAATGCGAATTGGAATTGATGCGCAAATTGCTTCCAGACCATACTGTATGGGAACATTATTCTGGCAGTTCAATGATTGTTGGCCTGCCGTTTCATGGAGCAGCAGAGATCATGAAGGTCGCTGGAAAATGATGCAGTATGTGGTAAAGGATACCTATGAGCCGGTAAGAATTCTTGCCAATTCGAAAAATGAAAGTCTTGAAATTCAAATTGTCAATTCAATTTCTACCGATTTGAATACTATTGTTGAATGGCAATTGATGGATGTTTATGGCAATGTACTCCAAATGGCTGAGTTTGAAATAGTAGCCAATGCTCAAAGTAATACACTAGTAAAGGACTTCAATTTAACTATTAAATCTTCTCCTGTATCCCCCTTGTTTTTGGTGTTTAAACTGAGCGCGGGATCATTTGAGGATTCACATATCCATTATTTGTCGGAGATAGAAGAATATGTTTTACCAGAGAATAAATTGATTTTTTCTATGCGCCGCAGTGGAAATGATCGAATTATTGAACTGAGTTCTTCACAGTTAGAAAGAGGCGTTTGGATCGAAGCCAATAAAGCGGGAACATTTAGCGATAATTATTTCGATTTATTGCCGGGTGAAAAGAGGAGTATTGTTTTTAATTCCAATTCAGACGCCATTGACTTCAAAATTCAATCATTTAGTTATGTTGGATATGAATTTAATGAAGAAATATTTGCACCATTTATGCACGAGCCAATTAAATTGAGCAGCCCACAGAATAAAATTGAATATAAGTGGTCTACTCCACCTTATGAATAGGAATCAGAACTGAACGTCCATATTGTAAGGACTAGGATTATTCATCTTCAGTTCAATGGTCTTCTCAATTACTTTTCCTTTGGCACTAAATTCGATTCTATAGGTTTTGTTACCCATCAAATTGATTTGCACTTTGCCATCTTTCGCAGTTTCAACACTCGTGATTTTGATATCATTGTCTGCATCAAAAACATTGATTCCAACCCCTTTATAGGCATCTCCTGATGAGTTTTTCGCAGCGCACAAAAGGCTTACGAATTCTGTTTTATCATAGTTTCCTGAAAGTAAATCATACCCTGAAACATCTACAACGTAGATATCGCGTTCACCAAAACTGTCTTCGTACTCCGCAGCGATATAAAGTGTTTTGTTGTCTTCTGTAAGCGAAAATGTACTTTCTTCATTTACAGTATTAATAGGATAGCCAAGGTTTACCGGAGTTGACCATTGTCCATTTATAAATTCAGATTTAAAAATGTCGTAGCTACCCAAGCACTGATGTCCATCGGAAGCAAAGTACAATGTGCGACCATTTTGATGAATAAAAACAAATTTCTCATCAAGTACTGTATTGATCACATTGCCTAAATTTTCAGGCTTACTCCAAGATCCGTTAGCCAGTAGCTCTGAAGTGTAAATGTCGCCTTGACCAAATCCACCAGGCCTTTCGCTAATAAAATAAATTCGAGATCCATCAGCCGTGGTGCTTAGCGAAGTTTCGAAATAGCTAGAATTAATAACCTTACTTAATTTTTCAGGTTTCATCCAGGTATTGTCTGCTATATTGAGCAATGATTTGGAAATGTCGCCCGCACTATTTGCATTGTTTTCGTAAACAAAAATAGATTGGCCATCAGGAGCAATACTCAGAACAGCATCATGACCTGCTGTATTTACTTCGCCTTCAATGCTTTGTGCAGTTTCCCATTCTCCATCTTCCTCATTCCAGTTAGAGATAAAAATATCTTCAAAAAATTTGAAGTCATTCCCTTCGTCAATTTCACCCGTTTCACCTGATGATCTTCGGGATGTAAATACGAGTTTTTGCCCATCACCACTTATCGAAGGGGTGTAATCATCAAACCTTGAGTTAATTCCTCTTCCAAGGTTTTTAATGCTCACATCTGCTTTGGAAGACATTGCGACTTTCGCATACTTGCACTGAGTGATGTATTCATTTGCTAATTCATATTCCAAACTTTTTTTGGCCAGATTCATGGACAAAAACTTTTCAAAAGAAGCAATAGCCTCGTCAAGATGAGCAAGTCGATGGCTGATTTGGCCTCTAAAAAAGTCACGATGATCACTCACGTCTGGATCGATTGCAAGTGCTTTATCGAAATATTCAATAGCCAGATCGTATTTTTTTAGTCGGTAGTGACATTCTGCCGTGCGATACAATGCCTGCGCATTATTGGGCTCTACCTCCAACACTTCTCTATAAATGGTGAGTGCCCCACGCATGTTGTTTTCCAAAAATTGATGCCTTGCAGATATCATTTTTGCAGGAACGGCGCCTTGTTTAAGAAGTCCTGGGTCTGTTGTGTCAGTAGCAGCTACAAATCCTGAAGCCTGAATGCCGGTAACCATAGCCAGCAAGGTGATAGATAAGATAAATCGCAACATAGTGTTGTAAGGGTAATTAATCGTTTTGTAAAGTAACGAAAATTTCATGGCAGGAATCATGCCGATTTTAAACTTGGGCTCGACAAATCATTAAATTTGTCGAGAATATGGATCATTCGAAGAAAAGTACCGAGCAAAGTTCCCGCTACCAAAACCTGGAAATGATGGGGACTGAAGAGATATTGAGCGCTATGAATCAGGAAGATCGCTCGGTTCCTTTGGCTATTGAGCGTAATCTTCCCGCTATTGCGGCGGTTGTTGAACAAATTGTACCGCGGATGCAAAAGGGAGGGCGATTGTTTTACATGGGTGCCGGAACGAGTGGTAGATTAGGAATCGTGGATGCTTCTGAGTGTCCACCCACATTTGGAATAGAGCAGGGCAGAGTAATAGGAATAATTGCCGGTGGAGATGCGGCTATCCGAAAAGCAGTTGAAAATGCTGAAGATGATCCGAATGAGGGTTGGAATGACCTTAAATCCTATCAAATTACCGAGAATGACTTTGTTATAGGAATTGCAGCTTCTGGCACTACGCCTTATGTAATTGGAGCGTTAAAGAAATGTCGAGAACTGGGAATCGGAACTGCATGTATTACCGGTAATGCCGGCTCTCCTCTGGAGCAAGCTGCTGAATTCCCAATTGTTATTGTTACCGGGCCAGAATTTGTTACAGGCAGCACCCGACTGAAAGCAGGAACAGCACAAAAATTATGTTTGAACATGATTTCAACGGCCGTTATGATACGATTGGGAAGGGTAAAAGGCAATAAAATGGTTGATATGCAGCTTAGTAATTCTAAGTTAGTTGATAGAGGAACCCGAATGATAATGGATGAATTGGGTATTGAAGAAGCTGAAGCCAGAGAGCGCCTGCTGAAAAAAGGAAATGTGCGTGATGTATTAAGTGATAAAGAAGAAAGCGACTGATTTTTATGCACCAGATTGAACCATATTACAAGTGGAGAACTCATTACATTTCAAGCGAGGATCCGCGTTCCCCTTTTTTTGGCAAACAGAACAGCGAGTTGTATTACACCGATCATATTTATGACCATTATATTCATCCGCAATGGGATAATATAGGTTCACCTACTCTTTTTGTAAAAATAATTTTTGCCGATTATGAAGAAGGCTTTGCCATTATTGAATTAATGGGTGAATGGAATGATTGCCTCCATAATGATATCATGATTCTCAAACGCGATGTGATAGAACCATTAATGGTTGAAGGCATTAAGAAATTTGTGCTTATTGGTGAGAATGTGTTAAATTATCATGAAAGTGATGATTGCTATTATGAAGAATGGTTTGATGAGGTCGAAGATATGAATGGCTGGATAGCAATGCTGAATTTCAGAGATCATGTAATTGAAGATTTTCAGAATGCCAATGTTGACAGTTATTTCGTTTTGGGCGGACAGCTCAACAATATTGCATGGAGAACTTATACTCCTCTGAGGCTATTTACGCAAATTCAAAAAGTGGTAGCTAATCGATTGGGTGAAATAAGCTAGTTGCTCGGTTCCATTTGTTTAGCAATCGACAGATTTGTTAAAATTTAGATGTGTTATTTCGAAATAAAGCCCAGTAGAGATCACTTTACAAATTCAAAGCAATTTTGCGCGATAGCACTGCTTTATAAAGCTCACTCCATAGCGCCTTAGCCGTAAAAAAGGAATTTCCTAAATCAACAAACTTTTCCCAGTCATTTCTATAGGTTGAGCAATATCAAATAACTCTAAAACCGTTGGAGCCAAATCTGCAAGAACTCCGGAAATTAGTTTGCGCTCAGAACCCAATAAATGCAATGGAACTAAATTCATTGAGTGGGCAGTATTCGGACTACCATCTGCGTTGATTGCATAATCCGCATTTCCATGATCCGCTGTTATTAAAACAACATAACCCGCATTCAAACATGCCTCAGCTACCTTTTTTGCGCAAACATCTATCGTTTCACAAGCCTTTACAATGGCAGAAAATACTCCCGTATGTCCTACCATATCAGGATTTGCAAAATTTAAACAAATAAAGTCAGGAGCATTTTTTTCAATGTCATCAATAACTGCAGCACTGAGTTCGTATGCGCTCATTTCCGGCTGTAAATCATAGGTCGCAACCTTTGGTGAATTGATCATAATTCTGCGTTCACTAGGAAACAAGGCTTCACGTCCGCCCGAAAAGAAAAAGCTCACATGAGGATACTTTTCAGTTTCTGCAATTCTCAATTGACTTAGTGAATGATCAGACACTACTTCACCCAATGTTTTGTCAAGATTTTGTTTGTCAAAAACAACATTTATATTTTTATATCTATTGTCGTAATTAGTAAATGTAACATAGTGCAAATGGAGTTTATTCATCCCGAATTCAGGGAAATCTTCCTGAGTTAAAACTTGGGTTATTTCACGACAACGGTCTGTTCGGAAATTGAATACAATTACCACATCGTTTTCTTCAATCAAAGCTAATGGCTTGCCCTGAGAATCAGTTATCACATGTGGCTCTACAAACTCATCGGTAATTCCCTGATTATAACTTTGCTCTATAGCTAAAAGTGGATCCGAGTTTTTTATCCCTATACCATGAACCATTAAATCATAGCTCTGCTTCACTCTCTCCCAGCGTTTATCACGATCCATCGCATAGTATCTCCCACAAATACTCGCCACTTTACCTCCGCTTTTCTGACAATGTTCAATGAGAGATTTCATGAATGTTTTGCCACTGTGCGGATCCGTATCTCTTCCGTCTGAAAATGCATGCACAAATACATCGGTCAGCCCTTGCTGTTTAGTCATATCCAACAAAGCATGCAAATGTTCTTGTGAAGAATGTACGCCACCATTTGATACCAAGCCTAATAAATGAACTTTTACGTTTGTAGATTTTGCATATTTCATAGCATTTAGAAGGGTATTTTCTTCAAAAAAACTTCCGTTTCTAATCGCCAGATTAATGCGCACTAAATCTTGATATACAATTCTGCCTGCACCAATATTCATGTGGCCTACTTCTGAATTGCCCATTTGTCCTTCAGGCAGCCCTACATTCTCTCCATAAGTTTTTAATGTAGCTGATGATGCGTTTTGCTCTAGGCCGTCGATAAATGGTGTTTGAGCAACATAAATAGCATTGCTGGAGTCATTTTTACCATTGCCCCAGCCATCCAGAATCATTAAACAAACTTTCTTTTTCATAATGTTCTACATCTAAAGGTAAACACAGATCCATGCGGTTTGGCATCGCTGAGCAATATTTCAGCTTGATGTTGCAATGCAATTTGACGCACTAAATAAAGTCCCAGGCCGGTTCCTTTGGTTTTGCGAATTTCCTCATTTCCAGAGCGATAAAATTTGCGAAATACTTTTTCGCGCTCGTTTATCGGAATCCCTGAGCCCTTATCACTTACACTTAAATTGGCGAATTTTCCCTCGCTCTTGAGTTTGACAAATATTTCGGTGTTAGGTGGACTATATTTTATAGCGTTTTCGATCAAATTGCTGAGTAATGTTTCAATAGCTATTGCATCTGCAAGAATATAAATGCCTTTTTCAATTTCGATTTTCAGCAGATGATGTTTTCCTGAATTCTCAAAAAGTCGAGTAGAAGTTTGTCTCACTAATTCTGAAAAATCAATTTTTTCAGACTGATAAACATCAATGGCACTTTCAATTCGGGTTGCAGTGAGAAATTTATCGCTCAGAATATTGAGTCGCTCCGTTTCAGAAAGTCCTTTTTGGGATAGGTCTTTAATTTTTTCGTTTGGCAGTTCTCTTTTTATCAGTGTTTCGAATAAGAGCTTAATGGAAGCCAATGGCGATTTAAGCTCATGGGTAACGGATAGAAGAAAATTACTTTGAAGACGAGCAAGTGCTGCTTCTTTTTTAATGTATTTGCGAACCTGCCAAATCCCCAGTCCAAGAAGCAATACAAAAACGCTCCCTTCGCCCAGGATCATCCAAACTTTATTCTGAAATGATAAATGTAATTCTTGCTGATGGGCTGGATCGGTGCTAAACGCGGCACTTAAATCACGCACTTCACGATTTACTTCTATGAGGTAGTAAGTCCACCAACCAAACTGAAGCAGTACATAAACGGCGAGTAGGTAGAATAGAAAAACCGGTCGGTTACTCTTGTGATCCATAATATTATAGTGCAAAGATAAGGCGGACCATTAGTCCGCCTTAAACTTATATGCTATAAATTATAGCTTACTTCTTTTGTTTAGCGGGAACAGGAGTAATACCTACACCACCGTTGCCAGTTCCAGTTCCAGTTGCAGGGGCACCTGGAGTTTTAGTCGGGCGCATAGCGCCTGGAGCAAACATGGTAGCTTTAGAAGGTGTTGACATGATAAAACGCAAACCTTTAATTCCGTTTTCCAGACCTTCATATTGACTCACATATTCCCAACCTTCGCTGCTCAAATAAGTAAGAGCTGCGGCAACGCTGTTATAATCGTAAGAAGTAACACGGTTTATCATTTCTAAATCTTCTTTAGTGAAGAAATGATCAACGTGGCCTTCGGAAGGCTTAAATGCGTATTTGGTGTTTTTACCATCATTTACAACTACAAGTTCTCCATAAAATATGGTTTCAGAACCCATTCCCAATTCTTTTCCCATACCTCTTGCATCAGATGCAGCAGATTGAGTTGACTGAGTACCTTGTGTAGATTGAGTAGAATTTGATTGATTTGAAGGAGCTACAGCTGACTTTTCAGACTGCTTCTTTTCGGCTTCACGCTTCATTTCATCAGAGGTACTTGATTGAGCAGCCATTACCATCGGGCTTACAATCAATAAGATAGCGAATAACTTTTTCATGAGGGTTTTTTTTCGAAGATACAGGAATTCTTCATTATTGTCACCATCTTACGATAAATTCTTGATTAATCGTCCCATCAAGCATAAACAACCAGCCTTGATGATACAAATCAAGTGTATAGGTAAACCTATGGGAATCAACAATTTCAGCCCATGCTTTGCTCATTTCTCCCGACCAATGAATATCATCCAAAACTAGCACAGAACCTGATGTTAGGAATGGAAAAATAGCATTCACATATCGGATGGTAGATTCATACCTATGGTCGCCATCCAAATAAATGAGGTCAAAATCTTTTCCCTTCAATATATTAGGTAATTGAGCGTCAAAAGTTCCGCAAATGGGGCTGATATTCTTAATCTTTGCTTGATCAAAATGATGTTTAGCCAAGTCATAGATCGACTTAGAACCTTCAACGGTTATAATTTGCGCATTTGGACAATGTTTTGCTAGATATAAAGCATTGATTCCGAGGGAAGTACCTAGCTCAAGTATGTTTTTTGCCTCAATATATTGAGCCAGACGAGCCAATTTAACTGATTTGGCTTGAGTGCTTAAACTTCTTTTGGCAATTTCAAAAATGCTTCTTTCAGCGCGCACATTGCCTAAACTGCCGGCTCCGTGGTCTTCAATCTGGATTTTTTCTGAATTCCGATAAAGCGTTTTGCGAAGCTTTTCAATTTCCGAATAATCAGGCAAATTCTTAGGTTGATCTAATACCTGCAGTCCCATTTGGTAGAGGAAAGGCGAATGAAAATGCTTGTGACTTCCTGCTTTGAATAGGTGAACCAAATAGGTTTTGAGTCGATGAATTAATAAGGAAGGGCTCAAGGTAGATAGCTCTGGTTGTCGGCTATGGGTGTTAATGGGGCTTCAATTTTGATGAAAGCATGGTCCAGTAAAACGTGGCAACTGTTGCAAGAATTGATGAGGGAGGTGTACCTATCGTTAAATTCTCCCAGTCCGTGATTTACAATGTGATCATAGAATAGCTCAGTTTGCTCTTTTCCATAAGTTCTCAGTTGATTGGAAATAGGCTTATCGTCTTCCATTGGATTGCCCTTTATCAGCTCTTCCATAGCTTCCTCTAATTCGTGCAAATAAAACTCGGTTAACTCCGGGTTATTTGCTTGTCCAGCAAAATAGAGTTTGTTGGCATACCATTGAAAACGCTGCATAGAAACCGCAAGTTCTACGTGCTCTTCTTTCGGAGTTTGGTTTGACTCAAGCTTGGCTAGTCTTTCTTCAAGTAAAGCATTATTTTTCTTAGTCTGATCCCATTTTACAAAAGCGAAAATGGCAGTAAAAAGGGCAGTCAGTGCGATAAATACAGCAATGGAATTCTTCATTTGGTTGACTGATTGGAGCAACAAATGTACACCCGAACTAATTAATTTCAGCTAAGATTTGCATGAAATGAAAAACCTGTTATCTTTGCATCCCGTTTCGACAGTCGTGTCGGGAAATCAAGGGAGTTTAGCTCAGCTGGTTCAGAGCATCTGCCTTACAAGCAGAGGGTCGGGGGTTCGAACCCCTCAACTCCCACAAAAAAAAATAAAAGGTTACAGGAATGTGACCTTTTTTGTTTTCTAGCAGTCACAACAATTTCATCCGCTATCTTGAAAGTTGCAATTTTAACTGATCCAGTATTTGACCTAGTCACATGTTAAAAAGCGCATAGGATATTTCAGAATGACTCAACGCTGAAATGCTGAGTAGCTGGCTGAACAAGGGAGTGCTTATTGCCAAGAACGAACTCCTGGAATGGCTATTTAGAAGTTCAGAGGAATTGATGATTCTCGTGGGTTATGGACGTCCGCAAGGATTCCCAAAAATTAGAAATAATACTCCCCACAGGAACTAAGCGCTACAGATTTGCCAAGTACTTACTAATACGTTTTAATATCAATTCGAAAGTAATACCCCATCTTTAAGTCCAGTCATTGATACAGATGCGCTTTATTAGTAAAGGCGAATGCCACCGCTGTTATGAGTATTTGGGTTATCAAAAGCCGTATCTCGTTCGATGGAGACAATGCCGTCAATCTTGATCTCATTAGTAAGCCAGTCGTAATAGTTTTTCCGTGACTTGATACTTTTGGGCTTGGAATTTTTAGGGTTCTCATTCACGCCCTGTTCTGGTTTGGGCTTGATATGAATGTCGATATCCTCAGAGAACCGATCAATGATGAGGTAACCCTTTGAAAGTGAAGTCCCGCCTTTTAACTCAAATTCAAGCCCTTGCTGCCTTAAACTAAAAAGTACGTGCATGATCCAGTAGTCCTTTTCAATCAATTGAATCAAAATACATGTTTCGCCTTCTATTACCTTTAAGAGTTCAATAAAATCTGGTCGTTCATGTAAATAGGTTGCTGCCATGTTTAAATTATAGCTTCACTCAGAAGAGGTTTGAATACCTTCTTTGCTCGCAATGTGCCGAACTCTCTGACAGCGAGTTTCAGTTTTTTCTGCTCTACTTCTCTAACCTTCACCGCTACGTTCTGTAATATCATGTCTTGATCTTCTGCGAGTCTCTCAAGGTTATTGACTAAATCAACAAGTAAGAATTCCGTGGTTACATTCTTCGGAAAGCGCGGCTTCTCAAAGAATGTAAAAGTGCGACCGCCAAGGTTGAATTCGCCATGGCGCTTGTGGTTGTACACTACTCGCTTATTGTACAACTGAGTTTTACCCACTCCCAATTCTGTTATAGTCATTAGGTGTAGTTAGAAGGAAATAATCATCCTTTAGGAAAATCTTGACCAGCATTTCGTCATCCGCGGGCACATTGCCGAATGCGCCTTGCTTAGGATAATAGTATAGCCCGGATCCGACCTTTTGTAGCTCTTCAAGCTTCAGCAATTCTTTCAGGTGGCGATCCACAGAAGTTGACCATTGTTCTAAATCACCACGACGATAGACTTTCCCTCTTTTCAGGTGCTTTTTAAAATCGCTTAGCTTGGATATGTCTTTTTCCTTTCTTCGCAAAAGATAACATTCTTGGATACATTTTGCAAGATAATTAAAGTATAATTCATGCAAAATATAGGATATTGCACTGAAATTTAAAGATGGTTTAGAATTGTGATTGAGAATACTTTTAAACCTGATTAAAATTGCTCACTAAGCATAACAATACCATGGCAAATTTTTTTTAACCACTATTTATCGATTAAAGCGCCTTTTAAATCGATCAACGACAGGAAATAATAGGCGAGTCTGGAAAGTTCAATTCTGATAAGATAAGAGAATGTATTTTGAGAAGTCAAAAATCCTCAAAGTCATTGATACTCAAAGCCAGTCCTGAGGATATAAAAATGGCTTATAGAATAGCTGCACAAGAGTGGCATCCAGATAAAATTCTGAAATCAGATCCAATCTCAGTTGGGAAAGAACTTTGGACATTGCATCAAGATAAGAATCACTCCGCAATAGATGAGCGCTCGAAACTGGAAATTCAACAAATTATAAAATGGACCGTCAGATTCATCAAGAAATTCATGAAGCATCATTAGCAAGAAGAGTAAAAGTAAAGATCTCAAAGAGCAAGGAATCTTGATTCGTTCATCACAGATGTAATGCGCAACTATTTTAAGATTGACTTCTCTTTAACAAGGGCCTTAGCCTTAGGTAAAAGTGGATACTAATTAAAAAAACTCAACACTTCTACTTCAACAATTCCTCAATCATTTTCTGATGCTTTTGTTTCAAAATATCAAAGCGCTGTCGGCCTTCGGGACTGAAGTATTTGTGATTAAGAAAAAAATTCAAATTAAACTCCCACCATTCCCGATCACTGATTTTTTGGTCCGAACTTGATTGAATTTCGGTTCTGAACAAATCCACACGCTCCCAAAAATCTTCTCTTCCCAAATAACTCAAATCTGCATCCCGAAGATATTTTGCCAATGGATCCAACAGTTCGCTGTCCATTTGAGTGCTGCGAATCAATAAAACTATGCGGTCCACATCATCTTCACTCATGCCTTGTGACTCCAAGAAATCAGCAGCCATTCCCGCACCTCTTAATTCATGATCCTGGGAACCCCCAATGTAGCCAATGTCGTGAAACAAGGCCGAAATTTCAAGCAGGTGGCTGTCTTTCTTACTCAGACGGGCATCAAAGGCTAGACTCAATGCCGCTTTGCGGACTTGACTCGCATGGCGGAAATCGTGAAAAACTATACCCTGCTTTAATCCAGATGCAAGCGTTTCCTCAACGTAGCGTTCAGACTTTTCGATCAGATTTAACATATTAAGCCAAAGAAAATAAAAAAAACCATTGCGATTTCATATAGACGATATAATTACGAATCTGATAATAAACAGTTGGATTAATGATTGAACTCATAAATTCTAAGCTGCACTATTTTGACCTTTGAGCTATACAAAGTTTGAGAATGAAAAAGGTTAATGAAATCATGAGTCGGTCGGTTCATGTGTTACATACAAAAGATACGCTTGATCATGCTGAATGGATGTTTAAACAGCATCATGTTCGCCATCTGCCAGTAATGAAAGCTGAAAAATTAGTTGGAATGTTGAGTTTGACTGATTTGCAGCGGCTCAGTTTTGCTGATAATTTTTCGGAACTTAATGAAGGGGAAGCAACGGTTGACGTTGCAGTTTACAATATGATAGGCTTAGCTCAGGTTATGACCCGAAACGTGGAAACTGTAAGCCCCGAAACATCAATTAAGGAAGTAGCGAAAATTCTTGCAAATCGCGAGTACCATGCTCTGCCAGTGACTCAAAATGATAAATTGGTTGGCATTATTACTACTACTGATCTTATTAAATATTTGGCTGAAATCTCAACTGACTGAAAATAACAGGCGGTGATGTGGACCGTCTGCTTAATGTGGTTTAGGAAAGCGGGGGTGCGAAGGTGCTCCCGCTGACTTTTTACGACTTTCTTTTATCTTCTGGAAATAGCATCCATAATTCTCCTTTTTTCTTTGCGAAGAGCGATCAGAAATTCAGCGGAAACGGGATTTTTTTTGAGCTCCATCAGTGCTTCCGAGCTTTCTATTCTTTCGGTCGATTTTACCTGATCATGCCAAGTTGGGGTATCAGTATTCAATGCTATAAACTGATCTTCATATTCCGTTTCCAACGCTATCATGGCTTCTGCTGCCAGAATCGCGTTGTTAAGATGGAGTTTTGAAGCCATAAATGTGCGATAGCTAGCCAAAACGAGCTCCTTGAAACGATAGAGATCTTCAAGATTTGATGTATTCCGTAAAGTATTGATTTCGAGGTTTTCATGTTTCGATGGTTGCAAGTCAAAGGCTAATGACACCTCTGCCAATTGCATTAGCTTTTGGATGCGAGAATGATAAAGCAAACGCTGAACAGGCTCGGTAAGGAAATAGTTTCGAATGGTAAATAAGTGGTTTTCAATGGCTTCTAGCAATTCATCTTCTTGGAAATGGCTAGTTAAACCCAAATAGTTTGCTGCCTCGGATCTTGTCATTTGCTAATTCTTCGTTAAAATTTTACAAAGGTAATATCGCCTTTCTGATCTTGGTGCTGCGAAGCAAGAGCTTTGATTATATTTGTATCCCACAAAATTGAACCATGAAACACTTTGTATTCTTAGGATTGAGCTTTTTATCTTTCAGTAGCTGTGAAACCAACAATGCCAAAGGTCGAGACAAATCTGAAATTGACAGCAGTAAAGTTGTTGCCGTTGCCGATGTGAAAGAAAATGCATCTTTGAAGTGGAACGACATAGGTATGGTGCAAGGACAAATTACCGTGGAAGGTAGTTTTGCTGTGCCTGCAGCTAATGGGAAACGAATTTTTCTTTATGAAACAGAAGGGAAAGAAATCTATGCCATTGACAGTGTGAAAGTGAATAGTGGGACCTTCAAATTTGGCCCCTCAGAGCTGATGTGTGGTGTTTACAAAATTGGTTTTGATCCGCTTAACGTTGCAGAACTTATTCTCAATCCTAGTGAACCAGTTGTTAAAGTAGTCTTTAAAAACGCCGGTAGATTAGAAAATGCCATTACGTTTACTGATAGCAAAGAAAACAGCATTTGGCAAGAGTATTTTCGCTCTGAGCGTCTCTTTCAAAATGATCTAAGCAATCTAAAAAAGCAAAGGGCGCAGTCGCCTAATAAAGATCAATTTGAAGCCCAGATTTATGCCAAAGATGATGAGCGTGTAGCATCTCATTTCTTGATTGCCGAGAATAATAAAGGAACATTTGCAGCCAAAATTCTTCATCGTTTGCGCTCTCCCGAGAATAAAAATAAAAGCAAGTATTGGGATGATATCGATTTTACTGATTTGAGTTATATCCACAGTCCACTTCTAACTGATCGCATTCAGGATTTTATGCGAAATCATAGCGGCGGAACCGAAGATGGATTTTTGACTTGCGTTGATATTATTATGGCAAAGGCAAAGGCGGATGAAAAAATGTTTGAGTATGTTCTTTATACAGTACTCGAGGGATTTTACTCCTCTAATATGGACAACGTTTGCAACTATATTCTGAATGATTATTATTTCGGTGATGCTTGTGGCGAAATCGAACTTAGCGAGCTCAGCAAAGTAAAAGCTTCGAGGATCAAAAATTTGCAAATGGGGAACACTCCTCCTGATTTCACCATGACAAGTTCAAGCGGTCAAAAAATTAACCTCAAGGCAGAAACGGCTAAGAATAAATACACCTTAGTGTTCTTTTGGTCTTCTTGGTGCCATACCTGTGAAGCAGAAATTCCTACTCTACAAACGATTTATACAGAATCGCATTCTAAAGGATTTGAAATCATTGGAGTTTCGGTTGACACGGATGATACCGCATGGAAAAACGCGCTCAATAGTCGCAAATTACCTTGGCCACAAGTTTCTCAGCTTAAAGGTTGGAAATCGCCGGTGGCACAAGAGTATCGTGTTACCAAAACTCCGGGAATGTTTTTGATTGATAAAGACATGAAAATTGTTGCTAAGCCTAAATCAGCCAATGAAGTTCGTGCATTCCTTCAAAAAAATCCATGAAGCTGAATTCTGGGGTTTTATATGCTTTAGCCTTGCTTAGTAATAGTTCCTGCAACATGAATTCCACCGATACCGATAAGGTCATTGTTCAGGGGCATCGCGGCTGTAGAGGATTAATGCCCGAAAATACCATCGGAGGTTTTAAGCACGCTCTCCAAATAGGTGTTAGCACTTTGGAAATGGATGTGGTAATGAGCGCCGATCATGTTGTTGTAGTGTCGCATGAGCCTTTTATGAATGCTGATATTTGCAATTATCCAGATGGTAGAGCAATTCAACAGGGCGAAGCTGAAGCGTTGAATTTATATCAAATGCGCTACGATAGCATAGCGAGGTATTCTTGCGGTGAGCGAAAGCATCCCCGGTTTCCAGATCAGCAATTGCAATTTGCATTTAAACCATCGCTCGCTGCTGTTATCGAAAATGTTGCTCAGTATTGCGACTCGAATGCAATACCCAAACCTCAACTGAATATTGAAATAAAGAGCAGACCGGAATGGTATGGCAGCTTTCAGCCTTTTCCGGAGGATTTTGCCATTGCTATTCATAAAGTTTTACAAAATACGGCATCAGGTTTTTCGATCACCGTGCAAAGTTTCGATTTGAATGTGCTAAAGGCTTTCAGAAGAATGTATCCCGACTATAAGCTTGTTTGTTTAAATGAGATTCAAAATAAATCCATGGATCAGCTTTTTGCTGAATTAGGATTTGTGCCTGAATATTACAGCCCGCATTTTGAAATGGTCGATGAAGAGTTAGTAATCGAATGTGCTAATAGAGCATTAGGTTTAGCAGTTTGGACGGTGAATGAACAGGCGGATATGAATCGTATGCTCGATATGGGAGTAAGAAATATTATTACCGATTATCCAGATCGTTTGAACAAAGTGCTGAAGGAACGGGGAATGTTAAGGCAGTAGATTTTTAGCCTTTCTGTGAGCCGATGGTATGCCTAATTTTCAGCCAAATAATACTCTGAAAATTATTGAGATCCTTGATCGGATTTTTTCGATAAAGCATGAAATAATTTAGACTGAATTCCATAGAAGGTGAAAACCTTAGTCCTACATAATTGATAATGCGGTATTGATCCAAATCCTGAAATTTCTGGTCTCCGGCCAGATTTAAAAGTAATTCCTGTTCGCTGCCTGCAAATAGTCCTTTTTTGGATTTTCCCAATTCGGTAAGTTTGAAACGAAAACCGGCAAATAATCTGGACCTTAATACATAGTGATTTTGTTTTGTAGAAGTAAGAAATCTATGCTCGTTTCTCCATCTAAAGTACAGCTTAGATGCACCAATATGGCGGTTATAAGTTACTTGCCAGTGTGGGCGAAGCTCTGATTGTTGGTGTAAATGATCTGTTGAATACCACAAGCCGGATTCGATAGCTAGTTGTTTAGCAATTAATTCATAATTTATTCCGGAACGTATCTGAAAGATATAGGGTATGTGAGCTGCATCCATACTGCGCAAACTAGCATCACTCATTAAATGCAATCTGTTTTTAAGTTGGAGATCCTGATAATACTGATTCCAAAGCGCAGTATGATTTTGTGCATTCAAGTTTAATACGGCAATAAACGAAGCTAAAAGTATTAGATAAATTTTGCACTTTATCATAGGCAAAGGTACTATTGATAACGGTTTCCAAACGCAACTAATGATACAGAACCCTATAGTTCGGAATTGAGGTAATTTTGAGCGCCATTTATAGTTAAAGGAATAACATTTATTGTTGTTAAATAATTCAAATAATAGAAAATAAAGTTATATTTAATTTTTTATAATTTTAATATTGGTAATTTTGCTTTCCTCATCAATTAGTTGGATCAGGAAAGTATTCTTGGGTAGTTCAATGGGGAAGTCTATGTTAATAGCATTTTTGAGTAATCTTCCACTACTGTCATAAGCATTCATGTTTGATTTGATACCCTCAATTTTGGAATTTAGCATTCCATTGCTATCTATATAAAATGAATTATTATAAGTAAATTCATCAATGTAAATACTACAATCTTCAATTTCAATTGCTAGATTTCCATTGAAGGAACAACCGTTGATATCTGTACCGGTCATATTAATGGAGTACAAGCCTGTATTGCTGTAAAGGTGATTAGGATTAGTTAGGTTTGAGCTCGAACCATCACCAAAATCCCAGTTCCAGTTCGCAAGTTCGTAGTCAAAAAGATACTCGAAATTAATGGCTTCATCAATGCAATATTCCTTGCTTATCGGATTTCCTTCTGCATTGATTTCAACAGTCAAAGCTGATGGTGTTTCCTCAGTATAGTGCCCACTATGTGCGTAGCCGTCATAAAGCCCGAAACCATGGAAGTGTGTCCAAACAGGGTAAGTGCTTAGTAATTCATGGTTTCCCGAATTCAAATCAATTTGAGTATAGGCTAAACTTTCAGATGGTCCGAAATATTGAAATTCTGTAATCTCATTATTGTCTATAAAAATGCCGTTACTTTCATTGGCCTCGCAAATAATGGTAATGCGATGAATATCAAAATCAGATGGATTTATTTCTGCGAATGGACAAATAAATTGTGCTGAATTTTGTCGGTATTGAATTGGGTTAAGGAATGAAAATGAAGGACCTCCTATGTCACTCGTATTGCAGGATTGACTTTTGTTGAATTGTGCAATGAGTATGGGATGATTAGCTTGAATATAGGATGGATCAGTGATTAATTCTTCAATCCAGTCGCCCTTATCCAGTACATGCCAATCATTACAATTCCGTTTTACAACTGTACTGTCAAAAGCGGCAAATACGCGCACAACATCACCCCCTTGTCCGTTATACGGCAATAAGCCAAATTCCTTGCGCCAAGCGCTTATTGGAGGCAATTGCTCCCAAAGATGGCTATCATCACCTTGGCACCAAATATCTGCTTGTTTGGCACCCGAGAAAACGGCAATATTCTTTCCGTCCAAAGCCTTCACAGAAGATCCACTCAAATCAGTGCTTGCATGAATTTGATAGTTTTGACCTTCATTCATGGTAATTGTAAATGGCAGTCCTGGTGCATGTAATCCTTGGGTAAGTGCAGACGGAATAATTTCAATTGTGGTATTGTCTTCAGTGGCCACAATCACTAAGCTCGAAGCTGAGTTTTGATTGAGGTCTTTACCAGCCAAAACCAGGTACTCATCACTGAGCATAGTTTCAGGAAGGATGACAGATGATTCGCTGAAGAAAGTTCGATAATGATAAACCTGAAGTGTTATATCTTGATCGGTTTCTATGAGAATGCCTTTGTTGTCGATTATTTCAGATCCTTGAGTGTACCAAACTGCAGCAGGTAGAAATAATTCAGATGTTTCACCTGCATTGATTGTAAATGGAATAATCAAGCCGGTTTGTGGGACAATAATATTTCCGTTGGTGTTCTGATCGGCTGAAACTACAAGTCCAAAAGCGGGAACACCATTGAACAAAAGCGAGATGTTTTCAATCAATCCTAGCCAAAATCGCTGTCCACGTGTACTTGTTTGAGCATGAGTGCTCAGTGGGTTTATAAGGAGCAATATAATGCTCAAAACGGCGAAGGAGAGGGCTTGTTTAAGACGCATATTCTCAATTCCTTAAATATTTTGTTATGCTTTATTATAATTCAAATATGCGCAAAATGTTTTTCTAAAAAAAGAAAAGGCTGCCTCATATTGAGACAGCCTTTTCGAGAAAATTATTCTTATTGCTTATTGTACAATGATTCTTGAACTGAGCATAGCTCCATTCACAAAAGCATTGATAATGTATACGCCTGGATCAAATTGAGTAGCATCTACAGTTACACGACTTGCATTAGTGCCTTCTAATTGAGATACTAATTCACCTAATACGTTGTACACATTTACAGAAGAAATGCGGGCATCAGCATCTATGGTAAATTGTCCTACAGCCGGATTAGGATAAATGCTAAGGTTTGAACCTGCAATTTCATCAACACCAACTACAATCTGGGTGATTTGAATGCAGAACTGGCCTTCAGCAGGACCATCTTCGCCAAGTTCAGACCAATCGAATCCATCTACCATGATGAAGTAAGTTTGGCCATCTTCCGTTGGGAAATCGAGTTCTGCGAAGTAGTTGCCTTGAATTGCATCTTCAGAATCATCAACACAGGCAACAGGAGTAAAATCGCCGCATGAACCTGTATAGATAGCCATTTGTGTATCTCCTTCAAAAATATAATCAGCACCTAAAGTACCATTGCAATCATTAGTGAGGATATTATAAACTTCACCATCCCCTTCGAAAGTAAACCAAATGGTATTATCTATAGACGGACTACCTCCACCGCCATCAGGTTCGCCAAAGCAATCCCAACCATCAGTAGGATCATCATTTGCAACGGTGCCGTTGGAGTTGTCATAGGTGTCAGTAAGTTGAACTACGTTTTCACCAGAATGGAAAAACATATCGATATCTTCTGCATCAGCGCAATCATCGTTGAAAGGAATCGGATTGAGGTTTTCACAAGGACTGTTAGGTAATTCAAGCACACACATGATACGTGGAAGAATGTAACCTTGAATAGAATCGATGTATGCACGCCCTTTTGCAGGTGACATATCAGGATTTGAGTTCAGGGAAGCCATGTGAGCTGTAATGCCTGGTGCTACTTGTACTTGAGCAATTGCTGAAGTTGGATCCCACCATTCCCAAGGAGAAGATTCATTTGCTAGATATGGGCGAAGTGAGCGAAGGATTGGGAATAATCCTTCAGGAGTAGCATTTACAGTTTGAGTAAGTCCATTAGATACCGTGTAAGTTTCACCATAACGGCTGCGAGCGGCATCGGTAAAGGGGTCTCCATCAGGAAGATCAACAAAGATGTTATTATTACCAAGATCAACAGCTTTTTGAATGAAGAAATTCCCGCCATGCACATCTACAACTTCTTCAAGAGTAGTAGGCACAATAACGGTACCTGCTGTGAATGGTGCAAAGTCGTCGCGCACACAATTGATGGCGATCATTGGAACATCACCAGCTTCGAGCCATGATTCATCAGCCAAAGCACCACCAGCGTTGATAGCCATGTGAACATCAGAAGAGACTCCTTCATTCTGATAAAGATTAACTAATCCACCAAAACCTTCAAAGTTTCCAACTTGACTTGAATCTATGTAAGATACGCTTGGATTAAATGGATTTGGCAAAAATTTTGGGAGATATAACTCCACATTTGGATTGTCAAGTGTAACATAAGCTTGAGAAACATATCCGCCTGAACCTTGTCCGTAAAGAACGATTTTGCTTTCGTCTATGTTCCATGTGTTTAAAGCATAAGAGTCTTCGCGTAAAAAACGAACACCTTCTTTTACGTCATGGATTGCGCGATAAACAGCATTTAGCAGTGTACCTCTGCGCTCCTGAACGGTAGCTGCAATTGGATTCCAACCTAAACGATAATCGCAGCTGATGGCTACATAACCTCGACGGGCCCATCCTTTGCAAAGTTCCACTGCAGAAGAATCGGTTTTAGTGCCATTGGGGCTGCCGTTGATAGGAGGAGGAAGGAAGTTGCCAGTGTGGATATAAACGATTACCGGACGGTTATCGTAAGTATCATCGCTTTGATCAGGCTCATAAATATCCATGGTGATATTTTTGACCTTTACAGCAGTTGCATCATCCGCAGGATTAAAATATGCGGCAGGAATAGGATTGCCGAGGAATACAGCAGTCTGTAACTCGGTGATTTCAGCCGGAACACTCGGTGAACTGAAATCTGAGGTAAGGAAGTCAATGTTGGTTCCGAATACTATATTCGAATGTACAACAATCTGATCGTTCGTAAATACCTCATCATAGAAACGCTGCGCCTGAGCGGATTGATAGGATACCAGCCCTGCACCTGCGATTAATAAGGATAGAGTTTTTCTCATGGTTTATTTTGTTTACTGATGGGATAAAGATACGAATTATTGACGCTTTTGGAGATCGAATAGCACTTGAATGTATAACATTCTTCCAACCGCCGGACCGCCGTAAACTTGAATGTTATTGTTTTCAAATGACCTTTGAACTCTATCGCCAAAATTGCCGAATTCATTTCTGAATAATGGGCGAAGTCCAAAAAGATTTGAACCACCAAGTTTGAATGTACATTTTATGCGCGGTACAAGCACATTTACTTGTGCATCTAACATGTCATAAGTGTCGATGTTGCCTGTAAATTGAGGAGACCCTTCAAATAAAAACCCATCAATCCATTTGTAATTGATTCCGTAACCAAAATGTTTTATTTTCTTAAATAAAGTCAGATCTCTAGCGCTTATTCCAAGGTTAAACTTGTGTTTGGGTGTGTTAAATGCAGGAATAATGGGGTCATCTTCTCCGCTTAACAATTGATTCCAAGAATAATTGCCGGATAAGGTCGTTTTCCTGAAATAATAATTACTCCCTATACTAAATCCCTGAGTAGAAACCACTTCAGCCGCATTTGCAGCTATGCGATACGCTTGTATTCCTCCTTCCGGAAAACCATTGAATTCATTAAAATCCGCGGAAAGCCCAATCACGTAGCCAATAAAATCGTTGTAAACAGAATAATAATAGCCTAAATCAAAATAGGTATTCTCGAACCAAGTCGCGCGGTAACCCAATTCAAAAGTCCTTACTTTCTCAGGACGAATTCGATTGACATTGAAATATTCCAGCTTACTTAATCCTTCTGATAATGGCGAAGTATTTCTATAATTATTGAATGACTCAAGGGTAAACAAACTGTCTTTTCCTGCTTCAAACTGTCCATCAATATTGCCCAAAAGAATTGCCCTTCCAACATTGTAAAAAAGGTATTGATCGGCTAAGGTTGGATTACGTATGGCCGAAGAAAATGAAAATCTAAATACGTTAGATGGATTTTTGGTGTAAACCAATGACAGGGCAGGGCTGAATAAATAGTCGAAATTTTGATTTTTGTCCATCCTCAAAGTTGCATTTGCCTTGAGTTTGTCCTCCATCATGCGTTTTTCAGCACCTAAATAAATGCCAAATTCTGAATTTTTAATTTTATTTTCAATTGAATCAATTCGGATTCTAGCGCCTTGCTCATCAAGTGAATCTGCTAAATAGGTATAGCTTAATGTGTCTCTGAAAATGGTTCCTTCTGAATCCGGGCGGTACAATCTTGCGCTAAATCCACTTACGAAATCGGCAAACTTATTATCGAATTTGTATTCTCCTTGTACATGGTATAATGCCGACCTATCAAAAAATCTTGAGCCTCCGTCCGTGAATTTTCTTGAGGTTACGCTATTAAATAGGGAGTCATATCTGGCAGTTCCCACTTCATAAAATGGATCTAAGAAATTTGAACTCTGAGCATTTGTAGCATCAGATGCCTGTTGATATAGGCCGCTAAAGAATTGATAATCATCTACATACCATTGCTGCAACAAGTCATTGAAAAATACTAATTGCTCATCAGGTGCTAATCCTGAATTTATTACTTGTTGAAGTATTTCGTCATAGCGAGGTTGCTCTTGAACGAAATCAGTATAACCCAAAATATTGCTCCAGTTTGATGCAAGTCTGAGGTTCCATTCATCTGTAGGGCCCGCTGCCTCTTGCATCCTGATAGCTGTTGTAACAATATCGTAGGTATTTCCTGCATCTTCTTTAGTGGTGTAAGTCCTTAAGAACCATTTCCCGGGTTTTCCAACTTCCAGCTTGTTCTGAAAAAAATTAACATCCTTCAAGCGATACCGATTATCTCCCTGATAGACTGTAGTACCATATCCAAAATTGAAAGAATAGGATGCTTGGATGCTATCATTAAAATTATAAAATGCAGCGGCATTGAATTTTAAATTTTCGGTGCTATAATCAGTTAAATCGGCTTCACGATAACCGTTTCTGTAAAAAGTACCGAGACCAGTGTAATCAAAGGGCGAATCACTATAATCATTATTGACAGCAATAGGTTCATCCCCATAAATATTAACGGCATCAAAGCCAAATGGGTTCTCCAAGCCATGTTCCGAGCCAAAAATCGGATTGTAATTATCAGCTTCCCAGTCTTTGGCATTGAGATAAAACACATTTAACTTATAGCCAAATCGCTTAAAGCCTTCTTCATTGGTGATATAATCCGCCCAGCGCACTGCATATTCATTCAAGGCTCTTTCGCCCACTTTTACAGATGCACTCAATCCCGGAAAAACAAAGGGATCTTTGGTTGTCATATTGATTACTCCGTTGAATGCTCCCGGACCATAAAATGCAGAACTGGCGCCTGCTATAATATCGACCTTCAAAACATCCAAATCAGAACTGCCAAGGAAATTACCAAGTGAGAAATTCAATCCCGGACTCTGATTATCTACACCATCAATTAATTGTAATGAACGAACGGGGGAAGTACTGTTAAATCCCCGGGTATTAATCACCTTAAATCCTAAGCTCGCACTTGTTAAATCGACTCCTTTGAGGTTTCCGAGGCCTTCATAAAAATTACCAGTTGGAGCTTCTTTAATGGCTATTAAATCCATCGATTCTATGGTTAAAGCCTCTTGTTTTTGCTTTTCACTAATGCGCTCACCCACAATTTCAGCCGCATCAATCATGATTTCATTTGTTTTTAAACGAACATTGATATCCTTTGAAGGGTCGGTAACTACAACTTCTTCGGTGAAATAACCAATAAAAGAAATTTGAATGGTCACGGGAACTGATGCCACATCAATTTTGAATATCCCATCGAAATCAGTGGAAACTCCTTTATTACTGCCTTTCACCAGAACAGCGGCTCCAAAAACAGGTTCCGATGTTGCATTGTCTTTTACTTTCCCACTGATGCTGATTTGAGCATTGGCACTCAATCCAATGATGCTCAAGAGTGCTAAAATCCACAGTCTATTCATGTGCTTTTCCTTATCGCTAATTGAATGTATGGCAATTGCTGAAAAGGTAGAAAAAAAGAGTATTGAATATTATATGAACCTTATAATTTGTAAAAGCCAGAATTTCAGTGCTTTTAACGGGTAACTTGAATGTAGCAAAAGGAGCAAAGAACTGCATTCTTATGCGAAATCAGACTTACAGAATATTTAAAACAATACCCGAAACTTCAACTTGATCTCCTTTTCTAACTTTCCTTCGTTTCCGACTTTCTGCTTCGGCATTTACTTTTACAAGCCCATCTTCCACCATAAGCTTCGCCTGACCTCCGCTTGAAGCCATGCCAGTAGCCTTGAGCAGGGCTATGAGCTCAATGTATTCTCCTTTTACTATGAATTGCGGCATCTTACTAAATCGCAGGGAATCGCTTAGGATCCGCTTCAGACATGGTGTTGTAAATTTCTTCAACTACATCTTGAACTGAAGGTTTACTAAAATAATCCCCATCAGAACCGTAAGCAGGTAAATGTGCTTTGGCCGAAAGTGTTCGAGGCTGACTGTCTAAATATTTCCATGCTCCCTGCACATTTAAAACTTGATCGAGCATAAAAGCAGTGGCTCCTCCAGGAACGTCTTCATCCACAAAAAGCACTCTATTCGTTTTCTTAATGGATTCAGACGTTAGATGATTGATGTCAAACGGCAATAAGGTCTGCACATCAACCAGCTCAACTGAAATGCCCATTGCAGCGAGTTCTTCTGCGGCTTTGTGACAAATATTAAATGTTGAACCATAAGAAACAACGGTAATATCTGTTCCGCTTTTTACCACTTCAGGAACTCCTAGTGGAATTTTGTATTCACCAATATTCACAGGAAGTGTTTCTTTGATTCGATATCCATTTAAACATTCTACCAATAATGCAGGATCATCACCAGCCATAAGGGTATTGTACATTCCTGCTGCCTGAGTCATATTCCTGGGTACGCATACATACATTCCTCTTACTGAATGAATTATTGAACCCATTGGAGAACCGCTATGCCAAATTCCTTCTAAGCGATGACCTCGCGTTCTTACAATTACAGGTGCTTTTTGCTTGCCATTGGTGCGATAACGAACAGTGGCCAAATCATCGCGCATAATTTGAAGCGCATAGAATAAATAATCCAAGTATTGAATCTCGGCAAGAGGTCTTAGTCCTCTCATTGCCAAGCCTATACCTTGCCCCAAAATGGTAGTTTCGCGGATGCCAACGTCAAAAACACGCAATTCGCCAAAACGCGCTTGCATGCCTTCCATCGCCTGATTTACACCGCCAATTTTCCCGGTGTCTTCACCAAAAGTGAGCATCTCGGGGTATTTCTCAAATAATTTCTCAAAGTTAAGTTTGAGCAAAACACGACCGTCAACTTGTTCCGAATCTAAATTATAAACCGGAGCAATGGGTTTTACATTTAATGCGCTGTACTTTGATTCTGAATACAATTCGGTACTATAACGCACATGATTATCGCTGTAAGCATTTTTAAGCCAAGATTGCAACGCTGAAAAAGCAGCACTTTTGTTGGCTCGTGCTAACATTAGCGATTTTCTTACCGCATCCAAAATCTCTTTGCGAAGGGCTTCTTTATTAGATTTTAGTCCTGAAATTAAAGGCTGTATTTCTTGATGTTCTTGAGCTAATTGCGACATCAACTCTAGAGCAGCATTCCGATCTGCGTCAATCTCATTTCTGAATGCTTTCCAGGCTTGCTTTTGAGCTTCTTTAACTAATTCTCGGGCCTCATCTTCAATGGCTTTCAGCTCATCTTCAGAAGCGGCACCTTCTAGTAAAATGAATTTGCGGAATTGATTCAAACAATCATATTCTTCAGACCACTCCAGCAATTCTTTGCTTTTGTATCGCTCATGTGAGCCGCTGGTGGAATGACCTTGGGGTTGCGTTACTTCATCTACGTGTATGAGCACAGGAACATGAGTGCTACGGCAATAGGCAATGGCATCTTCATAAGTGGCCAAAAGCTCAGGATAACTCCATCCCCGTACCTTAAAAATCCGAATTCCGTTAGTTCCATCGCTAATCTGAAATCCTTTCAAAGCTTCAGAAATACTCTCTTTTGCGGTTTGAAACTTTTTTGGAACTGAAATACCATAGCCATCATCCCACACCGACATCGCTAGTGGAACCTGCAAAACAGCAGCAGCATTCATGGTTTCCCAGAACATTCCCTCAGATGTGCTCGCATCGCCAATGGTGCCAAAAGCTACTTCATTTCCACCGTTGCTAAATGAAGTCATTCCGGCTAAGCCCGGATTGTTTCTATAAAAAACAGAAGCTTGAGCAAGCCCGAGTAATCGAGGCATTTGGCCTGCGGTTGGACTTATATCCGCCGATGAATTATTTTGACTCATTAAATTTTTCCAGCTTCCATCCGCATTCAGGCTATGCGTGGCGAAGTGGCCATTCATTTGACGACCTCCTGACATGGGCTCGGCCTCTTCATTTGTATGGGCGTAAAGCCCAGCAAAGTATTGTTGCACAGTCATTTCACCTAGAGCGAACATGATTGTTTGATCTCGGTAGTAACCAGAACGGAAATCTCCATGTTTGAACTGTCTGGCAAGCGCTATTTGAGCGAGTTCTTTTCCATCGCCAAAAATTCCAAATTTGGCTTTTCCAGTTAAAACTTCTTTCCTTCCAAGGTATGATGTTTCACGACTTATGCTCGCCAACCTAAAATCGTCGAGCATCATTTTTCTGAAATCTGAGGCAGAACCTGCCTGAATTGCCTGTACGGCCGACTCTTTTGCCATAGGTAATTATATTGCCTAGGGACAAAGATAGTTGAATGATGCCGAGGGATAAAATTTGAAGCTTTCGCTAACTTACTAATGCTTTGGAAATTTCAATGCCCAAGCGTACATTGTTCTGCAACAGTGATTTATTAGCTGTCAAACTTTGTCCTTCTGTAATTGAATATAAGGCCGACAATAAGAATGGACTTAGTTCTTTGCCCTGAACTCCTTCGGCTTGGGCATTTTGCAAAGCAATATTGATGGCAGATTCGATACTTTCTTTGGAGAGAGCTGAATGCGATGGAATCGGGTTGGCTATCAAAACGCCCGCGTTTGGATCTAAGCCCCAATGGGTTTGAAGAAATGATGCAATATCTAAAGCACTATCCAATTGCATTTGCAAGCGAAGTCCGCTGTTTGGGTAGTAGAATGCCGGGAATATGGAAGTCTGGTAGCCAATAACAGGAACGCCAAAACTTTCAAGGTACTCCAACGTAGCATTCAAATCGAGAATAGCTTTGGCACCCGCTGATACCACAGCAATCGGGCTTCGATTGAACTCGAATAAATCAGCCGAAACATCCGGATTGTTGGCAAATCCACGATGCACTCCGCCAATGCCCCCGGTGGCAAATACTTTGATTCCTGCCGCAGCAGCCAACATCATTGTAGCGCTTACCGTAGTTCCGCCGCTCAATTTTTTGAAGCACGCAAATGCAATATCACGGCGAGCAACTTTTAAAACCCCTTTCTCCTGAGCCAAAGTCATGAGTTGTGTTTCACTCAATCCAACACACAATCTACCTTCAATTATCGCACAAGTAGCGGGAACGACGTCATGCGAGCGAATTAATTCTTCCATTTCTACAGCTGTTTGAAGATTTCTGGGAAATGGCATTCCATGTGATATGATAGTTGACTCTAGTGCTACCAAGGGTTTTTTATCTGAAATTGCCTGCAATACCTCTTCACTTATGCAAAGATGTTGAGGGTCGATAGTCATGGGCATGGAATTTGCGTGTGAAAATAAAGAATTGCCAAATTTGTTAAATATGGAACATCGCCGGCAAACAGTTGTTATTTTTATCGAATATAAACACATTAAGTATGAAAATTTTTCTGCTCTCTATAGCTTTAGGATTCATGTCTTTTGATTTTTCAACGGTAACAAAAGAGATTTTATGGCAAGAGCGCAAATTGACATGGAAAGATTTTACGGAAGTTCCCAGTTCGAAGAGAGGTGGTTTTAAAGCAGAAACCAATTCAGGTTTGCGCTATTCTGCCGGAGAGGAGAATGGAAAAATCGTGATCAAAGTGGAGTGTTATTTCAACCCTTTTGAATCATGGGTAGTGAAAGGAAAAGAAACAGATTACCTTTTAAATCACGAACAGCGCCATTTTGATATTTCAGAAATTCATGCCCGTTTATTGCGTCAACGACTTGAAAAAATCAACAATAAGCCTATCAGAGCCTTTATTGAAAGTGGCGATGGTCCTCGGATGCAGGAAATTTACGAGCAAACTTTTAATGATCTACTAAAAATGCAGGATGTTTTTGACGAAGACACCTCACACAGTATCAAAACAGATCAACAAAAAATTTGGGACGCTAAAATTGATGCCCAATTGGAAAAATTAAAAGCCTACGCTTCTTGATCTTTGCCGTGAATAGTTTGCCAAAGCACATCCTTAAGATGAGGAATCCCCTCACCTGTAACTGCCGAAATGTAAACCATTTGTAAATCAGGTGGAATTGTTTTTCTAATTTCCTTTTTCAATTCCATGTCTAGAAGATCGCATTTAGAAATCGCCAAAATCCTCTGTTTATCAAGCAATTCAGGATTGTATTGTTTCAGTTCATCTAAGAGAATTTTGAAATCTCTATAATGATCGTTGCTATCTGCAGGAACCATGAATAGCAAAACTGAATTTCGTTCAATATGACGCAGGAATCTCAATCCTAATCCTTTTCCCTCATGAGCGCCCTCAATAATACCCGGAATATCTGCCATCACAAAAGAATAGTGATCGCGGTATTGAACCATTCCGAGATTAGGCACTAGCGTTGTAAAAGCGTAATCGGCAATTTTCGGTTTAGCCGCTGAAACGGCAGAGAGTAATGTGGATTTACCTGCATTTGGAAATCCTACAAGTCCAACATCTGCCAGAACTTTTAGCTCCAATATTTTCCAGATTTCCTTGCCTGATTCACCTGGTTGGGCATAGCGTGGCGTTTGATTGGTGGCAGACTTGAAATTGGTATTTCCTAAACCACCTCTTCCACCTGAAACAATAATTCGTTTTTCGCCTTCTTCGGTCATTTCAAACTCAATCTCCCCAGTTTCGGCATCGCGAGCAACGGTACCGAGTGGAACTTCTAATATCACATCGTCACCTTCAGCACCAGTTTTATTAGTTGACATGCCGCCCTGGCCATGCCCTGCAATAACGTGTTTGCGATATTTCAAATGCAATAAGGTCCAAAATTGAGAATTAGCCCTCAGGATAATGTGTCCGCCTCTTCCTCCATCCCCGCCATCAGGTCCGGCTTTTGCATTGCCTTTCACTTTGAGCAAATGGGCAGAACCTGCCCCGCCATTGCCTGTGCGACAGCAAATCTTAACATAATCAACGAAGTTGGTTCCTGACATAAGCGCAATCTGACTTTAAGAGAGATGTTCGATAGCACTAAATAGCCTTTCGGAAATGGCATCAATGCTGCCAATTCCCGGAATACCTTTGTATTTACCGAGTGATTTATAATGTTCTGCAACGGGTGCAGTTTCGCGATTGTAAACGTCTATTCTATTTTGGATAACCAATGGATCAGCATCATCCGGACGCTGAGAGATTTCAGCTCTTTTGCGAAGGCGGATTCGTAATTCTTCTTCTTCCACCTCCAATGCCAACATTATATCGACTCCATTCCCCATGGATTCTAGAAAAAGATCCAATGCTTCTGCTTGGGTTTTGGTGCGTGGAAAACCATCAAAAATGTACCCTTTGGCATCTGGATTCTTATTTACTTCCGATTCTAAGATGCTGATAGTAACTGAATCCGGCACTAATTCGCCCTTGTTCATATAGCTCTTAGCCAAGATCCCCAGCTCTGTTTCTCCTTTAATATTTGCTCTGAAAATATCACCTGTAGAAAGATGAACCAATCCATATTTCTGAATCAGCAAAGCACTTTGAGTTCCTTTGCCTGCTCCCGGAGGACCGAATAAAATAAGATTGAGCATCAGGATTTTTGTTTTAACCCGTATCAGTGGGATGCAAATTTAGCAGTTTTAAAGGATTGTTAAACTTGCTGATTGTAAGTTCATTAAATCTTTGATGGATTTCAATAGGATCTAGTTCGTAACCTTTTGGTAAGTCAAAAATGTAATTCAGAACTTGATATAAACTTGAAGAAGTTATCGGAAGGGTATGAGATATTCTAAACTGCTATTATTGAGCGGATTATTGTTGGCGATGTATTCGAATCTTAATGCTCAAATAAGATTCCAGAAAAGCTTTGTTTTTGCGGATGGCCATGTGCAGGTTTTTTCATCTATTGCAACCAGTGATGGTGGATATGCCATGGCCGGACTGGCCGAAGTTCCTGAAAATAAAATGCTGTTAGTAAAACTTGATTGTAATGGGAACCAAGACTGGGCCCTCACTTTCGCAAATTCAAGTTCAGTTAATAACGTTAATCTTAAAGTAATTGAAACCGCAGACGGTAATCTGTTGATGCTTCATAATGTTGGCGATTATTTTTTGAATAATATGAATGCAGTGCTTATCAGTTGTGGGCTCAATGGCACGGTAAATTGGCAAAAAAGTTATGGTGGAAATCGCAATGATATAGGAAGAGATTTGATTCAACTCAGCGATGGTAATTTTGCGATTTGTGGTGGAACATCATCTTATGGTTCAGATGCCGGTTCTAATGCTTATTCCGATGCATTTATTATGAAATTGGACGCAGGAGGTGAAATCATCTGGGATAAAACTTTCGGTACAAATTCTAATATTGATGATGCTCTTGCACTAGCGGAAGATGCGGACAATGGAAAAATATACGCAACCGGTCGCTACATCACCAACGGTACTTTTTACTCCTTACTCATCAATGTGGATGCAAGTGGTGAATTACTTTGGTTGAAATCTTATGGCAAAGACAACCATCGTAATTATGGATTTGACGTGATGCTGGATGCCGTGGGCTCTGTTGCTTTTACAGGTTCAACCACCAATTACAGAGCCGATTTTACGAGTAATTCTGATCCATTTGTAATTCGTATTAATCCAACAACCGGTGACACTCTCTGGACGAGAATTATTTTGCCATCGGATGATTTTAGCGATAATGCATCCTCGATTGATGTCGATACAGATGGAAACTATTTAATCAGCGCGGCAGTAATGTCTTACAGTGCGTTCACGCAGGGATTCGTTCCGAATAAACACGCTATTTACAGAATGAGTCAGGGGGGTAATTTGCAACTGGCCAAAATTCTCAATACAGGAGGCTCACATTATCCTAGTCTGCAGGCATTACCAAATGGCGATGTTGTCTATTCAGGTTTCAGTAATCAATACACTGTTCCATGCTGCAACTTTGAACCTTTGCTCATTCGTTTAGGTCCAAATTTACAAAGCGGGTGCAATGAGAACGATGTGTTTTCATTTACTGATAATATCCAATCAGCATGGCAAGTGCAGGATCCCCCTTATGAAATAGGTTCAGGTTTTGGGGCAAGCGATATTACGGGGTTTGACGATTTCACTTTTGATAGTGTGAATACGTTTTGTTCTGATATTCCTCCATTAACAGCCAATTTCAATTGGGATAATTTTTGTGCCGGACAGCCAATTAATTTTGAAGATAGTTCAGAAGGTAGTCCGATTACTTGGACCTGGGATTTTGGCAATGGACCATTCGAAGGTAGTGCAGAAGAATCTTTTGTTTTTGGGGAGAGTGGAACTTATCCTGTTTCACTTACCGTGAACAATGGATGTGGGATGGATCAAATCAGTTTTGATGTGATTGTTCAAGAAGGACCATTTGCGGATGCTGGTTTCGACCAAACGATTTTTGCCGGTGAAAGTGCAATGCTCGGAGGAGATCCTACCGGCCCGGATGGATTTTTTTTTAGTTGGGAACCTGCGCAAAGCCTTGATGATCCAAGTTCAGCTAATCCACTTGCAAGCCCCAGTCAAACAACGCTCTATACAGTTACAGTGAATGAGTTGGAAGGTTGTCCTTCAGAATCAAGTATTTTAATAACTGTAATCGATCCCGAAATCCCGGATTCATTGGTGTATGGAGAGTATTTTCTCCCTAATATTTTTAGTCCTAATGACGATTTACTGAATGATGTTTTACTGGTTTATGGTGGCCCATATAAAGAGTTCAATCTGGAAATCTTTGATCGTTGGGGAGCGATGGTTTTTAAAAGTACTGATCAAATGCAAGGTTGGGATGGAAATCACCGTGGACAAGCGGCACAAACAGGAGTTTATTTCTATCAATTCACAGGTATTACGTTTTGGGATGAAGGCATTGAGACTAAAGGTAATTTAACATTAATCCGATGAAAGCAAAGATTATATTAACGCTGCTGTTAATGCTTTTCCTTGGTGTTAAGGTTAATGCACAAGACCCGCATTACACTTTGCATAACGAAGCACCTCTTAACATTAGTCCTGCTTATACCGGTTCTTTTACCGGATTAGCAAGGGTAGGGGCTAGTTATCGCAATCAGTGGTCGGGATTAGGAAAAGGAGCTACCAGTTATTTCGTGAACGCTGATTTCAGAATTCCAACGCCTAACAAAAACAAAGAACACGTACAGGCAGTTGGATTATTGATTCAGCAAGATCGCAAAGGTGATTTGGGATTTGGACATTTTTCATTTGGTGTTTCTTATGCCATGAGATTAAAATTATCGAGGTCTGAAACACTTTCATTTGGTGCACAAGCCGGCTATACTCAAAGCTCTATTAAGGATGATAAATTGCAATGGGGCTCGCAATATAATGGAACTGCATTTGATCCAACTTTGAATGGAGAAAGATTGGGCTATGTGCCCACTTCTTATGTAGATCTTGCGGCAGGAATGAGCTATGAAAAAGGTATTGGAAATACAACCATCACTTCTGCTGATGAAAATTGGAGCAGAATAACCATTGCCGCATATCATCTTAACAGACCAAAGCATAATTCATGGTTGGATGTAGATGATCCCATCGAAATGCGATTTGTGGTTCAGGGTCAATGGCACCTTGCATTTAAGAATACAAATTTCCAATTGGAGCCTTCATTTTTAGGAATGATGCAAGGGCCGGCCATAGAAGCGGCAGCAGGATCTTATTTTTTATTTGAAATTCAACAATCATCGAGATTTACCGGCTTTGTTGATAGCAAACACATAGGGTTTGGTGTTTTTTATCGCTGGTCAGATGCCTTTATTCCAGCGTTTATGTACACCTCTGATCGCTATCGGGTTTCTTTGTCTTATGATCTCACTATAAGCAAACTCAGTAGAACTAACTCCATTTTTGGCGGTCCCGAAATCAATTTTAGGTATGTACTTCCGGAACGTTAATAAATACAGAGCGACTGCCAAGTAATTCCCCCTTTATTCACATTTCAAACGCTCTGCGCTCTTCGCTCTGCGCCCTTTCTATAGTATTTCGCTTTGATTAACTAACTTCGCATCGAACAATTTAGATAACCATCTTTTCAAATGGAATTTGATCTCATCATACTTGGAAGCGGCCCCGGTGGCTATGTAGCAGCTATCAGAGCTTCCCAACTCGGCCTTAAAACAGCCATCATCGAAAAGGAATCGCTGGGTGGAATTTGCCTCAACTGGGGTTGTATTCCAACCAAAGCGCTACTCAAAAGTGCCAATGTATTCGAGTATATTAATCATGCAGAAGATTATGGCATTAAAGTAGGAAGTCCTAAAGCCGAATTTAGCTCAATGATCAAGCGCAGTAGAGATGTGGCTGAGGGAATGAGCAAAGGAGTTCAATTCCTTATGAAGAAGAACAAAATTGAGGTCATTATGGGCAGCGGTAAAGTACTTCCGGGAAAGAAGATTGAAGTGAAAACTGCAGATGGTAAAATTCAGATTGTAGGCGCAAAGAGCATCATTATCGCCACCGGTGCGCGTTCTAGAAATTTGCCGAATTTGGTGCAGGATGGAGAAAAAATTATTGGATATCGTAAGGCTATGTCATTGGAAAAACAACCCAAGAAAATGGTGGTTGTAGGTTCAGGTGCCATTGGAGTTGAGTTCGCTTATTTCTACCGAGCTATCGGCACTGAAGTAACGGTAGTTGAATACATGCCAAACATTGTTCCTGTTGAAGATGAAGAAGTCTCAAAACAACTCGAAAAATCATTCAAGAAAGCCGGAATCACTGTAATGACCAAAGCCGAAGTTACTAATGTGGATACTTCTGGTAAGGAATGCAAAGTGACGGTGAAAACGGCAAAGGGAGAGGAGATTGTCGAATGTGATATCGTTTTGAGCGCTGTTGGCGTAGTTGCTAATATTGAGGGTATCGGACTAGAAGAAGTTGGTATTGCTACTGATAAAGGTAGAATCATGGTAAATCCTTATTATGAAACAAATATCCCTGGCTATTTTGCTATTGGTGATTGCGTTCCTGGCCCTGCTCTAGCTCACGTAGCTTCAGCAGAAGGAATTATTTGTGTAGAGAAAATTGCAGGTCATCATCCTGAACCTTTAGATTATAATAATATTCCCGGCTGCACATATTGTTCTCCGGAGATTGCTTCTGTTGGCTACACTGAAAGGGCCGCTAAGGAAGCGGGTTATGAATTGAAGATCGGTAAATTTCCTTTTAGTGCTTCCGGAAAAGCGAGTGCTTCCGGACATAAGGATGGATTTGTAAAATTGATTTTTGATGCAAAGTACGGTGAGCTTCTTGGTGCTCACATGATTGGCGCAAACGTTACCGAGATGATTGCCGAAATTGTTGCAGTGCGCAAATTAGAAACTACCGGCGAATCTTTGATCAAAACGGTGCATCCTCATCCAACAATGAGTGAAGCCATCATGGAAGCCGCCGCCGCCGCTTACGGTGAGGTGATCCATTTATAAAATTCAACTATTTGAAAAAAAACCGCCAATTGGCGGTTTTTTTTGATGCTTATTGGCAACTGATCTTTTTTTTGGAGACAGATCAATTGGTTGGCAACTCCTTCACCTGCCCATCAGTGGTGATGAAATAGTACTTGTTTTTAATCTCTGTTTTTACCTGTGGTTCAGGTTCTTTTTCAGGCTTGCGTTCCAAGGTGATCATCAATTGGAGATTATATGTGTATTGCACTACTGGCCCAACAATAGAGGGTTCTATCACGTAATCGAAATCTGCCGGAGAGAGCATATTATAGAATAATGTCTGTTTTGGACTTTCAGGCAACAACATTTCTTTTTTTCTTACTGCTTGCATCGATGGTCTTGATGCTGAAGTGTAAGAGTTATAACGTTGAATAGGATAATGTGCTTTTTGCAGGTCTGAAACCAATTTCCATGAACCTTTTACGGCGATGCCAATGCTATCGTATTCCTTGATGCGCTTTTGAAGTAGTTCATCTGCTTGTCTTCGGAGTTCATCATAAATGCGATCCACGCTATTTACAAAATATTCTACTTTCACTAAATCATAGATCTCCTGAAATGCAGCGGCGGTAATTATTTTATCAAGGGCTTCAGCTTTATAATAGCGCACGTGAATGTTTTTCTGAATTTCAAATCCTGCCGGAATTTCATTGTAATGCTTGCTGAATAATTTTTTGGTTATTTCTAATTCATACACTGGAACCATACTTAGAATGTCGGTCAAGAAATCGCCTTCTTTTACTCCTGCTGCTAATGCTTCTTTTCTAAATGCATTTATTCGTTTGTTTATTAGTGAATCGGCCTCCTTGGCAGACCCTCCAACTTGGGTTAAATGAAAAATGGACAGGTACGAATCAGCTTCTACATTGTACATGCCGCTTACATCAATCAACAATTGATTGCCAGTTGGATAATTAGCTTTTTTTATGGCCTCATCCATTTGAAATTTAATTCTGTCTGTCGGATTGTGAAGCACATTACCAGCTACTTGTGCGTTGGAAAACTCTATTCCAAGACTACTAATAAATAAAGTGAGAAAGAGATATCTGAGATTCATGGTGTAATTTTTTAGTCTGTACACCGCAGACATTTAAAGGTTCATTCGTTAACCTTTACTCGGATTTCGATGATGGAAGGATTTTTCTTGGTGTTGGCGTTCAGTTCAATTTTGCGGTATTGCCAACCCATTTTGCCTGTGGTGTCAAAACTAATTTTGATATTTGATTTTGCCCCCGGCATGATTGGTTCTTTGGAGTATTCAGCTTTTGTGCAAGTACAATCCACATCGTATTTGGTAATAATTAACGGTTCATTACCGGTGTTTTCAAATTCGAAAACATGCTCAAGCTGGGCTCCTGCTTTAACTTCTTGAAACTTATGTACTTTTTCAGAAAAAGAGAACTCCGCTAACTGCCCAAAGGCAATTGCGGAGTTCATCAATAGGGTAAGAAGCAATAATTGAGTCATCGCTTCTGACGATTATTCGTTTACAGGGGCGCCTGTTGGTGAAGTTTTTAATGGTGCACCACCCTCAGGGCCAGTAGCATTAACCATACCTTTAATTCGGATGATTTTATTAGGCTCGTTAACCGCATTAGAAGTGATAGTTACTGATTTGTTGATGGCACCAACTCGTTTAGTGTCATACTTAACAGATATTTCAGAAGTCTCACCTGGCATTATAGGAGCTTTTTCGCATTTCGGAACAGTACAACCGCATGAACCTTTGCAACGCTCCATAATGAGGGGCTCAGTGCCAGTGTTAGTAACAATAAACTTACACGTTCCATCAGCTCCTTGATCGATTGTGCCATAGTCATGCACTTCTTTGTCAATAGTGATGATTGCGCCAGTAGTAGCAGCAGTTTGAGCAAATCCAGCTATAGTAGCAGCAAGGATCAAACTAAATGAAAGAATCAATTTCTTCATGGTAATATGATTGAATATGAATATTTATAATGACTCAACAAAGATAATTCCCCTGTTCTGAGCGCTGTTATTGTTTAACAGATCATTAACAGGGCAACTTTATCAAGGTGCAGTATCAACTACAGTTCCTTTAATACGAATTACTTTAGTTGGTTCGTTCGTTGCATTTGAAGTAACAGTAACCGATTTGGTGATTGGTCCAACACGAGTAGTATCATACTTCACAGAAATCTCTGAAGTTTTTCCTGGCATAATTGGTGCTTTGTCACATAGTGGAACCGTGCAACCGCATGAACCTTTACACTGATCAATAATTAAAGGCTCTGTACCTATGTTAGTAACGATAAACTTGCAAGTACCATCAGCACCTTTATTAATTGTGCCATAGTCATGTACGTCTTTATCAAAACTGATTGCCGGACCGCTAACTATTTCGGTCTGGGCAAAAGTACCTAGGGCAGAAGCTGCCACAAATGCAAGTGAGAAAATGAACTTCTTCATGGTTATTTTTTATTGTTACTGTTTGTACTCAATTTACATACCAAGATTCCGAAACTTTAATTCTTAAAACAAGTCTTTAACAGAACATTAACAGACTCTCAAAGGGAATTTTACGTTGCGCAATGGTTAGTTTATTGTAAATGAGCCTGTTAAACGAGTGATTGTTGTTGTCTTAAAGCTTTATAAAGCGCTTTTTAACAAAAGAACTTCCCTGAATTTCTATTAAATAAAGGCCTGATGCCAAATCCGCTATCGAAATGTAATCTAAAGCTGAGCTCAAGATACTGCTCTTTACTACTCTGCCTGTTTGATCATAAATGAGGATTACAGATCCTCCTGTAAGCATATTTGATTCTATCATCAATAGTTCACTAGCAGGATTTGGGTAGAGCTTCCATTCTAACTTTGCTTGCTCATCCACATCAACGCAAACCTCAATGGTAAAGATCAATACATCAGTATCTGTGCATCCATCTTCTGTAGTAGCATTTAAGACTAATGCAGAGTTCCCGGGCCCCCATTCTTCTGAAATGATCTCGAAAAACTGATTTTCAGAACCATCTCCCCATAAATAAGTTAAATCGGCTGGAGCGAAAATAGTAACGTTTTCTCCCAAGCAAAAGGTAGTGTCAGGACCCAAATCGACTTCAAAATTGTTGATGCTGAATATGTCAACTACTTCCTGATAAGTACAACCTCTGCTATCGGTAACAACGACTGTATGATTTCCACCATTGAGGTTTTCTACTTCTAAACCGCTATTAGTGTAGCCGTTAGGGCCAAAGTAATTCACACTATAACCTGGAGTGGCCCCACCAGGAACTACTGCTATGCTGCCTGTGCCTGCCAATGGACATTCAGTTGGAGTACTTGTAATTTCAACATCCCATGGATCGGTGATGGTGATTTCATATTGTTCTTCAAATATTTCTCCGCAAGTTGTTGTAACTATCAGATTATAAATACCTGGTTGCAAATCAAATATTAAGCGTTCTTCAGAATCAAAGCCATTTGGACCAGTCCAATTGCATTCAAAGTTGGTTCCTGACCCATATACGGAAACATAAATGGAGGCGTTAGGAGCTTGTCCGGGCGGCAATGGACAGTACATGTCATTCACCTGAGTTTGCATACTAGGATTCATGTCTACTGTGCTCACTGAAATACCAACATTACCTGTTTGTCCATAATAACCATCCACCATTATATAGTAAACATCACCAGGGATGAGGCAAGAAGCATAACAGGCAGCAGCCCATGGGTTACCTTCATTGCAACCTTCTTGAGAATCGTCATTGGCTGAAATAAGCTCAAAACTCCAGGAGTCAACGCATTCTGTACCATGCCAAACTGCCACTTGGGTGTCAAAATCAGTAGAACTGTGACAAGTCGAAATGCGGTATTCTACATTTTCTTCTGCAATGAAATATGCCCAAGCCGTATTTGTTGCATCACCTTCGCACCAAAGACCGTAAAGATTACAATGCAGTCCTGGAACTTCTATTTCTGAAAAAGGGGCAACACATTGAGAAGTATTGATGGTAACGGCACCTTGATCGGGCATTACCTGCACAGCTCCGCATGGAGAATCAAATTCAGGTAGCGATAAAGATCCAGCCTGAAAACTCCAGGTATTACCTAAGCCTCCGCCATAATAGTTTCCAGAGAAAATTCCGTCCTGAAAAATATCGAATGCTAATCCTCCATCGCCATACCAATCCACAAAAATAAGATCTAACCATTGTCCATCAGGTACACAAACTTGACCAAACTCAGTTCCGTAATCGGGTATTCCGTTTTCGCCGGTAGGTGCATTTCCTGCACAACCAACTTCTTCCGATCCTCCTGTAAGAAGAGTGCCATTGCCGCATCCGTTATCTTCAGGCACTAATTCCCAATAGCTTTCCTCTGCCCAAACATCATAGGAATAGACTACTACCGTGATTTCAACTTCACCTAAACCACATTGAGCTTTTAAGCCTTTAGAAAATGGCAAAAAGAGTAGAAATAATATAGAGAATTGTAAGATTGAAATTTTCATAATACTGCTCATTTCACCATTAGTTTTTTAACTGAACTTTCCTTGCTATTACTGATTCGCAGAATGTATAATCCTGATTGAAGCGCTTCGGTATTTAATTTAATCAGGAGTTCAGACTGTATAGCGGTTTCCTGAATAATTTGTCCATTGAGGTTGATTAAAGAAATGTTATCCCAAGTGTTGAATTCAGGCAATGCAATAAAGACTTCTTTTTCTGTGGGATTTGGAAACATAGTCCAATCCAGAACTCCGGAATTTTCTTCTACAGAAATAAAAATGCAATCCGGAATGTGCGCCATTCCAGGAGAGCCGTCAGGACAACCTGTGAACCAATTAGAAGCATTATTCTGATCATTTGCAGCCAGCGTAAATTCAACAGATCTGCCTGTGCCATCTGTATTAGCGGGCCATGGCGACTCATCATCATAGCTGAAACTTACTAATTCTGTTCCGTTATAACTGAAAATATTGATTTGATCATCATTATTATTCAGACCAAAATCCCAAGCACCAATTACATTTTCTACATCCGGATATTGGGATTGAAATAATTCAGGATCCTGAGCAAGTACCAAATATTCTCCGGGTGCGATATGAGTTTCTAAAGGAAAATCGTAACGATTAAAATAGTTGCGATCTTTAAAATACATCGAGCTTAAATCTAAGGGAACATCAAGCTTATTGCGAATTTCTATCCAATCTCCACTTTCTGATTCCGTTGCGTCATTGTACATGAACTCTGAAATTTCAATGGCTTGTGTGTTTTCAGTTCCGGTAAATACTGCTGTGAAAGTCTCATTTTCTTGCGGATTGAACAGGAAGGAATCATTATTCACAGCAACAGGAAATAGTCCATTCGGATTCCAATGATCGAATTCATAACCCGGATTTGCAATGGCTGTAATTTTAATTGGAATTCCGTTCACATAAGTTCCTGTCCAAGGGTATTCCATTTCAGAAGGTTCAATAGTGGAAAGATGAATTCTACCTGCACCTTGCGGCAGAACGTCCAAAGTGATGTCAATCGCTGCTTCTAAGCCAAAATGATCTTGGATAACACTCGCAATGCAATTTTGTCTTTGCGTATTCCAATCTAATCTCCAATCATATCCATAGTACCACCAATTGTAATCAGTTCCCCATCTATCGCAATGCCTTGGCATAGCATCGTTTGATTCAGATCTAAATTCATCTCGGATGGCCGTTAAATTTTCAGTTCTGAAAACCGTATTAACCAAATCAAAATATCGAAGAATGAAAAACTCTCTGAAAGTTGGATTTGCTATTGTTCTGGCAAAAATTTGATCAGGTTCAAACCAGTCATCACCGGCACGAACAATAAAATTCTCACACACTCCTGCACCTAATCCAAAATCAAGATCCATTAACATAAATCTCCATTTTCCACCCGGTGTATCATCATGCCAGAATTTGTAATTATTAATATATCCATTGCTCCAATCACCATTGCCATAATATGTTTCAGCAATTACATAATCGGCATAGTTTTCAAGGTCAATTCTTGCAGAAATACCATCGTAAAATTCATCAGTGGATGGATCAGTGGTAGTGGCATAATTGAATAATTCAAAAAATGAATCTGAATTTCCGTTTATCACATTAAATCCCATGTAATTATAACTGATTACGGTGGCATCATTAGCTGATAATCCATGATTATCTTCACAAAAATCTTCGTTCAAATTTTCACGTAATTCATACATGCCCCAATACTCTCCATTCAAAAAAGTTACCACAGGAGAATATCCCATATAGTCAGCATCTGTTGGCTTCATTGCCTTTTGCATGAGGGCATCGTGATATCGAGGGCCACCGTATTCATTTCCACCATTTCGCAAATTGAAACTTTTATAGGTGTCGATAAAAGGTTTATCGGCAATAAGAGGATATTCTATTTCATCCATCCCATATTCGTCGCGACAAACTACCCGAAAACTTTTTTGTGCTTGTCCTCTTGACCAACCGCCATGAATTTTTAATCCCATTGGACCCTCAAATTGCAATTGGCCATCAGGGGTGTAATATTCCATATATGATTCACGCTCCCAATCTTCCCAAAAATTGGAGCCAAAATAAGGATATCCGCCATAATCCGGCGGGCCAAGAACATAAATCCCGATGTTTTCGTCCCATAAATTTTCAGGATTTGTACTGATGCAAATCACCGGAATATCAAGTCCAAATTCATTGATGAGATAGGTATTTTTTTCAGGTGCCGATGGCAACAAATCACTATTGCTAAAACATCTCGCAGATACAGTTGTAGTTACTGCAACTTGAAACGCTCCGGTATATATGGGGCTATTTACATTAGGTACACTTCCGTCAATGGTGTAGCGTATTATATCGCCCAGAACTGGAGCTGTTAAGCCAATGGTAACGGGATTTGCGAATAGGCCACTTTGAATACTGAATATAGGCTCTTCAGTATATCCCAAAGCACAAAGTGTATTTCCGTTCTCCTCATTTGGCGTTGGAATTGGCGCATAACACCAATTAGCCGAACCGCTATTTTCTCTGGCAAATGAATGATCAAGAGCTACCGGTGGACATTCTACAAAATCCACTGTTTGATTGAAATTGTCAAATAAGTAAACTCCTTCTCCAACTTTGATGGAAAAGTTGGTGTGAAGTTCTGATGAATTACCCCCAAGTCCCATCCAAAAAGGAGGACTATCATATAAAACCTCATTAGAATTTGTTTTATAGCTGAGAAAGGCTCTGGCAGTCAAATCAGAAGATCCTAAACCAGTATTATGAACTTGCACCGCGAGCACATTTTCTTCTTGTAATAATGCTTGCCAAATAAGAGGATCAATTATAAACTGATCAATAGGAAATCCTTGATAGCCATTGGCTTCATGATCTGCTTCAGCCCCTAAATCAAAAGCTGCTGGAGTTCCCACAGTTCCAATTCCTGCTCTGGCAATTTCAACGCCATTGAGGTATGCAACAAAAGCATCGTCATAGTCCATGTGAAGCAAAAGTTCAGTGATCTGATCCACATTTGCCAAGTCAAATTCCTTTCGAAAATATACAGCAATAGAAGCCGGAATTTCAGTTCCGTCATCTCCATCGGCATAGCCAAATCCTCCCGCGCCGGTTTCCCATGCATCAGCATTAAACCCGGTATTTCTCCATGCCGCAACAGGTTCTGATAGTGGTACCAAATATTGCCATTCAGACTCAGCGAGTACAGGTGTTTCGTAATGACCATTGCCTGAGCCTCTGTCTTTTCCGCTCGCCCAAATCACTATATGTTCACCGGCATCGAGTTCAAGTGAAGGTAATATCCACTGACCAGCGCCAAGGGAATTATCACCAACAGACCAAGCGCTCAGATTTACTTCATCCGAACCGGCATTGTACAATTCAAACCAATCTTTAAATGAGCCGTCCTCATCCGCAATGCTCTGCATATTGGACGTTTGGACTTCATTGATAAGGATTTGCGAGTAGAGTGGAGCACAACTTATGGCCCCAATTAAGGAAAGTAAAATTCTCTTCATACAGGTTTTGAAAAAGCTACGTTAACTCAAAGTTAAGGATTTGTAAGAGGTTTTACTAAAATCATCAGAAGAAATAATTCTCTGAGAAATTAATCCATAAAGTTAGAACTATTTCATTTTTGAGAAGATCTTCTTTCGTTCAAAACCTTGAAATGCTTTTTAAGTTCGGTGCTTTGCTTATTTTTGCCATCTATTTAATAATTGAAGCATTGGCCAAGGAAATTGCTAGTAAGTACGATCCACGCACGGTAGAGGATAAATGGTATCAATACTGGACAGAACATAAATTTTTTCATTCTGTTCCTGATGAGCGTCCGCCTTATACGATTGTTATTCCACCGCCTAATGTCACAGGCGTGCTTCACATGGGGCACATGCTCAATAATACCATTCAGGATTTGCTAGTTAGGAGAGCAAGAATGAAAGGATTTAATGCATGCTGGGTACCTGGAACTGATCATGCTTCCATTGCTACCGAAGCGAAAGTAGTGCGCAAATTAAGAGAAGAGGGCATTCGCAAAATTGATCTTAGTCGCGAAAAATTTCTCGAACATGCTTGGGAATGGAAAGAAAAACACGGCGGAATAATTCTCGAACAACTCAAAAAGCTGGGGGCATCTTGTGATTGGGATCGTACGCGCTTCACCATGGATGAGAAGTATTATGAAAGTGTAGTTGATTCCTTTATCGATCTTTTTAACAAAGGATTGATTTACCGTGGAGAACGTATGATCAATTGGGATCCGGCCGCAAAAACAGCACTTTCCGATGAAGAAGTTATTTTTAAGGAGGTTCAAAGCAAATTATATTTTGTAAAATATCAGGTTGCTGGTAGTGATGATTGGATAACCATTGCTACTACACGCCCTGAAACTATTTTGGGTGATACTGCAATTTGTATTCATCCTAAAGACCCGAGATACACTCATTTACACGGGAAACATGCCTTGGTTCCGCTTATTGGCCGTGAAATTCCGGTGATTCTTGATGAGTATGTTGAAATGGAATTTGGAACAGGCTGCCTGAAGGTAACACCGGCGCATGATCCAAATGACTATGATTTGGGCAAAAAACATGGATTGGCCAGCATCAATATGATGAATGCCGATGCAACACTTAGCGAAGATGCCCTGCGCTATATAGGTGTTGAAAGATTTGAAGCACGTAAATTGATTGTTGCTGATCTTGAAGCAGCAGGACAACTTGCTAAAATAGAAGAGCATCCCAATAAGGTCGGATTTTCAGAGAGAACAGATGTTGTTATCGAGCCGAGACTCAGTTTGCAGTGGTGGGTAAAAATGGAAAGTTTGGCGAAACCCGCCCTGGATGCAGTTGAGAATGGAGAAATTCAGTTCTATCCTGATAAGTTTGTAAATACTTACAAGCATTGGATGTCAAACATCAAAGACTGGTGTATTTCACGTCAACTGTGGTGGGGACATCGGATTCCTGCTTGGTATTATGGGGAGGGATCGGAAGATTTTGTGGTAGCAAAAACCAGGGATGAAGCTATTCCAATGGCACAAAAGAAATCGGGAAATCCGGCTCTTGCTTCTGCTGATTTGCATCAAGATGAAGATGTAATGGATACCTGGTTCTCAAGCTGGTTGTGGCCTATCTCCGTTTTTGATGGTTTTTATAATAAAGAGGAAGTGGATTATTATTATCCTACTTCCGATTTGGTAACAGGTCCTGATATCATATTTTTCTGGGTTGCGAGAATGATTATGGCCGGTTATGAATACCGAAATGAAAAGCCATTTTCCAATGTTTATTTTACCGGAATCGTTCGCGATAAGCAAGGTAGAAAAATGAGTAAATCGTTGGGCAATAGTCCCGATCCACTTGATCTTATCACTGAATTTGGAGCAGATGGAGTTCGTGTTGGATTATTACTCACAGCACCCGCTGGTAATGACATACCATTTGATCCCAAACTCTGCGAAACAGGTAGAAATTTCTCCAATAAAATTTGGAATGCATTCCGATTGATTGATGGTTGGGAAGCGGAAGACGGACCAGCAAGGGCATCTGCAAAGATTGCACTCGATTGGATGCGAAGCAAATTATCAAGCACCATTAATGAAATTGATGAAAGTTTTGATCGCTTCCGCTTAAGCGAAGCTCTCATGAGCACCTACAAATTGATTTGGGATGATTTCTGTGCTTGGTACCTTGAGATGATCAAGCCTCCTTATGGTGAAAGAATTGATATTCAAACCAAGGAAGCAACGGTGATGATTTTTGAAGATTTGCTTCGGCTTTTGCATCCTTTTATGCCCTTCCTTACCGAAGAAATATGGCAATTATTGAGAGATCGAAAAAGCCCCGAAGAAGCTTTAGTTATTGCTGCCTGGCCAGCTTCGGGAGATAATGACTCCAACTTATTGGAGCAATTCAATACCCTTACTGAAATTGTTAGCGGTATTAGAAATATCAGAAAAGACAAGAATATTCCAAATAAAGAGTCAATCCGATTGATTGCTAAAAGGAAAGATGCCGCAATCAGTGTTTTTGATCCGGTTTTGCTTCATCTCTGCAATGCTTCTGCCATCGAAACTACTCACGAACAGGTTGAAGGTGCATTTTCATTTATCGTAGGAACGGATGAGTATTTTGTGCCATTTACAGAGAGCATTGACATTGAAGCGGAGAAAGATAAATTGAAAAAAGAACTGGAATATCAAGAAGGATTTCTTAACTCCGTGCAGAAAAAACTTAGCAATGATCGCTTTGTAAATAACGCTCCTGTGGCTGTTCTCGATGCAGAACGAAAGAAACAAAGTGATGCCGAATCGAGAATAAATGCAATTCGAGAGCAGTTGAACTCTTTGAATTGAGATAGCTCATTTTAGGGGGTTTAGTAGGCGAAATGATGGGTTCAAGATTGAGTCATTCCGTTGGAACTGATCTGGGAAACGGAATTCCATTTTTAGGTTGGAATAAAGATGGTGGTGATCTGCGAATTCTTCATTTTTTGGGAATTCACGCTTTGCAAATTCTTCCCTTTATTGGTTTCTTGAGCGATAAATAGTTTAAGTCTACTATAGCGCCTACAGTGCTTTGCTTTGGCTTTGTTTTTTATACAGCCATGTTCGTTTTATTATTGGTCGCAATGCTACAAGGACAATCGATATTTGCAATTGGCACTAAAACTTAATATGAAATGATTCACAAATCCCTGAACTAGAGTATTTTTGTGCCTAAGTCAACAAGACGATAGCGCAAATGGCGAAAGGAGTAAAACGAGTTGAATTCGTAAATAGAGAAATAAGTTGGCTCGCATTTAATGAGCGAGTGTTGCAAGAGGCTGCTGATACAAGACTGCCGCTAATTCAGCGATTGCGTTTTTTAGGAATATTTTCCAATAATCTTGATGAATTTTTCAGAGTGAGAGTGGCATCACTTCGCCGATTGGCACTTTTCAGCAAAAAACCTACAGATGCACTTGATGAAGACCCTTCTGAAATTCTAACACGTATTCATGATATAGTTATAGGTCAGCAGAAAAAATTTGATTCTCTTTTTGCCTCTTTGATGCGTAATCTGGAAACGGAAGGAATTTTCAGATTAGACGAAAGTGGTCTCGATGAAGATCAAAGCGATTTTGTAAAAGGATATTTCAACGAAATGGTCAGGCCGCTATTGGTTCCTTTGATGCTGGATCCAAAACGCAAAATCCCGGAACTTAAGGACAGTGAGATTTATCTAGCTATCACTTTACGTAATAAAGGTTCTAAAACTTCTCGTTTTGCAATGATCGAAATTCCTTCGGGATTGCCTCGATTTTTAGTATTGCCAAGTCGCGGAGATAAACGTTATTTTATGTTTTTGGATGATGTAATTCGATTTAAACTCAAAAAAGTATTTGCCATTTTTCATTTTGATGAGATTGAAGCTTTTACCATCAAAATCACACGTGATGCCGAGCTCGACATCGATGATGATATTTCCCAAAGTATTATTGAAAAAATGTCGAGAAGCGTCGACAATCGCAAGAAAGGTGAATATGTAAGAATGCTTTATGATAAAAGTATTTCCAAAGATTTATTCTCATATTTAGTAAAAAATCTAGAACTCGATTCGGAGGAAGATTTGATTCCGGGTGGAAGATATCACAACCGAAAAAGTTTAATCACTTTCCCTGATTTTGGTATGCGTCATCTAGTATTGGATGATTTGCCGCCTATGATTCATCCTGCTTTTCGCTCTAAATCCAGCATGATGGATGTTATAAGTAAGAAGGATATTTTTCTACATTTCCCCTACCAGAAATTCGATCATATTGTTGATTTGCTTCGTGAAGCAGCAATAGATCCTTATGTAAGAACGATTCGCATCAATCTTTACAGAGTTGCAAATGCTTCACAAATTGGCAATGCGCTTATTAATGCAGCTCGAAATGGCAAAAAAGTTACCGCCATTATTGAGCTTCAAGCACGTTTCGACGAAGAAAATAATATCGAATGGTCGAACCGACTTCAAGAAGCAGGGGTGAAGGTGATATTTGGCGTGCCTGGGTTGAAGGTGCATGCTAAGCTGTTTATCATTAGCCGAAAGGAAAATGGCAAAACAGTGAGGTATGCGCATATTGGAACAGGTAATTTTCACGAAAAATCTGCTCGCATGTACGGTGATAGTTCATTGCTAACAGCAAACCCTGAAATTACCAACGAAGTCCGCAAAGTTTTCCACTTTTTTGAGAATAATTACCAACGTGTTATGTTCCGTCATTTAGTGGTTTCGCCTTTTAGTACACGACGAAAATTTATGAAACTCATCAGCGATGAAATCATCCAAGCGAAGAAAGGAAAGGAAGCGTGGATCCAGATAAAACTTAATAATCTGGTTGATCCAATGATGATCCGAAAGCTCTATGAAGCCAGTCAGGCAGGGGTGAAAATTGACTTAATAATTCGCGGTGTATGTGCATTGATTCCAGAAATAAAGGGAATGAGTGAAAACATAAGGGTAGTAAGTATTATCGGGCGCTTTTTGGAGCATAGTCGTGTGATTATTTTCGCTAATGGTGGAGATCCCTTATACTTCATTTCATCTTCTGATTGGATGACCCGAAACCTCGATTTCAGGATTGAAGTGAGCGCTCCAATTTATGATAAGGATTTGCAAGCTGAGCTTCAACAAATGATCAATTTTCAGTTGAATGATAATCAGAAAGCGAGAATTATTGATGAGGGTTTGCACAATGAATATGTTCCAATAATATCCGGTGAAGAACCTTTGCATTCTCAACGGGCAACTTATGCCTATTTCAAACGACGTTTGGAATGAATACCTTCGGCCTCACATTTGATTAGCAAAGGAAAGTTTGAGACTAGCAGCGATAGATATTGGATCCAATGCCGTTCGACTTCTTATTGAAGAAATTTTTGAGGCAAATAATGATTACCATATTCACAAGGTTTCGCTTACCCGCGTGCCTCTGAGGTTGGGTGAAGATGTTTTTGAAACCGGCAAAATTGGGAAAGAAAAGGCAGAACAATTAGTAAATACCATGAAGGCTTTTTGGTTTTTAATGCTGGTTCATGATGTAAGACATTTCAGAACGTGTGCTACCTCAGCGATGCGTGAAGCTACTAATGTGGAAGCTGTCAGAAAACAAGTCAAGAAAGACGCCAATATCGATATCGAACTTATAACAGGAAAGGAAGAAGCTGATTTGATTTTTGGCAATTTTGGTGTTTCAGGATTGAGCCAAACAAAAAACTACCTCTACATTGATGTTGGAGGGGGTAGCACTGAACTAACTATCATTCGCAAAGGGGCGCGCATTAGGTCTATTTCATTTCCTATTGGAACAGTAAGAATGCTTAAAACCAAGGTGCCTGATAGTTCATGGAATAGAGTTGAGAAATGGCTTAAAGAATTTGCGATTAATGAGCCAGGATTGATAGGCATTGGGACGGGAGGAAACATCAACCGAATTCATAAAGAATGTGGAAAGAAAACGGGGCAATCTCTATCGCTCACAGAAATTAGAGATTACCGCCAGTATGTTGCTTCCTTTGATATGGAATCAAGAATCGTAAAATTAAAACTCAAACCTGACCGAGCAGACGTTATTATTCCTGCGGCTGATATTTATCTCAAAGTGATGGAAGCCGCCCAAGTAAAGGAAATTCAGGTGCCTAAAGTGGGCTTGAGCGATGGTATTGTGCTCGATTTGTATAAGCAATGGCGGAATGGTGAATTAGGAGATTGATTGCTTAGAATCTGCGTTCCCTTTGCGCCCTCCGCGTTTAAACCCTAAACCCCCATTTCGCCTAGAATCATCTCCGCGCCCTCTGCGTCAAAACCTCTGCGCCCTCCGCGTTTAAACCCTAAAACCCCATTTCGCCT
>Ga0209284_10000252_pt1 | contig 86789 bp, 68 predicted proteins | sample FRY03_FD_187211 | JGI IMG/M metagenome (GOLD analysis project Ga0209284, IMG submission 187211) | Freshwater microbial communities from Lake Fryxell liftoff mats and glacier meltwater in Antarctica - FRY-03 (SPAdes) (version 2) | ecosystem: Environmental > Aquatic > Freshwater > Ice > Glacier... | reverse complement strand
GTCGCGCCGGGTGATCAGCAGCTTGAGGCGGGCCAGCGAGGCATTGGCAAAGTCAGGCTCCATGGCCAGGGCCGCGTCGACCGCCTGTTCCGCGCCGGCGTCATTGCCGGCCGCGATCCGCCCGCCCGCCCGCAGCGTGGCCAGGTGCGCGTCCGGGCCGCCGAGCCGCTGCTCGATGCGGTCGAGGCACGCCTCCAGCGCCACGGGGTCGTTTTTCAGGAAAAACAGGTCGATCGAGAGCAGGTCAACCAGCGGTTCCTCCGCGTACAGCCCGCGGGCCTCCTCCAGCGCCGCGAGGTAGGCCGGGGCGCCGGGATCGAGCATGAGGACCTGGAGCGCGGCCATGAAGACCGGGCGCTGCGAGCGCAGGGAGGACGGCAGCCGGGGCCAGACCGCGGCGACGGCCGCCGGATCGCGCTGACGGAGCGCGGCGTCGAAGGCGCTCATCACGGCCGGATCGGCCGCCTTTTCGACTCCGAAGAGCCGGTCGGCCAGCGAACGATCCGCGGCGGGGGCCAGGGCGAAGAGGATCGCCCGCAGGCTGTCCGGGACATCCAGGCCGGTGGCGTGATTGTAGATGTTGGCCAGGCGGGCCGTGCCGGTCGCCTCATCGAAACGGGCAAAGACGTCGAAATACGTGACGGCCCCGCCCGGCAGCAGGCAGCGGACGAGGGCGGCCGTGCCCGAGGGGGTTTCGTGCAGCCGGAGGAAGACGGCCTCCACGCCCTGCAGCGCGGAGAACAACTGGGCCGGATCGGCGCGCAGCCGCCCCACCAGGCGGTCGCGGAATTCGACCCATTTGGGGTTCTCCTCCCAGTTTACGCCGGCGAAGGCGGCGTCGGTCATGGCGGTGAGGTCGAGGCTACGGGCGATGGTGTCGAACTCCCCGGCCGTCAGCTGGGCGGCCAGGGCCTCTCCGAATTCCACCAGCACCTCGCGGCGGGCCGGGGTGAGCGGCCGGGGATCGGTGCCGGGCAGCGGGCCGGCCGTGGAGGGGGGGAGCGGCGGCGTGGAGGGCGCGGCGGAGCGGGGCCGGCAGGCGGTCGGCACCGCGAAGGCCAGGGCGGCGGCGAGAAGGATGAGGGCGGACGGTCGCATGGGGGCATGAACGGTGCATCCGGGCACCGCGTCCAATTCTCTTGCCTCATCCTCGTTCCGGCGAAACATGATTCTTTTCCCGGCCTCCCTGACTCACGCCCGTGCCCCCGATTCCCGCCATGATCCGCCTCCGTCTCGCCGCCGCCTGCGCCCTGTTCCTGGTCCTGTTCGCCTCCGGGGCGCAGGGCCACCGCATCGACAGCCTTAGCGCCACCGCCGACTTCAGCGCCGACGGCCGGCAGATGACGCTGGAGGTCAGCGCCGAGGCCGTGCGCATTCTCGGGCGCACCGAGGGGCTTTCGATGCTGCCCCGCTTCCAGGCCGGGGGGGCGGCGGCGGCGGAGGTCGAGGAGGAGGTCTTCGCCAAGGCGGCCGGGTATTTCGCGCCGCGCCTGGAAATCTGGTTCGACGGCGCTCCCGCGCCGTTTCCTCCGCTTGAGTATTCCCGGCTGGAGGTCGAGGAAAAGGACGCCGTGGATCCCGCGCTGGCCGACACGGCGGCCGATCGCAAACACGTCTTCATTGTGGGTCGGTGGTCCGGCCCGGTGCCTCCGGGAGCCGGGACCTACCAGGTGAATGTGATCGGCGACAGCGTGGTGGCGGTCGGCCACAAGGTGGCCGGGCAGCCGGTCGGACGGCTCATTCCACAATTCACCGGGATGCAAAGCCGTCCGTTTCCCCTGCCGCGGCCGGCTGCCGGAGCCGCCGCCGGGTCGGTCGAGGAGGCCGCGGCGGCGGTGGCGGCGGCCCGGGCCGCCGCCCCGGGGCTGGAGCATGGGTTTATTTATTATGTGCAGCAGGGGTTTCTGCACATCCTGCCGATGGGGGTGGATCACATCCTCTTTGTGCTGGCCCTGTTCCTCTTGGCCACGCGCTTCAAGCCGCTGCTCATCCAGATCACCATGTTCACGGTGGCCCACAGCATCACGCTGGCCCTGGCGATGCTGGAGGTGGTGCGGCTTCCGGACAAGCCGGTTGAGGTGCTGATTGCCGTCAGCATCGCCCTGGTTGCGATCGAGAACCTTTTTCGCGACACCCTCAGCAAGTGGCGCCCGGCGGTCATTTTCCTCCTCGGCCTGGTCCACGGCCTGGGTTTTGCCGGCGCTTTCAAGGAGCTGCTAGGGGGCGTGCCCCAGGGCGACTGGGGCAGCTTCGCCAGCATGCTGGTGGGCTTCAACCTGGGCGTCGAATTGGGCCAGCTCGCCGTCATCGGACTGGCCTTTCTGGCTGTCGGCTGGGCCTGGCGCAAGCCGTGGTATCGCCGCGCCATCGTCGTTCCGGCCAGTCTGGTCATCGCCGGTTTCGGGCTGTACTGGGCCATCACCCGCGCGCTGGAAACCGGTGCCTGAGCCCCGGCCCCACGGCTTTGGTGGCTGCGGGTTAGGGTCCACTCCTCCTTGCGCATCCCGGACGCGTTGGTTGGATGACCATTGATCCCATGTCCGCTGCCTCGCTGCTTCTTCGCTCCCTCCGGCACTATCGCTGGTGGCATCTTGGTCTCGCGCTGGCGGTGGCGCTGGCCGCCATGGTCATCGCCGGCTCGCTGGCCGTGGGGGATTCGGTGCGGGCAACCCTCGCCCGGCAGGCGGCCGAGCGGATCGGCCGTGTGCAGGCGGTGGTGGTGGGCGGGGAGAAATTTTTCACCGAGTCGCTGGCGAGCCAGCTGCCCGGAGAGCCGGTGCCCCTGATCATGGTGCGCGGCACGGTGGCGGCGGCCGATGGCGCGCGGCGCGTCGGCGGGGTCAATGTCATCGGGATCACGGACGGGTTCTGGCAGTTCGCCGGCAATGGGGGGGCGGGGGCTCCTTCGCCCGGGTCCTTCGCCGCGAACGGAGGATTGGCCCGCGCGCTGGGAATCTCCCCGGGTGCCAGCGTGGTGCTGCGGGTCGAAAAACCAAGCCCGCTTTCGAAGGACGCCCCACTTTCCGGCGAGGCGGATCAGACGGCCACTCTGCGCGGCGAAATCGGGAGCATCGTTTCCGCCGCCGGCCTTGGCGACTTCTCGCTCGCCGCCAACCAGACGGCCCCGAAAAACCTCTTCGTCCCGCTGTCCGCGCTGCAGGAGGCGCTGCAGCAGCCGGGCCGGGTGAATGTCGCGCTGACCACCGAGCCAGACCCGGCCGCGGTCGCCGGCGTCCTGGCCGGCCGGTGGTCGCTGGAGGATGCGGGGCTGGCGGTAAAAAGGCTGGAAAATCCGGGGCAGTGGGACCTGTCCACCACCCGTGTCTTCCTTGAACCCGGGCTGGCCGGAGCGCTGCGCGGGCTGTTTCCCGAGGCCCAGGGAGTGCTGACATACATGGTCAACCGCATCACCGGACCGGGCGCGGGAGTCACTCCCTACAGCATGGCCACCGCCACGGACGCGCTGGGCCTGGCCCCGGGCGAAGCCGCCCTGACCCAGTGGACGGCCGATGATGTGGGCGCCGGGGTGGGCGACGAGATCAACTTGGATTATTTTGAAGTCGGGCGCGGACGGCAGTTGATCGACCGCACCAAGCGCCTGCGGGTGGCCCGCATCCTGCCGATGGACGCGCCGGAGGTGCGGCCGGAGTGGACGCCGCCATTTCCCGGCATCATGGACGCGCCGAGCTGCCGCGACTGGAAGCCGGGGGTGGCCATGGACATGACCCTGATCCGCAACAAGGACGAGGCGTACTGGGACGACTTCAAGGGGACTCCCAAGTTTTTCCTGCCGCTGGCCGATGGACAAAAACTCTGGTCCAGCCGCTTCGGAGACCTGACCGCGCTGCGCATTCCCCTGGCCGCTCTGGAGTCGCCCGAGGCCCTGCTGCCGCGGCTGCGCGGGACGGTGACGCCGGAAGCGCTGGGCCTGACAGTGGCCAGTCCGGCCGAGGCCGCGCGGATCGCGGTGGACCAGTCCTACGATCTGGGGGCGCTTTTTCTGGCGATGAGCTTCTTCCTCATCCTCACCGCCTTGCTGCTCGTGGCGCTGATGTTTTTGTTCAATTTGGAGAGTCGCGCCGGCCAGCTGGGCCTGCTGCGGGCGGTGGGCATGGGGGCTGCGCGCATCCGCCGCCTGGTCGTCGCGGAGGCGGCGCTGGTCGCGGTCGCCGGCACGGTCCTGGGGTTGTGGGCGGCGACGGTTTACACCCCGCTCATTCTGCGCTCGCTTTCGGGCGACTGGTCGGGTGCGGTCGGCGGTCTGCGCTTTGTCACGGAGTTTCGTCCGGCTTCTTTCGCCGCCGCGGGCCTGGCCACCGTGCTGCTGGCGGCGGCCACCGTCTGGCTGATGGCGCGCCGTTTGTTGCGGTGGCAGCCGAAGGACCTGCTGGCCGGCCTGGCGGCGTCCTCCGGTCCATCGGTGCCATCCGGCCGGCGGTTTCCGGCTGCGGTGCTGGCGGTGGTGCTGGCCGCATCGGCCGTGGTGCTCGCGTTGGTCGCGAAGGGATCGCCTCCGGCGTTTTTTGGCGCGGGTTCCTTACTGATGCTGGCCGGCCTCTGCGCGGTTGCCGCCGTGCTGCGGCGGTGGCGCACGTCCTCGCATCAGGCCGGTCTGACCAGCCCCTGGCAGCTTGGCCTGCGCAATACCGCACGGAAAACCGGGCGCAGCCTAGCGGTGGCCGGCCTGCTCGCGGCCGGCGTCTTCATGATTTCGAGCATGGATGCGTTCCAGCTCGACGCCCGCCGCGACCAGACGGTGCGCTCCGGCGGCACCGGGGGGTTTGCCTTCGTGGGTGAAGCCACCCTGCCGATTTACGACAGCTTGAACACGCCAGCCGGACAGGCCGCGGTGGGGCTGGAGCCGGAAGATGTGGCCGGGGTCGGTTTCGTGCAGGCCCGCGTCCGTGAGGGCGATGAAGCCAGTTGCCTGAACCTCCAACGCCCGCAGAACCCGCGGGTGCTCGGCCTGGATCCGGCCGCGCTGGCCTCGCGCGGGGCGTTTGCCTTTGCCGGCGGAGCGGGGGACTGGTCGGTCCTCCGCGACTGGGACGGGACCGGCCCGGTGCCCGCGGTGCTTGATGCCAATTACGTCCGCTACACCCTCAAAATGGCGGTGGGGGATGTGCTCACCGTGCGGAGCGACACCGGCCAGGCCGGTGAGCCGGTGCGCCTCCGCATCGCCGCCCTGCTCGCGCCCTCGGTCCTTCAGGGCAGCGCGGTGATCTCGGAATCGGCCTTCGAGGCGCTCTTTCCCGGCACCGGCGGCTACCGTTTCCTGCTGGTCGAGGTGCCGGCGGCCACCGCCGCCCAAACCGGCCAGCTGCTGACCCGGCTGCTGGAAAACCGGGGCCTGGTGTTGACGCCCGCGACCGACCGTCTCAATGAATACAATGCGGTGCAAAACACCTATCTGCGCATCTTCAGCGCGCTCGGCGGCCTCGGGATGATCCTGTCCACCGCCGGGCTGGGCCTGCTGCTCGCCCGCACGGTGCTGGAGCGGCGCAGCGAATTCGGGGTGCTGCAGGCGGTCGGCTTCCAGCGCGGGGCGCTCCGCCGCATCGTCATCGGCGAAAATGCCTTCCTCCTGCTGGCCGGCCTGGTCATCGGCAGCGCCGCCGCCGTGCTCGCCGTCTGGCCGGTCAGCCGCGGGGGGTCGCTGCCGGTCGTCACGCTGGCCGCCATCCTCGCGGGAGGCCTCGGCTTTTGCGCCCTCGCCGCTCATCTCGCCCTGCGCGGCCACCTGATCCAGGCGCTCCGCAGCGAGTGAGGCGGGGCTCCGGACAGCCTGGCATGACAACATGGCCGCCGCCTCACCCCTGCGGCCGCCAGCCGTCGCGGTAGTCCTTGCTCCACAGCCGCTGCGCCGCCTCGTTGCCGAGGATGGTACCGGTGGCGGGATCGCACTGGACGGTGGAGCGGGTGCGGTAGGCGATGGTGCCGAGGTGGCAGAGCCGGGTGCTGCGTTGGCCGGTGGCGATGTCGCAGTGCAGCGGGGTGCCCTCGCGGATGGCGTCGGCGAGGTTTTGAAAGTGCGGACGATCGTCGAACCCCGGCTCGTTTTCCGCCGTCTTCATGCCGGCGGTGTCGAAGATCCTGTAGCCCGAGCTTGAGAGCGCAAGCGATCCGCCGTCGCCGTAAAACGTGACCAAGGCGTGCTCTTCAACGCCCTTGCGGGCCGAGCACGAGCTGCCGTCGAAGATGGCGGCGCAGGGGCCGAAATCGAAGGCGGCGATCTGGGTGTCGGGCGTTTCCTGGTCGTCCTGAAAGTGGTAGCGGCCCCCGGTGCTGACCGCGGTCCGGGCGGTCAGCGGGCCGCCGGTTTTTTCTGACCAGCAGGCGTCCAGCCCCCACAGGGCGAGGTCGAGCATGTGCACGCCGTTGTTGGCCAGCTCTCCGCCGCCGTAGTGCCAGCGCCAGTGCCAGTTGTAATGGACGAGGTTGTCGAGATACGGCTGCTCTGGGCACGGCCCCTGCCAGAGCGGCCAGTTGAGCCAGTCGGGCCCAGGCGCACCGGCTTTGAGGGCGACGGATCCGCGGGCGGCGTCATACCAGCAGCGCGCCGAGCGCACCGGCCCGATCACCCCCTCCCGCAGCCGCTGGATGGCTTCACGCATGGCGGGCAGGCTGCGCCGCTGCGTGCCCTGTTGCACGAGGCGCCGGTGCTGGTGGGCGGCTGCGACCATCCAGTCGCCTTCCTGTCCGGTGTGGCTGCCCGGTTTTTCCACATAGACGTGTTTGCCGGCCGCGCACGCGAGCATGGTCGCCGGGGCATGCCAGAAATTGGGCGCGGCGATCGAGAGCACGTCGATCGACGGGTCGTCGAGCAGCGTGCGCACATCGGCCTCGAGCCGCGGCGTGGCGGTCTGGCCGGCCCGGGTCACCGCGGCGGCGCCGCCAGCGAGGCGGCGGCGATCGACATCGCAGAGTCCGGCGATTTCCACATTGGGGACAGCCATCCATCCCTTGACGTGGTCCATGCCCCGGCCCAGTCCCATCACGGCGACACGAAGGCGGCCATTGGCCCCGGCGGTTTGCGCGCGGCTGGCCGCGGTGGCGAAGACGGCAGAGGAAGCTTGAAGAAACCGGCGGCGCGTGGTCATGGGGGCGGGGTGTGGAGTGACGTCGGAGGGATGGGAGGATAGCGAAACCGACCCGCGGTCCGACCGCAAGCCAAATTGCCGGCAGGGAGGTCTGCCGCCAATCAACGGATACTGTAGCTGGGGTCGGTGACCCTGTTCGTCGCCCCGTTCGATGCCATGAGCACGCTCTTTGGTCTGCGGCGACATTCACGAGGGCCGGAAAAACCACGGGGTGGCGGGTGCCTGGTTGCGCGGAAGATACCCATGCTTTGCCTCCGCCGGGCGGTGCTTCCCGGGACGACGATCCGGGGTCACCGACCCCAGCTACAGGGGTAAACGCGAAAAACCCCACCGCCGCAGGGGCCGGTGGGGTTTTTCTACCAAAACCCAATACCCGGGAACCAACCGAGCTGGATAAAATGAACGGGGGCGGTCAGGCTTCGACCGTCGCGCCCTTGTGGCCGAGCTGTCTCACCGTGCGGTTGAGCTGCTCAAATTCGAGAGGCTTCTGAATCACCGTCACCGACCCGTGCGCCAAGATACGGCTGAGCACTTCGCTGTCGGGATAACCGGTGATGATGACGATCGGGATATCTGGATGTAGCGCTTTCAATGCCTTGTACACTTCGTCGCCCGGCATGTCAGGCAGTTTCAGGTCCAGAAAAACCAGGTCGAACGTCTGCTTCTCGGCAAACTGCAGCGCTTCCTGGCCGGTGCCGACCACGATGCGGCCAAAACCGGCCTTTTTCAGGAACTGCTTAAAAAGCTGCTGCAGGGCGGGGTCGTCGTCCACCACCAGCACCGTTGGCTGTCCTGAACCCTCGTTGCGCAGCACGTCGCGGTCAAGCAGACTGCGCTTGATGCGCCACCGGCCTCCGATTTGGATGGCCGGGAGTTGACCACGCTGCACAAGATAATAAACCGTCGGCAAAGGAATCCGCAGATATTCTGCAGTTTCTTTGACGGTCATGAGTTCTGGAAGTTCCTCGGTTGCCATGAGATTGAAAGGAGGCGTAGATAGTGGGGCTTTGATGAATTCGTAATTTTGCTCGAATTTCTAGTACATTGCACGCACTTTTGCAAAGCTGCAACTAAAATCTCTGTAATTTCATTTTAAGGTCATGGCTTCTCCTAGGAAAGGCACTGGCTGAAACTGCCAAAAGCCTTTCCGGAGTTGCATAATCGTTTCTGATGGATGAGACGGGCTCCCGGTGCGCTGAGAGATTCTCTCCACGGCGCGACTCTGGCGTGGACAGAGGCGGCAGGGGTGGTGTATTCGGGCTGGGTCTGTCTGCCATGAACAATCCACGTGCTGCCGGGGAGGTGCATATTCGCGGCCTCGGTGTCTCTCCGGGACTGGCGGTCGGGCGTGTCCATTTTCATAAGGAACTGTTAAGCGAACCGACGCTGGAGACGGTGGGGCCGGAATTCGCCGACGGGGAATGGGGGCGATTCCAGCGGGCGGTGGTTCTGACCAAGCAGCAATTGCAGCACCTGCTGGACCGGGCGGCGTATGATGTCGGCGCGGAGCAGGCGGGGATTTTCGAGGCGCACCTGCTGATGGCGGAAGACCCCGCGCTGCTGTCCGAGGTGGAAAAGGGGATCCGTCGCGACCACCTGCGGGCCGAGGGGGCGTTTTACCGGGTGATGGAGCGGTACATGGCCGCGATGAGGAAATTTGACGACGCCTACCTCCGCGACCGGGTCACGGATCTGGATGACGTGACCCGGCGGGTGCTGGCCAATCTGCGGGGCGAAGAGCGGCCGGGAGGCGCGGCCTTCGACCATGTCCTGCTCGCCCGCGACCTGGCACCGTCCGAGACCATGGAAATGGACCGCAGCAGCGTGCAGGGATTCGCCACCGAGGCCGGTAGTCCCACCTCCCACACCGCGATCCTGGCCCGCTCGCTCGGCATTCCCGCGGTGGTGGGCCTGCACGACATCCACTCCCATGTCCAGCCCGCAGACACGGTCCTGCTCGACGGGGCGGCCGGGGTGCTCATCGTCAACCCGACCCGGGAAACCATCGCCACCTACGAGTCGGCGAGGCGGCGCCGGGCCCGGGTCGACAGCCAGCTGTACGCGCTGCGGGAGGGAGAGGCCGTCACCCGCGACGGCCAGCGGGTCCTGGTCGCGGCCAACATTGAACTGGCGGTCGAGATCGAGTCGGTCATGCGCCAGGGGGCGGAGGGAGTGGGGCTGTACCGGACCGAGTTTCTCTTTCTCAACCAGGCGCGCTTTCCCTCCGAGGACGAGCAGGCGGCCGATTACGCGGCCGTGGCCCGGGGGGCGGGGGAGCACGGGGTGATCATCCGCACGCTGGACATCGGCGGGGACAAGCTCCCGGTGGGCGGGGACTCGCCGGCCGAGGGTAATCCGTTTCTGGGCTGGCGCGGCATCCGCCGATCGCTTCAGCAAACCGACCTCTTCCGCCTCCAGCTGCGCGCGATCCTCCGGGCCAGCGCGCGCGGCCGTGTGCGGGTGATGTATCCGCTAGTTTCCGGGGTGGACGAGGTGCGGCAGGCCAACGCCTTGCTGGCCGCCTGCATGGAGGAGCTGGAGGCCGAGGGCGTGCCGTTCGACCGTGCCATCCAGCGCGGGGCCATGATCGAGGTGCCCAGCGCCGCCATCCTGGCCGACATGCTGGCGGAGGAGGTCGATTTCTTCAGTGTCGGCACCAACGATCTCATTCAATACTCCATCGCGGTGGACCGGGTGAATGAGCGCGTGGCCGACCTCTACCAGCCGTGCCATCCCGCCATCGTGCGGCTGCTCCGGGGAGTCGTGCAATCCGCAGCCCCGGCCGGGATCTGGGCCGGGGTCTGCGGAGAAATGGCCGGCGACATCGTCCTGACCCCGCTGCTGGTGGGGCTTGGGTTCACCGAGCTCAGTGTGGGAGCCAGCCAGATTCCCCGGGTCAAGCATGCGATTCGCACGCTCGACGCCGGGGAGTGCCGCGAGCTGGTTCAGCGCTCCCTGAAGCTGCGCCATCACCGGGAAATCCTGGCCCGGAGCCGGCAAATGGCCCGTTCCTATTACGCCGAGCTCCTGGAGTGAGGAACCGGCGGACCGCGGCCGGGGGATCCCCCGGCCCCGACCAGGTCAGCCTACTTCGTCCAGCTCGGCTCGCTCAGGCGGCCGAAGTTTTCCATGATCGTGCGCCGGCGGTTGGTCTCCACGTTCACGGCCACGAGACGGTCGCCCGCGGAATAAAGCACGTGCCGACTGTCGGCTCCCCAGCAGGGGTCGCGTCCGGGGCCGAGCAGGCGGACCCGTGGGGTGCCGCGCTCCCACAGGGCCAGCCAGAGCTCGCCGCGGTGGCGGGTGACAAAGATGAGGCGGGTCCCGTCGGGAGCCCAGTCCGGGGAGAAGGCGCTGCTGACCCCGAGGGCCAGCCGGCGGGTGCGGTGGCCGGCGCGGCCCTCATGAAGCTGCGGGCCAGCCCCGTCGCCCTCGTCGCAGGTGAAAATCACCCGTCCACCGTCCGGAGACCAGGCTGGTGAGGAGGGCACCCAGCCCGGGCGCGACATGACGCGCGGTTCCGCGCCCTCCAGGGTCATCACCACCACCGTCGGCCAGCCGCTCTCGGCCATGCTCAGGGCGAGGTGCCGCCCGTCCGGCGAGAGCGCGGCCCCATGGTTTCCGCCGCTCGCCGTCACCAGGCTTCGCCGGGCCCCGCCCATGAGATCGAGGAGGAATACCTCGGCCTGCGCGCCCCGATGGCTGGTGTAGGCGAGCAGCGAGCCGGTGCGGTCGAGCGACGGATGCGCCGCCACCGCGCCATCGTAGGTGACCCGCCGCCGCTCCCGGCCATCAGCCTCGCAGACATAGATTTCCGGACGGCCGGACACGTCGGAGACGAAGGCGATGCGGCTGGTGGCGATGCCCGGCCGGCCGGTGAGGGCGAAGACCACGTCGTCGGCCAGCTCATGCGCCCCCCGGCGCAAGTCCGGGCCGTCGTAGATGTTGCGCAGCAGCTCGGCACCCGCCGGATCGGTGAGGCGGCCTTCCAGCCGGGTTCCTGTCACGCTGCCGCCGACGACCATGGCACCGGCCCGGTCGGCGGACAGGGCGAACGCGCCGGAGGCCTGGAGGTCCGTCTCCACTAGTGCCGCGATCGTCGCTCCGGTGCTGCCGGCCAGGGGCTCGACGTGCAGCCGGGGCACCCCCCGGTCCGGGCCCGCGGCGGCGGGCCCGAGTGCGGCCGCGGCCAGGCCCAGCGCGCAGCCGAGCGCGGCGCGGCGGAGGCGGCCGGCGCGGGGCGGGGCGGACTCTCCTCTGCCGTTATTCGTTGGCACCGGTTTTGCGCGCGTTGCCGACGGCCGGGCCGTCGCGCAGGAACCATTGTTCGTGGAGCACCTCATGGATGGTCACCTGCTTGGCATCGCTGCCCTCGCGGAGGTAGGCCAGCGAGAGGATGAGCGGGGTGGACTGGGCCTGCACCGCCTTCCACGCCGTGGTGCCGTCCGGGGTTTTGGTCTCCTGGAATCCCAGCAGCCGCATCACTTGCTGACCGGTCGGCGTGTTCCGCTCGACGTACCCAAACAGCTGGAAATCCTCGTCGCCGGGGTAAGTCAGGTTCACCGCGAACCAAGTGGACTCGTCGGAATAATGCCCGTTGTAATAATCGCCGGGGTCCGCCTGCACCCGGAACGGTTGCGGGGTCGTCGGCTTGCCTTTCACGAATTCCTCCACCGTCATCGCCTGCCATCCCACCGCCGTCTCCCAGTCCACCTTCAGCCCCTCGACCGGGGTGGCCTCGACGGCGTAGATTTTATACTCCTCCTCCGGCTGGAGGAGCATGGTCACGACGATGATTTTGGCTCCGTCCACATGGAGGAATTTGGTCAGGCTTTCGGCCAGTTCGTCCCGGGTGGCGGTGATGGCGCGGTCAGGCCGGCCCTTGTACCACAGGTCCATGAGGGGGCGCACCTTCTCGGGGAAGCGGACGTGTTTGATTTTTTCCTCCACGGTGTCGGTCGCGAGGAACGCCTTCACCACCTCTGCGGCGGCGGCCCCTTCATCCATGGTCGGGAAAAACCGTTCGGGAAAAACCTCCACCTCCTCGGCCTGCGCCACCACCGGCGCTTGGCTGCGGGCCAGATACCAGCCGGCCACCGCCGAACCGACGAGCACCATCAGGCCCAGCGCCATCAGGCTCCACGTGCCAAAACGGGTCAGGGCGCTCCAGACCTTGGTGACCACCGGAGGCAGGCGCTTCTTCTTGGACTTCTTCCGGTGTTCGATGATCGATCCGTCTTCGCACACCTCCTGGCGGACGACGGTGGAGGTGACATCTTCCCAGCCGTCCTCGGCCGCCTCCTCTCCGGCTTCCGATTCCCACTCCGGCGCGTCGGCGGCCGTTTTAGTCTTCTGCGAGCGGCGCTTGCGTTTGCGCACCCGGATCCCTTCGGCGGGAATGGCCAGCGCCGGGTCGTTCAGGCTGCGGAAGGGAGCGGCACCGAGGCGGTCCACGGCCAAACCCGGCTCCCCGGGCGCAAACTCCGGATGCCCTGGGGGGGGCTCGCTGAGGCTCCTCGGCGGTGCGGCACCGGCCGCGGCGTGCCCGCTCCCCGCCCCGTCCACCTCCGTCCCGCAGGCCGGACAGAGAAACATCCCGTCCGCGTCTTCAGGGCGCATCTTCAAGGGATGGGCGCAGTGGGGGCAGGAAAAAACGAGCCACTCGTTTTCAGTGGCGACGCGGTGGGGCTCGGGTGAGTCGGTCATGGCGGGGGCGCGGGGGTGAAGCCGGCCGCGGACACCCGGGGGCGTCCGCATGGGCTCAATCTGTTAAAATGCGCCGCGAATGCCCGCATGTCCAGAAGTGTCACAGCCGGCGGAGCGTCTGCCGTTCAGTGGCTCAAGACCAAGTCCAGGCGGCCCAGCCCCTCAGTCCGCCCCGGCCACCACCGCGTGAGGGCGACGATTTCCTCCTCCAGCTCGCGGCAGCCGGCGGTCCACTCGGCCCCGCCGCGCAGACAAAGCACGGCCGCCCGCAGATTGACCAGTTCCAGCCGTGGCGTCCCGGTCATCCGCAGCTCGCCCAACTCGCGCAGCAGGCCCTGAAAAAACCCCAATTCCAGGCCGTCCGCCTCCCGCGCCAGCTCGAGCAGGCACACCTCCAGCGGCGGCGGCTCCGGCCGCACCGCACTCGCGATCTCCGGGAAGCCAATGCTCCGCAGCGTATGGCCGACCTTCAGAAAAAGGTCGTTCAAGGTGATGATGTTCTCCTGGAAGCGCTCGCGCAAAAACTGCAGCACCCCCCGCGCCACATCGCCCGCCGGCCACCACGCCTCATGCCCGGCCTGCCGCGCCGCCTGCTGCAGCACCCCCTCCAGCCAGTGCACCTCGTAGTGCGCGATGTCGTGCTGCCCCACGCGGAGCAGTGGCAGATGGGAAACAAGACAGATCATGAGGATGGGAAATCGCGGGCGGGTGGATCGGATGAAGGGCGCGGCGGGAAACGCCCCGGCCCCGCGTGAAGGATGAGTCAAAAACAAGCTGGGTGAGAATCGGTCGGGAGTCGTGGGGCCTAACGGAACAATTCAGGCTGGAGCGAGTTGCGGGCTGACACGTGGTTCTCCAGCGCCTTGATCTCGTCCAGAAACTCCCCCACATCGGCAAAGGCCCGGTAGACGGAGGCAAACCGCACGTAGGCGACCGGATCGATCGCCCGCAGCTTCTCCATCACCTTCTGCCCGATGACCCGCGACGGAATCTCCCGCACATTGTCCTGCTGCAGCTCGGTGATGATCTCTTCGGCCGCCAGCTCCAGCGTGTCGAGCGCCACCGGGCGCTTCTCGCACGCCTTGACCAACCCGCCCAGCAGCTTGTCCCGGCTGAACGGCTCCCGCACATCGTTGCGCTTCACCACCCGCAGGTCCGTGCGCTCCAGCTGCTCGTACGTCGTGAACCGATGACCGCACGCCAGACACTCGCGCCGCCGACGAATGGTCGCGCCATCCTTCGACTCGCGCGAATCAATGACCTTGTCCCCGGTCCGGCTGCACTTGGAGCATCGCATGGTTTCTGAACTGCGGCAGTAAAGTCCGCAACCGGTGGGGGCGTCAACGACAAAAGACCACCAGCGGTGGGTATGCGATACCTTGATTCTTAATGATAAACATCTACGTATAATCCAGGATGGCGAAGCGCCGCGGCCCCGCCGCGTCCCCGCCCTGACCGCCGCAGGGCCGCCGCAGGGCCGCCGGTCCGCGCCGTGCCGGAACCGCCGTCGGCCCGTCCCCGCCTAACGCTGTAACAGAGTCCGGGGCCGCCCGCGACGGCGCGGTGCCTAACGCTGTCTTTTCTAAAAACACCCCGCCGGCCGCGCCCTTGTTGGAGTGTTAGGACAAAAAATTTCTAAAAATACGCACACGTTGACTATTAAGCTTGACCCAAGACATCGTTAGGGAATTTAATGACCGTGTTGCGAACTCATCGGCACGCGCGCTCCCGCGGTGCGGATCGTCACATGACGACACTTCAACCATCCAGTCTGGAACTCCAAGCGACCGCCGTGCTGTGGGAGAAGGGATCCTCGACGGTGCGTGTGATGCGGGAGTTCCGGGCCGGTGATACCGGCCGGCGGCGGGCGCGGCTCTGCTCCGGCACCCCGCTTGCGCACGGCGCGGCGGCGGCCCTCCATTCTCGGTCCTCGGCGGCGTTCTTCCCTCCCCACCGTTCCCATGCCCGCCCGCGGGCGTTCGCGGAATGCGTGATGACCGGGAAGATCGGACCGCGGTCGAAAAAATTGTTGTCTCCGTCCACCTGCGACGCCTTACCCCGGCGCGGCAACGCGCGGAAGGAGCGGCAAACCAACCCAAAATAAACAAACCAACGTGAACATCAAAATGCTCGCGGCCAAAAAGGCCGCCAAAAAGGCCGTGAAAAAAGCCCCGGCCAAGAAAGCGGCCCCGGAGAAAAAGGCTGCTCCGGAGAAAAAGGCTGCTCCGGAGAAAAAGGCTGCTCCGGAGAAAAAGGCTGCTCCGGAGAAAAAGGCTGCCCCGGAGAAAAAGGCTGCTTCTAAAAAGACGGCCAAGAAAATGGTCGCCACGGCCGCCAAGCCGAAGGCCGTGACCAAAGCCGTCCCCGCCGCCAAGCCGGCTGCCAAGCCCAAGAAGGGCAAGGTCCTTCGGGCGGCCAAAAAGGCCGCCAAAAAGGCCGTGACCAAGGTGCCGGCCAAAAAAGCCGCCCCCGTGAAAAAAGCCGCGGCCAAAAAGGTGCCGGCCAAGAAAGCGACCTCCGCGAAAAAACCCCCCGCGAAAAAAGCCCTGGCTAAAAAAGCCCCGTCGAAAAAAGTCGCCAGGATTACCTAAACTCCGTCGATGGGAGGCGATGGACCCGCGATGGTCCGTCCTTCGCACGAGCGCCTGAGCGCGCGAAAAGCCCGGGAGGTTCAACCCTCCCGGGTTTTTTGTGCCTAGCCCTCTCGGCATCGCCGTGGTTGTGTGCAAAATCAGTTGCACCCGGGCCTGGTATCGCCACTCTCCTCCCTCGCCCCAAGCTCCTCCCAGGGTTTTAAAGCGCGGTTAGCTCAGTGGTAGAGCACTACCTTGACACGGTAGGGGTCACAGGTTCGAACCCTGTATCGCGCACCATTTATAATTAACGAGTTACAGAGCTGATGGGAAGGTAGGTCAACGTGGCAAGTGGCAAAATAACGGCAATTCCGAGTGCCCTGAGGGCGGAGGATCGGCCTTGAGGAGGCAAGACGGCAGACCGTTTTGCCATCGCCGAGCGCCCAAAAACAGCTCGGCGGATGCCGCCTTTATTTTTGAGCCGGGGCAAGGAGGTCGGGCTGCTTTGCGGTGGCCAGCAAACGCGTGCGCAGGAGATCCAGCGCGAGATCACGAGGCAGGCACTCCGCGAACTTCAGGCCATCCACCAAGGGCTCAGGAACCGGGATTTGGGCAATCCAGTCTGGTGAGCTGGTGAGCTGGTGGAGGGCTTCTTGGAGTTCGGTCGGCTGGATTGACTGGCGCGCGTGCAGGCCGAAATCGTCGGCTTGCCACTCCACGAGGGTGAGGGGCTCAAGGGCGAGCTTGAGGCACTGGTTGATCTGCGCTCCAGAGAAATTGAACCAACTGAGGAAGTTCGTGTCCGGATTCTGGCACACGCCGGTAGTCGTGTGGCGGAGGTGGTCGAAGGACTCCCGTAGTGTGCGCATCCCTGATTTGGCTCGAGTCGTCCAGAGGGGCGATTCCTCCTCCGAGAGCACAAGCTCGCGGATGGCGTCGCAGAGGGCGGGCGGAAGTCCGGCGGAGAGACCGAACCAGCCGGCGCGGCCGGTGGATTCGACCAGTTCGACAAAGACGGTTTTTTCGCGCCAGTCGATCCAGTGGATGCGCCAGCCTCTGCCGGCAAGCGCAAGGGTGAGGGGGCGATCCGAGGTGTGTTGGCCGAGGAACATGGGATCCACCGTTCCGACCGTCTTTTGGCCGTGCATCACCGTGAACACCGGCGGGGTCGTGAAGACCGAGACCAGCTCCAGAAAGTGACGCCGACCGAACCTGGTCTCGGTCTGGTCGCCGCAGCACCATCGGGCCCCATCCGAAAACAGGAAACCCTCGGACTGAAGATGATCGAGGATTCGGCGCCGGGTCACCGCGGGAATATCGGCGAAGGCGGGCAGGCGAAGGAGGACATCCTCCCACTCGCGCAAGCCGATTCCGTTATGTTGGAGGCTGAGCGCCAGCAGTTGCTGGGCGAAGATATGGTACGGACAAGCGGGCGACTCGATCGGTTCCACAAACCCGGACTCCCAAAGTTTGAGCAGGGCGGCGGCCTGCAGCAGGCTCCGCTCGTTGCTGGCGAGGAAAAGGCAGTTCCGGGTGGATCCCGGGCGACGTCCGGTCCGGCCGATCCGCTGGAGAAACGAAGCGACAGTCGTCGGGGCATCGATTTGGATGACCCGGTCGAGATCCCCAACATCGATGCCGAGCTCGAGCGTGCTGGTGGCCACGATGACGCAGTTGCGCGCGGTGGCAAAGGCCTCCTCCGCCTCCTGGCGCTGCTCCCGGCTGAGGGAACTGTGGGAGACAAAGGTGGTGCTTGAGTTCGTCGCGGAAGGATGGGTCTTCGCCGGGCAGGGTCGGCTGATACGCATTTTCACCCTCGAAGTCGCGGAATCGGTGGCCATGGAGCAGGGAATCACCAGTGGCGAGGTGAATGCGGAAATCCGGAGCTTGGGAGAGTTTCGAAAGGCCGGAGAACTGCAGGGCGGCGAGCAGGAGACGGAACCGGGCGATGGCGACGGCAAACGGGTTGAGATCGACCCCGGCGACCGCATCGAGAGCATGCTGGGCCACGACCCGGGGATTCATCTCTGGATGGTGCTGCTGCCAGAGGGCGGCGAGGCGGTGGAAGGCGCCCAGGCAAAAGTGACCGGAGCCGCAGGTGGGATCGATGAGGCGCACTGTGCGATAGCCGAACGCCTCGATGGCTGGGGTGAGGGTGCGGTCGAGGATGAATTCCTCAATGAAAGCGGGCGTCTGGAGCAGGGCGTAGCGTTTGCGGGCGGCCTCGGAGAGGTCTTGGTACAGGTCTCCAAGAAAGCGGGTGTTCCAGGCCGGGTCGGTCAGGTCGTGGGTCAGGTCGCCGGTGGCCGGATCGATGGTGCGCCAGAAATCGATAAGGGCCGTGGCGGCGTCACCGGAAATCGGTTGGGACCAGAGCGGCGTGTGCCGCTGGTCGAAAAGGTCCGTCAGCCCGGGCAGGCGGGCGAGCTGAGCGAAGACGTGGAGCAGGTAGTCGCGGTCCGAATGCGCGGGATGTTCGCGGAAGTACGCCTCGCGCACATCGCCAGCGACCGCCCGGCGCGGGCCGGGGCCGGACAGGCTAGGGGTGGGGACGAGGTCGTTGTCTTCCAGGAAACGGAGGAAAACGGTCGCGAGGATCCACGCGACCGCCCCCTGCGTCAGCTCATCGCCGAGCCAGGCGTCAAAGGTGGCTGCGGTGCGCTTCTGGTCCCGGGCCGTCTGCCAGAGGGCGCGCATCCGATCTCCGAATTCCGGCACCTCCCTGGCCTGCTGGCGCAGGTCCGCTTCAAGCAGGGAGACGCGCCGTTGCAGGTCGGACAGGAGTCGGGGAGTGGCAGGCATGGGAAAAGGGTAAAAGCAGAAGTGGCGGACAGCCGGAGATAGTGGCCGGGGTGGCCGGAACGACAACCATGGGGATGCCGATGGCGAGGAGGTCGCGGGCGTCGCCTTGGCGGGGGATCGGCAGGAGGATCGGCAGGAGGATCGGCATAAATCGAGCTTTTATGTGTACGTTCGTTTGTTCTATACATTGAAAAAGAATTGATTATAATAATTCTATTCCAATAATAAGATCGGCAATAATCCCCTGATTTCACGATGCCCCGCTTTTACGACATGCCGACTGCGATGGAGCCATTGCTGCCGGAGGACCGGGACGGCGCGTTGGAGGCATTGGGGTGGCAGGTGGTGCGTCGGGCGGAGCGGCTGGGGGCGGCCCTGCACCCGCTGACGGCGGCCGGATTGCTGCCGGTGGTGCGGGTGATGGACAGCTATTACACGTATTTGATTGAAGGACATGGCACGACCCCGGCCGACCTGGAAGCGGTGCTGAGGGGGCGCGGCGAGGGCCCTCCAAAGCGCCGGGAACTGCAGCAACTGCATTTTGCGCACGTGGAGGTGCAAGAGGCGATGGTGGCGCGACTGGGCGCCGAGCCGGGAACCGGGATCACGGAGGATGGGTTCCTGCAGGACCTGCACCGTTGGTTCTATGGCGCTCTGCCGCAGTCAGCGCGGGTGGTCGCAGGTTCGGACGGCGTCGAGCACGAGGTGGTCCCGGGCGACTGGCGGCGCTTCAACGTGAGTGTGGGCCGTCATCTGGCCCCAGCCCACGAGGCGGTGCCCGCATTCATGGGGCGTTTCGCCCAGGTGTACGGCCCACTCGTCAAGGATACGGGAGTATCCCTGGTCGCCGGTGCCGCCGCCCACCACCGCCTGGCCTGGATCCACCCGTGGTCCGATGGCAATGGCCGGGTGGCCCGGCTCTTCAGCCAGGCGTGGATGGTCCGGGCCGGGGTGGACGCCCATGGCCTCTGGTCGGTCTCCCGCGGACTGGCCCGCCGGCTGCCCGAGTATCGGAACGCCCTGGCCAATGCCGACGGGAAACGCCGGAACGATTTCGACGGCCGGGGCAGCCTCTCTCAGGCCGCCCTGGAAGAATTCTGCCGCTTTTTCCTGGGCACGTGCCTCGACCAACTCAACTACATGGCGCAATGCCTCGACCCCGATACGCTGGAGCGGCGGTTGACTGGTTACGCTGGGCTGAGGGAGTCCGCGGGCGACTGGCCGGCTGGTGCCGGCGTGGTCCTGAGGGATGCCTGCCTGCGCGGAGAGATTCCGCGCGGTGGCGTGCCTCGTCTGATCGGGAAATCCGCCCGCACCGCGCAATCGGTTATCCGTCGGCTTCTCGACGCGGGCTGCCTGACCAGCCCGAGCGAGAAGGGCCCGCTGCGGCTCGGCTGGCCGCCCGACGCGCTGCCCGCCTGGCTGCCGGGGGTGTTTGGGACGGCGCTGCCGGGAGGGTGACTTACGAGAGCCCGAGCCACGCCGGCGTCACCACCTCGTGGTGCGCTGGGTTGGTGAGCGGGATCGGGGCCCCGGCGATGGTGGGTTTGGCGTCGGTGCCTGGGAGCAGGATCCAGAGGCCGGCCGGCCCGCCGGGACGCCCGACCTCCGCGGCGGCTTCGGCCAGCAGTCCCATGCGGCCATAGCGGGCGAAGAGGCCAGGGGAGGTGAGGAGCACGGTGTGGGCGGAGGACGTCAGCGTCGCCCGGATGGTGGGAACGGCCAGGTCGACCAACTGCTGCAGGCGTTTCCAGCCGGCAGTGCTGTGGTCGGCGGCGTCGGCGGTGAGCACGATCTGCCAATCGACCTTCTTGGTCGAGGCCACCTGCCGCATGGCGTCGAGGAAGAGGCGATTGCCATCGATTGGCTGAAGATGGAAGCGCGAGAGCAGGCGTTTCTCGGCCTTGGGGAGTCGGTCGTAGGTGGTGGTGAGCACGAGGAAGGATCCGTGTTTCGCGCCATGACGCAGTTTGTCGTCCAAGCGGGCGGCATCCGCCTGATCTTCCGAGATCAGCGTTAGCCGGATGTCGGAGGATTTATTGCGGGCAACGGTGCTGCCCGCCGAAACGCTGGAAGTACCAATGCTGAGGCCCTCAATCCGCTGCGGGGCGTAGCCGCCGTCGCCGTTGCGGGCGGCCGGATCCCAGACGAGCGGCGGCTGGAGTTTGGCCAGGCATTCATCGAGCTCGGGGCGGCCGGGCAGGGGAGTGGCATCCGGATACCGGGTGGCGATGCGTTGGCGGACATCGTCCGGTCCGAGAAAATCCCCGGTGATGAGTGTGCCCACCGCCAGCGAGAGGGCGCGACCCGCTTCGAGGCCGCGAGGGTACAGCTCAAGCCGCGGACTGACGGCGGCGCGGGTCGAGACGGCCGAGGCCAAGGTGACCAGCCGGGCGGGGTCGGGGGGGCGGACTTCGGTCGGAAGATCGGTCGGCCACGGGATGTCTTCGAGACGCCGGATGATGTTCGCCGGGGCCGCCAGGGTGTCGGTGGACACCAGCTCATCGGCCGCGCGGCCGAGGCGGCGGGCATAATCGGCCAGGCTGGAGGTGACTGCGATGAGGATCTTGCCATCGCGGCGAAACTCGGAGAATGGCGGGGCCTCGCCGATGCCGGCGGCCTCAACAGCTGCGCGGGTCACCACGGATGCGAAAACGCTGGCGGCCGGTTCCTGGGATTCGGAACCCCGTAATGCGAGCACCCCGCGGATGACTTCCCGGTGGGTCATCACCCCGCCCTGGCTGTTGAGCAGCGTGCGAATCACCGAGGTGAGCGACTGCACGCCCGGATGGCTGGCCCAGACGCTGCGGGCCTTGGAAACCACCTGCTGAACGCGCGCTCGGGTGACCCCGCATTCGCCACCGAGCTCGGTCTGGCTGGGCCACCGGCAAGCCGCCTCCATGGTGGTGGTCCCCCAAGCGAGAAAAGGCTCGAGAATCTGGCGGTCCTTGCCGTTTGACTTGCCCGGGGCGACGAGCAGAACCTGCTGCGCGAGCGGATCGACAGTGAGGAGCAGGGCCTCGTCCGGCTGGCTGGACGGGGCAGCGGACAGCGAGGCGGCCTCTTCAGCGAGATCGGCGGCCGCGCTGAAGGTTGGAAATCGGGCTCGCAGCTCATGGACGAGGTCAACCAGCTCCCGGCGTGTCTTGTTGCCCACGCCCCGCATCCGATGAATCCGGATGAGCGGGTACCGCAGGAGGTCGGCGACGGTGATGAGGCCGTGGCTGTCGACCGCATTGAGCAGTCGGGCGCTGAGTCCAAGCAGGAGCAATTGGGTGTCGGGAGTGGCTCCGGCCAGCAGGACCTGGCGGGCCGCGGCGCGTTCCGGGTCGGTCGCCATCTCGTGCAGGGTCATGGCCGCCGCAAAACGTTCGGCATGTGAGTCCCCGCGGCGTACTTTGCGGTTGGTCAGAAACGGATCGATGTAAGCCGGCGTGCCGGTCCGAATTTCCTCCGGGGAGGCGGAGGACAGGGAGAAATCGAAGAGGGTGAGGCGGAGCGGTCCTTTGGCGGTGGACCCGATGCCGATGTTGGCGGGTTTGATGTCGCGATGGGAAATGCCCTCGCGCTCCAGGTACTCCACGGTCTGCAAGAGCTCATCGCCAAACCGCTGCAGGAGATCGAGCTGCAGGGCGCCGTCGCGGAGCAGTCGTTCGCCCAACGTCATTTCCCCAGCCAGCTCCATGGTGAAACCTCCGACCGGCTCGAGATCGACCCATTGGAAGGCTTCGACGATATTGGTGTGCCTGAGCTTTTGAATGGTCGCCAACTCGGCCTTGAGCCGCGGGATGTCCGCCGATTGAGCGGCGACTTTGAGCACGACCTCCCGTCCGTCCGGGCGCTTGACCAACAGGACGACCGAGACGGAGCCGGAGCCAAGCCGCCGGACGACGGTGAGGCCGCCAGTCAGGTTTTCACCGGCGCGCGCATCCCGCGCATCAACCACTTCTTCGGGGGGCGGGGCGGTGAGTTCGTCCTCCAAAGCGTCCAACAACTCGATGAATTCCCGGACCGAACAGCGCGCTGAGCGGTTGGATTCGGCGCTCTGGGCAATGAGATCAGACAACGCCGAGGGCACCGCATTGAGCGCATCGCTGGGGTCAAGGTGCCCGCGACCGCGAAGCAGCTTCTCATTCAGCTCAGTAGGCGAGGCGGCGGGCGGCTGGCCGGTGAACAGGAAATAGGCGATGGTTCCAAGGGAGAAGACGTCGAGTTCTTCGCCGATGAGGCACTGGCCGGTGAGGGCCTCGGGAGCGAGGTAAACGGTGGAGGCATCTTCCACCAACTGATCGACGTGCAGGCTGCGGCTGAGCCGGCTGGTGGTGCGTCCAGGCGTATCGGTGGCGGCCAGCCCCACCTGCCAGTTGAAAACTCGAAGGTCGGGCACCGCCCCCGGCCGCGGAATGATCAGAATGCTCTGCGGGGACAGGGAACGGTGGATGACGTGCTGCTCGTGCGCGTGCTGAATGACCTCGGCAAGTCGCCGCAAGATCCCCAACTTTTCATCCAGGCTCAACGAATCCCCCCGCTCAGCCACGTAGTGGTCCAATCGGATCGAGGACTCGTCGAACCGGAAGATCAGGGTCGATCCCAATTCGCAGGTGGTGATGGTGTCGGCGCGGAGGATCGATGGGTGGTCGAGGCGTTCGAGGATGCGGAATTCGCGCTCAGCGGCCCGGCGGAGCCCGTCACGCTGGGCCTGGGAAATCGACCGGGCCTCCAGATAAATGCGGGCGAGGCGGGGATCGGAATTGACGGAGACATGCTTGGCAATCCATTCCTGGTACGTGCCGGTCGGGCTGTCGTAGAACAGTCGTTGGAGCCGATAGTCGCCGGCGCGGCGGGTGGATTCCATCGGGCGGATCCCGATTTTTTCCATCGCCCGGCCGAACGCCCGGATCTGTACCCGGCTCACGCTCGGGTGCTGGAACGGCTTCATCCCCGGACATTCGCGGCGCAGGACCGCCCCCAGGATGCCGGGCTGGCCATTCACTTCCATCCCGTCCCGGACACAGGCGAAATACGCCGCCGGTCCTTGGAGCAGAATCCGATTGGTCGGGTGGGAGCAGAACACCAAGTGCTCAATGAACGGGGTCCGCTCCTGCTTGAACGCCTCCTGCCGTCCCAGCAGCGTGGCGAGCTTCTTCGCCTTTCGGTTGGTCAGGATCACCGGGTTGTCGCGACTCGTGACCCGCCCGTCCGGACCACGCCACTTCCACGTCGTCTGGTCGCCGCTGATTGTCCCTGGGCGACTCTTGATCTCGATCACGTACACGCCCCATGGGCTCAACACCAAGAGATCGACCTCGTTCACCGAGCCATCGTCCGCAATGAACTCGAAATTCGACCACGCCTAGTACCCATCCTGTTTCGGGAATCCGGCGTGGATGAAGTCGAGTGCCTCCCTTTCCCAGGAATATTGTGATTCGGTGATGGTGTGCCAGTTGTCCATGGATGAGGGATTTCTGACACTCCCAAGTGCACCCAGCCGCGCAAGCGGTTCTTCGGTGGACGTTCACACGCGTTCGCGTGCCAGGTCCCTGGTGAGCAGGTGGACCGGCCGATTTTCCGGAACCTCGACGCCATGAACTAGCCGTGTTTCACGCTCGCACAAAAACCGATGGCCCGGGTTGTTCCACTGTTGGGTTGATACCGGTTGATCGCCTGGAGGACCGCCTGGAGTCGGTTGATCGCCGGCACCTGCCCGTCGACGAGCAGTTCTCCAACATTGAAGTCGCGCAGCACCGCCCGAAAACAGTCGCGCGCTTGATGGAGGATTTCCATTCGGTGGACCGCAAAGAGGGGTCGCAACGCGGTTGGATGCTCGCGCCGGAACCGCGTGTAGTCGAAGGCCGCCATGACCATCTTTCCCGTGCCGGTGGCGACGACCGGGGTCATCGACCCCGGTTACATGTGGGAGGATCGGCGCAGCTCGACATAATCGACCTTCGCATTGTGGCGGCGGTCGAGGGGGATGTGGCGCATGATGCGGACTTCGTCGACCTGGGAGCGGACCCATTCGGGCACCTGGGGGGGGTGGGACGGGTCGGATGGCTGGACGACGAGGAGTCGCCGACCGTGCACGGCGACGAGCGCGGTGTGGCGCACACGGCCGTCGGTCATGACAGCGGCTTCGAGCGGAAACGGGTGGAGCACGCCGCGCCGGTCCTCAATGCGCGCGCAGGATCGTCCGAGCAACCAGAGGCGGCCGGTTTCATCGAACCGGCCGGCATCGCCGGTGCGGTGCCAGACGGTGTCTTCGACGACAATCTTGCTGGGATCGCTGCCGGGGACATCCGCCTGGCCTGGGTGCACGTGCGGTCCGCTGACGACGATCTCGCCGGGGGTGCCGGGAGGGGCCGCCAGGGCGGCGAAGCCGGATTCGGTCAGAGGTTTTCCTGGAGGCGGGGTGTCTTCGCGGAGCAGGCGCACGCGCAGGTCCGGGACCGGGCGGCCGGCCAGCAGACCGCCGCCAGACGCCATGGCCTGGCGGTCGGCATCGCTGATGTCGTCGTGGCGGAGCAGGGCGATGGGTTCGGCTTCGGTCGATCCGTAGACGGCGACGATTTCGGCCTGCGGCGCCAGGCGGCGGAGCGAGTCGAGCAGGCCGGGGAAGACCGGAGCCCCGCCGGTGTCGAGGCGGTGGAGAGAATCGAGGTACACTCCGTGCTGGGAGCAGTAGTCGGCGAGGCGGTGAAACAGGGCGGGGGAGGCGGTGAGGCGGTTGACTTGCCTCTCCTGGATTTGCCGGACCAGTGGGACAGGGTCGCTGCGGCCCGGGGCGCGCACATCGGTGGCGGGGATGATCGAGGTGACGCCGGCGGCGAGGTTCGGCAGCATGAACATCGGCATGGTCACGAGGTCGATCTGACCCGGTTCCAGGTGCAGGTTTGATTCGATGGCCCGCAGTTGCTCCACAAGAAATCCGTGCGTGCGGACCGCGGCTTTCGGTGCGCCGGTGCTGCCGCTGGTGAAACGAATGAGGGCGGGGGCCGAGGGGGGGAGGTCGGCTGAGCCGGGGTTGTTTCCGGTCGGTCGTGTCGTGGCCAGGGCGCGCCGGACGAGCGTCCCGGTCCGCCATTTCATCGGGATGCGGCGAAGGCCGGGCGAGACAAACCGCAGCAGATGGGCCTTGCCGGACCCGATGAAGGCGCGGGGAGCGGTCAGGCGGCAGCAGGAATCGAGATGGGCGAGGCCGGCCGACGGATCGATGAAAACGGCGACGAGGCCGGCGCGCAGGATCGCGACGAGCACGACACAGAGCTCCAGCGACAGCGGTTGGAGCACGAGCACGGGGTCGCCGGGTCGCAGGCCGAAGGCGCGCAGGCATTCCGCGGTGCGGCTGACGAGTTGTTCCAGTTCGGCGAAGGACAGGGTGCGGCAGCGTCCGCCGGACTCGTCGATGACGGCCGCCTGCTCTCCGCTGGCGGCGGCGCGGGCCGTGAGCAGGTCGGCGATGTTCACAGGGATTTGGCGAAGAGGGTGTATTCCCGCAGGGGCCGGCTCGATGGACGTTGAATGTTCAACGAGCTGTTAGCCTCGTGCATGAGGGCGTGGATGACGCGGCGGTAGCCGAGGGACTTGGCGGTGCGGTGGAGCCGGCGCACCAGGCACACGCCCAGGCCGGCCTGCTCGCGACCGGGCAGGACAGCCAAGGTTTTGATGATGACCGTGTCCACTGGCAGGCCGCGCCGCGCCTGGAGCAGGTCGGGAAGGGCAAATACAAACCCGATGGTCTGGTCATTGCGCTCCGCCAGCAGCACCAGCTCCGGCCGCAGCAGCGGGGCGAGCTTTGCCTGGGCGGCGAGGAATTCCTGGAGTGCAATCGGCTGGTAGAGAAATGCCTGTGGAAAGGCGGCCAGCGAAAGTCGGAAGATCGACTCCATTTCCCGGTCCAACCGCGCCGGATCCAGCGACCGGATCCGGCAGCCACTCTCCCGCAGCCGCGCCTCGGCGTGATCGGCTTTGGGGTCGGGGCCAGCCAGGTCCTCGATGACGGTGGAATGATACCGCGCCCGCGGGCAGAAGCCGGCGGCGACGAAATGAGCCGGCCATGCCGGCGGGTGGTCGGGCTCCAGGAAGAAGGCAGGCTCACCGGTTCCGCCGGTCACGAACCGGTAGTTGCCCCAGGTGCTTCCGTCCATCGGACCGATGGCCAGCGTGCAGCCGTGGTCGCGCAACTCACGGCACGCGTGGTGGAGCAGGTCGACGCCGGCGTCGGCATCAATGGCGGCGTAGTCCCCGACGAGGCCGGCGGTGTGTCCGTCCACCACCATCGGGTCCCGCCACCAGAGTGCGCACCGGGCGAGGACCCGCCCCTGCGCCTCGCACACATCGCGGTGGGCGTCGGGTGGACGGCCGGGTTTCGGAGAGTGTGCCGCGGGAGTCACGAGTCGCGGGGGCTGGGGTCCATTGCAACCCGCTGCGGGGACGCGCATGGGGCGGGGGACACGATTTCGTCGATGTGGAAGGCGCAGTAAAAGAACGCCTTGTCCCGGGCGTGCAACTCCCGGCTCAGTTTCTCGAGCGGGCGCAGGCGGTCGGCCATGAAGGCGGGGCACCGTCGATCGGCGAGCATGTTCCAGTATGCCAGCCGCGCGCCCGGGCGGCCGGCGCGGACGAGTTGGTCGAGCAGTCGGTGGTAGCTCGGTTCCGAGATGTATTCGAAAATGTCGCTGAGGTTGAAGGCGTCGAAGGTGCCGGGCGGGGTGCGGTCGAGGAAGGCTTCGAGCGGCCCGCAGTGCCATTCGAGGCGGTCGAGGTTGGCGCGGATGGCCTCAAAGTTTTCCGGTCGCAGCGCGAACGGCAAGGCGGCGGGGTGGCTGCCGGTCAGGATCCACTGCAGATACGGATTTTCGGCCGGATTGAGTGCGGTCAGCGCATGGCGCGAGCGGGTGAGAATCCGCGAGGCCACGCTGCCTTCGACGAACCGGAAGAAGCTGGGATCGCGGCCCATCCGGCCCATGACGAAGCGCGAGAAAAACATCCGGAACAATAATTGCCACCGCCAGGTGTCCCATTCTCGGTCGTAAAACGCCTCGCGTGCGGCCAGGGAGCCGCCGGCGAGCAGGCGGTCGATCATGGCTCGCGAGTGAATCAGCGGCATGACCCGCTCGCGAAACGTCTGGAAATAGCGTTCGAACTTTCCTGCGCCGCCGAGGCCCCGATCAATCTCCGTGCCCTGGGCTTCCCAGAAGGTCCGGGCCGCGGAGGTCAGCGCCGGTCGGCATCGTTGGTACAATTCGCGCCGCCGCGCACTCGGGCGCGAACCGATCAGCTCAAGCAAGCCGCCGTGGTCCAAGGCGCGGTAGGCCGCCACCCTCAGCTCGAGGCAGGCGAGCTGCGACGGATTCAGGTCGACCGCCACCACTCGCGCCGGGTTTCGCGCGAGCAGCGCCAGTGAGTTGTCACCGGCGGAGGCGATCGACAGGCAGACGGCACCGGGGCGGATGTCCAGGCCTTCGAGCAGGATGTCGGCGTCCTCCCAGCACTGCGCATAACGGACGATCGAAAAATCGGCGTGGGCGGCGGCTTCGCTGGAGGGAGGCGTCACGGGGGTTGGCATGGTTGCAGATGGATTCATCGGGTGGCTCCGGACGGATTGTAGGCCCGGCCAGCGCCGTCGATGCGTGGCGTCATGCCTGGGCGGGCACGGGCATGATGGTGTGGCCACCTCGACCGGGACGACGCGCGGCCGAGTCGCAGCGGCGCTCCCAGCGACCGAAGCGGCTTACGCCCGGCGCCGGCGGCCGAAGAGGAAGCCAACCACCAGCCCGGCCACGGCGGTGGCGGCTCCGACGCCGTAGAGCGAGCTTTTGGCGGCGGTCAGGATCGGGTTGTCGAGCACGTTCATGGAGATGTGGTAGCCGGCGAGCAGCCAGCGGTCGTTTTCTTTGACCACGGTGGCCGTCCACCGGCTTTTAATCTCATAGGAGCTGCCAAGCAGGTGGTAGGCGGCCACGGTTTCGCCGACGGAGACGCCGGTGTCGCCGCCGTGCAGAATGGTGAGCCCGTCCGGAGTGGGCGGCGTTTTGTAGCTCTTGAAGGCGTCCTTGCCCATGCGGTTGAAAAAATCTAAAAGGCCGGCGTGACCGCGGCACACCTCGTTGTTCTGCCAGGTGATCACGACATCGGGGTGAACGGAAGCGAGGACACGGTCGAAGTCGCCCTTGGTGATGGCGTCCACGAGTTCGGTGCGCAGCGTTCGCAGGGCATCGTGGGCGGGATCGGCGGGGGAAGCGGAGGCATTGAGCACCGTGGGGGCGTTTTGCGCGGAGGCCAGTGGACAGCTCAGCAGGCAGGCGCAGACGATGGGAGCGAGGTGGGTCTTCATGGGTTGGTGGGTGTGGGCGGCTCCGGTGTAATAAATGCCGGGTCTGATTTCAAGGCCGGATCCTTCCGGGCGCGGACGCGGGGGCATCTTTGATTGTCACCAAGCCTTCGCCGCCATGAACGGTGACGACGGCTCCGTCGCGGATGCGGGTGGTGGCATCGGGCACGCCAAGGACGGCGGGGATGCCGTATTCGCGGCAGATGACGGCGGCGTGGGAGAGCAGTCCGCCGGTCTCGGTGACGACGGCGGCGACGCGGTCGAGGACCGGGGTCCAGCCCGGGTCGGTGAAGGGGCAGATGAGGATGGCACCGCGCTCGACGTGCATGGCCTGCTCGATGGTGCGGGCCACGCGGGCGGTGCCGGTCACGGTGCCGCGGCTGGCGGCGGTGCCCCGCAGGGCTCCGGTGCGAGTCGCCGGGGCAAAGGAGAATCGCGATCCGATTTCGTTGGGTGCCCGGAAGTTCCGGAATCCCTCGTGGAGATCGCGCCCGCGCCGCACCCCGGAGCGGTCATCGGCCAGGATTTCCTGAAAGGTCATGAAGAAAACATTGTCCCCGAGCCCACGCCGGGAGGCGATGGCGAGCACATATTTTCGGATCAGATGGTACATGCGGCTCGAGAGATCGCGCATCTCCTCGCGCAGCCAGAGGAAATGGCGGAGGCGGTCGAGTTTGCGTCCGAAGGCGCGGCGGCGGGACCACGGCAGCGCGGCGATGGCATCGGCTCTCGCTTTTTCGTATGCCGGCCGTGGATCGGTGCCGGCCGCGGTCGTCTGCTGGCTCAGCAGCGCCCGCACCCACTCCGGATCTTCATCCCAGCGGAGTTCGCGGATGTCGAGTTCGCGGCGGCTGCGGTGCGCGAACCGCTGCTGAAGCGAGGTCACGTCGGTCTCTCCGCGCCGGGCCATTTCGCGCAGCGCGCGCGTGGGATCGAGGTGCCGCATTTCTGGCAGCGCCGCGACCAACGCGGGGTAGTCGGCGTCGGGGAACGACTCCATAAACGCCAGCTTCGCCAGCGAGGCACCGTAGATCGTGCGGAAATAATTCGATTCGGTCGTCCAGTACGCCTTCTCGATGAGATCGCGGAAGGCCGGCACGGGATCGGCCGGCACCTCCCGGTACGGCGCGATCAAGCGGTCGAATCCGCCCGCCAGGAAATCGCGATCAAATGCGTCCTGCTTTTTCCACATCGACGGGATGGCCAGCACGGTCGGCAGGGCGGCCAGGGTGCCCCGCCACGTCACCGGAGTGACCAGGCCGTCGCCTTCGTAGGACGGCTCGACTCCGAGGTCACTGTCGAACTCGCGTTCGACAAAGCCCGGGAGCCGGGCCAGGCATTGTTTGACCGCTCCGAGATTCCAATACGGCCGTCCGAAAAACATCCGGCCCGCCTGGAAGTCGCCGTGGAGCAGCCTGATCTCACGCAAAAAGCCCTTCAGCGCGCGTTCCCAGATGAAGTCGTAGAGCGACCACATCAGCGGGGTGCAGACGCCGCAGGAGACGCCGCCGTCGCGGAAGTCGGCATTGGTCCATTCGCCGGTGCCGGGGGCAAAGTGAATGCGGGTCACCGGGCGCGATTGCAGGAGGAAGATCTGCCCACCCGCGATGGCGAATTCAATGTCCTGGGGGGCACCGAAGTGACGTTGCATCGATTCGGCGAGCCGCCGGATTTCCGGGGCGTGAGGGGCGACCAGTGGATGGTCGTCCGGCAGGGCCGGGGCCTGTCCGGCGAGCAGGGCATCGGCGAGGCCCGCGCACGCCTCGATGACTACTTCCTCGGCGCCGGTGGCGGGATTGACGGTGAAGGCGACGCCCGCGAGTTCAGGCTGGACCATGCGTTGAACGATCACGGTCATCTGCAGGGTGGCCGGATCGAGGCCGTTGCGGCGGCAGTAGTCGGCGACCGCCGGGGCGTTCACGGAGTCGAGGCACTGGTCGATGGCCGCCTGCACGTCGCCGACGGTGCGCAGGTTGAGGAAGCTGCGGAACTGGCCGGCAAACGACGCTTCGCTTCCGTCCTCGGCCGAGGCGGACGAGCGCACGGCCAGCGGCAGTCCGAGGGCTGCCACCGCGGCGGCGGCGTTGGTCGTGCAGAGGAAATCGGGCACGCGAAAGCCCGCGAGCTGGAGCTCCACCAGAGTGGATGCCTTGCCGCCGATTTCCCGTGGTCCGGGATTAGCAAGTGCCGGCATACAGCTCCTCCAGGGAATCGGATCCGAGCACGCACGACTGTTTGGACACGGCGAGGGTGAAGCCGTGGCGCCCGGCCATGCGTGCGACCCGGGCCACCTGCTCCGGGGTCAGTTGTCCGGTGAAGGTGCGGTCGCGCACCCCTTCGAAACCCAGCAGCATGGCCTCGGCCATGCAGCCGTACGCCTGTCCGGCGGGACGCGGGAAGCCGGCGATCGCGAGGTCCTCCCCGAACGGCAAGGCGGCGATGCCGCCTTTAATGACGACGAGGTCGGGGCGCTGCGCCAGCACCTCCGGCCGCACACTCGCCGGCATCGACAAATCGCAGACGATGGTGCGGGGTGCGAAGTGGTCGCCGGTCATCGGGGAGTCGACTGCATTCATCGCCGCCACGACCACGTTGCCTTCGGCCGCCGCGCTCAGATCGGTGGTGACGCTGGCATTGGGGATGCGGGCGGCGAGGGATTGCAATCGTTTGAGCGACCCCGGGCGGTGGCTGCCGATGAGGAGGACGCGGCGGAACCGGCGGGCGAGGATTTCTGCGCAGGTGCGGCCGATGTTGCCCGAGGCTCCGGCGACCACCAGGGTGGCATTTCCCGGGTCGACGCCCGCATCGCGGCAGGCCCGGCCGACCGCCTGGATGGCCAGGGCGATGGCGTAGCTGTTGCCGGTGGTCACGCCGAGTCCGCCAGCGTCGAGGCGCGTGCCGTTCAGGGTGACCATGGACGTGTACTGTCCCAGCGAGACGAGTTCGCAGCCGAGGGCACGCGCCGCCTCCGCCCCCTGGTGGACGAGGGCGCGGGCGGGTGCCAGCACCCGGGATTCAAGACACCCCTTCACCCAGCGGGAGGTGAAGGGAAGCATGATCGGGTGAAACTGGACGACGGAGCCAAGGGTGGAGCGGACATGGACCGCGCTCATCACGACCGGGGCCGCCCGGGTGACCCAATGCGCCAGATAGTGCTCGCGCTCGGCCGCCGGCATGCGGGCGAAGGAGGCGTCGAGTGCGGTCAGGTCGGCCGTATCGACCAGATGGCAGAGCCAGGCGACCTTGGTGACCGGAGCGTGCCGCCGGTGGGGCTGCACCCGCGCCTCGTCGTAAATCATCACTCGTCCGTCGTCCCGCATAAGCAGGGGTTCGTGCGCGGGAACGGCGGGGCCGAGCCCGAGGTGCCGGGTCAGTCCCATGGCATCGGCCCGGGTGAGGCGGGTGCAGACGTCGTCGAGAGCCTCCAGCGTCCGTTCAATCTCCGCCTCGCTGATCAGCGCCGAGGGTTCGAGGCGCAGGGAAAAACGGTCGCTCAACGTGGGGGCCACGCGCAGCCGGTGGCGGGCGAGGAGGTGGCTGGTAAGCACGTGCGCCAGATCCTCCTGGGCGCTGAGGAATCGGAGGACAAAGCTGGGTGATTGGGCGAGCGGGCGAAATTCCACAGCGGCGAGCAGGCCGCGGCCGCGGACGTCGGCGATCACGCCGGGATGCCGGGCCGCCAGTCGGCGCAGGCCGACGAGCAGTTGTGCGCCCTTTTCCCGGCAGGCGGCGAGCAGGGTGTCATCGATCAACTCGAGCGTTCGCAGGGCGATGGCGCAGGAGAAATCATCGCCGGCAAAGGTGCTGGTGTGCTGGAGATCGAAGGTGTCGCGGTACCGCTCGCGCTTGATGAGCAGTGCCGAGATTTTCGCCAGTCCTCCGCCGAGGGCCTTGGAAATAATGATGTAATCCGGCTGGATCCCCAGGTGCTCGCAGTCGAGGAAGGCACCGGTGCGCCCCATCCCGGTCTGGCATTCGTCGGCGATGAGCGGGACCCCGGCGGCACGGCAGAGGGCCGCGGCCCGCTGCGCAAACGCCGGCTCCATCAAGTGAATGCCGCCCTCGCCCTGGATCGGTTCGAAGATGAATCCGGCCAGTCGCCCGCTGCCGGCGAACGCCTGTTCGAGTTTTTCGAGGTCGTTCAACGGGACGCGCACAACCGCGAGGCCACCATGCTCACAGCCTTCCCGGTAACGGGGGTTGGACGTGAGCTGCACCGCTCCCAGGGTCTTGCCGTGAAAGGCGCGCTCAAGCGCGATGAACGTGCGCGATCCGGTCTCCAGCATCGCGTGTTTCATCGCCGCCTCCACGGCCTCGGCTCCGGAATTTCCGTAGACCACGCAATAATCGCCCCGCGCGCGCCGGGAGAGTGCACCCGCCAGCTGCTCCGCCAGCGGCTGCCGCGACCCTTGGCTGTGCACTGGGCGGCCGGCGGCCAGCAGCCGCTGAGCCTCGGCTACGAGGTCCGGATGGGCATGCCCGAGGAGCAGCGAGCCGTAACCGCCGACGAGGTCGAGCACTTCAACTTCGCGATCCTGTTCGTCCCGATAATAAAGATGGCAGCCGGTGCCTCGTTCGTAGGACACGTCGAGCCGCAGCGTGTGCAGGAGCTGGCTGAGGCGCGGCTTGAAGTGCGTCTTCGGCCACGCCCGGTCCGCCGCCGCCGTTTCGTCATCCGCCATGGATCGTTCCCTATTCATGCTGATATGCTAGCTGACGAAGAAAGCGGCGTGCCAATACATTGCGATGGCACCGTCATTGACACAATCGATGATGTTTTGGACTCGTCGGGATTCCCCGCTGGCAGCTTCCGCACCCGTCCCGAGCTGCCGTCGAATTCCACCCAGTCGCCGTCCCGCAGCCACGTCGTCAGCCCGCTGATCGAGACGACGGCGGGCAGGCGCAGTTCGCGGGCGACGATGGCGGAATGGGAGAGCAGGCTGCCGCGCTCGACGAGCAGTCCGGCCGCCCCGGGAAAGAGCATGATCCAGCCGGGATCAGTGCGCTCGGCGACGAGGATTTCGCCGGGGCGCACGATCGATTGGGCGGGGTCCGTCACCAGGCAGATGCGGCCGCGGACGACGCCCGGACAGCAGCCGAGGCCGCGGCGTTCGGTGTCCTCCGCATCGCCGGCGTCGCCGCCGGCCACGGCGGCTTCGGCGATGGGCAGATGACGGGACGGGATGCCGCGGGTGGTGAAACGGTTGGGAAGGGGAGGCGACTGGCGGCAGGCTGCGAACTCGGCCTGGCGCAGCCCGGCCAGCTCGTGCAGCCGCACCGTCGTGGTCGTCCCGGAAACGAAGCCGAGCAGCTCCCCGACCTCGAGATAAAACACATCGCGGGCCTCATCGAGGTGCCCGTGGGCCTGCAGTTGTCGGCCCATCGCGAGGAAAATCCGGCGGACCCGGCCGAACAGCCGGGTGCGTTCAAACCGGAGGTTTTCGCGTTCGCGTACGCCCGAGCGGGCATGCTGCAGCAGCCACCGAAAGAGCACGCGCCGCACCGGGTGTCCCGCGAGCGCCCGGTTCATCCGCGCTTCGGCCAGCGCCCGCGGATGTGCCGCCGGGTCCGGGGCGGCGGCGGGCGCGGTCGGGGGCATCGAGGCCAGCCGCCCCGCCGCGCGATAGAGGGGCAGGGGATCGTCGAGCAGGGTCGAGCTTTCGAGCTTCAGTTCATCGAAACAACGTTCTCCGAATTGGGCAAGGTAGGCGTCGCGGGCGGCGCGAAAGCCGGGTCTTGGGTCAATGGCCCGGTCAATTTCCTCCCGCGTCGCGTGGTTCAGGAGGGTGATGAAGTCCGAATCGGCGGCGGCGAGTTGGGCGAGTTCGGCGATGAGTTGCGCGGGGGCGGCGCTGATCATGCCACCACTGTCGCAGAGCAGGTCGTTTTGCAGCAATCCGTCCGCCTCGCCGCTCCAGCGCGCGGTCAGGTCGCGGAGCATGCCATAAAAGATCATGGTGAAGAAGTCGTTCAGCAGCGGGGCGTCCCACCGGCTGAGCAGCCTTTGCTCCAGATCCTGAAAGCTGGCGGCGAGCGCGCCGGCGGACAGGGATTCGAAGGGTTCGGGCGGCGGGCGCAGGGCGTCGTCGAGGCGGACGCGGAAGCGGCGGATGTTCGCAGGCAAACGCCAGTGGTTGACGATCAATGCGGTGACGCTGAAGGCGAGGTCGAGGCCGTCGCGCAGGCGCGCCCCGAGGCCCGGGCGGGCGAGACCGGCCACGATTTCCGCTGGCAGCGCCTCCTTCACGCCCATCATTTGCTCCATGAACCGCCGGTTGACGGTGAAGCCGGGCAGCAGGGCGAGCACGCGATACCAGTTGAGCAGGTTGTAATAGATCCGGCCGCGGTGCAGCCCGAGCATGTTGCGGAAGACGTGGTCGCTGGCCTTGAGGCGTGGCGCCGGCACCGAGAGGATGCGGCAGAACTGCCGGTACACGCCTTCGTAGGCGCGCTGCGCAAACGAGAACGTCAGCGGCGTGGTCACTCCGGAATAACTTTCGACGATGTTGCTGTTGTCCCAGATCGCCAGCGGCACGTCGTCGCTAGCCGCGTGCATCAGGGTGGTGATGGCACGCGATTGCAGCAGATGCAGCCGCCCGTCGGCGATGGCCCATTCGATGTCCTGCGGCGTGCCGAAATGCCGGCCGGCGACTTCCACCGCGGCGGCGACTTCGGCGAGCTGCGCATCGCTCAGCGCCGGGCGGGCCGCGGCCTCCGCTGACCATCGTTGGCGGGCGAGCCCGTCGGCAGTGATCCGCCAAGCGTCGGGTTTGAGCGCCAGGCGGCGGGATAGCACTGTGCCGGACCGGTCGACATGCCAGGTGTCGGCGTCGACCTCGCCGCTGACCAGCCCGAGCCCAAGGCCGGGCACGGCGGAAATGACCAGACGGTCGCGGCTGCCGGTCACCGGGTCGGCACCAAAGGCCACGCCCGAGGCGTCCGCTCGGACCATGCGCTGGATAATCACCGCGGGGGCGCTCCGGTCGTCGTCCAGGCCATGCTGCGCCCGGTAGGCTCGGACGCCGGGGCTGAAGCCGGAGCTCCAGACAGCGGCGACCTGCGCCGCCACCTCCGCGGGACGCACGGCGAGGAAACTGTCGAACTGCCCCGCAAACGAGGCGGCCGCCCCGTCTTCATCGCGCGCGGAGGAACGGACGGCGACCACCCAGCCGTCGGGACAGAGCCGGGCCAGCGCCGCTTCGATCTCGGCGCACACCGCGGGACTTGGCCGGACCGGCGGGACCGGCGCGACGCCGGCACCGGTGGTGGCGCTCGCCGGCAGCGCCGCCTGGCCGGACGCCGACCGGCTGTCGTCGAAGGCAGGCGGCCGCACGACGAACCACGGCGGAATTGCCAGTCCGCTCGACTGCAGCGCGAGCAGGGCACGGGCCTTGCCGCCGATCGCGACCTCGGCAGCGGCATCCCCGGGCCAGAAAATGTAATTCATCGTGGGGCGGCGAGCAGTTTGGAAACCAGCGGAACGATTCCGAGCATGAGGTACAGCGAGATGGTCCAGAGGCCGGTAAAATGTTCGATGCTCTTGGTCCGCGGCGTAACCGGCTGCGCAAGGAAGCGGCGGGCGAGCGATGCGGCCGCGATGAGGAGGACCGCAAGCACGACGGACACGGGCCCGACAAATCCGATCCGGCCCGCGGCCAGCACGGCACAGCCGGCGGTGACGGCCAGGGCCGCGAGCCAGACGATGGTCGCGGTGGAACGTCCCCAGAGGCGGCTGTACGTCCGGACACCGTCCTCCTCGTCCCCCGGTGCCCGGATCTTCCGGCCGATTTCCAGGGCGACGCCGTTGCCGAAGCTGACGACGATGAACCAGAATAGCCCTGAGGGTGCCGCCGTGCCGGTCCGCAGCCAGTCGCAGGCGGTCGCATACAGGTCCGCCAGCGGAACGATGAGCATGTGCGTCCACAGATAAGTCACCGGCCGTCCGATGATCCAGTCGCGCACAAAAAATTCGCGGGTCATCAGCGCCAGATACCCCCAGGTGACGAGCAGCAGCCAGACCAGGGGGGGTGCCAGCGACCAAGCCAGCGCCAATTGGACGATCGCGCCGGCCACCCCGATGGCGGCCAGTTCGCGCCGCGTCACCAATCCCCGGGGGACTGGACGGTAGGGGCGGTACGCACAGTCCTCCTCGAAATCCTTGTGTTCATCGGCGATCCGGAGCTGGAGGAAAAGCAGGAACGAGGTGATGAAGGCGGTCAGGTACGAGGCCAGGGCCGGCGGTGATGCCGCCCCGCGCAGCAAGGCCGAAAAACTCACCGCCGAAGCACTGAAGGCCGCAATCAACAGCCCGTGGGCGACGATGGGAAATCGTTCCCGCTGGTAGATCCACCAGCGGGAGGCGCTCGTGCTGGCTGAGGGGGGATTCACAGAGGAAGAATGGCCACCGAGGAAGAGGAGGACGGGCCGGCTGCCCCCAGCTCCGCCAACATGTCTCCATCATAAAATTCCGAAAACAAACGCCAAGGTTGAGTATCATTTTATCGAGGTCTAGCGCCGTCATCAGCAGCCCGGGGCGCGCCCGCAGGGTGATGCCGGGCCAGGGTTCGACCGAGTGGAGCAGGTGCTGGCACCTCTGCCGGGGTGCGGTGTATTACTGACGATGCGGGGTGTGGGGTGGGGAATAATGATGATCATGCTGGCCGCAGGTTTTTTCAGAAACTGCGATGGCGGGTTCCGCTGGTGCCCGGTTCGGCCTGTTTTGGAGCATCAACGGCGTGCAGGCCTGTGTTTCAGGGGGCTGGCTGCACGTTCATCGGCAGCCCGTGGCGCGCCCGCAGGGTGATGCCGGGCCATGGTTCGACCGGATGGTCCGGGACCGGGTGCAGACGAAACGCCTGCACTACCATGGCGGTGATGACTTGGGCCTCGAGCAGGGCGAATTCGCGGCCGATGCAAAACCGGGGGCCGGTCCCGAAAGGAATGTAGGCCTCTGGCGGCGGTTGCTCGAATCGCGACGGGTCAAAGACTTCCGGATGATTCCAGAAGGTGGGGTGGCGGTGCAGCGCGTAGGGGGAAATGACGACCGACGATCCCGCCGGCAGGGAATAACCGCCAATGGTATCGTCCCCGATGACCCGGCGCTCAATGATCCAGATTGGAGGGAACAACCGCATCGCCTCCATGACGGCGCGTTTGGTCCAAACCAGCCGGGGCAGGTCCTCAAGGGTCGGCATCCGGCCGCCCAGAACGGCGGTGGCTTCGTCCCGCACCCGCTCTTCGATTTCCGGGTGGCGGCCGAGAAGGTGGAACGTCCACATCAGGGCATTGGCCGTGGTCTCGTGGCCTGCGAGCAAAAACGTGGTCGTTTCGTTGCGCAGTTGGGAGTCGCTCAGGCTTTCGCCGGTCGCTTCATCTCTCACCTGCATCATCATGCCGAGCAGGTCGGATGGCGGAGCCTCGTTCCGCACCATGGCGCGGCGGTGCTCGTCGATGATGCGGAAGACGGTGGTGTCGACGACCCGCAGGGCGCGCCGGAACCGGCGGTTCTCCGGTGTCGGCACCCAGTCGGGCCAGTTCAGGATACGCCCCAGCCGTCCGAAGGTGTGCGGCAGAATGATCTGCATCGCGCCGTTGATGGCTTCGGCATCGGGACCGACGTCGGCGCTGAACAGCGTCCGGCCGACGATCACGTAGGTCAGTCGCGACATTTCTTCCGCCATGTCCATCGGGCCGGCTTTGATTCCGCGCTGCCGCCACCGGTCCAGCATCGCCTCGGTGGCCGCGGCCATCGGGCCGATGAAGCCGGCGATGTGGTGGCGGTGAAAGGCCGGTTGGAGCAGCCGCCGCTGCCGCTGCCAGTAGTTGCCGTTGGCGGTGAGCAGGCTCTCGCCGGTGACCCCCTTGATGAAGGCGGCGCTGCGCGTGCGCTTGTCGTAGTTCCGGGTGTGGCGCTGGAGCACGTGCTGGACGTGGTCCGGGTGATTGAGCAGGTGCACGACCTGCGGCCCGAGCCGGAACCGGACGACATCGCCGTGGGCGCGGGCGGCATCCATCATCAGGCCGAGCACGTCGCGCCGGAAGGCCTGGAGGTGGCCGAGCAGCGGGTGGCCCGGCGGCCCGGGGGCGCGGGAGCGCGGGTCAGGCGATGCATTCATCGGGCATGGGGTAATCCCATTTCTCAAAACTCCGGCGCCAGGCGCGCACCACCTTGCGCTGCAGGGCGGGATCGAGCGGGGGAAAGACGTTTTTCCGATAGCCTGCGAGCGCGGCCACTTCGCGCTCCAGTTTGGGCACCAGTCGTTCGAAGCCGCCGAGGCCGAGGGTGTCGTACGTCTGGCGCAGCTGGCCGACCGGGTCGCGTTCGAGATCGGCGTAGCTCATTTCGTGGAACTGACCTTTCGGGATCAGAGCCCGCTGGGCGAAGAATGCGTCATGGAGCACGGTGTACCGCTCGATGATGCGGTCGTCGATTGCCCCGACGTCGGGGCGCTGCAGATAGGTGTGCCAGCCGGCGGTGTCGAAGTAGTGCCGGAACGAACGAAAGACGTCGAGGGGATGGCGGTGGATGTGGACAAACCGGGCACTGGGAAACAGTTCGAGCAGCATTCTGATCCGCGCGGTGTGCGGCGGCGACTTGAGTACGAGGGGTTTTTGGTGCTTAAACGTCAGCTTGCGGAGAAAGAGCAGGAATGCCGCCTTCCACTCGTCCACTTCCGCCGCGGGCACGTCACGGAAGGTCAGGTAGCGGGCGTAATGGTCCTCGCGCCGCGGAAAACTGACGCCGAGATAAAGCGAGCGCAGCGACATCAGGCAAGGGGCGAATTCGTCCTCCTGGGGAGCCTGGAAACTCAGCCGCATGTTGTCCATCGGCCGCCGGTCCGGCACCATCCAGGCAAACCGCCGGCTGTTGACCTCCTCGGTAGTCAGGAACGTGTGCGGATTGACCGCCTGATAGGTGTTGGCGCAGGCAAACTGGTCGGTGTCGAGCGCCAGCAGGTTGTGCAGGTGGGTGGTGCCGGTGCGCCAATGGCCGAGGACAAACAGCGGCGGTGGCACCTCGGTGGCGGCCACCGGTTTCTCGAACCGCTGGTGCTCGCGATACCGGTGGATCGAATTCATCAGGCTCGACAGCGTCACGAAGGCAGCCCGGTGCCAGTAGACCGGATCGACCGCAAACCGGTTCTCCCGCAGCAGCCGCAGCCAGTCCCCGGCGGTGATGCCAGCGAGGTAATTGTGAGCCAGGCTCCAACGGTGTTTCAGGGCGGCGGGCACGGGCGGTTGGGAATCATGCTATTCGGGCACAGATCCGGGCCGTTGTCACCCGGGCAAGTCGGCCCCACAGTTCCGCGATGAACGACGAGGTTTACACCGCTGACTTTTTCCGGGAAAATGCCGACCGCCTCCGCGAGGTCATCGCCCGGGAGCTCGACTCCAGCCGTTCAGGTGCGGGCAAAGTGCTGGTGCAGAAGCCGATCAACGAGATTTTGCGCGATCTGGATTTCGACCGGGTGGTGGCGGAGGGCCAGGCGGACCTGTCCGCGCTGGCCGGCATCGTGCTGGAGAACAGCAATCACCTGAGGCACCCGCGGTACCTGGGGCACCAGGTGGCGATCCCGATGCTGCCGTCGGTGTTTGCGGACTTGGTGAACGGCATCACCAACAATGGCATGGCGGTTTACGAGATGGGGCCGGCGCAGACGGCGATCGAAGTGGGCATGGTCCGCTGGATGCTGGGCAAAGTCGGCTGGCCGGCGGGCGACGGCGTCTTCACGCACGGCGGCAGCCTGGGCAATTTGACGGCGCTGCTGGCGGCGCGGGCCCGCGTTTTTCCGGAGAGCTGGCGCGACGGCCTGCCACCGGATGTCGTCATGCTCGTGCCCGAATTCTCCCATTATTCGATCGAGCGGGTGGCGGCGATCATGGGGCTGGGCACCCGGCACTTGGTGAAGGTGCCGGCGGACGCCGGCCTGCGGATCGATCCGGAGGCGCTGCGGCGCGTCCATGCCGAACAGACGGCGGCCGGTCGGACGGTGCTGGCGGTCGTCGCCAACGCCGGGGCCACGGCCAATGGCGCGGTCGATCCGCTGCGGGCCATCGGCGCGTTTTGCCGGGACCATGGGGTGTGGCTGCATGTCGACGGGGCGCACGGAGCGGCCGCCTTGGTGTCGCCGACCTACCGCGCGCTGCTCGACGGGATCGAGCTGGCCGATTCGGTCGTGTGGGACACGCACAAGCTGCTGGGCACGTCGGCGCTGGCGTGCGCGGTGTTGTTTCGGGATCCGGCCGCGCTGGCCGGGGCCTTCGAGCAGCATGCGCCGTATTTGTTCAGCGACGACGAGAAGCCGGGTGAGGATCTGTCGTTGCACACGTTCGAGTGCACGAAGGTGCCGCTGGCGCTCAAGTTGTTCTTTAATCTCGCGCAGGTGGGCGAGGCCGGCCTGGCGGCGCATGTTGACCGGCTGTTCGACCAGGCCCGGTCCTTCCACCGGCTGCTGGCGGAGCACCCCGGCTTCGAGGTTTTTGGTCCGCCGCAGTGCAACATTCTCCTCTTTCGCTGCGGGACGGATTCGGCGCTGCAGGACCGGCTCCGCCGCCGGCTCGTGCTCGACGGTGACTTCTACATCACGCGCACGACCGTGCGCGGCGAGGCCTGGCTGCGGCTGGTCATCCAGAATCCGTTCACGGAGGAGTCGGACATTGCGGCGCTGGCGGATCGGCTTGAGCGGATGGCGCACGACGGACCCAGCGCTTCGCAAATGAGCCGGCGGTGAGCCCGGAGGCATGGGCCACGGGTCACCGGTGGTCGCGCGGAGCGCCACCGCCGGACGATGCCCGCAGGCAGCAGATCCATGCCCTCGCCGATGACCGACCGCCCTCGCCGGCCATCAGGCTGGCGAGCCGCCAGCGGGTCTCGTCCGCCAGGGCATGAGTGAAGGCCATCGCTCGTTGCCTTGGGGAGTGCCGCACCGAGAAGCCTCGATGGGGCAACCGGCTCGCGGCCGCAGCCTGGACTCGCCTCCCCCAGACATTGGTGCGGTCGTTGGAGGAAAATACGCCTTGCTTTGCTTTGCTACTTTGCAAACTTTGAAATCAGTGAAAGCGGCTCCAATTTACCCAGGCCAAGACCGCCAACCTGCTTCCGGGGAGGGGCTGAGGGTGGTCGGGGCGGGTGGCTGGAAGTGGTTCGATCGGATGGGCCGACGGCACTGGGCAGAGGTATGACTGCGCGCCATCCGGGGTCTTTTTCACCAGCACCCGCGCCTCCTTGTCGATCGGGGGCCGTTCACGTCAACATCCACTCTAATGACAAGACCTTCCATCCGGCGCGTGGTTGTCTGGCTCGGCTTCGCCGCCCTGGCGGCGTTGGCTGGGTACCGAATCAAGTTCGCGCCTGCGCCAGTGATCCAGCACCGCGTGACGCACGGCGAACTCATTGCGGAGGTGATGGGCACGGGCACGCTGGAGGCGCGGGTCAAGACGACCGTCAGCGCCCGCATTCAGGAGCGGCTCGCGGAGGTGCTGGTGGACCAGGGGGATCATGTCAGGGCGGGGCAGGTGCTGGCCCGGCTCGATGACGCCGAAACGCAGCAGCAGGTGGCGATCGCCGAAGCCACGCTGGCGGCGGCGCGTCAGACGGCGGCGCGGGTGCATGCCGATTTGGCGCGTTCGGAAGCGGTGCTGGCGCAGGCCCAGCGCGATGAAAAGCGCCTGACCAGACTGGTTGCGGAGAATGCGGTGTCGCAGTCCGATGCGGACAAGGCCGCGGAAGCCTTGCGCGTCGCTGAAGCCGATTTGAAGCGTTCTCATGCGTCCATTGCGGAGGCCGAAGGGCAGATCGTGGTCGCGGAAAAAGGGTTGCTCCTGCGCAAGGAGCAGCTGGCCTTTACCGAGATCAACAGCCCCTATGACGGGCTCGTCATTCGCCGCGACCGCGACCCCGGGGACTTGGTGGTGCCCGGCGCCTCCCTGATGCAGCTCATTTCGCTCGGTGAACTCTGGGTCAGCGCCTGGGTGGACGAAACCGCCATGCCGGCGCTCGCCGCCGAGCAGCCGGCGCGGCTCGTTTTCCGATCGGAGCCCGGCCGCAGCTACGCGGGAAAGGTGTCTCGACTGGGACGCGAAATGGATCGGGAGACCCGCGAGTTTCTTGTGGATGTGCATGCGGGTGAACTGCCGAAGAACTGGACCATCGGTCAGCGCTCGGAGGTTTTCATCGAGACCGGGCGGCAGGCCGGTGCGGTGCTGCTGCCTTCCACGTTTCTCAGATGGAGATCAGGCCGGGCCGGAGTCTTCGTGAATGCCGATGGCCGGGCCCGGTGGCGGGAGATCACGCTGGGTCTGCGTGGCCGGGATGCTGTCGCCATCACGGCGGGACTGCGCGAGGGCGAGCCGGTGGTCCGCGCCCCGGAAGAGCTAAAAACCCCCCTGGTCGAAGGACAACGCCTCTCGGTCCAGCCATGAACCTCGCCGTCCGCGACATCCGCCACAATGCGGGCCGTTTTGCCTTCACCAGCGTCGGCATCGGACTGCTGCTCATGATGGTCATGGGCATGGGGGGCATTTATCGAGGCCTCATCCACGAGGCCACGCTGCTGGTCGACCGCGTGGGCGCCGACCTGTGGATGGTGCAGGGCAGCACTCGCGGTCCGTTTGCGGAAGTCTCCCGCATTCCAGCCACTCTGGAAGACCGCGCGCGAGCGGTGCCCGGCGTGGCGGAGGCGCGGTGCTTCGTCTCCCACACCATCCAGCGCCAGCACCACGGGCGCCCGCTGCGCATGGTGGTGCAAGGACTGTCGTGGCCGGAAGATCGCGGCGACTGGGTGCCGCTCGTCGCCGGCCGTCCCCTCCGGCAGGCACATTATGAAATGATCGCCGACCAGTCGTTGAAGCTGCCGCTGGGCAGCCGCCTTCGTTTGGCGAAGGACGAATATGAGGTGGTGGGGCTGACCCATGGCATGGTCGGCTCCAGCGGCGACGGTCTGGCCTTTTTTACGGTCAGCGACGCCATATCCATTCAGTTTGACCAGCCCGGCGAGGCTGTGCGGCTTGAGCGCGCGGCCCGCCGGGCGCGGGTGGAAGGCGTGGACCTCGGCCGTCTGCAACCGCTCTTGCTGGACCGCGCCGAGGGGCTTTCCAGCGGCATCCCCGCGTTGCCCGCGCCGCAGGTCAGCGCCGTGCTGATCACGCTGAGGCCGGGAGCCGATGCGGCGGAGGTTCGGCGCACGCTGGGCACCTGGCCCGACATCAGCGTCTATTCGACGCAGGAGATGAGGGAGCTGCTTCTTTCCGGCATGGTGGACAAGGCCAGGCGTCAGCTCGGGCTCTTCCGCACGCTGTTGATCATCATTTCCACGATCATCATCGCGCTCATCATCTATACCCTGACGCTCGACAAGATTCGCGACATCGCACTGCTCAAGCTGATTGGTGCCCGCAACACTGTCATCGGAGGCCTCATTCTGCAACAGGCGCTGCTCATGGGCGCGGTGGGTTACGGGCTGGCCTGGTGGATCGGCCGGCATGCCTTTCCGCATTTCCCCCGTCTCGTGCTGATCGATCCAGCGGACCTCGCCAGCCTCGCCCTGATCGTCGTCGTCATCTCCACGCTCGCCAGCCTGCTCGGCATCTGGAAGGCGATGCGGGTCGAGCCCAACACCGTGCTCTCCGCATGAACGCCGAGGCTTCCAGCCCCACGCCCGCGGTCGAGGTCACTCACCTTCGCAAGGTCTATGGCGGCGGCCGCACCGAAGTCGTCGCCATGCGCGATGCCTCGCTCAGCATCGCGCCGGGGGAGATCGTCGGCATGTTCGGTCCCAGCGGCTCTGGGAAATCCACCCTGCTCACCGCCATGGCCCTGATCAATCCGCCCACCTCCGGCCAGATCCGCATCGCCGGAACGCCGGTCATGGATGGGCCCCAGGCCCTGGTGGACCTGCGCGCCTTCCGCCGCCAGCACCTCGGTTTTGTCTTCCAAAAGGCCAATCTCATCCCGTTTCTCACCGCGCTCGAAAACGTCCAGATCGCCATGGAGGTCAACGATGTTCCGCCGAAGGAGGCCCGGCGGCGGGCCCTGGAGTTGCTCCGTTACCTCGGAGTCGAGGCCCGGGCCGGCAATCTCCCGGTGGCCCTCTCCGGAGGCGAACAGCAGCGCGTCGCCGTCGCCCGCGCCCTGGCCAACGAACCCAGCCTCATCCTGGCGGATGAACCCACCGCCGCGCTCGACCGCACCCTGGGCCGGCAAGTGATGGAACTCTTTGCCAAAATCGCCCATGAACGCCATGCCGGCGTGCTTGTCGTCACGCACGACCACCGCACGCTCGATGTCTTCGACCGCATCCTTGATGTCGAAGATGGCATGATCAAGGTGCGGGCCGTGCCCCACCCCCCCACGCCTTGATTCGCCGCAGGTGCTGAGCGACGCCCCGTGCCGTTCATGGTTCCCCGGGGCTGGCCGGGCGCGCCGATGAGCGGATGCCGGATGGCTCGGATCGGCGGCCTGCGCGCGCATCCGTTCCCCGGCAGGCGCGCCCGGGCGGAAAAAAACCAGGTGTTAAGTCCGCAGTGTGAATGGACGGCTCATGACCACGCCCTTGTGCTTTCCAAGACTCCATGACACGCAAAACCATTCTCCTTTTAGCGGCGGTCTTCGCCGCCACCTGCGCCGTGACGCGCAAAGCGATCCTCACGGCGACCGCCGCGGCACCACTCACGTTTACGGCTCCGGCCCAGGCCGGGACGTTCGATCATTCCCATGCGGCTTTCACCGCCGTGCTGCAGGCCACCGTGGCCAACGAGCGGGTCAACTATGACGCGATGAAAAAGAACCCGGCGCCGCTGGAGGCCTATCTGGGCTCGCTGGCGGCGGTGAATGAGAAGGAGTTTGGCTCCTGGTCGAGGGACCAACGGCTGGCGTTTCTGATCAATCTGTATAACGCCGCCACCCTCAAACTCGTGGTGCAAAACTATCCGATCAAAAGCATCAAAAAAATCGGAAACCTCATCCAGGGGCCGTGGGACCAAGCGGTGGTGCCGCTCTTCGGAAAAACCGTGACCCTGAAATACATCGAACACGAGCTGATCCGTCCGCGCTATGCCGAGCCCCGGGTCCACTTTGCGCTCGTGTGCGCCGCGCTGGGATGCCCTCCACTGCGGGCCGAAGCCTTTGCGGCCGACCGGCTGGGAGCCCAGATGGATGAGCAGGGACGCCGTTTTCTCACCACACCCGGCAAGAACCGCGTGGAGGCCGCGGCGGGTGTGTTGTATCTGTCTCCGATTTTCGACTGGTTTAGCAAGGACTTCACGGACCAGGCGGGGTCGGTGGAAAAGTTTGTCGCCCCATATTTTCCCGAGGCGGACCGCCCGTCAATTCTCAGTGGAAAACTGAAGGTCAAATTCACCGGCTACGACTGGTCGTTGAACAAGCAATAGTCTGCCGCCACTGCCGCCATGTCCGAACCTCCGGCCGAATCCCGGCTGATCCCCCTGGCGGAAGTGACAGTGGTGATTCCGGCGCTGAACGAGGAGGAATCCCTGCCAGAGGTCCTGCGCCGGCTGGCCGCCCTCGGCCTGCGGAGCATCGTGGTGGTGGACAACGGCAGCAGCGACGACACGGCGGCCGTGGCCCATCGGCTGGGGGCTTCGGTAGTGTCCGAACCTCGGCGCGGCTATGGCCGGGCCTGCTGGGCCGGCAGCGAAGCCCGGCCCGCGTCGGCACGGTGGATCCTCTTCGCCAATGCAGATGGCAGCGACGATCTGGAGTCGTTTCCCGAAATGATGGAGGCGGCAGAGCGGGGGGCGGAACTGGTTCTGGGCCGGCGCCCGGCGGGGCCGGATCAGCGCGATCATTTGACGGAGGCCCAGCGATTCGGCAACTGGCTGGCCACGCTGCTCATGCGGGTATTGTGGGGCCGGCGCTACGGCGATCTGGGGCCGTTGCGGCTGATTTCCCGGGAGGCCTTGGACCGTTTGGGAATGCAGAACCGGGGGTTTGGATGGACGGTCGAAATGCAGGTCCGGGCGGTCGAGGAGGCGTTGTCCGTGGCCGAAGTGCCGGTGCGCAATTTTGCGCGCACCGCGGGCACCTCGAAAATCTCCGGCTCCGTGAAGGGCAGCGTGCAGGCGGGAGGCGTGATCCTCGCCACCATTTTCAAGTTGTGGCTGTGCCGCCCGATCATGCAGCGGTGGATGCAGGCGGTGGCGGCCCTGGGCATGGTGCTCGGCGCGGTTTTGATGGTGCCGTGGGGCGTGCTGGGAAGGGTTGGTCAGGCCCCGCAATTCCTGGCCGCGGCCGGCATCATGGGTGCGGGTTATGCCCTGAGCTGGGTGCTGCGTTCACCGCGGGCAGCCCTCATGTGGACGGTGGCCGTCCTGGTGCGGCTGATCCTGCTCGTGATGGAGCCGAGCTACGACATCTGGCGGTATCTCTGGGAAGGGCGGGTGACGTTCGCGGGGCTCAATCCCTATCAAATGGCGCCCAATGCCCAGGCGCTGTCGTTTTTGCAGGATGCGGCGGTGTGGCCACAGGTGGGACATCCGGCGCTGACCGCGGTCTATCCGCCACTGGCCCAGCTGTCGTTTGCCGGAATCACGGAGGCGAGGTCGACGGTGCTCGCGTTCAAATTGGTTTTTGTGCTCGCCGACTTGGGGGTGGCGCTGCTCCTGCACCGGCGGTTTGGACTCTCCTCGGCCATGCTCTATGCGTGGAATCCGATCGTGGTGTATTCCTTTGCGGGCGGGGGCCATTACGACAGTCTTTTTCTGCTTCCGTTGGTTGGAGGTCTGATGCTGGCGGATAAGGAATCGGGCGGAACGCGCTGGCTCAGCAGCGCCGTGCTCGCGGGGGTCAGCATGGCGCTGAAATATGCGAGTGGGCCGCTCGCTTTTTGGTGGCTGTGGCAGGGATGGAACCGCGGCGGCCCCCGGATGGCGGCGGCCACGGGGCCATCGCCCGCACCCGCGCCATCCCGGCCTGAATCCCATGGTCCGGTCCCGTCCATCCAGCCCGCCGAGATTTTCTGAATTATGACCACACCCACACATGCTTCACGGCCCGGCGGCCATCGCCGCAAAGCCATGCTTTTCGCCGCTTTTGGCCTGCTCATCGCCGGGGCCTTTCTCTTCGGCGATCCCCAAGCCTGGCTCAACGCCGCCATTGCCGCGGTGGAGAGGCTCGGTCCCTGGGGGCCGGTGGTGTTTGCGCTGGCTTATGTCGCGGCCGCGCTGCTGCTGGTCCCGGGCTCGGCGCTGACGCTTTCTGCGGGCACCCTGTTCGGCGTGGCCGCGGGCACCGCCGTGGTGTCGGCCGCCTCCACGGCGGCCGCGGCACTGGCGTTTCTGATCGGCCGGTTTCTGGCCCGGGAGGCGGTGGCGGGAAAGATCGCCGGCAACGAATCCTTCGCCGCGCTGGATCGGGCCATGGGGCGCGATGGCTGGAAAATCGTGGCGCTGGCCCGGTTGTCGCCGGTTTTCCCGTTCACCCTGCTCAATTACGCCTTTGGTCTCACCCGGGTCCAATTCACGCACTATGTGCTGGCCTCCTGGCTTTCCATGCTGCCTGGCACGGTGCTCTACGTGTACCTCGGATCCCTGGCGAGAGCGGGCGCCCGCAGCGGCGAGAAGACGCCGCTGGAGTGGACCATGTATGCCGTGGGACTGCTGGCGACGCTGGCGGTGACCGTCTTCATCACTAAAGCGGCCAAAAAGGCGATGCGGGAAAAAGGCTTCGCGGCCGGCGATTCCACCGGCGAATCGTCAACTCCGCCGCCACGCCAGTAGCCTCGTCATGAGGTCCTTCACTTTCGGCGTGAGGCGGCCGCGGTTGTACTGGTCGCCCACTTTGCGGATCGCCTCGGCTTGCGTCGGGTAGGGGTGAATGGTGCTGGCGATTTTTCCAAGTCCGATCTTATTCGCCATCGCGAGAGTCAACTCGGAAATCAGGTCGCCGGCGTGCTCGGCGACGATGGTGGCACCGACGATTTCATCGGTGCCGGTGCGCACGTGCACGCGGACAAAACCTTCGGTTTCGCCGTCGAGAATGGCACGATCCACCCCGCTGAGCGGCTGGGTGAAGGTGGTGACCGCGATGCCCCGTTTCTGCGCGTCCTGCTCATAAAGCCCGACATGCGCCACTTCCGGCGAGGTGTAGGTCGCCCAGGGGATGATCAGGGCGCTCGTCTTTTTGCGACCGAAAAACAGCGCATTCTGAATGACCATGCGGGCTTGGAAATCCGCGCTGTGCGTGAACTGATGGGACGAGCAGATGTCGCCACACGCAAAGATGCGTTTGTTGGTGGTGCGCAGGGTGTCGTCAACCTTCACCCATTTTTTGTCAAACGCGACGCCCGCGGCTTCAAGGTTCAGGCCTTCGACGTTCGGTGCGCGGCCCACTGCCACCAGCAGTTTGTCGACCGTTAGATCGTACCCGGCGCCTTCGGATTCGACCCGGAGCCGCACCGTTTCGCCGTCGCCACGGGAGAGCTGCAACTCCTTGCCGCAGCAAAGCACCCGCACCCCGTCGCGCTCCATGCGTTCCTGCACAAGCTGGGCCGCATCCCGGTCTTCACGCGGCAGAATGCCGGCCATGGCCTCGACGAGATGCACCTCGCTGCCGAAGCGGGCAAAACTCTGCGCCATCTCGCATCCGATGGGGCCCGCGCCGATCACCGCCAGACGCCGGGGCAGTTCGGTGAGGGAGAAAAGCGTCTCATTGGTCAGATACGGCACCTGGTTCAGGCCGGGAATCGGGGGCGCGGCAGCCCTCGCGCCCGTGGCGATGACGGCGGTGTGGTAGGGGAGTTCGACGCCGTCCACCATCACGCTGTCTCTGTCGGTGAAGCTGGCCTGTCCGAGGTAGACATCCACCCCGAGGGCGGCAAAGCGCCGGACCGAATCATGCCTGCTGATGCCCGCGCGCAGCTTTCTCATGCGCTCCATGGCCGCGGCAAAATCCACCCGCACGTCCGATGCGGTGACGCCAAACGCCGCGCCCTCGCGGATCCCGGCGGCACGCCGGGCGGCGCTGATCAGGCCCTTGCTCGGCACGCAGCCGAAATTGAGACAGTCGCCCCCCATGAGGTGACGTTCCACCAGGGCCACCTTCGCCCCGAGCCCGGCGGCACCCGCCGCGGTGACCAGGCCGGCCGTTCCTCCCCCGATCACGACGAGATTGTAGCGGCCGTCCGGCGTCGGGTTGGTCCAGTCGGTCGGGTGGACGTGAGCGACGAGCGCGAGGTTGTGCTCGTCGGCAGGAAGAACTTGATGAGGGCTGTTCATGAAAGTGGTCGATGCAGGGTGAGTTGAGTCGGTTTTCCGTGGTCTGGCTTTAACGGGGAAGCGATTTTTCGTTCCGATTGGTCAGGGGTAACCAAGGGTCCGGGTGCCAGCCTGCTCAGCCGCCAGCGTCTCCCGAAGCCGTTGGTGCGCTTCAGCGCTGAGCTCCACGCCGCCGGCCGGCCCGGCGGGGGGATGTCCGCCTTCACCCCCGCAGGCGCAGCGGGTGAGGGTGCGCAGGTTTTCGAGCTGGGTGGGCAGTCGTCGGCAGAGGCCGCACATCGTGCGGTGGAAACGGCAACGGGCGGATTCCCAGCGGCTCAGCGGGCGGTCCATGCGGAACGAGGCCAGCTCGGCAAACTGGCGGCACGACAGCCCCATGAGCTTCATGACCGGACACAGGATGGCGTGCAGGACGCGGTAGTGGCGCGGGGGCGGGACGGGACGGGGGGCGTTCGGGGCGGACGATTTCATAACGAGACATCGTGTTGTTGCAGGCACGCGCGGATCTGGTGGCGCGCACGGGTGAGCAGCACCGCGGCACTGCCCGGGGTGACGCCGGCGGCGGCCGCGGCTTCCGGCACGGGCATTTCATCCAACTCACGAAGGGTGAAGAGCAGCCTGAGCCGCTCGGGCAGGCGCTGGAGGCAGCGGCGCACCCATTCCATGACCTCCGTGCGGTTGGCGGTGGTCTCCGGAGATTCACTCAGGAGTTCCAGACCGTAATTTGGATCCACTTTCCAGGCCCCGGAAGCATTGAAGAGCTGGTCGAGCGGATTCGCGGCCGCCCCGTCCTCGAGTTCCGGAGCGGGAGACGCGGTGCGCTGGGTGGGGATGCGGTTGGCGGCGCGGTGATGGTCGAGGATCTTGTACTTCATGATGCCGAACAGCCAGGTACTGAGCGTCGAGGCGCCGGCGAAGGACTCCCGCTTTCTCCAGGCGATGACGAGGCAGTCCTGCACCAAGTCTTCGGCATGGTGATGGTCACCGACCCGTTGCAGGGCATAGGCGAAAAGCGGCTGCGCCTGCTCGAGCAGGCGTTCGGGGGTGATTTCGGTCATTTCACGAACAGGTGGCACATCGGAAGTAAGTTGCACAAAAGGAATGAACCTTAACGGAAAAAGCTCGTTAAGAGACCGGTCCTCCGTACGGCTTATGGAGACCTCATCGAACACCACTCTCTTCGACCTCATGTCCGCATCCACCGCCCCCACCGCCGAATCCGCCACCCGTGAGCGATACGCTGCCGCCGCCCATGCCCCCGAAGCCGCCCTGTGCTGCCCGGTCCACTATGACCCGCGGCATCTCGAAATCATTCCGCAGGAAGTGATCGAGAAGGACTATGGTTGCGGCGATCCATCCCAATACCTCAAACCGGGAGAGACGGTGCTCGACCTCGGCAGCGGCACCGGCAAAATCTGCTTCATCGCCTCCCAAGTGGTGGGGGCCATGGGAAAAGTGGTCGGGGTGGACATGACCGACGACATGCTGGAGGTGGCCCGGCGCAATGCGCCCATCGTCGCGGAGCGGGCCGGTTTTGCTAATGTCGAGTTCCGTAAAGGCCGCATTCAGGACCTGGCGCTGGACCTTGAAATCCTCGACGAAGAACTCAAAAAGCGGCCGATCAAAGACGCCGCCTCCTTTCTGGCGGCCGACGAACTGGCCGACGAATTGCGGGTCAAGCATCCGCTGGTGGCCACCGAATCCGTCGATGTGGTCGTGTCTAACTGCGTGCTCAATCTGGTGGACGCGCAGCACAAGCAGCGGCTCTTCGGGGAAATCTTCCGTGTCCTCAAGAGCGGCGGGCGGGCCGTCATTTCGGACATCGTGAGCGACGAGGACGTGCCCGACGACCTGCAGAAGGACCCGGTGCTCTGGAGCGGATGCATCAGCGGGGCCTTTACCGAAGCCGGCTTCCTCAAAGCCTTCCAGGACGCCGGGTTTTACGGCATCGAAATACTGAAGCGCGACGTGGAGCCGTGGCAGACCGTGGAGGGCATCGAGTTTCGCAGCGTGACCGTGCAGGCCTGGAAGGGCAAGCAGGGGGACTGCTACGAGCGCAATCAGGCCGTCATTTACAAGGGCCCGTTTCTCAAGGTGCTGGACGATGACGGTCACGCCATGGAGCGTGGCCAGCGTTCCGCCGTCTGCGACAAGACGTTCCAGCTCTACCAAAAGGCCCCCTACCGGGAGTTCTTCGAGTTCATCGAACCCCGGCTCGCCATCCCCCCCGGCGAGGCCCAACCGTTCGACTGCACCACCACCCGCCTGCGCCATCCGAAGGAGACCAAAGGGCAGCACTACGACGTCACCACCGCAGCATCCCAATGCTGCGACAGCGGCGAAGGGGCGCCGTGCTGCTAGGTTGTGCACCAACCCATCCTCCGCCAGCACCCATGCACGCATGAAAGGATGCGTCACTCCTCCTCCGGCCAATGTGCACGGTGAGCTGGACCGGCAGGGCGGACGGCACCCTGACCCTGTGTTTTTCGCGAGACGAGCAACGCGTGCGCGCCACCGGCCTGCCGCCGCGGGTGTGGGCAGGCGGGTTTCTCGCTCCGGTCGATGCGGCGGCCGGCGGAACGTGGCTGGCTGTGCGCCCAGACGGCATGGTCCTGGCGTTGATAAATCATGACCCGACTGGTTTCAGCCCGCTGGACCATGCGGCCAGCCGCGGCTCCCTGATCCCGGCGCTGGCGGCGCAGCCGGATCCGCCGGGGCTGCCGGCTCTGCGGGATCTGGTCGCCCGCCCCATGAACCCCTTCCGGCTGCTGCTGTTGCCACGGGCCGGAGGGCAACGCCGGCTGTTCACGTGGAATGGCAGGACAACACCCGCGGGGGAGCAGTTGGGCGGTCTGCATGAGCCGGCCCGAGGCGCACAGCGCGAGCCTGAATACCATCTACATCGCCGGCAGCCGGGCGGTGATGACCCACCAACTCCGCACTCAGGGCGATGCCGGCTTCGAGGCCGCCACTCTGGCGGTGTCGATGCCCCTCACCGTCGCTTTATGAACTCCCCGCGCCCTTTCGTCAACACCGCCGAACTGCTGCCCCTCGGCCCGCTGCACGGCCTTGGCCTCCTTCTGCGTCCATTGGTCGAGCGTGTCTGCGGCTTCCGCGTGCTCAATGACATCTATGCCCGGCTGCAACGGACGGACATGACTCCCCAGCGCTTCTGCGCGGAAGGCTTGAATCATCTGGGCGCGGAGGTGGTTTGGCCTGCGGATGCCGAACTGGCTCCGCTGCGCGACTGGCAGGGGCCGCTGGTCGTCATGGCCAACCATCCCTTCGGTGGCACTGAAGCGCTCGCGTTCATGCTGCTGCTCGAGCACCTCCGTCCCGGCGGCTGGCGCCTGCTGGCCAACCGCGTGCTCGCCCCCACTCCGGAGCTGGCACCTCATCTGATCGGCGTCGATCCCTTCACCACCTCCAGCACCAACAACCGCCGCGGCCTGAGCCACGCGCGGCGGTTCCTGGCGAGCGGGGGCGTGCTTGGGGCCTTTCCCGCCGGCCGCGTCTCCGCCTGGAGCGCGGTGCATGACTGCGTGCTGGACGCGCCGTGGAGCGACCACCCGGCCCGTCTCGCCGCGGCCGCCGGGGCCCTGGTGGCGCTCCTTCATGTGCCGGGCGGCAACAGTCCCATGTTCTTGCGGGTGCCCCTCCGCTGGCCACGATTGCGCTCCCTCTTTCTCCCCCGTGAACTCCTGCGCACCGGCAAACCCGCCGTGTGCTTTCGCATCGGACCGTTGATGCCGCCCGCCGCGGTGAGTCATCTGGTGCGTGCAGGCAACGCGGGGGCAAAACTGCGCGCACGCTGCCAGATGGCGGGGGAGGCCGTCATCGCACTTCAGCCCATGCCCGCCGCCGTGCTTCCGGAGGTCGCCCCCGCCGGCGATCCGGTCACTCTCGAGGATGAGGTGGCACGCCTGCGCCGGGGCCCTGAGTTGTTGTTCGAACAGAGACGCTTTGTCGCCCTGTTGTTTCAGAAAAGCGGGGCCCCGTGCCTGTTTCATGAGGTGTCGCGGCTGCGGGAGATCGCCTTTCGCGACTCCGGGCAGGGCGGCGGCGGCACGGTCGACATCACACCCGAGGATGCGTATTACCACCAGCTTGTGTTCTGGGACCAATCCCGGCAGCGCCTCGTCGGCGCCTACCGTCTTGGTTTTACGGAGGAGGTTCGACGCGACCACGGTCGGGACGCGTTGTATTCGAGCCACGTCTTCCATATTCAACCCGAGTTCTTCCAACGGATCGGCCCGGCCATTGAGCTGACCCGCTCCTTCATCCACCCCGATTATCAGAAGGATCCACTCGCGCTGGCGCTGCTTTGGCGCGGCTTGGGTGCGACCGTGGCCGCCCGCCCGCAGATTCGCAGCCTGTTCGGCTCGGTCAGCGTGCCGGGCCCCCTCAGTGACGCCTCCCGCGCCGTCATCGTGGAGCCTCTGCGCCGCCGTCATCTGGAAGATGCCACCCTGCGCGCGCTCATCCGCCCACGCGTCCCTTTCGGCGCGCTCGGCGCCGCTCATCACCTCCTTGCCGAAGCCCATCAGGGCGAGGGCATCGAGAGCGTGCGGGACTGCATCCGCGCACCCAATGGCACGCTGCGCCCGATCCCTCCGCTCATCCGCCATTATCTCTCCTTGCAGGCGCGTTTCATCGATTTTCACGTCGAGCGCAACTTTGGTAATGCCTTGTACTGCCTGCTGCGGGTCGATCTCGCCCGCGCCCCACGGTCCCATCTGCGGCGATTCATCGGCGAGACGGCCGCGGCCCGGGTGCTGCGCGACGGGGCAGGGGAGCGGGTGGCCGGCGGGCAGGTCGCGCAAAAAATCGCCTGCGGCCGTTAATAAATCGAACGGCGCACCGACTCACTCCTGCGCAGGCGGTCCGTCCCGCTCTTACCCCCATCCAGCAATCACCTTGAAAAAACGATAGGAAGACGCCTGCTGAGACAACCCTTGCCCATGAACAACACTCATTTTTTTGTCCTCATCATGAGTCTGGCAGCGCCGGGGCCGTTCGCGCGGGCCGACCAACCGAACTCCCTTGGAACGGTTTTTGAACGGGTTCGGGGTCATGAGTTCCATCCCACGAAGGGAGGCGCCACCCTGGACCGAAGCCTCAACAAGCCGGGGGTGGCCAGCCTGGCGGATGACGATTGGAAAGTGCGCACGCTGGCGGTGCGGGACATGGTCCGGGCCGGGGCGGAGGCGGAGCCCGCCCTCATTGAGGCGTTGCAGGATGACCATGTGCAGGTGCGATATCTCTCGGCGATGGCGCTGGGAATCCGGAGGTCGGCCGCGGCGGCACCGTCGCTTGAAGAGGCGTTGCGGAAGGATCGCGAAGTCACGATCCGCTCCCAGGCGGCGGCGGCGCTGGGCCAGATCGGCCGGAAAAGCAGTCTTCCGGCGCTGAGGGCCGTGATGCAGCAGGAAACGAGTGGCGACGTGCTGCATCAGTCCTTGATGGCGATTCACGGCATTGAGCAGAATCAGCCCGCCACCCCGGAACTGGCGGAGGCGTTGGCTTCGCTGGACGAGGCGTCTTTCGGGATCGCGAAGGTCGGGGAGGCGGCGCCCGATTTCACCCTTCCGGACACCGCGGGCCAACGCTGGAGGCTCTCTGATTTCAAGGGAAAACAGAACGTGCTGCTGGTCTGGGTGTTCGCCGACTGGTGTCCCGTCTGCTTGGTCGATCGGGCCGCCGCCGTCGGCGTTCAATACGCTGTCCAACCGATGGCCTTCGCGGTCCATGCCGAATACATCAACCGGCCCACGGCCGCCTTCGTTGACATGGACGGGGTGCTGCGGTTCTTGTACCATGGCACCTATTGGGGCGACCGTCCCAGCGTGTCGGATCTGCTCGAAATGGCGAGGAGCGGAAATTACGTCTTCGACGCGCCGAAGCGGCTGAAGCCGAAAACTCCCTGAATCAGGAAAACCAACCACCCAAACGCACCCATCACCCAAACTCATTCATGACATCCGCTGATCAACTGAGCCTGCTCGCCCCCAACCTGAGCACATCCTTTCCCCGAAGCCCGCGGGAGACGCTGGGCGGTTTTGTGGTCGCCGCCCGCGCCTTGGACAAGTGCCGGGCCGTCCTCAATGGCACCAACGGCGAGTACCATTTCGACTGCCCGCTGGACCGCACATTTTTCGAGTTCGCAGGAATTGCCTCCGATGATTTCAAGGCATTGGTCGCGACGGGAGCCGCCGATGGCGAAATCGCCGCGTGGATCGAGGCGAACACCAAAGTGCCGGACCGGAAAGAAATCGTGATCTGGAACAACCGGATGCGCGGCATGCGGCCGTGCGACATGCCGGTGGAGCTGCAGCTCTTTCTCGAAGGCTACATCCCCCAGTTCATCCGCAAGAATCGTCCGGTTTACGTGTGGTTCGATGTGTACGACATTGAGGAGCAGAGAATTTGATCGCTGGCGCACCAGATGCACCCCACCCGCGCCGCTGAAAGCGCCCGTTCAGCAGGCGTTTTCCGGGCTCACGCCACCCCACGCTTCCCCTCATGAATCGCTTTCAGGAACTTCTGCAACGCCACCATGTCCCGCTCACCCGCGGTGCCTTTGCGACCCTGCAAATCAACGTCGGGCGCAAGTGCAACCAGACCTGCACTCACTGCCACGTGGACGCGGGGCCGCACCGGACCGAGATGATGGACGAGGCCACTGCTCGCCGGGTCGGCGCCTGGATCCAGGAGCATCGGCCCGCGACCGTGGACATCACCGGGGGGGCGCCGGAGTTGAGCGAGTTTTTTCGCTACTTCGTGGAAACCGCCCGGAGCGTTGGTTCGCATGTCATCGACCGCAACAACCTGACCATTATCGAGACGAAATCCCATGCGTACCTGCCGGAATTTCTGGCCCGGAACGAAGTGGAGGTGGTGGCCTCGCTGCCGTGCTATCTGGAGGAAAACGTCGATGCCCAGCGCGGCAACGATGTCTTTCGCCGGAGTATCAGTGCCCTTAAAAAGCTCAACGCCGCCGGCTACGGCGTCCGGCTGCCGCTCACCCTCGTCTACAATCCGATCGGCCCGAAGCTCCCACCGAACCAGACCGAACTGGAGGCTAACTACAAACGGGAACTTCAGCTCCGCTACGGCATCGTCTTCACCCGGCTCTTTACGATCACCAACCTGCCGATCGCCCGATTCGCCGCTGAGCTGCGGGAGCAGGGGCAGTGGGACGCGTACCTCGAACTGCTGGCCAACAGCTTCAATCCAAGCACCGTGAGCGGCCTCATGTGCCGCAGCACCCTCAACGTCGGCATGGCGGGCGAAATCTTCGACTGCGATTTTAATCAGATGTTGAGGATGCAGCTCCGCAACGGCAGGCCCTTGCACCTCTGGGACATCACGCCGGAAAAATTGGCCGCCTTCCCCATCCTGACCGGTCATCATTGCCTTGGCTGCACCGCCGGATCGGGCAGCAGCTGCACCGGGGCCATCAGCTGAGCCTGGAGCCTTGTCGTCCATCGCCTCCTCTCGGTGGCACTTTCAGCCCTCACGGGGTTTCCGGCGATGGAACTTGGGGCGTTGCCCAGGCTGGAAGGGTGGGGCCCCGTGGGCGCGGAAAGACAGGGCAAAGACCCCGATAGGATCCTGAGGGGAACGGCTCGCATCCATGCCAGCCTAGGCCATCATCCCAGGTCCCGGGCCCCACAAAAGATCCAAGGCTGAAGGCCCGAGGCATTGCGTTAGCCGTCGGTGTCGGAGGAAGTCCGCGCAGTCGAGGAGAATTTCCTCAAGGCTGGCGCGGGCGACGTTCACCAGGCGTAGCTATGTCTGGGAAGAAGCGACGCCGGCATGCGAAAAAACGAGGACTGCTCAGCGAGCCGCGGACATGCTTCAACAAGGGGACATTACCGAGCAGCACGAGGCCGGTCAGCAACACCAGAATGCCAATGCGTACGAGTCAGGATGGCTCCACCCGCAGGTCCGACTCCCATTCTTTTTCATCATTCCGAAATTCCTGGGATCCGCCCAAACCCCCAATCGAAAACCTTTTTTCGGCGATCAAACCAGTTGAGGATTTGGATGCCTGAGCGACCGTCTTGCGGAGTCCCACCCGGCTGCTTTGTCTCACCTGCCACCCGTTCCATGATGCCTACCGCACCCACCGCCCGTTGTTGCAACGGGCCGGTTCCCCGCCACCACCATCGCGCGCTGTCCGCCCTTTTCGCCGGTCTTGCGCTGGGGTTGGGCGCGACAGCTCTCATCGCCCAAGATCGCTCGCTTTCCGATGCGAAGAGGCCTGACTCCCTGCTCATCGATCGCGCCAAGTTTTTTGGCAACCCATCCCGGATTCAGGGGCGACTCAGCCCTGACGGTGAGTGGCTGAGCTGGATCGCACCTTCGAACGGGGTGCTCAACGTGTGGGTGGCACCGGCCTCCAGCCCGGCGGAGGCGCGGGTGCTGACAAAGGAAGCGAAGCGACCAATCCGTCAGCATTTCTGGGCACCGGATTCGTCGATGATCCTTTTCATCAACGACGAGGATGGCACCGAGGATTTCCTGCTCTATGGCGTGAAGGTGAGCGGCGGCGACGCGGTCAACCTGACCCCGTTCAAGAAGACGACGGTGCAGCTCGTCGGCTCGTCACCCACCGTGAAAAATCGCATCCTCGTGGGCCTGAACAACCGGGATGAACGCTGGCACGATGTGCATTCGCTGGACCTGAAGACGGGCGAGCTGACACAGGTCCGGCAGAACGATGGTTTTGCCGGATTCGTCGTCGACGAGGACCTCGTGCTGCGCGCTGCCATCCGGTCGAATGCGGCCGGTGGACAGGATTATTTCCGGATCCACGACGGCACGATTGCGGACACCCCGTTCCTGAGCTTTGACTTGGACGACAGCCAGACGACGCAGGCCATCGGGTTCTCAGCGGACAGCACGACTCTTTATTGGATCGACGCACGGGGCCGGGATACGGCGGCGGCATTTGCGATGGACTGGGCGACCGGCCAGATGACGCTCCTTGCTGAAGATGCCCGGGCCGATGTCCAAAACGCCATGGTCAACCCGGTCACGGGAAAGCTCGAGGCGGTGGCCATCGATTACCTGAAGCCGGAATGGACGGTGCTCGACGACGCGGTGGCCGGGGACATCGCCTTCCTCAACGAGAAGCTCGGCCATTGGTCATTGGGGAGCCGGACCCACGCGGACGACAAGTGGACGGTGGCGACCGACAATGCAACGGCGGCGCCCGCCACCTGGCTCTATGACCGCAAGGCGAAGTCGTTGACCAAGTTGTTCGAAAGCCGGCCCGAGCTGGAGGGTGCGAAACTGGCGAGGATGCAGCCCGTCGAGATCAAGTCACGCGACGGGAAAACTCTGGTGAGCTACCTCACGCTGCCGGCGGGCGTCGAGGGCAAACCCGCGGCCCCGCTGCCGATGGTCCTGCTGGTGCATGGCGGGCCGTGGGCGCGGGACAGTTATGGCTTCGACGGCACGAGCCAATTTCTGGCGAACCGGGGGTATGCCGTCCTCCAAGTGAACTTCCGGGGTTCGACCGGCTTCGGCAAAGGATTCACCAACGCCGGCAATGGCGCCTGGGGGCGCGAAATGCATGATGACCTGCTCGACGCCGTGAATTGGGCGGTGGCCGCGGGGCATGCGGACCCGGACAAAATCGCCATCATGGGCGGTTCCTACGGCGGGTATGCGGCCCTGGCCGGCCTGACCTTCACCCCGACCATCTTCGCCTGCGGCGTCGACATCGTCGGCCCATCGAATCTGGCGACGCTGCTCTCGACGGTGCCCCCGTATTGGGAAAGCTTCCGGAAACAGTTGATCCAGCGGATGGGTGACCCCGACACCGAAGCAGGCCGCGCCTGGCTGAAAGAGCGCTCGCCCCTGACCCACGCCGACAAGATCGTGCGGCCGCTGCTGATCGGGCAGGGTGCCAACGACCCGCGCGTCAAGCAGGCGGAATCAGACCAGATCGTCGCCGCCATGCAGGCGAAAAAGATCCCCGTAACCTATGTGCTTTTCCCCGACGAAGGCCACGGCTTTGCCCGGCCGGAAAATAACATCGCCTTCATGGCCGTCACCGAGAACTTCCTCTCCAAGTGTCTGGGCGGAAAGGCCGAACCCATTGATGGGGCCGTCGCCGCCTCCTCTGCCACCGTGCCCCATGGAGCAGAATTCGCGCCTGGACTGAAGGAGGCCATGGAGGCCAAATAGCGGCTGTTGCTGGCGGGCCACGCTGCCCGGAGCTCCCATTCCGGAGGGATGCCAGCGAGTAGCCGGTGGTAAAGCGCAGCGACACCACCGGACCCTCGTCCCCAATAAAAACACCGCACCCCGGCAGGGGTGCCAGCCCCCGTCGCGCCCCGAGGCGCCAGAGCCGGAGCGCATACCGACGCGCCTCGTCATGGCGCCTCCTCGTGGCGCAGGGTGGCACCCCGCTGGGGGTGCGATTATTCGGGACGCCTGTTCCGGTGGTATCGCGGGGCGGCCCCGCTCGACCACCGGCTACTCGCTGCGATGCCTCCGGCATCCAACCACCGGGCCGGCGGGGTCGCTGGCGTTGCGGCTGAACTGCGGCGCAGGCGGGGCGTGCGGCGCCCGGCTGAAGTAGTTCCTCAGCTTGCCTTCGGCATCGCCTGGTCGCCCGGTATCGAATCGTAGATGGCCTTCGACAGGACGGTGAACGCGGCATCGCCGAACTCCTTGTCGTCCATGTAGCGGCTTACGATCTCGCCGTTCTCCGCCATGCGCTGGACCATGAGGTCTTCGAGCAGCTGCTTGAGGCCGAGCTGGAACTTGTCGAAGGGGTTGGCGCGGCGGAGCTTGACGACCTGCTCATGGGCCGCGGCCTTTTCGCGGATCTGCTCGAAGAAGAACCGGTCCTCTTCGGTCAGGTTCGTGCCGAACCGGCCGTTGAGAACCTTGATGATTTCGGATAGCGGCACCTTCTCGTCCTTGGCCTTGCCAGTTCCGACATCGGTAGGGCTTTTCACTCCCTCGGGATCGCCTTCATTCAGATTGATTTCCCCGGAATAGATTCGTTCTAGGCGGTAGTAATCCAGGCCAACCTCGTCGCCGAGCTTCACGCGCTCGGAATCGCGGTCGAGCGGGAGATGCGGCAGGAGAAAGCGCCCGTAGCTGTAGAGTATCTCCAGCGCTGGGTCGCCGTAAGGCATGATCTGGCTCATGAAGGTATAAATGTTCACGTAGCCGTTGAGCTTCTCGCGGAACTCGCTGCGCGCCGCCTCATCCGTCATTGCCTTGAATCGGTCCACCGCGGGTTGGAGGTGGTGTTGCATGCCGGCGTGGTCTTGGGCGCCTTGCCGGGCGACGGGCTTGTAGAAGACCTGGGCGAACGCTTGGACCTCGCTCCAGAAATAGACCTGGGTTGCGTCCAACTCATGCTTGAGCCCCTCCAGCTGCTGCGGATCCGAGCCTTCCTGCAAGCTGGTCGCGTCGTAATACGGCTTGAAGGCTTTGTAGATGTCCTCGGCCTCGTTCACGAAATCCAAAACGAACGGGATTTGCTTGCCGGGAATCTTGCGATTGAGCCTCGACAGGGTTTGAACGGCCTGGACGCCGTCAAGCCGCTTGTCCACGTACATGGCGCAGAGCAGCGGTTGGTCGAAGCCGGTCTGGTATTTGTTCGCGACGAGCAACACCTGGTAATCCGGCGAGGCGAACCGCTTTGGGAGTTGTTTCTCGCTGATGGAATCGCCGGTCACGCAGTCCTTGTTCATGCCCGGCTCGGTATAGTCGAAGCCGGGATGGTCCGGGTCTTTGACCGTGCCGCTAAAGGCGACCAGGGGCCGCACGTCGGTGATCTGATTCTCGGCGATGTAACGCTCGAACGCCTGCATGTAGCGCACCGCGTGGAGGCGGGACGACGTGACGACCATCGCCTTGGCCTGGCCGCCGAGGTGCCCGCGCACTTTTTTCCGGAAATGCTCCACCATCACCTCGGTCTTTTGCTCAATGTTGTGCGGGTGGAGGCTCATGAACTTGGCCAGCGCCCGCGCCGCCCTTTTTTTCGGCAGGTTCGGATCGTCCTCGATCGCTTTCACCAACCGATAGTAGGTGGCGTAGGTGGTGTAGTTCTTGACCACGTCGAGGATGAAGCCCTCCTCAATCGCCTGCCGCATGGAATAGAGGTGAAACGCTTCCGGCAGCCCGCTCGAGCCGTTGCGCCCGAAAAGCTCCAGCGTCTTGCCCTTGGGCGTGGCAGTGAAGGCGAAGAAGCTCAGATTCGGCTGCCTCCCGCGCGACTGCATCACCTGATTGAGGCGGTCCTCCCAATCCAGCTCCGCCTCCGGATTATCGGGCGTCGCGGACGCCCCCAGGATGGCCTTCAGTTCCCGGGCCGTCTCGCCGCTCTGGCTGGAATGCGCCTCGTCCACGATCAGTGCGTATCGTCGTTTGGCGATTTCCGCCTCCCACGTGGCGGCCTCCGCCCGCTGCTCGAGGGTGGCCTTATCCTGGCCCTGCGCGCCGGCGGCGTGGAGCAGGCCGCGCAGCACAAAGGGAAATTTCTGCAGCGTCGTGATGACGATCTTCGTGCCGTCGATCAGCGCCGCCGCGAGCTGCTTCGAATCCTGGTCAATCGCCTTCACCACGCCTTGCGCGTGCTCGATCTGGTAAATGGCGTCCTGCAGCTGCCGATCGAGCACCTGCCGGTCGGTGATGACCACCACGCAGTCGAAGACCTTCACGTCCTCCCTATCGTGCAGGCTGGCGAGCCGGTGCGAAAGCCACGAAATGCTGTTCGTTTTGCCGCTTCCCGCCGAGTGGTTGATGAGGTAATTGCGGCCCAGCCCTTCGTGACCCGCGGTCGCGACCAGCTTCCGCACCGAGTCGAGCTGGTGGTAGCGCGGGAAGATCATCGCCTCCTTGGTCACCACGCGCTGCCCGCCTCGTCCATCCTCGACTTTCTCCTCCTTCTTTTCGAGGAACATGAAGTGACCGAGGATGTCGAGGAAACTCTCGAATGGGAGCACCTCCTCCCAGAAGTAGCCCGTGCGGTAGCCGGACTCGTGCTGCGGATTGCCCGCGCCGCAGCGGATCTGCCCCGGATGGCTGCCGCGGTTGAAGGGCAGGAAAAACGTCTTTTCACCGGCCAGCCGCGTGGACATGTGCACCTCGTCCGGGTCGGCGGCGAAATGCACCAGCGCCCGCTTCTTGAACTCGAACAACAGCGCGCGCGGGTCGCGGTCCTCCTTGTATTGGCGTACCGCGTGCCGCCAGTTCTGGCCGGTGCCGGGATTCTTCAGCTCGATCGTGGCCACGGGCAGCCCGTTCACCGCGAGCACCAAGTCGAGCGTGCGGGTGTCGCCCGGATGACACGGCACCTAGCGCGTCACCGTCAGCCGGTTTTTGCCAAACATCTCCAGCACCTTCCAGTTGGCCCCGTGCGCGGGCTTGAAGTAGGCGAGTCGAAAAGTCTTCCCGTAAAACTTGAACCCGTGCCGCAGCACATGCAGCGAGCCTTTGGCGTCCAGTTCCTTGACCAGCGAATTGAGCAGCAACGCCTCCAGCCCCGCCGCGTGCAGCGCCTGCATCTCGGCCCAGAGCTTCGGCTGCGTATCCGCCATAAACGCGAACACCTGCGCCGGGAACAACGCCCGCCCCTGGTCCCACTCCTCGTTGCTGCCCGACGTCCAGCCGCCGCGCGTCAGCAGGATTTCCTCAACGTAGGTCTCGAAGGCTTTCTCGTCGGTCTGGCTCATGGGGATCAATTGGCCGTCAAATAAGCCGGGGTTGGATAGTTTTGCGCAAAATGTTGACAATCAATGGTATTTCTCGAACCCACGGCCCCCGCCACCCGCCCCGGGCAGCTTTCCATCAAATGACCATCAAATAAGAATCCCATGCTGTATTAAGCCCAGAACGGCAGGTGCTTGGCATATTTTTTCCCCTGCTTGGGGTCGTAGGGCTTGATCCGCTCGTCTTCCAAGGCGTCGCGGATGATCCGGGAGGCGATGGCGCTGTTTTTTCCTCGATACCGAAGCGCTCTCGCAAGCTGGAGTTGGTCATCGGGTCACGCTCCACGTAGCGCAGGCAGGCGTGGAGATAGTAGGCCCGCACCCGATCGGCGCGATCCATTTCGTTGAGTGTCTTGTGCGCGAAGAGCACCGCCCGCGTGCTGCCTTCGGGGGTCTCGAAAATCGGTGCGGGCAGCTGGTAAAACTCGGTTTGGGACACCACCTTGTCCACGCCGCTGCCACGTTCTTCGCAGATGCCAGCCCGGCGCATCAGCGACGCCAAGGCCTCATTCCGCGAGCGCGGTGGCGTATCCAGAAACCGCTCGGTCTCCACCAGCGGCAGCCCGGGGTTGGTGATTTCCATTCGGTCGACAAAAATTTCGATCATCGGCCCACTGCCCGTCACTGAGAAGTCCTGATGGATGAGTGCGTTGGCCACCAATTCGCGAATTGCCGGCTCAGGATACATGGGCACGTCCTTACGCAGCGCCTTGCCTACCACTTCGTTGCGCGGCAGCAGCGCATTCACGAAATCAATCAATCCCTCAAACCCGGAGGCGTAGCCCTTGCCTCCCTCTTGCTCCCGGACAGGTTTCAAGCGGCCCTTGCCCTCATACACGATCACGCGCACGGCCTTTCGGCTGAGCCCCCTGAACGCATCGAGCCTTTTGGCGAATAGTATCGCCCCCAAGTTTGTGATGTCCCATCCGCCGGCCTGATTCGCCACGATCAGCCGGTCCTCCGCTAATCGTGCCAGAATCTTGTCCCGGTCGGCGGGCAACGGCTGCGAGAGCAGATCGAAATAGGCCGGGTAGTCCAGCAGCGCGAGCACCTGCGCCGTGTCCACCCGCTCCATGGCCTTCAATTCCTCGAACGGCGTGGTCTCAAAAATCCGCCACAACTCCCGCTCAAGATCGGGATAATCCTTGAGCTTCTGCCGATACGACCCGACCCGGATGAACTCCAAGCCGGAGAACTGGGTCGGCTTTCCCGTCGCACGCGGAATCTCCAGAAGCACGACCGGCTTGCCCTCAAACTCGAATTCGTACCACCGGAAATGCAGTCGCGGACTCAGCAGGCGGACCAGCCAGTTCTCCAAATCCTCGTTGCCTTTCTTGGCCTGCCCCGGCTTGAACGCCGTGCCGGTCACCTCGTGCGTGCCATCCTTGATTCCCCAGACAAGGTAGGCGTTGGCCTTGCCGTTCAGGGCGGCGGCATTGCTCAGCGCGGAGAGAGCCACATGCTGGTTGATTGTGGCTTCGAAAAGTAGCGTGCTTGCCATGCCTCGTGTGCGCCCCTGACCTGTGATGCCAATCAGAACTGCGGGCGGCTTGATCTTGGGCAGGTGACACTCTCGAAGTGCCTCGGCCGTGACGAAATCTTCCGAATCGGTGATCGTTTCGCGGTTCACGGAAGAACTGTTGAGCCACGGGTAGTCGCCTTCTTCCCAGTAAGCTGCGTTGTCGCGGTTGGGCGTCGAACCGTTGCCGATTCGGGCAACATACTTGACGGGTTTCACCTCCCAATGCTTCGGGATGTCGCCGAGCCAGTCGAGGCCGGAGGGTTTGAGGGACGGGTTGGCGGGGAGTTGATCCGCAGATGACGCAGATGAGCGCAGATGGCCGGAAGTCTTGGCCTTTTCATCTGCGTAAATCTGCGCAATCTGCGGATACTTCTTCACCGCTCCGGGCGGCAGGCCGCGGGTGACGGTGCGGGAGATGAGCGCGGTGCGCTTCTCCTTCAGCCGCTCGATCAACTCCCGCTTCTTCGCCACCAACCGGCCCACCCGCCCCGTCTCCCGGTCCAGATACGCCGCGATGGCCTGTTGTTCGGCGGGCGGAGCGATGGGCACGACGCAGTTGCCGATGAAATCCCAACTCGCACGCGGCATCTTCGAGCCGTAGGTGGACGAATCCACGAGCTTGATGAAGCCATCGCTGAGCAGAGAATAAACCAACGCCCGCCGGTCACACTCGACACCGCGCAACACGAGTAGCTCGGTGGAGCACAAACCATCGAACTCGGGATTGCACGCCTTCTCCAGGTAGGGCCTCAGCTTACCGAAAAGTGTGTGGCCTGCTTTGAACGCGTTGGCTGTGCCGGTAGGAACGACATCCGGGTTGATGGGCAACAGACGGCCCGTCCACGATTCGATGTTCTCCATACCGATGTAAGGAACTGGATTCTCCTCATCGGCTTCGACTTTCTTGTCAGTGAGTTCCACGGCCATCTTGAGCCGCTTCACCGCCCAATGCTCCGGCACGTCGCCGAGCCATTCGACGCCGCTGGGTTTGGTGTGCGGGTAGGCCGGGAGTTTCATGGCTGGCCTCCGTTCCGAGAATCCCAAGGGGATTCCGTCCTCCAGCCCAGGGTTGCGAGGCACGAGCTACCCTGGGTCTGGGTCAACCGCGACAGAGGCCCCCAACCCCAACGGGGTTGCGTCCCTCCGCCGCGCAACATCAGGGTCACCGGACGCAACCCCGTTGGGGTTGATGCCATGGGGGACGGCCATCCCAGGGTAGGCCCTCGTTCCTCAGGCCAACCCTGGGCTTTGGAACGCAGCCCCGTTGGGGCTGAAAACAGGGCGCTCACGCCGTCACCTCCTTGAGCAGCTTCATGATGTCGCCTTCGAGTTTCTTGATGTCGGACTCGATGACTTCCAGCGGGCGCGGCGGTTCGTAGCGGTAGAAGTGGCGGTTGAGCGGGATTTCGTAGCCGACCTTGGTCTTGGTGGTGTCGATCCATGCATCGGGCACGTGGGGCAGCACTTCGCGTTTGAAATACGCCTCGATGCATTCCTTGAGCGGGACGGTTTCGGTGTCGCGCAGGTCGGCGTCGGGTTCGGGCTGGCCGTCGCGGTCGCGGCAGATTTCGGCGGTGTCGTCGCGTTCGCCGAGGGCGGCGAGCACGGCCTTGAGTTCCGGGGCTGTCAGGCGCACGCCGAGCGCCCGGTCCAGATCGCGCAGATCAGCGAGGAACACCTTCCGATCTTTGAAGAGCTTGCCCTTGGTCGCCTGAGCGAAGTCGCGGAGCAGTTCGCGGATTTGTTCCTGCCGCTGGCGGCCGGCCGCGATTTCCTGCTGGCGGACGGTGGGGTCTTTCTTCGCGCTGGTGGCGAGGTTCTTGAACCCGCTCTCGTCGTCGAGCCGGGCGAGGCGTTCGGCGCTGGCCGAGAAGTTCAGCCGGAGCGGGCGCTCGACGGTGATCTTGTGGTAGCCGAAATCTTCGTTGTCGAAAATCTTGCTGACGACGCGCTGGCGCTGGACGGGCTGGTGGGTGATCGGGTCTTCCTCGGTGAAGGTGCGCGTCTGGCCGTCGCGGAAGTTGCCGAAGATTTTCGTAGGTTCGCCGATGTGGTCGGGGTCTTTCTCCTTGTCGGAGGGGTCGCCGAGGCGGCGGCGTTTGTTGCCGAGGCTTTTCTCCATCTGCACCCAGAACGGGCGGGCGTCGATGAGCTGCACCTTGGCCTGGCGGGGCTTTTCCTTCCGGTTGGTGAGCACCCAGAGGTACGTGGAGATGTCGGTATTGTAGAAGAGCTGCTCGGGCAGGGCGACGACGGCCTCCAGCCAGTCGTTCTCGATGATCCAGCGGCGGATCTCGCTCTCGCCGCCGCCGGCGTCGCCGGTGACAGGGGCGAGCCGTTGAAGACGATGGCGAGGCGGCTGCCGCCGTCCTGCGGGGCGGGCGGGGTATCAATTCGCAGCCGCGGAATTTTCACGGGGGCCGTTGGCGGCGGGCGGCGTCGGTTCCGGGTGGTGGCGGCCTTCGCTGCCGGTTCGGTAGTACCAGCGGTGGATGTGTTCTGGGGTGGTCAGGCCGAGGCGCCAGGCGGCGGTGAGGACCAAGTTGTGGAGTTTATTGAGCAGGGGGCCGCGGCGGTGGAACCGGCGGGTGGAGGTCTGGAGCGGAGGATCAAGCAGGGCGCATTCGTCGCGGGCGAGGCCGTGGCGAAGGAGGTCGGAAAAGGCGAGATCCTCCATGATCGGCAGCGTGGGAAAACCGCCAAGGCGGTCGAGGGCGTCGCGGCGGATGAACGGCGACTGGTCGCCGTAGAGCGTTCCCAATTCCGCCATCCACCAGCGGATGACGGGCGCGGCCCAGGCGAATCGCGGGTAAAATTGGCAGATGTCGCGATGGAAGGCACCCCCCTGCAGGGTGGGTTCGCGCTCCAGGCGGGTGAGCAGGGCGCGCAGGTGCGCTCCGGTCAACGCGGTGTCGGCATGCGAAAAAACGAGGACGTCGCCGCGGGCGGCGGCGGCACCGGCGGCGAGTTGCGCTCCCCGGCTTGGGTGCGCGGTGTGGACGAGCCGCGCGCCGTGCCGGGTGGCGAGTTCCTGGATCAGGGCCTGTTCGGCCGGGTCGGACGAGGCGTCGGCAACGACGATTTCCGCGGTCGGGGTGTCGGCGGCCCGCAGGCGGTCGAGGCAGGCGGCGAGCGCGGCGGCGTCGTTCCAGACCGGGATGACGATGGCAAGGCGTGATGGCATGGACGGCCCCGCGGTCCGGGGGCGGCGGGGATGGTGAATTCTTGCGGCACCGCCTGTGCCCGCCGGGTGACGGCGGCGCGCCCGGGGGTCAGATGCCCTTGCCGGTCGGGCCGCGGCGCACCAGGCGCAGGGAGTCGAGGCGGACGACGGGGTGGGAGAGGGCTTCTTTGAGGCTTTCGTATTCCGACTGAAGTAGCTGGAGCTCAAAGTCCGAGACCGGTCCGCCGCGTTGCTGGAGGAGCTTCAACCGGTCGATTTCCGGGAGGAGCTGCGCGTCCAGCTCGGCGAGGGCCTGGGTTTTCATCTCCTCGGCGCGGGCCTGGGCGCGCTGGGTCAGGTCGGCGAGCAGGCGCGGCAGCAGGCTGCGCAGGGCGGCCTCGTTGGTGCGGATCCACTCCCGCCGGCCGTTGCGGACGTTTTTGTTGATCAGCTCCATGGGGTACTCGCTGGAGACGTCTTCGAGTTTGTGGTTGCTGATGAGGCGGACGCCGGCCGGGCTGAAGAAGCGGGTTGGGTAGAGCTTTTGCGGCGGGTTGGCCAGTTCGACGCGGAAGAGGGTTTCGAGCAGGATGATCTGGCTGCGCAGGTCCTCCCAAACCGCGTAGCAGGCATTGCCTTCGGTGGCGCTGACGAGCAGGCTGATGTGTTCCATGACGATGGGGCTGTCCCAGGTCAGGAACCAGAGATCATCGCGGGCGAGGGCCTTCTGCCGTTCAAACGTGACGAGCTGCCCTTCGGCGGCGACGGTCGGAAAGGCACCGGGTTTCCGGTCCTTTTCGCGCGGCCGCATGTTGTAGGTCCGCTCGCCGACATCCTCGGCATCGAAGCCGAAGTGGTCGAAAAGCCGCAGCATGAGGAAATCGAGCGAGAGGTCGGAATCGAGGCGGCGAATGCTTTCGAGCAGGCGGTGGGCAGGCAAGACGCGGTAGCTGGCCAGATCGGTCAGTCGGTCAGGCACCGCTTCGAGAATGGCCTTTTGCTCCTCGGCGTGGGCCTGGGCTTCGGTGAGGAGGGCGGGCAGGGCGTCGGCCCAAGTTGCGGGCGGCTGGGCGGCGAGGGCGCGGAATTTCGCGCCGCCGGCGCGGCCGCAGGCGTGGACTACCGGCAGCGGCCGCTCGAAGAGGTGCAGGGCTTCGTGGAACCACCGGTGGATGAGCTGGGACGGCGTGCCCTCGACATGGGGGATGTGGACCCGGACCTTGGCCATGTGGCCGAAGCGGTCGAGGCTGCCGATGCGTTTTTGCACGCGCAGGGGATCGGGCGGCAGATCGAAGAGAACGAGGTGGTGGGCAAAGGGGAGAGCCCGGGCTTCCGCCCCGCCTTCCGCGCAGACCAGCACGCTGGCCCCCTTCCCGTCCTTCTCGGTGAACTGCTTGATGGCGCGGTCGCGCTCGGGCAGCGGCAGGCCGCTGTGGTGCAGCGCGGCCTTGTCGCCCAGGTGTCCGGCCACGGCCTCGGCCCGCTCGGCGGTCGAGCAGATCAGCACCAGCTTGTCGCGCTCATTTTTTTCCAGGTAGTCGGTCAGCCAGGCGAGGCGCGGATCGTTCGGCAGAATGGCCGCCGGCTGGGGTGCGCCTTCCGCGTCGAACTCCTGGGTCAGGGCGGCGACCAGCTCGGCGGACGCGTCGGCCGGCAGGGAGAGCTTGTGGGAGAGGACCTCGCGTTCCGGCAGGCCTTCGATCACGGCGCGGGTGTTGCGCAGGAGGCGGCGGCCGGCACCGAGGCCCTCCAAAAGGGAGGCCAGCACGCGCTCCCGTCCGTCGCCCTGTTCGGCGGTGAAAATGCTTGGGTCAACCGGGGCCCCGGTCAATTCCTCCAAAGCGGCGCGATCTTCATCAGGCCATGGTTCTGAAGTGGGGCCGAGGAGTTTTTCCGCGAGCAGGGCACCCTGGGGTGGCACTGGCGTGGGGTCGCCCCCGCCGTCCAGCCAGCGGCGCAGGCGGGCGTGGGCCTCTACTTCGGACTGGGGGGGCAGATCGGTGAGCAGGATTACGCCGGGGGTTTTCCGGCACAAGGGCTCCAGTTCCGGCGATTCCGCGGCATCCGCGTCGTCCACGATCAGCAGGTCCCACGGGCGTCCGGCGGCGGCTGGCAGTGTTTCTGGCGAGCACAGCACGAGATGGGCGTCCGCGGCGGGGGCGGTGGCGGTGCCGTCCATCGCCGTTTCCAGCAGGGTCACGGGCAGGTGAAAGCGGCGGACCAACTCGTAGTGCCAGCGGCTCAGCAGCGGGGCGGGCACCACGATCAGGGCGCGCTGGAGGCGTGCGGTGACCAGCAACCGGTGCAGCACCAGGCAGGTGATGATGGTTTTGCCGGTGCCGCTTTCATCGGCCAGGACGAGGCGTGGGATGCCTTTGCGCCGGATTTGCAGGGCGGCGAAAAGCTGGTGGGGAATCAGTTCGATGCGCGGCCCGAGGAACCCCCGCTGATGGCCCCGCAGGGTCTCGAAGCGGTGGTGCAGTCCCTTCGAACGCAGGTTGAAGAGGCCCTTGTCATCGAGTTGGGCATTGAGCAGGCGGTCATCCGGACGCGTAAAATTCAACGAATCGGCTAGCGCGCTCTCCGGCACTTCCCGACCGCCGCCGCGGTAGATGATCAGTCCGCCGGACTCCGTCACCTGTTCCACCATGAAGGTGGTGCCATCGTGGGCTTCGACCTCGCTGCCCTGGTTAAAAATCATCCGCGTCAGCGGGGCGCTGCCGGGGGCATACTGCCGGGTGTCCCCGGTGGAGGGAAAGAGCAGGGAAATGCGTCCCTTGGCGGACGAAATCACCAATCCGAGGCCCAACTCGGGTTCATTATTACTCAACCACCGCTGTCCGGGAACAAAAGTATCTGCCGTCATTCGAGCCGTCGTTCATAGAATGGTTTCTGGAATAAATCAAGAAATCTGCACAAATTGAGACAGGACGACGCTTTTAAAGTAATTTCAGGGGTGTCCGGGGCTGCGACAATTCGTCCCTTCACGCACTTTTCCCGTTACCCACCACATTCCTGCTCAACCAGTCGGAATTGACCGAGGGAGAATCCTAACAAATCGGGTTGCAACCCGACCCTCGTTCGCATTAAAGCTCAATCCACAACGCACGAATGCCCGCCCGAAAAGCTCAAAGAAACGGCCGGTTCAAGGTCGGTCTCGTACAGATGGCCTGCGGGCCGTCCGTGGCGAAGAATATTGCTGGAACGAAGAAGCTGATTGCCGAAGCGGCCCGCCAAGGAGCGCAGGTCATCTGCCTTCAGGAAATGTTCGCGACCCAGTATTTCTGCCAGGCGGAAAAACAGGAGTACTTCAAGTTGGCCGAGACCATCCCGGGGCCGCAGACCGAGGAGATGCAGGCGGTGGCGAAGAAGCTGGGGGTGGTCCTGGTAGTTCCGTTGTTTGAGCGGCGCGCCCCGGGGCTCTACCACAATTCTGCGGTGATCATCGACGCGGACGGTTCGATGCTGGGCACGTATCGGAAGATGCATATCCCTGACGATCCCCAGTTTTACGAAAAATTTTACTTTACTCCCGGGGACCTGGGATTCCGGGCATGGGACACCGCGTTCGGGCGCATCGGGGTGTTGATTTGTTGGGACCAGTGGTATCCGGAAGGGGCGCGGCTGACGGCTCTGCACGGCGCGCAGGTGCTCTTTTACCCGACCGCGATCGGTTGGTTGCCACCGGAGAAGGCTGAATACGGCAAGCGGCAGTATGCGAGCTGGGAGGTCATTCAACGGGGGCATGCGGTGGCCAACGGAGTCTTTGTGGCCGCGGCCAACCGCTGGGGCGTGGAGCAGCCGGAAGGGCCTCCGGGTTTGGAATTCTGGGGTCAGAGTTTTGTCGCCGACCCCTCGGGTCAGATCATCGCCCAAGCCTCCTCCGACCAGAATCAGGTGGTGCTGGCCGACATCGATCCGGCCCTGATCGAAGCGCAGCGGCACGGGTGGCCCTTTCTTCGGGATCGCCGCATTGACGCCTACCAGGGAATTACTCAACGCTATCTCGATTAAGCCTCTACTGCGGGTTCTCCCGTTTACCATGAAATCAAATAAAGCCCCGGCCTCTCCAAAACCGGCCAAGGCCATTTCCCAGCCCAAAGCGACGACCAAACCCGTTGCCGCCGGTCCGGAGACGGCGAAGGCTGGGTCTGCCGCCAAATCGGCGATTCCCTCCAAACCGGTGCCGGCCATGCCGAAAGCGGAAGCGACGGTGAAGACGGCCGCGAAAAGGACCGCCTCCCCACACGCTGCGCCGGTCCCACCGACGGAGCCCAAGGCTCAGGGCGCGGCGAAAGTCCCGGCCCGCCCAGCGGCGGTCGCGAAACCCAAATCCGGCAAAAAAGGGGCGTGGTTCGATGTTTCCACCAAAACGCCGAAGCAAGCCCGCTTTCGAATGCCGGCCGAATGGGAGACGCATTACGGGACGTTCCTGACCTGGCCGAACCGCAAGGGCATCAGTTTTCCCGGAAAGGGAGCGTATGAAGCGGCCCTGCCCGCGTTTGAGTCAATGCTGCACGCCTTGATCGCCTCGGAGCAGGTCTTCATCAATGTGGCCTGCCATGAGGACAAACAGGTGATTCGGGACATGCTGACCATCGCCGAGCAGAGCCGCATCCATTTTCTCGACACCCCTTCCATGGAGCCGTGGTGCCGGGATCATGGGGCCACCTTCGTAGTCCGTGCCGAGGACCGGGGGGGCGGCTCGGTGGTCTGGAAATTCAACGCGTGGGGCCAAAAGTACGACAAGGCCAACGTCGACGCCGGCATTGCGCGCCGCATGGCCGAGTACCTGGGCGGGAAAATTTTCGAGCCCGGCATGGTTCTGGAGGGCGGTGCCATCGAGGTGAATGGCTCCGGCACGGTCCTCACCACCGAGTCTTGCCTGCTCAATAAGAATCGCAACAAGGGTGTCAAAAAGGAGGATATGGAACGCCTGCTCAAAGACTTCCTAGGCGTGACGAACATTCTGTGGCTGCCGGCCGGCCTGGAGGGGGACGACACGGACGGACATATCGACACCATCACCCGGTTCGTCAATAAAACGACCGTGGTCACCTGTGTGGAGGACAATCCCAAGGACAAAAATCATGCGGTCCTGAAGAAGAACCTGGAATTGCTCAAGGCCATGAAAATCGAGGACGGCACCGATCTTCAAGTCATCCCGCTGCCCATGCCGCAGCCTATTATGCGCAAAACGCAAAGACTGCCAGCGACATACGCTAATTTTTACGTCGGCAATAAAGTGGTGCTGCTGCCGACCTACGACGATCCGGCGGATGAAAAAGCGCTTGAGATCATGGTCAAGTCGTTCCCGACCCGGAGGATTTATCCGATTGATTGCCGCGAACTCATCTGGGGGTTGGGCGCATTCCATTGCCTGACCCAGCAGCTGCCGCTGGCGGCCTTTCCCAAGGTGGTCGATCTCATCCGCAACCCGCCGCCCGCGCCGCGGCCGGTGTATTGACCCGGGGGTGGAGTGGCAGGAGGCGAGGATGGCGTGCAGGCGAGCGGTTTGGGCCGGGCCCGCACCCGGGAGGCCTGGCCGGCGCGGGGACTTGACCCGCGCCGATGGCGCTTCGGGAGCTGCGGTCCAAGGTCCTGGGCCGTTGGCCCAGGCTAGGTTGAGGCGGGCCGTTGTCCCTGTTTGGAGATGAGGGAGGTGGAGCCGGATGACTGGGTGGTGGCCGTTTGGCCCGGGATGGGGGGACGGCGGCCGGTGGGGCGCGTGGGGCGCGTGGGGCGCGTGGGGCGCGGGGGGCGCGTGGGGCGCGTGGGGCGCGTGGGGCGCGTGGGGCGCGTGGGGCGCGTGGGGCGCGTGGGGCGGTGACCGGTGTCAGTCACCTGTCGGAGCGGACATTGGGTCCCGCGTGCCGGTGACCGGGTGGGCCTGTCCGCGAGGGAGCCGCCGCCGGATCAGGCTTTAAGGGCCTTGGCGTAGCGTTCGGCGACGACGTCCCAGTTAATGATATTGGCCACGGCCTTGAGGTAGTCGGCGCGTTTGTTTTGGTATTTCAGGTAGTAGGCGTGCTCCCAGACATCGACGCCCAGGAGAGGCACGTGGCCGGCGGCGAGCGGGGTGTCCTGGTTGGGCGTGGTGGTCATGGCGAGGGCTTTTTTCTTGGGATCGAGGACCAGCCAGATCCATCCGGAACCGAAGATTTTGCCTCCTTTGTCGAGGTATTCTGCCGTGGCGGCCTCTTCCGAACCGAAGGCGCTTTCGAGGGCCCGGGCCAGGTCGCCGGTCGGCTCGGTTTTTTTCGGGGTGAGCGAATTCCAGAAGAGGTCGTGGTTGAAATGGCCGCCGCCGTGATTGCGGACGGCGGTGCGGATTTTTTCTGGAACGGCGTCGAGATTCGAGAGCCAGCCGTGGAGTTCCTCCGGGGTGCCCTGGGGAGCGGTCGGCAAGGTGGCCAGGGCCTCGTTGAGCTTGGTTACGTAGGCCTGATGGTGTTTGCCGTGATGGATCATCATCGTCTGGGCGTCGATGTGCGGCTCCAAGGCCTCGGGCGCGTACGGGAGCGGGGCGAGTTTGAAGAATTCCTTGGCGGTCGCGGGGGCCTGGCCGAAGGCGGCGGGGCACAGGCCTGGAAGGGTGGCGGCGGCGGTGGCGAGCAGGCCGGAGGCGAGAAGATGGCGGCGGTTCATGGAGTGGTGGTTTGCGGATGGAGTGGAAATGGCCGCGCCGGAGCAGGGGAGGCGGTCCCGCTTGCCTGGAACGACCTCCATTGGTAACGGTTTCCCGGCGGGTTTGGCAATGGGCAAAGAATCAGGGTTTTTCCGTGCCCGGGAGTGGTGGAAACTCTGGCAGGGGCACTCCGCCGGCCGGCGACGATCAGACCGAGAGCGGCTTGACCTCCGGGAAAATCGCGGACATGAACCGTTTGTTAGCGATGGCCGGTGGCCGCGCCGGCACTCATCCCGGCCCCGCCGGTCCCAAGCTGACTTCCAACCCCGCACCCACATGAAAAATTTCACCTGGCAAGACACGTTTCTTGCGTTGTTTGACCACGGCCTCGCCGAATACAAGGCGGGCAACGACGACTGGGCCACGTATTACACCGAAGAGGATCTGGAATTTCTCGACGTCATCGGCTGCCAGCCCCGGGAATTCTTCGATTTTATCGAGGATTACGCGGACGGGGCACCCCTGCCTCCGGCGGCGGCCCTGCTGGTGGCGGCGGTGCGGCGCGACTATTTCACGACCCTCCAGGGCGGGCGGGTGTCCGACGCCTTCTTCCCGGCCGCGCAGCTGCCGCCCAAGGACGATGCCTCGCTGGCGGGGCTGCCGTATTTTGCCCGCATCCTGAAAAAGGCGCGGCTCAAGCTGCAGGGCGAGCTCGATCCCGACATCATGTTCGGCTGCGGCGGCGACCGGAAGTTCCTCATGGCGTGCGACGTGCATCCCGCGGATTTCCTGCGCCATGTGTGGGCGGCCGGCGACGACGACACAAAGATCGTTGCCCTGGTGCAGGCGGGACGCCAGACTACGGCGTGAAAGCCCGTCTTGCCTCTCTCCACCAGCGTCTGACCAGCACCGTCCTCGGGGCTGAGGATGAAGCGTGGTGGCTCATTGTCGCGCTGCTGGCCCACGGCCATGTCCTCATTCAGGGCGCGCCCGGGATTGGCAAGACCACCCTCGCCCACACCCTGGCGACAGGCATCGATGGAAGCTTCAAGCGCCTCCAGTTCACCCCGGATCTCCTGCCCTCCGACATTCTTGGCTACAGCCTCTTTCATCAAGGTCGCGGAGAGTTCCAGTTCATCCCCGGCCCCGTGTTCGCCAACATCGTGCTGGCCGACGAGATCAACCGCACCAACCCGCGCATTCAGAGCGCCCTGCTGGAATGCATGAACGAGCGGCAGGTGACGATCGACGGGGTGACCAGGCCGCTGGAGGCCCCGTTCCTGGTCATCGCCACGCAGAACACCCTGTATGCCACCGGCACCTTTCCGCTGCCAGAGCCGCAGCTCGACCGCTTCCTGCTCAGCCTGACCCCGCCCAGCCCCGATGCCCAGCTGCTCGGGAAAATCCTAGCCCAACATGCCGCCCGCCCGGCGTCGCCGGCCGCACCTCCACTCCTGACCGCGGCCGAAGTGCGCACCCTGCAGGCCGAGGTGCTGCGCGTACCCGCCTCCGATGCCATCACCTCCTACATCGCCTCGCTGGCCCACGCGGTCAAAAAACACGAGGGGCTGCGTGGCGGCCTGTCGCCCCGCGCCGCCATCGCCCTACTCCGCGCCTCCCAAGCCGTGGCCTGGCTCGAAGGGCACGCCGCCGTGCACCCCGATGACGTGAAACGCGCCGTGCTCCCGGTCTGGCAGCACCGCCTGCCCGCCCGTGACACCGGGGACACCGGCGGCACCACCACCCGCCAGTGGCTCGAACACCTGCTCAAAGTCGTGCCCGTGCCGTGAGCTCGGCGGCCTCCGGAAGTCGGCCGGCGGTGCTGTTTTGAGTGGTCCCCGGGGGGGCCCAGCGTGGAGATCGGGGGCGGGCCCTTTAGACGATTTTCAATTCCTTGAGGGTCTTTTTGAGGATCCCGGTTTTTTCGTGGTCGAGGCCCAGCATCGGCAGGCGGAGCGTGGGTTCCCCGAACCCGGCGAGGGCCATGGCGGCCTTGATCGGCACGGGGTTGGTGTCCAGCTTCAAAAAGGTGTTGAAGAGGCGATAGTATTTTTTGTGCAGGGCCAGGGCGGCGTCGTAACGGCCGAACAGGGCATGGCGGACGAGGTCGCTCATGACCTGGGGAATCAGGTTGGAGGCGACGCTGATGACGCCCACCGCGCCGACCGACATGAAGGCCAGGGTCAGGCTGTCGTCGCCGGAGAGCACCTCAAAGCCGGCCGGGCAGGCCGCCACGAGCTGGCTGACGCGTTCGACCGAGCCGCCCGCCTCCTTCATGGCGACGATGTTTTTGCAATCGGCGGCGAGGCGCGCGGTTGTTTCCACGCCGATCTCGATGCCGCTGCGGCCGGGGATGCTGTAGAGGATGATGGGCAGCGAGGTGGCTTTGGCGACCGCCTTGAAGTGCTGGTAGAGGCCCTCCTGGGAGGGTTTGTTGTAATAGGGGCAGACTTGGAGCGAGGCGTCGGCACCGGCTTTTTCCGCGGCCTTGGTCAGGGAGACGGCTTCATCGGTCGAGTTGGAGCCGGTGCCGGCGATGACCGGGCCGCGGCCCTTGGCGCATTTGATGGCCAGCTCGATGACGGCGTGATGTTCCTCGTGCGAGAGGGTGGGCGATTCACCGGTGGTTCCGCAAGGCACGATGCCGGTCACGCCCCCCGCGAAATTCGCATCCACCACCTTTTTGAAGGTGGCGGGGTCGATCTTGTTCTTGCGATACGGGGTGATGAGGGCGGTATGAACTCCGGCAAACATGGGACGCGGATATGGCGCAGGGAGGGGCGATGGTCAAGCCAGCCGCGGCGAAGACAGCGATTCGGCGCGGGAAGGCGGTGGTTCGGCCGGGTGAAATGTAGTTAAGTTTTCCTAATAATTTTGCGTGACAGCGGTCCGCTGGGAATTTAAAATGGACCGATGGTGGAGGCAAGCCTCGAACACGCGCCCAGCGTCACCGCCTCCCCTGTGCACTTTGGCTGCGGCTCGTGTGGGGCGGTGTTGAGCGTTCCCGAGTCCATGGCTGGAACGAGCGGTCCCTGTCCGCTGTGCGGTCACTGGCTCTCATCGCCCAGAGGATGGGGCCGGAAGCTGGCGTTGGCGCAACGGGCGAGGCGATCGCCCCGGCGGGAGGGGCCCGCCCCGGCATTTGTGCCGCGGCGCATGCCCGCGCCGGCGGTCCTTGCGGAAATACCGCCGGTCGTGCGGCCCGAGGGGCGGGTGAACTGGAGGGAGCGCCGGGCTCGTTACGAGCGCCTGGCCGGATGGTGGCACCGCTGGCAGGCCGGACTCTGCGTAGCCGCGCTGCTCATTGTCGGAGCCAGCATCGGCTATCTGCAAAGCCAGGGATGGAACCTGCCCTGGAATCTGCCCGAGGATTCCTCGCTGATGCGCCTGTTGGAGGGATTTACCGGGGGAGCCGGCGGGCTTCCCACCGGGCCCGTCCCGCGCAAGTAGGGCGGGTCAGCCGTGGCGCTCGCGCAGGATGCGGGCGGCGGCGGTCATTGATCGGAGTTTGGCGGTGGCGGTCTGCTCATCATTCACGCAGCGGCTGGAGAAACAGCCGAAACCACAATCGGGATTGAGGAAAATCTGAGCCGACCGCCACCAGGTGAGCGCTTCCTCGGCGCGGGCCACGATGTCACCAGGATCCTCGGCAGACATGCAGGCCGCGGCGGAGGTGGCCGAATCCCTCGACCACCCGTTTGAACAATGCCACCGTGTAGGCCAGCTCCGAGGCCGGATCGCTGCGGGTGGCCAGGATGGCGCACATGAACGTGCGCTTGTTCTGGTTCGCGCTCAGCGCCACTTCGGTCAGCACCGGTTCGTCAAACTGCACGCAGGCCACTGCCTTCCGCCGCCAGCTGGTGGTCAACAACGTGCGTTTTCTGGTGCGTGACCGCAGTCCGAATCTGGCGAGCAAGGCGCTGGCGCAGGCGGTGGAGGCGCTGCCGGGTCAGTGGCGGGAGAAGTACGGATACGAACCGCTGGTGGCGGAGACCTTTACGGATCCGGAGACCCACCCAGGGACGTGCTACAAAGCGGCCGGTTGGACGCCGCTTGGTCTGACCAAGGGATCGCGGCGGCCCCGAGCGGAATGTTGCGTGCCTGGGCAGAGTCGCAAGTCAGGCCCAGCGCCGCGAAATTGGGCTGAGGGCGGGCCGAGGCGGCAAGCGCCGTCCAGTCCAGCCAGGCACTGGGGTAGGCAAGGCAAAGCGTTTTATCACCATTCCCAGTTATGAAACTTTCCGCCGCGTCCTGGCCTCGATCGATCTGGAGGCCCTGGCCGCCGTCCTCAGCCAATGGCTGAGCGCTCATCGCAGTGCCCTGCCTGCTCACTACGCATTGAATGGCAAAGTCATCCGTAAAACCCTGGGCCACATTGTCACACTCTGCGATGCCGCAAACGGCGTCCCGGTGGCACTGGCCGCCACCACTCAGATCGGCGGCGAACAAGAAGCCTCCCGCCGCCTCCTGCGCCGTGAAAGTACGGTTTTGCTCAATGCCACCGTCACGGCCGACGAACCGCAGATGCCCCGAGCCCGCGTGACCCTGGGCGCGGGACGAAGAATGGGGTCGGGGCGACGGGCCGGGGCGACGACCGGGGTCACCGACCCCGGCAACAGTTTGTACGGAGTTCGAGGGGCAGGCCTTGCTCAGGCTTGTGCCGCACGACTGCCACTGGCGCGGGACACGCTGTGGGTGTCTGCGTTTTCCTGCTTGGATTGCCGGGTCACTTTGTCTTCCCCGCCACCTTGGCCCACGAATCCTTGAGGGCGACGATGCGGTTGAAGACGGGGGCTCCGGGCTGCGAGTCATTGGTATCGGCGATGAAATACCCGAGCCGCTCGAACTGGCAGCGGTCGCCCGGCTGCATGGCGGCAACGGACGGTTCAACCTGAGCTTCGGGCAGCACTTCCAGACTGCGTGGATTCAGCTCGTTCTCCACGTTGCCGGTCGGTTCTTCCACGGTCCAGAGGCGGTCGTAAAGTCGCACCGGCACGGCTTTCGCATGGGTCGCGCTGACCCAGTGGATGATGCCTTTGACCTTTTTGCCGCCGTGCCGCGACTCGGGGTCGTGGGTGCATTTCAACTCGACGACCCGCCCTTCCGCATTCTTCACGACCTCGGTGCAGGTGATGTTGAAGGCGTAGCGCAGGCGCACTTCGCGGCCGGGGCCGAGGCGGAAGAACTCCTTGGGCGGGACCTCCATAAAATCGTCGTGATCGATCCACAACGCGCCACCGATCGGGACCTGGCGGCTGCCCAGCTCGGGGTGCTCCGGATTGTTGACCGCCTCAATCAGCTCGACCTCCCCGACGGGCCAGTTGGTGAGGGTGACCTTGAGCGGGCGCAGCACGCCGAAGTAGCGCGGCACGGTTTTGTTGAGCTCGTTGCGCACGCACTTTTCCAGCAGGCCAACGTCGGTGCGGGAGTTGAACTTGGTGATCCCGATCTGATGGCAGAACGCGCGGATGGCGGCGGGCGGAAAACCGCGCCGCCGCAGCGCGGCCAGCGTCGGCATGCGCGGGTCGTCCCAGCCGTCGACCACACCTTCCTCGACGAGCCGCCGCAGGTTGCGCTTGCTCATCAGGGTGTAGGTGAGCTGGAGCTTGGCGAACTCGATCTGGCGCGGCCGGGCCGGCACCGGACAGTGCTCGATGACCCAGTCGTAGAGCGGCCGGTGGGCTTCGAATTCCAGGGTGCACAGGCTGTGGGTGACCAGCTCTTTCGCGTCCTCGAGCGGATGCGCATAGTCGTACATCGGGTAGATGCACCACGCTGACCCGGTGTGGTGGTGCTCCGCGTGCACGATGCGGTAGAGCGCCGGATCGCGCAGATTCAGGTTGGTCGATGCCAGATCGATCTTTGCCCGGAGCACGCAGTGGCCGTCCGGGTAGGTGCCAGCGCGCATCTTCGCAAACTCCGCGAGGTTTTCCTCCGGCGTCGTGTCGCGCCACCGGCTCGGGGTGCCCGCTTCGGTGGGCGTGCCGCGGTTCGCCTTCATCTCGTCCGGCGTCTGGAAATCGACATACGCCTGGCCCGTTCTGATCAGGTGGACCGCGCAGTCGTGGAAGAATTCGAAGTAGTCGCTGGCGTTGTAAAAGTGTTCGCCGTAGTCGAATCCCAGCCAGCGGACGTCCTCCTTGATTGAGTCGACGTATTCGACCTCCTCCTTCGCCGGATTGGTGTCGTCCATGCGCAGATGGCACCGGCTCTGACCGCCCTCGCCGGGGAATTCCAGGGGCAGGCTGAAATCCAGGCAGATCGCCTTGGCGTGCCCGATGTGCAGGTACCCGTTCGGCTCCGGCGGAAACCGCGTGATCACGCACGGGTGTTTTCCGCCCGCCAGATCATCGGCCACGATCTGGCGGATGAAATCAAGCGACGGTTTTTCCGGCGACGACGGGGCGGGGGATGGGGACGGATGCGACATGGATGGGAAACCAGCAGCGTGGCCCCTCCACGTCAGCGAGGCAAGCGGTGGTCCGCCGGACCGGGCGACCCCGTCGCATTTAAGGAGGCAACGTCATGATTCAGGTCCTGATGCACCGAATGGGGACATTTGTCCCTGGCGACCCGATGCTTCTTTACACCGCATGCCACACCCTCGCCCCGCGCCGTCGCGACGGTGCACCCCAAAAATGCGTCCTCGTGCGGCCGCACTCCAGAGTCTCCCGCTCAGCGTCCACCCCCGGTGCCATTTTCCGCTGGTCTTGGTTCCGGCAGGTCGAGGGCGCGGGCAAGGGCGCGAGGGCGTTCCGTGTCCTCGGATTGTTTGGAGATTTCGCTGAAGGCCTCGGTGGCGGCCGATTGGTATTCCGGGGGCAACTGCCGCCACTAGGCGGACGCCTGGGAGAGGTCGGGTGACGGGCTTTCCAGAAAGAGGACACGCCGTCGGCCGTGAGGTCGCGCGAGGCGGGTCCCGGGGGAAGCTGCTCGAGGAACTGCATTGAGGGGACGATGCTCGGAGCGAGCCCGCGGGGCATGAGAAGAGGAAGATACGGATATTGCTTGCCCCCTTAGGCACCATGGGCATTCGGTGCTTGATCGATCGTGAAAAAATGGGAATATGCTTTTGTGCGAACGACCATTGAACTGCCCGACCCCTTGTTTCGCGAGGTCAAAGCCACGGCCGCGCGGCAGGGCATGCGGCTCAAGGACTACATCACCGAGGCTCTACAGGACAAGTTGACCAAGCGTCCGAATCCTGCGGAAAAGCCGTGGATGAAATTTGCGGGAATCGCCGCCAATGACTCGGAGATGGTGGCGGAACTCAAGCGCCTCGAGCACATTGTGGATGAGAACTTCGAGCAGATCGAAGAGGAGGAGTGGAAATGATCCTCGATACCGACGGCCTTTCCGCCTGGTGGCTCAACGAAGCGTCTTTCATCCGTCACATCGAGCATGCGGATCGCGTATGCGTTCCGGTTCCGGCGCTGGCGGAATTCCGTTTCGGTATCCTGAAATCCCGTTTCAGGGAAAAGATGACAACATGGTTGGAGGACTCCCTCGCCACCACGACGGTCCTTGTGGCTGACGACGCCACCACCTTCCGGTATGCTGAAATCCGTCTCCAACTCACGTCCGCAGGCACCCCCATTCCAATGAATGATCTTTGGATCGCCGCCATCGCCCGCCAACACAAAATGCCGCTGCTCAGCCGCGATGTCCATTTCGACCACGTTGCCGGACTTACCCGGATTGGATGGTGATTTTGTTCGGGATTTTCTTTGAGGGGCCGGCGGTGGGAGCGCGTGCAAGGAAGAAGATCGGAGACACTCATGGCTTGATCGGGAGCGCCCTGGGCGCGGGGTGGCGGTGGCCCCATGGCTGCGGCGCATGGCGGCCGGCGCGACATTCCACCCTCGAGGGCATCCAGTCACCTACCGCACCCGGCCCTTCAGGATCATCGTGATGGCGAGCAGCATCAGGGTGCCCGACGTCGGCTCGGGAATAACCGCGGCCAGACTGAGCGAGGTGGGGCTGAAGCCGAGCGCCGTGGTGGCGGAGGGACCCGGTGAGTCCGGCAACACGACGGCGTACGGGTCCGAAATGTCGTTCAGGGAGTAAAAAAACGGTTCATCCGGGCCGACCAGACAAAGGGCGCGCGAAATTATCATCGACCTGTTTGGATTGGCCCTTCATGATCGGCAGCGTGATTGAATGGTGGACCACTTTGACCCCCGCGAGCCAGTTTTTCTGGACGGTGGCGATCTGTGCGACGGTCCTGCAGGCCTTCATGCTGCTGGGGGTGATGTTCGGCGGGGCGCCGGATCTCGATCATGGCGCGGATTTTTCTGACTCGCCGACGGATGTGGCGTCGGGGATCAAACTGGTGTCGATGCGGGTGATTGTGGCCTTTGCGATCGGATTTGGCTGGGCCGGGGTGCTGGCGTTGCGCGAAGGCTGGCCGCTGGCGCAGGCGACGCTGGCGGCATTTGGCAGCGGCTTGGTCTTCATGGCGCTGGTCTATGGCGCGATGCGCATGCTTTTTTCGATGCGGGACGACGGCACGCTCGATTATGGCAATGCGGTCGGGCTCACCGGCAAAGTCTATGTGACCATTCCTCCGCGCCGGGGCGGCGTCGGCCAGATCGAGCTCATGCTCCAGGGCCGTCTTATCACCGCCCAGGCGGTCAGCGACGGTGAAATGGCGCTGCATCAGAACGATTTCGTCAAGGTGACCGGGGTCGAGGGGCAGACGACGCTGGTCGTGGCCCCGGCTCATTGATTCATCCTGCTCCTCAGACTGTTCCCCCTTTGCCCTATGACCGCCGCGATTCCCCTACTTGCCGATTTCAGCCTGATCTGGCCGATCCTCGCCGTCATTGCCGCCGCCACCGTGTTTGGCACGCTGGTCTTCATTGCCTCGCGCTACCGCCGGTGTCCGTCCGACCGCATCCTCGTTGTCTATGGCAAGGTGGGCGGTCAGAAATCCGCGAGGTGTTACCACGGCGGCGCGGCCTTTGTCTGGCCGGTCATCCAGGATTACGCCTACCTGAGTCTGACGCCGATCCCGATCGACATCCAGCTCCGGGGCGCGCTCTCGCAGCAGAACATCCGGGTCAACACGCCCTCGACCTTCACCGTCGGCATCAGCACCGAGCCGGGCGTGATGGAGAATGCCGCCGAACGGCTTCTCGGCCAGTCGCAGCCGCAGATCCAGGAACTCGCCAAAGACATCATCTTTGGCCAGATGCGCGTGGTCATCGCGACGATGCCGATCGAGGAGATCAATGCCGACCGCGACAAGCTGATCTCGAACATCGCGAACGGCGTCGAGGTCGAGCTACGGAAAGTCGGCCTGCGGCTGATCAACGTGAACGTCCAGGACATCACGGACGAATCCGGTTACATTGATGCGCTGGGTCGCGAAGCCGCCGCCCGCGCCATCAACGAGGCCAAGATCAAGGTCAGCCTGCAGGAACGGGACGGCGACATCGGGGCGGCCGAAGCCGACCGGGAAAAACGCATCAAGGTGGCGCAGGCCCATTCCATCGCCGTGCAGGGGGAAAACCTGGCGGCGGTCGAGATTGCGAACTCCACGGCCAGCCGCCGCGAGCGCGAGGCCGAGGCCATGCGGATGGCGACGGCGGCGGAGCAGGTTGCTGAAGCGAAATCGCTGGAGGAGTCCTACGTCGCCCAGCAGCTGGCCGAGGTGCAGCGGGCGAAGAAGGAGGAGGCGACCCAGATGGCCAGCATCATCGTCCAGGCGGAGATTGAGAAGAAGCGGATCCAGGTGATGGCCGAGGCGGAGAAGGCGCGCATCCAGCTCCAGGCCGAGGCCGAAAAGCTGCGCATCGAACTGACCGCCAAGGCCGAGGGTGAAAAAATCAAACTGCTCAAGCAGGGCGAGGCCGACGGCCTGCGCGCGTACATGGAAGCGCAGGCGCAGGGCACCCTGGCCCAACTCGCCGCCCGCGCCGACGGCTTTAAACAAATCATTGCCGCCGCCGGTGGCGCGGAGCATGCCGCCCGCCTCATGGTCACCGAACAATTGCCCAAACTCGTCGAGGAGCAGGTCAAGGCCGTCGCCAACCTCAAGATCGACAAGGTTACGGTCTGGGACAGCGGCAAGGGTGCGGATGGCAAAACCAAAACCGCCGATTTCCTCAGCGGCTTGGTCGGCTCGGTTCCGCCGCTGCACGAACTGGCGAAAAACGCCGGGGTCGAACTGCCCAGTTACCTCGGCTCGATGATCGCGCCGGCTGCCCCGAAGCCGCCGGCGCCGCCGGCCCCGAAGCCGCCGGCAGGGGATGTCGGGTCGTCGGTGTAGGCCGGACGCGGGGGCACCCTGAGAATCATTGAACCAACGCATCCCCGGCCTGCTGCGCCAATCGAGTGGGAATTTTCAGGATGCGGGCGTTGTCCATGTGTCTGGCGGCAAAGACTCACATCGAAAATGCAGGCAGTTTTCCCTTCGGAGCCGTCGGCCACGCCGACACCGCTGAGGGAGCGTTTCGTCAGCTCAGAGCGGTGGCGGAGGAAGCGGAGCATTTGCAGCTCGCGAGCCAACCCCTTCCGGAGCCGTCGGTCAGGATCATGGGTGGCGTGGTGGCGGTCTGGGGAAGCACCCCCCAAGGGGCGTGGTGAAGTGGGACTCCCGGCGCAATGAAAGCCGATCGTTGAAACATACTCCCTTCGCCCGCCGTAGCCTTCCGATGCACCGACGACATTTTTTATGGCTGGGGACCGGGGTGTTTGCGCCCGTGCCGGGGCGGGCGGAACCCGCCGCGGGCCTTGGAGCGAAGCTGGTGGTGTCGGCGCGGCGGCAGGTCGGGGTGACCACGGTGTACGACCCGGCTTATGTGACTCTGGGCTACCCGGGCGGGGACGTGCCGGCCGACCGCGGCGTCTGTACCGATGTCGTGATCCGCGCGTTTCGGGCTCTCGGCCTCGACCTCCAGCAGCTCGTGCACGAGGACATGGCCGCCCACTTTTCCGCCTATCCGAAGCTGTGGGGATTGAAGCGGACCGACCGGAACATCGACCACCGCCGGGTGCCGAACCTGGCCACCTTCTTCACGCGGCGCGGGAAGAAGGTGCCGGCGGCGAAGGACCCCGCCGAGTACCGGCCGGGCGATCTGGTCACGTGCCTCGTGCCGCCGCGGCTGCCGCACATCATGATCGTGAGCGATCGCCACGCCGCGAGCGGAAGGCCGCTCGTGCTGCACAACATCGGGCGCGGCACGCAGGAGGAGGACCGGCTGTTGGACTTCAATCGGACCGGTCATTTCCGCTGGGAGTGACCGGCCAGGGCTTCCCGCACCCCCGCCACGCTGGACCCCCGGCGAGTGTGCTGGCCGGTGGCGGAGACCGCACGCAGGGGGGCGTCGGGCGGTTTCCCGCCGCCTCCGTCTCTCCGGCGGACGCCGGCTTTACACACGCTTAACAATTCCCAGCTCCCGACTTCATCGGCGTTTTACAATCGGGCGTTTGACTCGGCGGATGCTTCGAACCCTGTATCCCATTCTCTTCAGTCTGCTGGCTGCGGCCCGGCTGCAGGCGGACCCTCAGCTCACGTCCTGATGGGTGGACGACTCCGGGCGCTCTGCCCGAATTTCCCCTCCAATACGGCCACGCTCTACCGCATTCCGCGGACGCCGGTCGTTCCCGCGGTCAAAGCCAGCACCGGGTTGGGGGCCACCGGATCCGTGGTCAACGGCGTGTCCATCTTCGATTCCCTCGACGCCTTCACATACGTCAAGGCGAGCGCCACCGACGCCACCCCCGTCAATCGTCTCCAGGGAGATGGCATCTGAAACCTTGTGGCGAACCAGGCAGGTCCTGCGGTTGGCCCGAACCACCTGCTCGGCCATTACATTGAGGACTTCGATTACCTCGGAGACCTTGGCTCCACCCTAGTTCTGCTTTGTTGAATATTTGATTGACTGAAATACATTATCTGGTAAGAATGAGAGACTGGCAAGAAAAAACGGTCTAAAAGCCGGCTGCCAAATTCTAAACCGCAAAAAGCGGCTTCAAAAAAAGC
>Ga0209284_10000249_pt1 | contig 87319 bp, 94 predicted proteins | sample FRY03_FD_187211 | JGI IMG/M metagenome (GOLD analysis project Ga0209284, IMG submission 187211) | Freshwater microbial communities from Lake Fryxell liftoff mats and glacier meltwater in Antarctica - FRY-03 (SPAdes) (version 2) | ecosystem: Environmental > Aquatic > Freshwater > Ice > Glacier... | reverse complement strand
CATCGACCGCTTCTTTAAAGCTCTGCCCGAAGGCTTTGCCATCAACAATAGATTGCATAAATGCATAATCTTCAATTGCAACAAGGTCTTCAAACCCAATTGCATTGGCTTGTCCAGGGACAAAAGCGCCGTGGAATGGGAATCGATCTCCACCGTAAATAGTGGTGTACCCAGTGTTAAGTGATGTGCCAAGTTCGTAGTATTGAAGTTCGTTAATTTTTTCAAAATTCCAAATCAGTGATCCTTTAGTTCCATAAATCTCAAAGGCATTTTGACTCTCGGGACCAACCACCGTGCGACTTACTTCGAATGTTCCAGTTGCTCCATTTGCAAACGTACAGAGCATTGAAGCGAAATCTTCATTTTCTACCGTACCTTTTGGATCGCCTGCCTTGCCACGCGAATAATGACCAGCATTTCCAGATGGAAGTGGGCGTTCTTTAATTGTGGTGTTCTGCATTCCCACAACTTCTGTTATCGCACCAACTAAATACTGAGCCATAGAAACGCTATGGCTCAGGATGTCACTAGATACTCCGTAGCCACCTTCAGCTAACTTAAATCGCCACGTAAGTAGACCTAATTCGTCACTTCCATACATACTTAAAAAGCGCCCGCGGTAATGGGTTATTTCACCCAGTGCGCCACTTGCAATCAAATTTTTGGCATGCATCACCAATGGAGCCCATACATAGTTATATCCAACGCCCGTTGGAACACCAGCGCTTTTGGCTAAATGAAAAGCTGCGACAGTTTGCTCAGGTTTTCCACCAATTGGTTTCTCACTAAAAACTGCCTTGCCTGCCTTGGTAGCGGCTTCAATCATCGGTAGATGCAACATATTTGGAGCAGTTACCCAAACTGCATCGACATCATCAGCAGTTGCTGCCTCCATCCAATCACCTGTAGCGCGCACGAATCCAAAGTCTTGTACTGCTCGTTCTTGTCGAGATTGATCAACATCAGCGCAAACTTGCAAAATTGGCTGGAAGCCACGTTCTGGAAAGAGAGATGGGATTCGAAGTGCAGAGCGAGAGTGCGCTTGTCCCATCCAACCTAAACCAAGAACTGCAATCCTGATATCTCTTTTCATTTGGCTACCATTCCTTCTGCTGAGGTCATTGGACATCTTGGATCTTGAATCTGTTGGTTCCATGATTCTCTGATCCAATGATGCGCTGGATCATCACAATACGCCATGCTTCGATCTTTCTCTGGCCCTGCCATTACATTTAAAAAATACATTGGATATTCAGGGGAGGCGGTCGAAGGTCCGTGATAACCATGAGGAACTATGTAAATATCTTTATCATGAATAGTTACAGTCTCATCTAGACTTTCATCAACGGTATAAACATGGAAAAAGCCAACACCTTCAGGATCGCCATGATCTGAACCTAATTTACCTATTTGAAAATAATAAACCTCTTCATTAATCGTGGGGCATCCAGGAAATTTGTCATGACGATGTGGCGGCCATGAGGATAAATTTCCACCTGGTGTTAAAACTTCACAAACAATAATTTTATGACAAGCAGTAAAACTAGAAGGCGTTGCAATATTAGTTACCTGACGAGTTGCTTTTCCTGAACCACGTACTTCAACTGGAACATCTTTAGCCGCGGTATAACAAATTGGAAATTTTTCACTTGCTTCAGCCGTTAATAAGGCAATTTCGCCTGATTTCCCATTGAACTTTACGCTCGCGCCAACTGGAAGGTAAATCCAATCTGAAACAGCCGCGAATACGCCAGTGCGGCCTTTCAATAAATGAATTTCTCCGTCAACTTCAACTGTTACATCTTGGGCTGATAACGGAAGCAAAATAGCTTCTCGCCCGAGTAGATTCAGTGTGAATTCTGGCTTAGTTGCAAAGTTGTATGTGTGAAATCCCGAGAATTCCCACTGCGCATCCTGTGGGGTGAGTGAAATTTCAGTCTCTTTAGTAGCGAGTGTGCCTGCTGGTTTATACCAATTCATAATGAACCTCTTCTAACTAATTTAGCAGCACGAGTAACGGCGGCTTCAACATCTAATTCATCTCCGTAGAGAAGTGCGCGGCCCGGCACAAGCCCACGAATATTTGACACATTTAATGCGCGATCCCAGCCATCAAAAACATCCTGCCAATTACTTCCGGGATCTCCACCGAGGAGCAAGATTGGGCAAGAAGTTGCTGCGGCAACCTTCTCTGGATTTTTGGGAGTTGGAATTTTTAACCAGGTGAAGGCCGATGATGAACCAAGTCCAGATGCAATAGAAATTACTTTCATCAAACGTTCTTCTGAAGGATCTAAAACAGCCTTGCCATCAGAATTTTTTATATAAGGCAAGGGTTCAATCATTGAAATTAGTTCTAGATCGGCCAACTGTGTCGTCACCTGAGCGACCATTTCCAGTGTTCGGGCGACGCCGGGATCAGTTTCTTCAATGCGGAGTAAAGTTTTCCCACCGTCTAACCCCATACTTTTAATATGTTCGGCGTCGTAAGCCGTTAGGCGATCATCAAGTTCCCAAGTTGCACCTAAAATTCCACCGCGATTCATGGTGCCAATTGCAACTCGCTCTTCTAAAGCGCCGAGCCAAGCGAGCTCTTCCAAAATATCGGCGCTAGCCATCACGCCATCGACTCCAGCGATACTTAAACCTCTAATTAATTTATCTAGAAGTAAATAACGGTCTGCGATTGCAGTGCTATTTCCACCGGCTGCAATAATGCCGCGTGCTGTGTGATCGGCGGCCAACAATAATAATTTGCCATCTTTTCCAGCCACAGTGCGTCGCGAACGATTGGCCAACGCTAACTGAAGGGATTTTGGTTCATTAATACGCGCCATTTGAAGCGCTTGATAGCGAGAGTGATCAAGTGACATTAGTTAGCACTACCTTCGGTTAGAGCAAATTTTGTAATGAATTTGCGTAATTGTGCTTCGGTCGGCATCGCATCCGAGCACATTAACTCAGAGGCTAGATAAGCGCCAGCAGCATTGGCGAATTCACCTATCTCTTGCAAGCCCCAACCTTTGGACAGGCCATAAATCAACGCTCCACCAAAAGCATCTCCAGAACCTAATCCGCAAACCAATTTTATTGGAAGTGGCGGAACAAGAATTCGCTCATTCTTGCTCGCTAGCAAGACTCCGTTACCACCCATTTTTATTATGGCAAGTGAAATTCCAAGATTTAGAAATTCAGAGGCAGCATCCTGTGGATCCTTGATACCAATTGCGATTTCACATTCTGCAATATTGCCGATTGCAATTGTGCAAAGTTCGAGAGCTGCAGCTGTGGCAACGCGTGCTTGTTCGGGATTTTTCCAAAATGCAGGGCGATAATCTAGATCAATAATTGTCTCTGATTTTTTAGCTCGAACTTTAAGCCATTGAGAAATACTTCCAGCGGTGGAACCTGTAGATAGGGCGCATGCGCTAACCCAAAAATTTTTGGCGTTTATCAATGATCGCTCATCTAGATCAGAAGTTAGAAGTTGAGTATCTGGCGCCGAGGGCTGGCGGTGGAAAATAATTTTTGGATCCTCAGGTGGATCTTGTGAGGCTAGAACAACTGGAGTTAATCCGCTTTCAGCGACGTTCACGAAACTAGTGTCTACCCCGTATTCGGTCAGCTTATTTTTCACATAGCCACCTAGCGCATCTACACCAACTTTTGTGACAACTGCACTCTTAAGTCCTAAACGTGCTCCGGCAACAGCAACATTTGTTGGTGAGCCACCAATGGACTTAGTAAAAGTCTGAGGCTGAGCAAAAGAGGTATTTAATTCTTGAGCAAATAAATCAACACTGATGCGACCAACTGTGATTAGGTCAAATTCTTCAGCCATTTAATTCCTCAATTTTTCATAAAACTATATAGTTTTTATCTCGTTAACTATATAGTGCTGATCTGGAGAGGCGAAACGGGGTAATTTTAATCTGATGAAAATTGCAATTCTTGGCTCAGGCCGGATGGGTATTATCCGCGCAGAAGTACTAAGTCGTGCCGGTGTTGACTTGACAATTTTCAATAGAACTATCGAAAAAGTTCGACCCCTTGCAGAGCAATTAGATTGCGCCTATTCAGATTTTTCAAAATTAACTAATGAAGAATTTGATGGTTATGTTGTCTCCACTTCAACAAAATCCCACTTAGATTTTCTAAATCAACTTATTCCTTTAGGTAAGCCAATTTTATGTGAAAAACCAATCTCTTTAAATGTAGAAGAGACTGATCAAGTTATAGCAGACTGCAAAAAATACGGGACAGAAATTCAAGTTGGCTTTCAGCGCCGTTTTGATCCTGCAATGAGAAGTGCTGAAAAAATGGTGAGAGATGGGAAAGTTGGTACTTTATACGCCATGCATTTATATGCGCATGATCATCTGCCAGCAAATCCTGAGTTTTTAGAGGGCAGCGGAAGTATTTTTAAAGATCTACATGTTCATGATTTTGATATTGTTCGTTGGATTACTGGTGAAGAAATTGTGAAAGTTTATGCCACCCATGCCGTTAGAGAGCATCAGCAGTATGCCAAATTTGATGATGCCGATGTCTCATTAGTTTCACTTACAACTTCAAATGGTGTTCAGGTTGCAATCACTGGTACCCGCCATGATCCCGTGGGGCAAGATGTGCGATTTGAAATATTTGGCTCTAAAGACTCATTAGCGGTTGGCTTAAATGCTAAGACCCCACTTCACGCGATCGATAGTGATTTAACTTTTAGCGACCAGCCCTACAAGGGTTTCATTGAAAGATTTCAAGAAGCATTTGAGATTGAGACGCAGCAATTTCATAAATTTGTAACTGGTGAAATAGAAAATCCATGTCCTCCTTTTGCAGCAAGGCAGGCGCTGCGAGTAGCTATTGCATGTGAAGAATCAATTAGAAGTGGCAATTCAGTCTCTATTCCGCTCTAAAAGCCTAATATTCGCAGTTGCAAATAATTTGCATAAAGGCTCAGTTGGCTCTAAAATTAAGGCATGAGAAAAATCTTTATTCCAGCCTTTGCGCTGATCGCAGCCCTTTCTCTTACAGCGTGCTCTTCCGAACCTGAGCAAGATTCACGCCTCTTAATTGCCACAACTGTCTCCCCAATAACCTCTATCGCTGCCTCTATTGTGGGCGATCGCGCTCGGATTGAGGGCATTGTTCCGGAAGGCACCAATAGCCATACCTTTGAGCCAGCACCGTCGGTGGCGAAATTGTTGAGTGAAGCCGACCTAATACTTGTGAATGGATTAAAGCTTGAGGATCCAACAATTGAATTAGCGAAGCGAAATAAAAAAGATACGACTGAAATCGTGGAAATTGGCACAATTGCTCTGCCAGAGGCAGATTACCTTTATGACTTTTCTTTCCCAAAGGAAGAAGGCAAGCCGAACCCACATCTTTGGACAGATCCAGGCTATGCAATCAAGTACGCCAAAGTTATCCAGGACCAAATAACAAAACTTGATCCTGAAAATGCAAAATATTATGCGGATAATTTTTCAACATTTGAGAAGCAAGCCGCTGCGCTAGGTGTGGCCGTGGCTGCTGATCAAAAAACTGTCCCTGCTGGAAATCTAAAATTACTTACCTACCATGATGCTTACGCATACTTTGCAAAAACATATGGCTGGACTGTAATTGGGGCGCTTCAACCTGAAGATTTCTCAGACCCATCACCATCTGAAGTTGCCAGAATAATCGATCAAGTTAAGGCACAAAAAGTTACGACCATTTTTGGATCTGAAGTATTTCCTTCAGCGGTACTCAAAGAAATTGGCCGTGCAACTGGTGCTCGATATGAAGATTCACTACGAGATGACGATCTACCTGGAGCACCCGGTGAAGCGAGCCATTCTTGGCTTGGTCTAATGAAATATAACTACCAGACCATGGTTGTCGGTCTCGGCGGTAAATCGACATCACTTGATACAATTGAGGTCTTGCCAAATACGGGAAGCGCAAAATATCCACAATAAATATCCGAAAAAATATTGCAAAGAAATCTTTCTGATTAAGGGGCGCAACCGATGACTGGTACTGGAGTTGGTCCTGAGCTAATCAGATTAGATAACGTCTCAGCCAGTTACGACCATCAGGTTGTGCTGGAAGATGTCTCTTTCCATATACATGAAGATCAATTCACTGGAATTGTTGGCCCCTCGGGTGCGGGTAAAACCACACTTTTACGCGTTCTCCTTCAATCTTTAAAACCAGTTAAAGGAAAGGTATGGCGCGCACCTGATCTACGAGTTGCCTACGTTCCACAACTGGAAACTGTGGATTGGAATTTTCCAATCACCGTATTTGATTGTGTTCTCATGTCGCGAAAATCTAGTCGTATCAAGCCATGGGCTAGCCACGCTGAAAAGAAAAGCGTCTTTGAAGTTTTAGAGCGCTTGGGAATCGATGATCTAAGTGAGCGACATATACGCGAACTTTCTGGTGGTCAGCAACAGCGCATGTTTTTAGCCCGAGCCTTATTGCGAGAGCCACAAGTTCTTTTATTGGATGAGCCAACAAGCGGAGTTGATATTTCAACTCGTCACGATATTTTGCATTTACTCGCCGACTTGCATGAAGATGGAGTTGCAATAGTGCTCACCACTCACGATCTAAATGGAATGGCTACGCATTTGCCGCACCTGGTCTGCGTAAACAAGACGATCGTTGGCGAAGGAACTCCAGAAGAAGTTATGACCTCAGCAGTTTTGGAACGCACATATGGCGCCAAAATGGATGTCTTAGAACATTTAGGAGTACGCCTAGTTGTCGATCAAGGTCCATCTTTCGAGAATCTAGAAGTGAAACCGTAATATGGAAACTTTATTAGAGCCATTTGCATATGCATTTTTCCAAAAAGGTTTATTCGTTGCGAGTTTATCTGGCGCCCTACTTGGCCTGATTGGCGTATTTATTGTCCTGCGCGGCATGAGTTATATCGGACATGGATTATCACACTCAATTTTTGGTGGTTTTGCAGCAATGCAATTATTTGCTTCAAAATTCTATGCCATTGGTGCTGGTCTTTGGGGAATCGCATCGGCTTTGGCAATAACAACTGTCACCAAGCGAAGTCGAGTCGGTGCCGATGCCGCGATTGGCGTAATCACTATTGCATCTTTTGCACTTGGTGTAGCGCTCTTTGCAAAGTTTGGAACTAGCGGCCCATCATTTGAAAACGCGCTCTTTGGAAGCATTTTAGGAATTACAAATGGTCAAATAGTTGGTCTGATTGCAGTTTCAATTGCTACATCAATATTTGTATTTCTGAAATATCGAGCTCTTCTTTTCAGTTCATTCGATCCAGATGTCGCAGTAGTTTCTGGCATAAAAGTCGCGCGCATCGAAGCAGCGCTAATGGTTGTTCTCTCATTAGCAATTTTGGCCACGCTAACTGTAATTGGTGTGACGCTAGTTGCGGCAATGCTGGTTATCCCGGCAGTGATCGCACGCATGCTCACCAATTCGTTTGGACGAATGCTCGCCTACAGCACTGTAATTGGAACATTTTGTGGATTAGTGGGAATGTATTTGAGTTATTTTGCCGATGTTCCATCTGGCACCATGATCGTGTTGGTCGGTGCCTCATTATTTATTATTACGATTTCTTTTACTGGCAGTCACGGTCTTCGTCGCACTGTCGGTCTTGATAAACATTCGTAAAAATTAAGAACTTGTATTCACTGCAGAAAGTATTTCGCCAAAGTATTTGAACTTGTTCAATCGCGAAAAGTAATTTCATTATTTGCTTGAAATGGATATCGAGACTGAATACACTTTCCTTAAAACTTAGGGGGATAAGATGAAAGTAACTAAATTCGAATTATTTTTTGTGGCTCATCGTTGGTTATTCCTCAAAATTGAAACCGATGAAGGTGTAACTGGTTGGGGAGAACCCGTATTAGAGGGCAAAGCTCTTACCGTTGCCGCTGCAGTGGATGAACTTATGGATCATGTAATTGGTCAAGATCCGTTCCAGATTGAGCGCTTATGGCAACGTATGAAAAAAGGATCCTTCTATCGTGGTGGAGCGATTATGGACTCTGCAATTTCAGGTATAGATCAGGCACTTTGGGATATTAAAGGTAAGGCGTTGGGTGTTCCGGTCTACCAACTTTTGGGTGGACAAGTGCGTGACCGTGTACGTATCTATGGTCATGTGGGCTTTACTGGTGGGCAGGGTGGCTATTCACATGACACCACGGCAGATTTAAAAAATATTCTCTCCAATGTCGACATTCAACTTGCACGTGGGTTAACTGCGCTGAAATTTGCGCCGTCTGATGAATTGGAACATATAGATACTCCACTCGAATTGAAAAATATTGTCACCCGTGTTGCGGCTGTTCGCGAGCATGTCGGAGATGAAATTGATATTGCATTGGATTTCCATGGTCGTTTTAGTTTGGCTATGGCACGTAGAGTCTTTCCACTTCTAGAACCTTTAAATTTAATGTTTATAGAAGAGCCAGTGCTTCCCGAATTTACCGATAAATTCGATCTTATTGTTGCCTCCACATCCACACCAATTGCCACTGGTGAACGCTTATTCGACCGAAATGATTACAAGGATGTGCTCCGCTCTGGAATTGCTGTTGCACAACCTGACTTAAGCCATGCCGGTGGTATCTCTGAATGTCGTCGAATTGCAACTATGGCCGAAACTTATGATGTAGCGATGGCACCACACTGTCCGCTAGGGCCAATTGCACTTGCATCTTGTTTACAGCTTGACTTTGCAACTCAAAACTTCTTGATTCAAGAGCAAGTTTTGGGGCTTGGTAAAGGAAATAATGGAGACTTGATGAAGTACTTAGTCGATTACTCAGTATTTGATGCGCCAGATGGGTATATTGAATTAATGACTAAACCAGGTCTCGGTATTGAAGTTGATGAGGCGGAAGTTCGCAAGGCAGCAGAGAGTGGACATCGCTGGAGAGCCCCAGATTGGACTCATCGCGATGGATCACTTGCAGAGTGGTAAGGGTTACTCTTTAACTGCTCCAGCTGATAATCCACTGATGAAATATCGGTTAAAGAAGATAAAGATAATTGTTAGTGGAATCAACGCGAATAGCGACGCTGCCATTAACTGGGCCCAGTCGATACGGTACTCACCGATTAGTTGACCGATACCGACAGGAACTGTTTTCATTTCTTCATCTTGGGTCAAAACTAGAGCGAAGATATATTCATTCCACCCAGAGATAAATGAATAGATGGCGGTTGCGGCCAGCCCGGGCCAAGAAAGTGGAAGAATTACACTTCTAAAGACTCTAAATCGGCTCGCACCATCGATCTGTGCGGCTTGATCCAGGTCCCTGGAAATTCCGGCGAAGTAGCCCCTCATCATCCATGTACAGAATGGAATGGTGAATGAAACATAAGTAATAATCAAAGCAGCATGTGTGTTGATCAAACCAAAAGTCATATAAATTTTATAAAAAGGAATGAGCAGCATGATCGAAGGAAATAGCTGGCTGGCCAAGAGAAATGCCATAAACGTGCCACGTCCACGGAACTTAAATCGGGAGAGCCCATAGGCAGCAAATGCTGAGAACGTAACTGAAATTAGCGTGGAGAAACAAACAATAATTAGAGAATTTCGGAAATAGGCCAAGAACGGGTGATCGATCCAGACTTGTATGAAGGCTCGAGAAGTTGGATTTTCAGGGATGATCTGGGGAGGAAGTGAAAAGAGATCCTCTTCATTCTTTAGAGAAGTGGAGACAATCCAAAGTAGTGGAAAAAGAATTACCATAGAGAAGAAAGCTAGAACAATGTAGGAAGTTAGATTTGTGATCTTGCGAGCAACTTTCACATCGCTCATAATTCCCAATTTAGGCGCAGATGAAAGTTTCTCTAGCGTATCGTTATCGGTCATATTATTCATTGTCATCACGTATCACCCTTGAGTAAAAGTAACTTGCCGCAAGTAAGATTGATAAAATTATTACAGATTCTGCTGCCGCTTTTCCGAAGTTAAAGTTTCCAAATGCCTGCTGGTAGATATCTATTGAGACTACCTTTGTGGCACCGGCTGGTCCGCCTGAGGTCATCAGCCAAATAATCGTAAAGTGTTTAAACCACCATGCCGTCTCTAAAATACATGTAACTAAAAATATTGGGCGCAGCCCTGGCAAGGTTATATGTCTAAATTGTTGAATTCTGGTAGCACCATCAATTGCTGCCGCTTCATAACGCTCAGCTGGAATATTTTTCATGCCAGCAAGCATCATGATCATAACAATTGGATAGCCCTTCCAAGTTGAAACAAAAATCACACCTGCTAAGGCAGAGGTGCTGGAATCAAACCAAGAGACATCAGAGTCAATCAGGCCAACTGTATTTAGAATGTAGTTAATTAGCCCGTAAGTTGGATTAAAGAGCCACTTCCAAATAAGTGCTACAACCACTTCTGGAAGGAGCCAAGGAAGCATTAAAATAATCTTAAAAACCGTTACAAATTTAATATTTTGATTAAGAACAACCGCCAAAAGGAGTCCGACAACAAAATTGCCCAGTACAACAAAGAAGGCAAAAGTTAAACTTATCTTTAGCGAATTCAGAAAATCTGCATCAGTTAGAAGTTCGGTGTAATACCTAGTTCCTACAAATTCCCACTCGTTTACCAGATTTGTCCGCTGTGTACTGATAAAAATGGCATAGCCAAGTGGATAAATGATTAGTGCGAAAACTATTAAGACTGTGGGTAGAGTAAAAAAATATCCAGATCTACTTTCACGCTTTTTGAATGCACTTTTCATTTTTACCTGAACTCTCCAATTTTATAAAATTAAAGGAAGTTACATCGGGAAGATGGTCTAGATCCTCCCGATGTAACTTCGTCACTACTTACGGTTACTTCTTATGCCTATGAGTTATCAGAGATAATCTTTTTGGCTTTATTAGAAGCTTCTTCGGCGATCGCATCGATTGTTTTATCGCCCTTAATTGCAGCTTGGTAAGCAGCAGAGGATAAAACTCCAATGTTGTTATACCAAGGTACGGCGGCGTTGGAGAAGACTTTTCCTTCTCCAGCCTTTACGAAACCAAGACTCATTTCTGAGTTAACTTGTGGATCGGCTTGTGCATCCAAACGTGAAGGAATGCGGTAAGTGACATCGTTAAAGCGAAGCAGATTTTCCTTATTTAAAACGAATTTTAAATAAGCAATAGCGGCTGCACGGTGCTTGCTCTTTCGAGCAATTCCAAATCCCATTTGTCCGAGGTTGGTTGTCGCTGCAACACCAGCTGCAGATGGAATTGGTGCTCCAGCAATCTTGCCCTTTGCTGCAGGGTTAGCAGTGAGAGCAACACCGATTGTGTGAGGACCAGTAATCATCATGGCCGCTTGGCCCTTACCGATTTGCACTGATGCTTCTGGATAGCCAGTTTGGAATTGTCCCGGAGGAACGCATCCGATATCAACTGCATCTTTGTAAAGCTTAAGTGCAGCTTTCCAACCTGGTGAATCATGACCTGCGACCCAGTTGCCTTTGGAATCCTTACTCACATCAACTGCTCCCATATTTCGAGCGATCACGTTGAAGCGACCCTGACCAGAACCATTATCGGTACCGACCATTGCCCAACCATATTGGTCAATCTTGCCATCGTTGTTAGTGTCTTTTGTAAGTTTCTTACAAACTGTTAAGAACTCATCAAATGTCTTTGGTGGTGTTACTCCAGCAGCTTTAAATAGATCCGTACGGTAAAGAATTGCTGTAGGAATCATGAACCAAGGAGCAGCATATAATTTTCCACCGATGGTTAGCTCTGAAAGAGGTTCTTTAGCAAAACCTTCCATGAAATCTGCCCCAAGTGCTGGACCGAGATCTAATGGAATATTTAGAGATGCCATCTTCACAGTAGTTTCTGGGTTTGAGGCGTAAAGATCTGGCACGTTACCGGCAATCGCCAGCGCAGTTAACTTGGTAATTAAATCATTAGCTGGTACACCGACGAATTTAATTTTTGTTTTAGGACAGGCTTTCATGAACTTGTCAGCAATCTCTTGCTCAACAGCGCCATCTGGCTTCTCCAGAATTACTGAAGAAAGCACTGTCAGAGTTCCAGTAAATCTAGGACAGAACGCTGCGGAAGCAGCTGAAGCAGTGATTACAGTTATTGTTCCGCTAACTGCAACGACCACAGTAGAAACAATTGCTATAAGCATTTTTGTATTTATGCGCATTGTCGACCTTTCTCTTTTGGGTGATGTCCAAATGCATAGCCAAATTACTGCAGAAAGTGTTCAATAACTAGCAATTAAAAGATTATTTTTCGCTATAAAACTTTTGAACAGTTCAAGAAAAATTAAATTCTTATGCGTAAAAATGGCTGATTTCTATCACCCTTGACTTATGCCCTTATGGGGCCAAACATTCGAGTATGAATGTCAGCGTTCGCCATGTTGCCCGTCGCGCACGCGTCTCGATTGGAACAGTTTCCAATGTACTTAATCGGCCAGAAATCGTTGCACCCGCTACTTTGATTAAGGTGCAACAGGCGATGGACGAGCTTGGCTTTGTCGCTAGTAGTTTTGCCCGAAAAATTAATTCATCCACAAATCGGACCTTGGCACTGATTTTGCCAGATGTCTCAAACCCACTTTTTACCGAAATCGCTCGTGGCGCAGAAGATGCAGCAAATCAAAATGGATACTCGCTATTTTTATGTAATCACGATCATTCTTATGAAAAAGAGCGTAAGTATATCCAAACTTTGGCTGATCAGAATGTCCAGGGAATTATGATCTGGCCGACCCGGGGCAAAACAGATAATTTAGATTTTCTTCGCTCCAATAACATCGCGGTCACGCTAATTGATACCAACCGTTACTTTGATGTTCATTGCTCTGCAAAAGTTGATGGAATACGTGGTGGCCACGTTGCGATTCAACATCTATTTGACCTGGGACATAAAAAAATAACTTATATCTATGAAAATACTATTAATCAATTTATTGAACGTGGTAGAGGCGCCAAGGAAGCAGCGAAGGAATTGGGAGTTGAATTAAATTTTATTGAAATCCCATCACCCACCACACATGGTGGAGAGCTGGGTGCTCAGAAATTCCTGGCGGCGAACTCTGGTGCAACCGCCGCATTCTGTGGAAATGATTTAATCGCACTTGGATTTATGCGCAGCCTCAATGAATCTGGAATAAAAATTCCAGAAGAAATTTCTGTGATTGGTTTTGATGATATTGAGTTAGCCCCAAATGCATTAATTCCCTTAACTACCGTCTCGCAAGATGGATATCAGTTGGGATACACAGCAACGGAACTAGCAATCCAAGAATGCGAATTACCCGACACTCACATTCATCAGCACGTGCTTTTTCAGCCTGAACTCGTGGAGCGCGAGTCAACAATGGAGCATCCGAGCAAGAGAGAAAAATTCTCTATTGCCTGATCAGCCCTTATGACTTAATTTTCTTGATTCAGGTGGCTTTTGGCGTTAGAAAAGTCATCGTCAATTAAAACAGGATTTCTACCAGATTTTTCGATTACTCCAAGCACCGATGCAGCACGATATCCACTTGCGCAATGAACCCAGATCTCACCAGTTGTTGGAAGTTCGTTAATTCGGCTCCAAATTTCGTAAAATGGAATATGGATAGAGTCAGTGATAAACGATTTTTGCCGTTCTAGATTTTGGCGGACATCAAGAATTGTGATTTGCTTTTCGTTGATGGCTTTTTTAATATCCTTAAATTTGACGGAAACTAATGTTGAAGCCTCTTTAAAATTTTCAAATGCTCCAACGTATGAAGCCAGTGGATGGTCAATACCAATTCGGAGTAGTTCGCGACATGCATCAGAGATATCAGATTCTAGATCAGATATCAGAATTAGTTTTTGATCATATGGGTAAATCCAACCTAGGTAACTCGCCATTGAACCATCTAGACCAAGGTTTGTGGATCCAATAACGTGCCGTGAAAGATAAGAGCTACGAGTGCGTAGATCAACAACCCAACTTCCGGCAGAAATTTGATACTCGACTTCTTGAGATGTCATTTGTGGTAATTCTACGAAGTTGATTGGCCGAGGACCGATCGAATTTGTTGGCATCATGCGAGCAAAATAATTTGGATAGGCATCCAGATGTTGGAGTGTGTTCTTAATATATGTGGCTTTATCCTGTATCAAAACTGGATTTATTTTCCGTTGGTCACCAATTGTAGATGAGTTGCTAGTCGTTGGTGTAGCCGAGCAAAACGAACCGAATCCGTGTGTTGGGAAAATCGGTACTTCATCAGGAACAGCTGCCACAATCCGATGCGCAGATTCAAATTGGAGCTGGGCCAAAGTTGGAGCATTATCCCAACCCAAGAGATCTGGTCGACCAGTTGATCCGTGTAATAGCGAGCCTCCCGTTGTCAATCCAATAACTTCATCTTTGGCATCAATGATTTGGTATGACATATGAGTAAATGTATGACCAGGTGTGTGGAGTGCTTTAATGGCAAAGTCACCGATGGTAAAGGTTTCTTGATCAGATATTCCAAATTTTTCGAATCCAACCTCCGCATTTTTGTGCAGAATATAGGAAACGCTATATTTTCGAGAAAGCTCAAGTCCTCCAGTTAAATAATCGTTGTGAATGTGAGTTTCAGCAACGGCCTTTAAAACCAATCCCTCACGCAACAATAAATGCTCAATTCGATCTATGTCACGTTGCGGATCTACAACTAGCGCATTTAGACCATCGTGAATTAAGTAAGAACGATCGCCAAGAGTCGGAGTTTCAATAATTAGAATATTTATAGCCACGATAACTCCAAACCTTTGGATCTTTAATTATAGACTGGTGGGACGGGTCGGACTTGAACCGACGACGACCGAATTATGAGTTCGGGGCTCTAACCAACTGAGCTACCGTCCCTGGTGGGAATGAATGAACTTTACTGTACTTATTCACCCAATTTTGCGTAGACAGATGCGGAGACAAAGCTTCTTAGTTGCTCAAAGAGTGCTGGAAACAGGTAGTTATTTAAAGCCCGGCCTTGGCAAATAACTCACTTAAATGTTCTAAGTGATGATCTGCATGAGAAATCTCTTCACGAGTATGTGTTGTTAAAACTCCCACAACAGTGCAACCAGCATCCTTGGCTGATGTAACTCCACCTGGAGCATCTTCAACTGCCCAACATGCATTAGTGGATAACCCGATTCGTTCGGCGCCTAAAATAAATGGTTCTGGGAAAGGCTTACCACGAGTTACTTGATCAAAAGTAACAGCGTTTGCAGGAAATGGGATTTTGCCAGCACTAGTTCTAGCAATTGCTAAATCAGTGGTGCAAGAAGTAACAATTGTCCAAGGAATATTTCGTTCGCTAAGTTCATTAAGTAGATCTAGTGCACCCGGAACGGCGTGTACACCATCTACATCTGCAATCTCTAAATCAGTTACCCGTCTAACCCATTTTTGAATTTCAGTTTCTTCACGTCCCACCAAGATTCTGTTGAGCGTGTGCGCTGCTGGCACGCCGTGATGCCCAGATAAATCTTCAAGTGGAATACCAGCCTCATTAGCCATGGTTATCCAAGAATTCATAACTGCAGATTGAGAGTTGATGAGAGTGCCATCAAGGTCGAAGAGAAAACCGATTTTACTCAATTCTTATCATTCTTATCTTTACTCTTTGAACTTCGAGGATCACGTTGCATTCCGCGGCGGCCCCAGAATTCCCACATATCCATAACCCCAAGAATTAGAGCAAAACCAAATAACAAATCTTCAGCCGGTGCTGAAAAAATCCGCAAACCAACGATTGCATCAGGGTCATACATAACTATATTTTTTGAAGTTAGCCACCAGTTAGTAATAAATTGAAATGGCAAAATAATCGCGTATGAGGTCCAAAAGGCAGGACGGGTAAGTAATGAATTTTTAAAGAGAAAGAGATCAGCCATTACTGCAATTGAAAATGCAATAATTGCGATATCGCTATAAATCATTCGCCAAACTCATCTTTACGCCAGTGGGGTTTGACTGTTGTGACACCTTCAATCGTCATAATTGCAGCCATCGGAACCACGATAAAGAACAAATATTCTTCAAGCGGAATACTGAACGGACCAACGATTCCGAGCATTTGTTCGCGATCGAAAAACCAGTGACCTTGTGAAATTGCGTAGGCATCCCACGCTAAGAAACATGCACTAATTGGGAGAACGCTGAGAGCAACTCTTTTGATTCGGCGAAGTACGCCAATTTTAAAAACAATTTCTAGCCAGAATGACCCACATACCGTGAAGATCAGCATGGCCATGTAATTCCAATTTCGCACGAGTCGATCTTATTACGCAGAACCGAGGATCGCACGGTTGCCTTTGGTAGTGTTAGAGATATGTCGCAGAGCACGCAGATTAATATGCAGGAGCGAGAACTTGGCCTGCTGCGGCAAGTACGAAAGTACTCTAGATACGCAGTTGGGGCAGCGATCCTGCTCTCATTTATATTTGCGCAACTAATTGAAACCAGCGATATCTCCTGGCAAGTGATCGTTGCCATCATCGCACTTGCCGTTGGAATCCCACATGGAGCCCTTGATCATCTAGTCACTCTTCCCCGTAGCAACCCTTCAAAGATGAGTATTTTTATTATTATCTATGTGGCGGTGGCGGTTTTAGCCGTTTTGGCGCTTCTGAAATGGAACGTACTCGGATTTATCGTCGTAGTCCTCATGAGTGCAATTCATTTTGGAATCGGTGATGCTGCTTTCATTTCTGAGATCGATCGCCGAGAAGAGGCAAGTAAGAAGTTTTCCAAGTTTTTATATGCCGCTGCTGCTGGTTCCTTGCCAGTAATAATCCCGTTAGTAAGTGATAAAAGCGCCGCTGCGCTAACTGAAGTAAACTCCAAGTTAATCAATTGGGATCAAGGTTTAAATAACGATTTAATGTTGTGGACGATGCTAATTACTGCATTTGCGCTCTTGCGTTTAGTCCAGAAACGTCGCGATGGTGATGCGATAGATCTAATTTTGCTTTACGGACTTGCTGTAACTGCGCCGCCGTTAGTGGCATTTGCAGTTTATTTCGGTTGTTGGCATGCGATGCGCCATACTGCCCGACTAACTTTGATTTTGCCAAGATCACAGAAAGCATTTTCTGAAGGCTCAGCTGGCAAAGCATTTCTCGGAGCGGTTTGGCCGGGCTTGCCTGCGCTAGTTGGTACTTTTTTGGTGGCGATTCTCATAATAGTTTTTCGTGGCGATTCGCTAGATACCCAACTCTTATGGGTTTCACTAGTAGTTGTCTGGGCGTTAACAGTTCCGCATATGGCCGTTACTGCTCGGCTCGACCGAAAGGCACTTGAATGAAATTGATTATTTTGATTCTGTTAGCAACCTTTGTTGCGGCACCAGCCAGCGCTGCGCCTGCATACGTATTTCCAGTTGCTAACTGTGAAGTCAATTATGCGCGAGCACATCATGACTATGCGGCAACCGATATTTTGGCGAAGAAAGGTTGCGCATTTGTTTCTCCAGTGAACGGCGTAATTGACGAAGTTAATCGCACCGATACATGGAGTGGTAAAACAAATCTTGGAATTGATCGTGGTGGACTTTATGTCTCAGTAATTGGCGAAGATGGAGTTCGTTATTACGGTTCACATCTATCTTCAGTTAATGCATCAATTCAACCTGGCTTGATAGTCAAAGCGGGAAGACCACTTGGAAAGATTGGTTCAACTGGAAGCGCGCGTGGAACTGCGCCACATTTACATTTTGGAATTTCTTGGCCAACACCATCAGAGACAAATGTGTGGTGGGTTCGACGTGGTTGGGTTCTGCCTTGGAAGTATTTAGATGCGTGGAAGAATGGAAAAGATTTATCACCAGTAAAAGCGGTAAACGCAGCGTTACTTAAGAACGGTGAAATTCCACCTTTACCGAAAAAATATTAAAAAAAATCCCCGTCACGAAAGTGGCGGGGATTTTTAATAAGTGTGAACTTTAAATTAGTTAGCGCTCACTGCATCGGCCTGAGGACCCTTTGGACCCTGTACGACCTCGAATGATACTGACTGACCCTCTTCAAGGGACTTGTAACCGTTTCCTGCAATTGCTGAGTAGTGAACGAATACATCTTGTCCGCCACCATCAACGGCTATGAAACCGAAACCCTTTTCAGAGTTGAACCACTTAACTGTGCCTGTTGCCATGTGTGCTTTTCCTTCGATATGTGGGTGTTTAAGAAATCCTTAAACACGGTCTTCCTCTTGCGCCAGCGATACCGAGCAAAGCACTACTGCCATGAAACGGGTCCTGATTAAGCGTCCGACTGAGAATAAGGGTACTGCCTACGCACGCGTACGCCTAACGGTGGTCTAGACAGTTACGCTCGCAAGGTGCAAAATATGTAGTGCTAGAAGGATAAATGACGTTATGCCGCTGGGGAAGGTCGCATAGTGCGTCTCTTGTTTGATCTTTCTAGGGGTATTAAATGCACGAGCTACAGCCATCTGGAGTTTCCAGAGATCGCGGCAAAGAAGTTGTTGCCGGTTTACTTGTAATTCATAGCGCGCCTGCTGCGTTGCGCCCGCATATTGAGTGGGGCTTGCAATCAATCTTAGGAACTTGGCTAACACTTAATTGGCGCGAGCAACCATGTGCGGTTGGAACTTACAGAACAACAATTGAATTTCGAGATGTACGAGGAAGCGCCGCGAAGATTGCATCAACACTTCGAGGCTGGCACTACTTGAGATTTGAGGTGCGTGAAGAATCAGATCTGGGGGGAGAATTTTATCGATCAACTCCCGAACTCGGAATACATCGTGCAAATATTGATGGGCTTGGAAATGTAGTTGTTACCGAACATCAAGTAATTGATGCGCTCGCAAAAGGGTTTGATGAAATATCGATTCGTGATTCTATGGATGCAATTCTGGGCAATCCATGGGAAAGAGAGCTAGCACCTTACCGTGCAGTCGAAATAGAACAAATAATTCAACTTCGTGCAATTTAATATTTGATTGCTAGATATACTTTAAGTATGACAATTTCAGAGAGCCCAATAATCCAAATCGAACGACGTAAAGCAATTGCCTATATCGCATCCGCAGCAATTATTGCAATTGCGCTAGCGGGCGGACTCTTTAAAGTAGGTTCGGGATTTGCGACTCGTTCTGATGATGGAATTGTTGTTACAGGATCTGCACGCACCGAAGCGATCGCAGATAATGCAGTTTGGACTCTCTCGGTTTCACTTTCTAGTGCCCGAGTCGCCGATGCCGTAACTAAGGTTGGTAGTGACGTTAACGCGGTCACAAAATATCTTACTAGCGGTGGAATACCAGCAGAAAGTCTGACTCTTGGACCAGTATCAACATACGGTCAAGAGGAGTATATAAATGGAAATTCGACTGGCCGTATTTTAAATTATCGCGCCAGCCGTGACATCATTGTTCGCACAAAAGATGTAGATCTAGTCTCAAAACTTTCCCAAGATATTGGCAGTATTTTACAGACTGGCGTTAGCGTAAATAATTATGGTCCTCAGTATTACATTTCAACACTGGCCGAACTTCGCCCGCAGCTTCTGCAAGAAGCGATGAAAGATGCCAAGTTACGTGCCGAATCCATAACTAAAGCTGTCGGTGGCAGTGTTGGCGCAGTGACTAGCGTTCGAAGTGGCGTCTTCCAAGTAACCACTCCTGATTCAACAATGACATCTGATGGTGGCGCATATGACACCTCAACTATTAAAAAGACGGTGACATCCACAGTTTCTGTGACATTTAAAGTTAAGAATTAATTTATTTAAATGTCACGCATTCAAGAGCTGATTGATCATTTTGGATTGAAGCCGCTGCCTGTCGAAGGAACATATTTTATTAACACCTATGTTTCAGAGGAAAGAACAGCGGCTGGTGGTCCAGTTGGAACTGCTGGTGTTGGTCTCTATCGTGCGCAGCCACGCAGCGCATCTACCGCCCATGTTCTGGAATTTGATGAAACTTGGCATTTTTATGAAGGCGATCCGATTGCACTTTATGAATTCCATAACGATGGCTCTGCTAAAACTATTTTCTTAGGTAAAGATTTAGCGGCGGAGCAACTGATGCAATACACGATTAAAGCCGGAGTGATACAGGCTGGGGAAGTAGCACCGGGTGGAGATTGGTCTTTATTTTCTTGCACTATGACTCCCGGATTTATTGGAACTTGTTTTCGTGGAGTCACTCAAAGTGAACTTCGTGGAAAATTTACTGGTTATGAAGAAATCATTGAGCGCGTGGGAGTGCCGGATGGACATGAAACGCTATTGCCTGAGGGTTATCAGAACTAAAGCGGAATATTGCTGTGATCACCGCGTAGATGTGGCGCTGCTGCAATTGCTTTAGCTAGCGAAGAACGTGTATTTCTTGGTTCAATAATTTCATCTACCGCTCCAATTTCAACGGCTCTTGATATTCCACCAGAAACCTTCTCGTGTTCAGCTGCTAACTCAAGTTCCATATCTTCTCGTTGCACTTGCGGTAGATCCGCCAATAACTTGCGGTGAAGTACACGCACTGCAGCGACTGATCCCATGACTGAAACTTCGGAAGTCGGCCAAGCAAATACATGGGTGGCACCAAGCGATTTTGAATTCATAGCAACGAAAGCGCCACCGTATGCACGTCGCGTAATGAGCGTTACGCGTGGAACTACCGCTTCACCAAATGCGTGTAGCAACTTTGCACCACGGCGAACTGCCCCTTCCCACTCTTGTCCAGCCCCAGGCAGAAATCCAGTTACGTCAGCGATAACAATTAAAGGAATTCCAAAGGCATCACAGGTGCGCACAAAGCGTGCTGCTTTTTCGGCAGCTGCCGAATCAAGAACGCCGCCAATATAAACAGGATTATTAGCAATCACACCAACTGTTCGACCGCCTAGGCGACCTAACACCGTCTCCATATTTTCAGCCCAGACAGGAAGTAACTCTAATTTTTCACAATCTTTATCTAGAATTGCATTAATCAGTGGATGTACGTCATAACTGCGTTGACTAACATCGGGAACAAAGCTGGCTAAATCAAAATCTTCTAAATCAGTATTCATATGTCCTTGATTGGCAAAGAGCGCGGTTACATCACGAATCTCTTCAAATGCTTCTTCTTCAGTGGCGGCAATGACATGTGCTACACCACTATTTTTACTGTGTGCCTCTGGACCGCCTAGTGATGCCATATCAATATCTTCGCCAGTAACAGAGCGAACTACATCGGGACCGGTAACAAAGATGCGACCTTCTGGAGCAAGAACAACAATGTCAGTTAAGGCTGGACCATAAGCGCCACCACCAGCAGTTGGTCCAAGAACCAATGAAAGTTGTGGGATCCGACCACTGGCCAAAATCATGGATTGAAAAACTTCTCCAAAAGCATCTAGCGATGAAACTCCATCACTTAAGCGAGCCCCACCAGAGTGCCAGATACCAATGATTGGCGTTTGGTTTGCCATCGCTTCTTTATAAGCGCTCACAATTACTTTTGATCCGACCACACCTAGCGCGCCACTTTTAATTGTGGCATCGGATGCGAATACAACTACTCGATTTCCTTTTATCGCACCAGATGCTGCGATCATTCCGCAATCAGTACGTTCGACTAAGAGTGATGAAGTGCCCGGATCCAGGAGGCGTTCGATTCGAAGCAATGGATCGCGAGAGTCAATCTCACTATTAGTCATAAGGTTATTATTTTATAGAGTTGCGAATGCCAATACAACGTTATGGCCACCAAAACCAAATGAATCATTGAGTGCAGCGATTTGTCCAGCAGGAAGCGTACGTGGTTTATCACGCACAACATCTATTGTGACTGCTGGATCTAAATTCTCGATATTAATTGTCGGTGGAGCTAAACGCTCTTGTAACGCTTTGACAATAAAGACTGACTCAATTGCGCCAGCGCCACCCAGTAAATGCCCAGTCATAGATTTGGTTGCTGAGACTGCAACATGATCAGCATCTACACCGAGTGCGATTCGCAACGCATTTGCTTCAGCAACATCACCTGCTGGAGTTGAAGTTGCGTGAGCATTTAAGTGAACAATATCTTTTGTCGAAAGTTTGGCATCAGCGAGCGCGAACTTAATTGCTCGCTGTACGCCGCTGCCATCAGGATCTGGTGCGGCAATGTGATAACCGTCAGATGAAAGTCCTTGCCCAACTAATTCGCAGTAAATCCTGGCACCGCGTGCTTTAGCGTGTTCGTACTCTTCTAAAATCAAAACTCCGCCGCCTTCACCAAGTACAAATCCATCTCTATCTAAATCATATGGACGAGATGCGCGCTCTGGCGCATCATTGCGAGTAGATAGCGCTTTCATTGCAGCAAAACCTGCCATCGGCAATTGGTGGATCGCTGCTTCAACACCACCACTAACCACGACTTCGGCGCGATTTGAGCGAATCATTTCTAGGGCGTAACCAATTGCTTCGGCGCCAGATGCGCATGCACTTACAGGTGTATGAACACCTGCGCGAGCTTGAAGTTCTAGGCCAACATTTGCAGCAGGGCCATTAGGCATCAACATCGGTACTGTATGTGGACTAACTCCACGAGCGCCCTTCTCTTTCAAATTATCAAATTGATCTAGAAGAGTAATTACTCCACCGATACCGGATGCGATAACAACGCCGAGACGCTCTTTATCGACATCGGGAGCGCCGGCATCTTTCCAAGCTTCACGGGAGGCAATGAGAGCGAATTGTTCAGAACGATCTAAGCGACGCATTTCTACGCGCTCCATTTGTTCTGCAGGTTCAGTTGCTACACGAGCCGCAAAATGAACAGGCAGCAGTTCGCGCCAATCTTCAGTAAGTAAACGAACTCCACTTTTGCCAGCAAGTAGCGCCAACCAAGTTGATGCAACATCTGCCCCAAGTGGGGTGGTTGCACCAAGTCCGGTTACTACTACGCGGCGCATTTTTTATTAGTTAGATGCGCTTACGATGAAATTAACAGCATCTCTGACAGTTGCAAGATCAGTTACTTTCTCATCAGGAATCTTCACGCCAAAACGCTCTTCACAAGCAACGACAACCTCAACCATGCTCAGTGAATCAACTTCTAGATCATCAGTGAAGTTCTTATCTAATTCAATTGATGCTGCTGGAATACCGGCAACTTCTTCAACGATCTCTTTGATCCCTGCTAGTACATCTGAAGCTGTTAGTGCCATTGTTGTGGTTCCATTCTTTAGCTTGATTAACTAGATGTTATCTACTGATAACTTCTTGAACAAGACGCAATTCTCTCTGATTGGTGGCCTTACTTCCTAGTAATTTTCCCCTATCTTGCAAAAAATTATGGTTTGGGGGGTAATTTCACAACTTGTCCCGCGTAAACGAGACCTGCGCCATATCCAATCAAGAGCGCAATTTTGCCATGAAGTTCTGGATGTTTTAGCAAGAGCGCATCCATCGCCAGCGGAATAGATGCTGCTGAAGTATTTCCGTTGGTGCGAATGTCATCTGCGATTACTACTGAATCAGGCATCTTCATTTCCTTCGCCATTGATTCAATAATTCGAATATTTGCTTGATGTGGAATGAAAGCATCTATCTCATCAACAGTTAACCCCGCCGCATCAAGTGCCTTGATCGCAGCCTTACTCATTGAAAAAACTGCCCAACGATAAACAACTTGACCTTCTTGAGAAATATTTGGCCAGCTAATATCTGCCTTGGTTAATTGAGTTTGAATATCACGTGCATCAATCCAAGATGGAGTCATTAAAATTGCATCGCGACTATCGGCATCTGATCCCCATTCAACTGGACCAATTCCGGGTTCGCTAGATTCACCGATAACGACTGCGCCAGCACCGTCGGCGAAAATGAATGCAGTTGCGCGATCAGTGGGATCGGTAAAGTCAGAAATCTTTTCGACACCAATAACTAATACTTTTTTAGAGGTACCGGCTTTGACGAAATCGTGCGCCATGGCAACGCCGTAACAAAAACCAGCACAAGCCGCGTTGATATCAAAGGCCGCCGCTTTGGGATTTCCCATTCGCTGCAAGATTGCAGTTGCCGCTGATGGAGCTTGAAAAGGAAAAGTAATTGTTGCAACAATTACAGTGTCGATATCTTCAATTGTTAACTTTGCTCGCGCGAGCGCTTGCTTGGCCGCGCCTTCAGCCATATCCAGAACAGATTCATCGGCTGCGGCATAACGGCGCGATTGAATTCCCGTGCGTTGCACAATCCATTCATCACTTGAATCAATAGCATCGACAATTTCAGAGTTGGGAACAAGGCGAGCGGGACGATAAGCACCGACCGATAAAATCTGACTTTCGCTACCTGTTTTACTCTTTATTGCCATTTACTCGGTTCCTGACTCTTCTTGGTAATGGCGCTCTACAAATTCTTGCGCCAGAGTTAAATCTGCAACTGTTTTTAGAGCAAATGTTTCAACGATTGGTACTGCACGCTTTAGTAATCCAACCAGAGTACCTGCAGGTGGAACTTCAATTGCTCCAGAAACGCATTTGGACAGGGTATTCATACATAAATCCCATCTAACGGGATTAGATATTTGGGCAACGATACGATTTAAAATTTCTCGGCCATCACGAATTACTTCACCATCTTTATTTGAAATCACACCACATTGCGCATCGTTGGTACTTATCGCACTTGCCAAAATTCGTAACGGTTCCACCGCTGGCTGCATAAATGAAGTATGAAATGCTCCTGCAACCGCCAGCGCGCGAACTCGCGCACCTTCTGGTGCTAACCGAGTAAGTGCAGCTAAATCTCCAGCGGCAACAATCTGTCCGCCGCCGTTATCGTTTGCGGCAACCAATCCGAGTTCGGCGATTGCCTGCAAAACTGTGGCGCGATCGCCACCAAGAACCGCGGACATTCCAGCGGGAGATATTGCTGCAGCTTTAGCCATCTCGATTCCACGAGCACGAACTAATTTCATGGCATCAAGTTCACTAATTACTCCAGCCAGCGTGGCGGCAGTTATTTCGCCAACTGAGTGACCCGCTATAAATGTAAATTTATTTTCTGACGCCAGTGCGCGAGCGCCCAGTAAGCCAGCGGCAACAATTAGTGGTTGGGCGTTGGCGGTATCTTTAATTTCATCGGCGTCGGCGCTACTTCCCAGGTGGATTAAATCTAAATCAATGGCGCCCGACCATCCCTTGAGCAACTGCGCCGCGGCTGGGTCACTGAGCCATTGGGTTAACATCCCCGGAGTTTGCGCGCCTTGACCCGGTGCAATCAGTGCCAACATGTTCCAGATTTTAGGCGGGCGAGTAGGTACCACCTAGTACCGCCCGCATTAAATCTGCAATTTCCAATTGTTAAAAAACCTACTGGCAAGTAACCTTTGGCTATGAAGATTGCCGTATGCATTAAACAAGTCCCTGATTCATGGGCTGAGAAGAAGATGGTCAACGGAGTTCTCGATCGCGTTAGCGTTGATGCCGTTCTTAATGATTTAGATGAATACGCAGTTGAAGAAGCGCTGCGTTTATCTGAAGCACATGGTGGCAATGAAGAAGGCGGCGCCAATACTGTAACTGTCATTTCTATGGGACCAGAGCGCGCAACTGAAGCGATCCGTAAAGCACTTTCTATGGGCGCAAATGATGCGATTTTGGTAACTGATTCAGCGCTCGTGGGCGCCGATGCGCTTGCAACATCGGCAGTACTTGCAAAAGTAATTTCAGATGGTGGATATGACTTAGTTATTTGTGGAACTGAATCAACGGATGCACGCATGAGCGTTATTCCGGCGATGCTCAGCGCTCGCCTTGGTTGGGCGCAATTAACATTTGCTTCCAAAGTTGTGGTTGATCCCGCTGGTTCAATCTCAATTACTCGCGTTACTGAAGCTGGCGTTGATGAAATTTCTGCAACCTTTCCTTGCATTGTTAGCGTTGTCGAAAAAATTAACGAACCGCGCTATCCATCATTTAAAGGAATCATGGCGGCGAAGAAGAAAACTATTGAAAGTAGAGATTTGGCTGCAGTAGGAGTTAGCGTGCAGAGCGCGTGGTCTGAAGTTAAAGATGCAACACCACGTCCAGCACGTGCTGCAGGTTTAAAAGTTACCGATGAAGGTCATGGCGGCGAAGCCTTAGTGAACTTCCTAGCAGAGAAGAAGTTGATATGAGCAACGTATTTATTTTGGCTGATTTCGCAGGAGATAAGTCCAGTAAGACCACTGCTGAATTAGCAACTGCAGGTGCGCGAATTGGTTCAGTAACTGCCATCGTTTTGGCAGCCGCTGGTAAAGGCGCAGCACTTGCAGCAACTGTTAATCAAGGTCCAATTACTAATGTAATTGTTGTTGAATCTAGCGACTTTACAGATTTCGGTGTTGCAGCTGCCGCAGAGGCGCTAGCGAATTTAGTAAAAGAGAAGTCACCTACCGCTGTTTTAATTGCATCGCAGGCATACGGTAAAGAAGTTGCAGCGCGCGTTGCGGTATTAACCGAATCGGGAATTATTACTGACGCAGTTGATGTGGCTGCCGATCGCACCGCTACGCAATTGGTATTCGGCGGATCAACAACTGTTCATTCACAAGTTTCACATGGCACAGCAATTATTACGGTTCGCCCAAATAGCATCGACGCGGATCTTGCAGCAGCAACACCTGCAATTGAAAACGCAACCGCAGTTATTTCTGATGTAGCAAAGAAGGCAAAGATCTCTTCTAGCCAGCCACCAATTAAGGGCGGTCGCCCCGAATTAGCTGAAGCAAATATTGTGGTTTCAGGTGGACGTGGCACTAATGGAGATTTCTCTGTAGTCGAGAAGTTTGCTGATTCACTTGGAGCAGCAGTTGGCGCATCGCGCGCTGCAACAGATGCCGGTTGGTATCCGCATTCACATCAAGTGGGACAGACTGGAAAAAATGTTAGCCCGCAGCTCTACGTGGCCTGTGGAATTTCTGGAGCGATTCAGCACCGCGCAGGAATGCAGACCTCTAAGACAATCGTGGTGGTTAATAAAGATCCAGAAGCACCACTTTTTGATATCGCTGACTTTGGCGTGATCGGGGATCTCTTTAACGTGCTGCCGCAGGCATCGGAAAGCGTTCTCGCGCGCAAAGCCTAGACTTAGCCCATGAGCGTTTATTTAGATCATGCGGCAACTACGCCGATGGTCGACGCCGCAATTTCGGCGATGACCCGCTCGCTTCACAAAATTGGCAATCCATCTTCACTTCACACTGAAGGTCGCGCAACTCGCAAAGATGTAGAAGATGCCCGCGAAGTAATTGCTAAAGCAGTTGGATCACTTGCCTCTGAAATAATTTTTACCGCATCTGGCACCGAGGCAGATAATGCCGCGATCAAAGGTCTCTTCTGGAAATCTGGCAAGAAATTAATTCTGATCAGCGCAATCGAGCATCATGCAGTTTTAGATCCCGCCAAATGGTTGGTTGAACATGAAGGCGCTGAGCTAATTGAGATTCCAGTTTCTAGTGATGGAGTAATTAACCTAAAAGAATTAGAGAAAATTGTTCTAGAGCGTAGAGAAGAAATCGCCCTAATTGCAGTAATGCACTCCAACAATGAAACTGGAGTTATACAACCAGTCGCGGAAGTTGTAAAAATTGCTGGAGATATTCCAGTTCATACCGACGCGGTGCAATCTTTTACTAAGGTGCCTCTCTCCTATAAGGAACTCGGCGTTACTTCAATGGCACTTAGCGCCCATAAAGTTGGCGGACCCCACGGAATCGGAATTCTAGTTTTGCGTCGCGCTTATGAAATTCCAGCACTTCTTCACGGTGGGGGACAAGAGCGGGAAATTCGCAGTGGAACTTTAAATGCTCCTTCTATCGTCGCACTTGCTGCTGCAATTCAAAGCCAGAGTTACGATGCGGATTTAGTTAATTCGCTCCGCGAAAAGTTTGAAGCTGGAGTCATGGCAGTTGCGCCCGATGCTCATATAAATGGCGCTAGCGCTAATCGTTTACCTGGAATTAGTAATATAACTTTTCCCGGAACGCAGAGCGATTCACTTTTATTATTAATGGATTCTGAGAAAGTTTCCTGCTCAACAGGTGCGGCATGTAGCGCTGGAGTTCATCGGCCCAGCCATGTGCTTTTAGCGATGGGGCTAACTGAGACAATTGCCCAATCATCTCTACGTTTTTCAGCAGGTGCCAACACAACTCAGGCAGATATTGATTTCGCACTCTCTGTCCTGCCAACTGTTATTGAACGCGGACGTGCGGCGGCGAAGAAATGAAAATAATCGCAGCGATGAGTGGCGGAGTCGATTCAGCAGTTGCGGCAGCACGCGCTGTTGAAGCCGGCCATGAAGTAATTGGTGTGCACTTAGCGTTAGCGTCGAATCCACAGAAGTATCGCTCTGGTGCGCGTGGTTGTTGCACAATTGAAGATTCACATGATGCACGCCGAGCTGCCGATAAAATCGGGATTCCTTTCTATATCTGGGATATGGCTGAAGAATTTCATGCTGGTGTAGTTGAAAACTTTATGAGCGAATATGCCGCAGGACGTACCCCAAACCCATGTCTTCGCTGCAATGAAAAAATTAAATTTGCTGCTGTTCTAGATCGTGCGCGCGCAATGGGTTTTGATGGAGTCGTCACTGGACATTACGCCCGAACTGAAATTGGCCCACTTGGTAAAACTCTGCATCGTGCTGTTGATCCACTGAAAGATCAGTCTTATGTTTTAGCGGTATTAACGCGCGAACAAATTAATGGTGCCATTTTTCCATTAGGCGATACCGAAAAAGTTGACATTCGTATTGAAGCCGAAGCACGTGGATTAGCAGTTGCTCAAAAACCCGATAGCCATGACATTTGTTTCGTTCCATCTGGTGATAACGCAAGTTGGTTACGCGATCGATTAGGTAGTGAAGTTGGACCAATCGTTGATCAAGATGGCACCAAACTTGGCGAACATAAGGGCGCATACACATACACAATCGGACAACGCAAAGGTTTAGGTTTAACTATTCCAACAGCAGATGGTTCACCGCGATTTGTTTTAAAGATAGAACCGATTAGCAACACTGTAGTAGTTGGTGCCCGCGAGGATTTAGCGGTCACATCTATGCGTGGTGAGAATCCAATTTTCTGTGGACCAGAAGTTACAGCCACCCCATTGCGTGGTTATGTTCAGGTTCGCGCGCATGGTTCAGCACTTGATTGTACTTACTGCATGCAAGGCGATCAGTTGGTGGCAGAGCTAGATGCGCCACTGCTTGGTTTAGCAACTGGGCAAGCAATGGTTATTTATGATGGCAATCGAGTCGTGGGTTCGGCCACGATTTGTGAGACTGCCTAATGAGCAATCAAGCACGACACCGAATTACTGAACTAACTGAAGAAATTCGCGATCATCAATTTAAATATTATGTGTTAGATGCCCCAACTGTTACAGATGCAGAGTTTGATTCGCTGCTTAAGGAACTTCAAAAACTTGAGGCCAAGAACCCGGAGTTACTAGCACCTGATTCACCAACATTACATATTGGCGGTGGTTTTTCTACAACATTTGAACAACGAGACCATCTGGAAAAAATGATGAGCCTTGATAACGTCTTTGATACCGAAGAGTTATCTGCTTGGTTCGATCGAGTAGAAAAAGAAATCTCTACTCCACAATATTTATGTGAGCTAAAAGTTGATGGATTGGCTATTAACTTGCTCTACGAAAATGGTGTACTAATTAGCGCACTTACCCGTGGCAATGGAGTTACTGGCGAAGATGTAACGCTAAATGTAAAAACTATTAAAGGATTGGTTCACGCCCTAAGCGGTAAGAAGATTCCAGATCAAATTGAAGTACGAGGAGAAGTATTTTTTCCATTAGCCGCCTTTGCTGAACTAAATGAAGGTTTAGAGGAAGCCGGTAAGACTCTCTTTGCCAATCCGCGCAACGCCGCTGCTGGATCGCTGCGCCAGAAAGATCCGCGAGTAACCGCATCACGTCCTTTAAGTGTTGTGGTTCATGGCGTTGGCGCAAATAAAGGTGGGAACTTTGCCGCACAATCTGCTGCATATAAATCGCTACAAGAGCTGGGGCTACCAACTAGTGATCGATTTAAAGTCTGCGGCACTCGTGCTGAAGTTGAGAAATATATTGAGTATTACAACCAGCATCGTCACGATGTGGAGCACGAAATTGATGGCGTGGTAATTAAAGTTGATTCGATCGCAGATCAAGAAAAATTAGGTTTCACCTCTCGTGCCCCAAAGTGGGCTATTGCATTTAAATACCCACCTGAGGAAGTAACAACCAAATTACTGGATATCCGAGTTAGCGTTGGGCGCACTGGACGCGTAACCCCGTTTGCATTTATGGAACCAGTAAATGTTGCGGGCTCTACGGTCACTAATGCCACGCTTCATAACGCACAAGAAATTGAACGTAAAGGTGTGCTCATCGGTGATGTTGTAATTATTCGTAAAGCGGGAGATGTGATTCCAGAAGTTCTCGGACCGGTGATCGATAAACGAAATGGTTCAGAGCGGGCCTTTGTAATGCCAACTAATTGTCCAGATTGCGCGAGTGAACTTCGGGCAATTACCGAAGGTGATATCGATATCCGTTGTCCAAATACACAGAGTTGTCCAGCGCAATTACGAGAGCGCATTTACTACATTGGTTCTAGAGCGGCACTTGATATAGATGTGATGGGATATGAAGCGGCAAGTGCGCTGCTATCTGATGGAATTATTTTGGATGAATCTGATCTATTCGATTTAACTGAAAGTAAGTTAATGACTTCAGAATTCTTCACTAAGAAAGATGGTAGCAAAGGTAAAAATATTGAGAAGTTACTCCTTGCCTTAGATACCGCTAAATCACGGCCGCTCTGGCGGGTGATTGTTGCGTTATCAATTCGCCACGTTGGTCCAACTGCTGCACAAGCACTTGCTAATTCCTTTGGTTCCATGGAAGCCATTTCCAAAGCCAGTTCTGTGGAGTTGGCAGAAGTAGATGGCTTAGGCGAAACAATTGCGCAATCAATTGTGGAATGGTTTGCAGTTGATTGGCATCGCAACATCATTTCTAAATGGGAGAGCGCTGGAGTATTAATGCAGTTGCAGAAAGTTGCCGAGTTACCACAAACGCTGGCCGGGCTAACCTTTGTGGTTACGGGAGGACTTGAGGAATTCACGAGAGATTCAATCGCCGAAACCATTGTTGCTCATGGCGCCAAAGCCGCGAGTTCGGTCTCAGCGAAAACTAGTTATGTCTTAGTTGGCAGCGATCCTGGATCTAAATTAGCAAAAGCGCAGGAACTCGGCGTAGCGATCATTGATGAGGCGCGCTTTTTAGAGTTACTCGCAGGGCGGGGGTAGTCTGTACCCATGATCAACTTGGCATCAGAACCACTTCGCGAACTCCCAGCATCTCCCCTCGCTTTCGGAATAGGCGCCTTCGTGATTTTCACTTTATTTTTATATCTAGTTCTTCGTCTAGATAACGACTAACCATTTCCTTTGGCAAAAATTGCAATCTATGGTGGAACTTTCGACCCCATCCACAACGGACACCTGCACGTCATAACTGAAGTTATTGTGCGCAAGATTGCCGATCGACTTTTATTAGTTCCAGCAGGAGAACCTCGGCTTCGCGAAGAAGCTCCAGTGGCTGCTGCTCAAGATCGTCGGGCGATGTGCCAAATTGCCTTAAAAGATTTGCTGCCCGAAATTGCCATGGTGGTAGAAGTAAATCCCATTGAAATTTTAAGAGAGGGTCCGAGTTACACGATTGATACGGTAGAAGCAGTGGCCCAGACCTATCCGGATGATCAGATAAGTTTGATTTTAGGTACCGATGCCTTCGCTAAAATTAGCCAGTGGCATCGCACTCAAGAATTACAAGAAATGGTTCAATTCATAGTGATTGACCGACCAGAATTTCCGGGTTCACCAACTCTGGATATCAATGCGTTAAATGTTTCTGCAACACAAGTTCGTGCAGGAGATTTAACTAGCGTTTCACCAAGTGTGAGCGCCTATATAAAGGAGCACCACCTCTATGCCAGCAAGTAAAAGCGTTATCGTGCTCACACAAATAGCAGCACGTGCAGTCGCTGAAAAATTTGGTACCGAGATGGTTGCCATCGATCTCTCTGATCAAATGGTTTTATCTGAAGTTTTCTTAATTGCAACAGGCGCCAATATTCGCCAAGTTGATGCAATCGCTGATGAAGTTGAAGAGAAACTCCGCGAGGTTGGTGAGAAGCCGGCTCGTCGTGAAGGAACCGATGAGTGGATTCTTTTGGATTACTCGGATTTAGTTGTTCATATTCAAAGCAGCGAACTTCGCCGTTATTACATGCTTGATCGCCTCTGGAATGACTGCCCAACAATCGAACTAGATGTTGTAAAAGAAAACATTGCAAATGGCGGGTAAGAACAACCGAATTTTACTTTGGCGCCATGGTCAAACAGATTGGAACGTAGCCAATCGCTTTCAGGGTCACTCTGATATCGCACTAAACGGCGTTGGTCTTTATCAAGCAGAGTTGGCTGCACCAATTATTGCGCAGATGAAACCAACTGCAATATTTAGCAGCGATCTAGAACGTGCACGAGTCACAGCCTCAAAATTATCTGAAATTATTGATATGGAAGTTGCTATTGATGAACGCCTGCGCGAAACAAATGGAGGTCATTGGGAAGGCAAGACTGGTACCGAAAATCGTGCCACTGATCTCGAAAATTTTGTGCGCTGGATTGATGGGAACGATAACCCTGCTGGCACTATTGGAGAACGTCGTAGCGAAGTTGCGGCGCGTGCAAGTGCGGTTATTGATGAATTTCTTGCAGATAAAGAGGATCAATTAATTGTTGTGGCAACTCATGGTGGAACTGCGCGTTGTTTGATTGGACGCTATTTACATTTACCAATGGCGCATTGGGGCAAAGTTGGCGGGCTATCAAATGCACGTTGGTCTATTTTGCAGACTAGCCCAAAAGGTTGGCATTTAGCTGAACATAACGCTGGCTCAATTCTGGAGCCAGTCTTTGGTGAAGAATCTGGCGCCGAAGTGCCGGATCACGTGCGCTAGAATTATCGTCTCGTAAGACGCGGGGATATGGCGCAGTTGGTAGCGCGCTTCCATGGCATGGAAGAGGTCAGGGGTTCGAATCCCCTTATCTCCACGCAATTACATCGTTTAAAAATATTCAAATATGGCTAGGGGCTAGGAAAAAATGTCAGAAGTAACATCCATTCCGCGCGAATGGACCGCCTCTCAAATCGGTGATTTATCTGGGAAGTCATTTTTAATTACCGGTGGCACCAGCGGAATCGGAAAAGAAGCGGCCCACGCGCTTTTGCAAGCAGGAGCGAAAGTCACAATTACTGCTCGCTCTGCAGCAAAAGGTGCGGCAACAGTTGCTGAATTTTCAAGTGAGCGCATAACTTCAAGAATATTAGATTTGGCAGATCTGGCTTCAGTTAGAAAATTTGCCGAAGAATTTAATGAAAATATTGATGTTTTAATTCTTAACGCTGGAGTTATGGGCACCCCATTTGCGCTAACTAAAGATGGTTTTGAACTTCAGATGGGAACAAATCACCTAGGGCACTTTGCCTTAACTGGTTTGTTACGCAGCCAAGTTAAAGAACGCGTTGTCGCAGTTTCTTCTCAGATGCATCGCGCCGCGCGAGTAAGTGGCATTTCAATTGATGAACTTCGCGATCGCGCCCGTGGGGTTGGTGCATACAATCCATGGTCGGCCTATGCTCTTAGCAAATTATCTAACTTGCTTTTTATCTACGAATTGCAACGTCGCAGTATGAAAAATAATTGGGGAATCAATGCAATTGCAGTTCACCCCGGTTATGCCAATACCAACTTAATTTCTGGGGCCTCAGTGCAAGATCGTGCGGGAGCACTCGCTAATGCACTTTTTGCGCAAAGCGCGAAACGTGGAGCACTTCCAACTTTATGTGCTGCAACTTTTCCTAATCTTTATGGCGCCTCATACATTGGACCTGATGGGGTTATGGAATTGCGTGGCTATCCAAAACTGACTCGTGCCGCCTCTATTGCATATGATCAAGGCCTTGCTACAAATTTATGGACGCTAAGTGAAGAATTAACTGGCGTTACTTGGGGCTAAATCCCGATAAACTAAGCGGATGAGCACACCTCGCGATGAGCAAACGCATGCTGCGTATGACTTCGCCTATGTGCAAGAAAAATGGCTTCCAATATGGGACAAATTAGAACCATTTAAATCTGGGCGCGCTGATGATCCGCGCCCTAAAAAATATGTTTTAGATATGTTTCCTTATCCTTCTGGCGATCTTCATATGGGTCACGCTGAGGCATACGCACTTGGCGATGTAATCGCTCGATACTGGATACAAAAAGGTTTCAACGTTATGCACCCGATTGGTTGGGATGCCTTCGGTTTACCGGCTGAGAATGCTGCGATTAAACGTAATGAAGATCCACGAATTTGGACTTATGAAAATATCGCAACTCAGAAAGCGTCAATGCGCCGTTATGCCTGTTCATTCGATTGGGATCGAGTATTTAATACCTGCGATCCCGAGTACTACCGTTGGAACCAATGGTTATTTATTGAATTGCATAAACGAGGACTTGCCTACCGAAAAGATAGCGCCGTTAACTGGTGTCCCGGTTGCCAAACTGTTTTAGCAAATGAACAAGTAGTGGCAGGGCTTTGCGAGCGTTGCGACACTGCAGTCACCAAGAAGAAGTTAAACCAGTGGTACTTCAAAATTACTGATTACGCTGATCGTCTGCTTGATGATATGAAAGATCTAGAGGGTGCTTGGCCAGATAAAGTCTTAACGATGCAGCGCAACTGGATCGGGCGCTCACAAGGAGCCAACGTTGATTTCAAGATTGAAAACCGCACCGAACCAGTAACTATCTACACCACACGTCCCGACACTTTATATGGTGCAACTTTTATGGTTGTGGCTGTTGATTCAGAGCTAGCGGCAGAGTTAGCGGCTGGCACATCTGCCGAACCAGAATTTAAAAAGTATTTAGAGTCCATTAAAGCCGCATCTGATATTGATCGCTTAGCAACTGATCGTCCAAAGAGTGGCGTATTTCTAGAGCGCTATGCAATTAATCCAGTCAACGGCGAAAAGTTACAAATCTGGGCCTCAGATTATGTTTTAGCAGATTACGGAACTGGCGCCATTATGGCTGTGCCAGCACACGATCAGCGTGACTTAGATTTTGCACGCGCCATGAAATTACCAGTACTTGTTGTAGTTGAAACTGGTGAAGATGATCCAAATCAAAGTGGAATTGCCACAACTGGAGATGGAAAACTTATTAATTCGGGCTCGCTAAATGGGCTCAATAAAGTGGATGCCATCACAGCGATTAATAAGCAGTTAGAGGCGGATGGGCTTGGCAAAGCAGCGCGCAATTATCGTTTACGCGATTGGCTGGTTTCGCGTCAACGTTACTGGGGAACACCAATTCCGATTGTGCACTGTGATAAATGTGGTGAAGTTGCAGTTCCTGCAGATCAACTTCCGCTAAAGCTTCCTGATGCAGCAGGTTTAGATTTAAAACCTAAGGGACAGTCACCACTTGCAGCAGCCACTGAATGGGTAAATACAACTTGCCCACAATGCTCGGGGCCAGCGATGCGCGATACCGACACCATGGATACTTTCGTCGATTCATCTTGGTATTTCTTGCGTTACCCATCTTCGACAAACCATAACGAACCTTTTTCTAGAGCCGATATAGATACTTGGCTGCCGGTTGATCAATATGTTGGCGGTGTAACACATGCGATTTTGCATCTACTTTATTCAAGATTCTTCACAAAGGTCCTTCACGATATTGGAATGCTGGGATTCACTGAACCTTTTACACGTTTATTAAATCAAGGGATGGTTGTTATGGATGGATCTGCGATGTCGAAATCGCGTGGAAATTTAGTACGACTATCTGATGAGTTAGAAAATCATGGCGTAGATGCAATACGTTTATCGATGGTTTTTTCAGGTCCACCAGAAGATGATGTTGATTGGTCAGATGTTTCACCTTCTGGCTCAGTAAAGTTTTTAAGTCGTGCTTGGCGTTTATCAGGAGATGTAACTTCTAAAGCAGGCGTTGACTTTGCTACTGGAGATATCGCGCTACGTAAGGTGACACATAAGGCGTTGCATGATGGAGCATTTGCAGTTGAATCCTTCCGTTTCAATGTAGCGATCGCGCGCATGATGGAGTTGGTAAATGCCACACGTAAGGCGATTGATTCTGGTCCGGGCACTGCCGATCCGGCAGTGCGCGAGGCAACTGAGGCAATTGCCATCATGCTTTCGTTAGTTGCGCCATTTACCGCTGAAGAAATGTGGGAGCGCTTAGGTCATAAACCAGCAATTGCAACTGCTGGCTGGCCAGTTGTGGATGAGAAACTACTTGTCGCCGACGCCATTGAAGCGGTAATTCAGATAAATGGAAAAATTAAAGAACGTATTGAAGTTTCGCCCGATATTAGCGATAGCGAACTTGAGCAGTTAGCACTCGCTCACCCGACTATTGCAGCAGAGTTAAATGGTGTTGCGCCAAAGAAAGTAATCGCTCGCGCTCCAAAAATTGTAAATATCGTTCTTTAATTTTTAGCCACAGTTAGTAAATTTTGGGGATTGCCCGCCCTGCGCGGGAGCCAGAATTCGGCAATGAATTCACTTAAAAGTACCTTCCAAAATTGGTGGACCCACATCACCTTTTCCTCAACTCAAAAGCGATCATTGCTGGCACTTGCTGGCATAGTTATTGCAACTTCAGCTTTTTTCGTAGTGCGGGGGAGTTCGCAACAAGTAGAAATTCTCGCCCCAGAATTAACGGTTACAGAGAGCATCGCCCAAGTTACAGTTGATGTGGCTGGCGCAGTAAAAATGCCGGGTGTTTATTCGCTTCCAATTAACTCGCGAGTAATTGATGCGATAAAGGCGGCGGGTAATAGTCTCAAGAACGCAGATCTTTCAGATATTAATTTAGCGCGGATGGTTAAAGATGGAGAGCAGGTTTATATCTATCCACCAGCGAAAGCCGGAAGTAGCGTTCGTGTTTCACCACAACGTGCGAAGCAGAAAGTTTCTGGTCCGATCGCCTTAAATCGAGCCAACGCCCGCGAATTAGAAGCGCTAGATGGAATTGGCCCAGTACTGGCAGCGCGAATCGTTGCCTACCGAAATCTAAATGGACCATTTATTAATATCGAAGATCTCTTAAAAGTTTCTGGGATAGGCGCCATTAAATTCTCACAATTTAAAGAGAAGTTACGCGTCTAATTGATTACCGTGCACTTGCTTTAGGGGGCGCGGTTTGGGTGGGAGCACTTACTCAAAGTCAGCTGGCACCGTGGCAAGTTTCACTCGGTGCCAGCTGCTTTTTAGCCTTTGCCTTTGCTCAAAAGAAGCAACGCATATTGGTTTTGGCAATTGCTCTGACCTTAGGTTCGGTAGTTATGTCAATGCGCCAACAAGGTTTGCAATCTAGCGCAGTGACAGATTTTTATGACCAGAGCGTCATGGTCACTGCGCAAATTACAACTGATCCGCAATTAACCATTAAGCGCATAAGTGGTCGCAATTTTCTGCCACCAAGTTATAGTTTTATGGCATCTCTACAAATACTTGAAAGCGCTCAAAGTAAGTTTGCTATGCGAATACCCGTGCGCATAATCACTTCGGATAAATCAATAACCAAGCTACTGCCGGGTCAGAGAATAAGTGGTGAAGTCGCAGTTTTAAAAAGTAAAGAATCTCGGGTAGCAGCGCTATTGATAAATCGTGGCACTTTTAAAGTCATCAGCTCGCCCAGTAAATGGTCGAACAGCCTGGGCAAAATCCGCCGAGGTTTAAGAGCGGCAAGTGGCACTGGTGATGGGGCGTCACTTATTCCGGGAATGGTGTTGGGGGATACCTCACTACAGAGTGATGAATTTCGAAATAATATGCGCAGATCTGGATTAACTCACTTAGTTGCAGTTAGCGGTGCCAACTTTGCGATCGTTTCCGCCTTTGTTCTCTGGTGTATGCAATTTCTCTTTCGCTCGATGCGCTTTCGAATAATCGCTACCGCTATCGCGCTAATTTGTTTTATTGCACTCGTTAGACCATCGCCATCGGTATTACGTGCTGCGGCGATGGCAGCGGTGTTGCTAATCGCCTACGGTACGAAACGCGGAGTTGATTCATTGCCAGCACTTGGATTTGCGATTGCCTTAGTTGTAGTTGGTGATCCATGGCAGGCCCGTGATCCGGGCTTCGCGCTTTCAGTATTAGCAACCGCTGGACTTTTATTATTCGCTCCCCGAGTAGTAGCGCTCTTCGAACGAGCGCTTCCTAAAATTCTGGCCCAAGCTATGGCGCCACCAATAGCGGCGATGGTTTTCTGCGCACCTGTAATTGTGGCGCTCTCTGGTTATTTATCGCCAATGTCCTTGTTGGCTAATTTATTTGCCGCTCCCGCAGTTGCGCCAATAACAATTATTGGTTTTATAGCAGCGCTAGTTTCGCCCTTTGCCCCTGCACTCTCTACATTCTTAATTTGGTTTATAAAACCTTTTGCAATTTGGGTGGCGTGGATTGCCGAATGGGCTGCTAGTTATCGCGTGCTTATAATCGGCAAAGGTTCAATAGGTTTCTTGATTATCGTTATTTTGCTTTTACTCTTTCTTCTAACCCCAAAGAAATATGTGGCAACTTTTCTAATCTGTATTTTGGCGCTGACCTATTTACAGCGGTTTCCGGCTGGTCCTTGGCAATTTGTGAATTGCGATATTGGTCAGGGGGATGGGGCAGCAATTAATTTAGGAGAACATCGCGCCATTGTCATTGATACTGGCCCAGATCCGGTGCTAATTGATCGGTGCTTAAAGGATTTGGGAATCCGCGAAATTCCATTATTGATAATCACTCACGGGCACGCTGACCATATTGGCGGACTCGCTGGAGTATTAAAGAATCGAACTATCGGCGCAACTTGGTATGGAAATGTAAATCAAGGAACGAGCGCTAAATTAATGAGTAAAGATGGCGTTGTTGATATAAAAGTATTGTGGCCAGATTTTGGTGAGTACGATCCAAATAATTCCAGTATCGCTGTGCAGATTTCGACTCGCGACTACACCTTATTTGCGGGCGGAGATATGGAGCCCCTGACGCAGACCGTTATTGCAAGTCAGCTCAGTAAAGTAGATATTTACAAAGTTAGTCATCACGGTTCGGCCTATCAAGATGAAGCATTTACCCGCGCACTTTCCCCACAGATTGCAGTCATCAGCGTGGGAGCCGAAAATAGTTATGGCCATCCCGCGCCGCAAACAGTGCAGCTCCTGCGAACTCTGGGCGCTAAAGTACTGCGTACCGACAGAGATGGTGCGATCGCAATCGCCGCGCGCAGACACCGCCTCTCCGTTCATACCAGTAAAGGTGCCCTAACCTTTCTCCGCTGGGAGTAATTATTTAAGGAGCGAAGGAGTTAAAGATGAATTCAATCTATTTAATCCTTGGCTCTGAGGCTGCCCTTGCAGATCGTGCGCTCACTAAATTATTAGCAGAACTGAAAGAAGAAAAAGCCGAGATCACCATTATTTTTTCGGGCGATGCCGAAGTCGGAGATATTTCAGATGCTCTAGCGCCATCACTTTTCTCGGAACGGCGCGCTTTAATTATTAAAGATTTACAGGATTTGGCAGAGGAATCTCGGGATGAAATAACGCGCTATATAACTGAGCCAGATGCGATGACTACTTTAATTTTTATCCATAAAGGTGGAGTCAAAGGCAAGGCCTTACTTGATGCAATTAAGAAAGTTAAGCCAGAAATTATCCCATGTGAGCCTCTCAAGAAAGATGCTGAGAAAGAACAGTTTGTGAAAGAGCTACTTTTAGATAATGGGCGCAAGGCATCTCCAGCGGCAATTGCTGCGTTAGTTGGTGCACTCGGTGGAGATATGCGCGAACTGCAGCAAGCAGCATCGCAAATCGCACTTGATGCCCCCGCAGGTGTGATTGATGAAAAATATGTTGATGCATTTCATCAGGGGCGAGTTGAGACAACTGGATTTAATGTGGCCGATGCCACTATTGATGGAAATTTATCGAACGCGCTTATTTCATTACGCAGTGCAATAGAAACTGGGACTGATCCAGTAATGGTTACATCTGCAATTGCCTCAGCGCTTCGCTCTTTAGCAAAAGTTTCGGGGGCAGCAACGGGCGCTAAATCATTTGAACTCGCTGGCCAATTAGGAATGGCTCCATGGCAGATCGATAAGGCGCGCAGGCAATTGCAGGGTTGGTCTCCGCGTTCACTCTCTAAAGCGGTACAAGCGATCGCACTCGCCGATGCCCAAGTTAAAGGGGCGGCCAGCGATCCAATTTTTGCCTTGGAAAAAGCCCTTGCCACAATTACCGCCGCAAGAGCAGCCAGATAACGACTAGTAGGCGGGGGATTTACTTCAATTTGAGCCTGAACCCCTTGCGCTGATAACCTACGATCCTGCTTGGCAACCACCAGGGTTATCACAGCTTTAGTCGTTCGGAGTTATACACGTGGCAAATATCAAGTCGCAGATCAAGCGCGTTAAGACAAATGAGAAGGCATACCAACGCAATAAGTCGGTCTCCTCTTCAATCAAGACAGCGGTTCGTAAATTCCGTGACGCACTTGCTAAGTCAGATGCTGCTGCAACAACCACTGAACTTCGCGCAGCCTCAAAGGCGCTAGATGTTGCCGTTGCTAAAGGTGTAATCCACCGCAACACTGCAGCAAATAAGAAGTCATCAATGGCTAAGGCAGCTGCCAAAGCCGGCGCTCGTTAATTCTCTTTAAAACTCAAACGATAAGGGTCAGCTAAGTGCCTGCAATCCCCCTTGCTAAGGCCCCCCAACCCGCAGCAACAAATCCAAAGCAGATTCGTAATTTCTGCATCATTGCCCATATTGATCACGGCAAATCAACACTTGCCGATCGCATGTTGGGCATCACTGAAGTTGTAGAAGCGCGAAATATGCGCGCCCAATATCTCGATCGCATGGATATCGAACGCGAACGCGGAATAACTATTAAGTCACAAGCAGTTCGTCTGCCGTGGCGTAGCGGGATAGATGGCCAGGAATACATTCTTAATATGATCGATACTCCGGGGCACGTGGACTTTACTTACGAAGTTTCGCGCTCGCTCGCTGCATGTGAAGGTGCTGTGCTGCTGGTCGATTGCGCACAAGGAATTGAAGCCCAGACTTTAGCTAACTTGTATTTAGCGATGGAAAATAATTTAACAATTATTCCGGTCTTAAATAAAATTGATTTACCAAATGCGCAACCAGATAAGTTTGCTGCTGAACTTGCTCGCCTAATTGGTTGTGAACCAGAAGATTGTCTACGTGTATCTGGCAAAACTGGTGATGGCGTTGCTGAACTACTTGATCAGATCGTTTCGCAGATTCCTGCACCAGTTGGTGATCCTGCTGCTCCGGCGCGCGCCCTAATCTTCGATTCAGTTTATGACTCATACCGTGGCGTTGTAACTTACGTGCGAGTCATTGATGGTCACTTAACACCGCATGAACAAATTCAAATGTTTTCAACTGGCGTACGCCATGAAGCGCTTGAAGTTGGAGTGATTTCTCCAGAGCCAGTACCGGGTAAAGGTTTGGGCGTTGGCGAAGTAGGTTATTTAATTACAGGTGTTAAAGATGTTCGACAGTCTCGTGTTGGTGACACTATTACAAATTATAAGAATCCAACTCAGACAGCGCTTGCTGGATATAAAGATCCGAAGCCAATGGTTTTCTCAGGCCTCTTTCCACTAGATGGTGCGGACTTTCCACTCTTACGTGATGCGCTAGATAAGTTGCAATTAAATGATGCTGCCTTGGTTTATGCGCCAGAGAGTTCAGTTGCTTTAGGTTTTGGTTTCCGTTGTGGATTCTTAGGTCTGCTACATATGGAAATTGTTCGTGAACGCCTAGAGCGCGAATCTGGAATTTCCTTGATTTCTACAGCGCCAAACGTGGTCTATCGCGTACTTCTCGAAGATGGCAAAGAAGTTGTGGTTACTAATCCATCTGAATTTCCAGACGGCAAAGTAAATAGCGTTAAAGAACCAATTGTGAAGAGCACTATTTTGGCTCCATCTGATTTCATTGGCGCAATTATGGAACTCTGCCAAGATCGTCGTGGCGTCTTGCTGGGAATGGATTACATCTCGGAAGATCGAGTTGAAATTCGCTATACCTTGCCGCTTGCGGAAATTGTCTTTGACTTCTTTGATCAATTAAAGAGTCGCACTAAGGGTTATGCCTCACTTGATTATGAAGAGCTCGGTGATGAAGAAGGCAATCTAGTTAAGGTCGATATTTTGCTACAAGGTGAACCGGTTGATGCCTTTAGCGCAATCGTGCACCGTGATAAAGCGTATTCATATGGCCTGATGATGACTGGAAAACTTCGCGAATTAATTCCGCGTCAGCAATTTGAAGTCCCTATCCAAGCGGCGATTGGATCAAGAATTATTGCTCGCGAGAGCATTCGCGCTATTCGTAAAGATGTTTTGGCTAAATGTTATGGCGGAGATATCTCGCGTAAGCGCAAACTTCTGGAGAAGCAGAAGGAAGGCAAGAAGCGCATGAAGATGGTTGGTCGTGTGGAAGTTCCACAAGAGGCCTTCGTTGCAGCCCTTGCCACTGATGCTGATATCGAAAAGATTAAAGCCGCGCGTAAGCAGGATTAGTAGTGCTTTCTTTCTATGTTCATATCCCTTACTGTATAAAGCGCTGCGGATATTGCGACTTTAATACTTACACCCCAAACGAGCTACAAGATGGGGCAACTTTAGAAATTGTTTCCAATGACTATATCGATGCGGTACTGCGCGAGTTAGAGGCAGCTCCAACTGATTTGGTTCCTACGATTTTCTTTGGGGGAGGCACACCCTCACTTCTTCCGGCTAAAGATCTGGGACGAGTAATCACTGCAATCAAAGCGCGTAATGGTTTGGCAGAAAACTGCGAAATTACGTTAGAGGCCAATCCCGATTCAGTCACGGCAGAGAAACTCTCGGCATACTTAGTGGCTGGATTTAATCGAATTTCATTTGGAATGCAATCAGCGCTGCCACATGTGTTGGCTGTTTTGGATCGCACTCACAACCCAGCGAATGTGCAACGCGCAGTTGATATGGCTCGCGCTGCAGGATTTGAAAGTATTAGCGTTGATTTAATTTATGGCACACCGGGTGAATCGTTAGATGATTGGCGTGAGACTGTCACGGCAGCACTTGCTCTGGATATTGATCACATCAGTGCCTACGCACTAATTGTCGAAACTGGAACAAAGCTGGCGGCGCAGATTAAGCGTGGAGATTTGGCAATGCCCAATGATGATCTGATGGCCGATATGTATTTACTGGTTGACCAGATGTGTAATCAAGCAGGTTTAGATTGGTATGAGCTTTCAAACTGGGCAAAAGCGGGACACGAATGTCAGCACAATATTGCTTACTGGAAGAGCGCTAATTGGTGGGGACTTGGTCCGGGTGCGCATTCACACATTGATAAGAAACGTTTCTGGAATGTGAAACATCCCACTGCATATAAAAATAAATTGTTTGCCAATGAATCACCGATTGCTGAATCAGAAATATTAAATGATGAGCAATTGCGAGATGAATCAGTTATGTTAGCGATTCGTATGCGCAGCGGATTAGCGCTTTCGGCACTGAGTAGCGTTGCACAAGAAAAAATTGCTACTTATAAAAACTCTGGCCATATTCAAGTAATTGATGACCACATTCAACTCACTGCGCAAGGGCGGTTAATTGCTGATCGTTTAGTGCGTGAGGCGCTGGCCTAACTCTCTGTAGTACCTTTAGCCCATGAGCACTAGCAAAACCATAATCTTGGCCTTCCTTGCCTTAATTTTTGTGATCTCTGGGCTTTCTAAAGCAAGTGGAAATGCTAAGGGGCTCTCAGGTACAAGAGATGTAAATGTTAAAGATTGGTCTGCTCGCATAATTGGTTTAGCCGAAGCGCTCTTGGCACTTGGCTTGATTATCGGACTTAAGTACAACTTCCTTATCTTCTGGAATTTACTTGGACTTTGGTTCATCATGGCCGGTGCGGTCTATGTTCACTTCAAGGCTGATAAAGCTAAGACTGCTTTTCCTGCCTTCTTCTTACTAACTTTGATTTCGATCGCGCTAGTTTTAAAGTAGAGGCTATTTAATGCAGACCCAACGCCGTCTTGAAATCTTGCGCGCAATTGTTGATGAATACATTGCTACCCAAGAGCCAGTTGGCTCTAAATCAATTGCTGATAAATCATCGCTAGGGCTTTCACCTGCAACTATTCGCAATGAAATGGCAGTCTTAGAAGATGAAGGTTTAATCACGCACCCACACACATCGGCTGGACGAATTCCAACTGATCTGGGCTATCGGGTCTTTGTAGATAAATTAGCCACCGTTAAACCTTTGTCATCTGCTGAGCGTCGAGCTATCGAAACTTTCTTGGAAGGCGCGCTTGATTTAGATGATGTGGTGATGCGTACAGTTCGATTGTTGGCCGACGTAACGAAGCAGGTGGCGGTGGTTCAGTATCCATCGATGATCAAAGCGCGAGTGCGTCATGTGGAACTTGTGCCGCTCTCACCTTCGCGTTTGATGCTGATTTTAATAACTGATGCGGGACGAGTTGAGCAGAGAGTTATTGAATTAGGAACCGATGCCACCGAAAACTTTATTGCTGGCCTACGAGCACAACTCAATAACGCGATGATGGGTCAGCGTCTGCCGGATGTGGCGCCACGTATTACAGCGATCATGGAGAGTTACACCCAACGTGAGCGAAAAGATGTAGTAGCAGTTATTTCCTCAGTAATTGAAATGGCGATTGAGCGGGCGGAGGAGAAAGTGGTTTTAGCTGGAACTGCCAACTTAGCCAGATTCCGTGAAGATTTCACTTCCACAATTCACCCAGTTCTAGAAGCGCTAGAAGAACAAGTAGTTTTATTGCGTTTACTTGGTGATGCTAACGAAACCGTAAAGGTACGCATTGGCGGTGAACAGAGTGAAAGTAATTTAAGAGAGACTTCTTTAGTAACTGTGGGATATGGTGCAGAAAATTCTGCCACTGGAGCGTTAGGAATTATTGGGCCAACTCGTATGGATTATGCAGGTTCTATCGCGGCAGTCTCTGCAGTGGCTCGTTATGTTGGACGTTATATTGCGGAGGCTAATTCATAAATGTCAGATCATTACCAAAAACTCGGTGTCGATCGCGGAGCAACTGCAGATGAAATTAAAAAGGCGTACCGCAAAATTGCTCGTGAATTACATCCTGATGTAAATCCAGATCCTACAGTTCAAGATCAATTTAAAGAGATAACTGCTGCCTACGAAGTTTTAAGTGATCCGCAGAAACGTCAGTCATATGACATGGGTGGATCTGGTGGATTCGGTGGTGGCTTTGGTGGCGGTGGATTTAGCGACATCATGGATGCATTCTTTGGTGGTGGTGGAAACCGTGGCCCGCGCCCACGAATGCGCCAAGGACAAGATGCGTTAATTCGAGTTGAAGTTGATTTAAATGAAGCGTGCTTTGGTACTGAGCGCGAGATTTCAGTGGAGAGCGCAGTCGCTTGTACTAAGTGCAGTGGTCAAGGTTCTGCTGATTCATCCGCGCCATCTATGTGCCAGGTCTGTAAAGGTCGCGGTGAAACTCAGCAGGTACAGCGTTCATTCTTAGGCCAAGTTATGACATCTCGGCCATGTGCCACCTGCCAAGGATTTGGAAGTGTAATCACTAATCCTTGCACCGAATGTGCTGGAGATGGTCGGGTACGTGCTCGTCAAAATATAAGTGTAAAAATTCCAGCAGGTGTTGAAACCGGTAACCGAATTCAATTATCTGGACGTGGTGAAGTTGGTTCAGGAGGTGGACCAGCTGGAGATCTTTACGTTGAAATCGTAGAAGCCGAGCACCCATTCTTAATTCGCGATGGCCATAACTTGCACGTGGCAATTGAAGTTTCATTTGCAGCGGCAGCACTCGGTAGTAAAGTTAAAGTTTCGTGTCTTGATGGTGAAATTGATGTTGAAGTGCGTTCTGGCACTCAAAGTGGCGCCACTATTTCAGTACGCGGTAAGGGAATGACTCATCTACGTGCGGCGCAACGTGGTGATTTAATTGTCCACGTTGAAGTACAGACTCCACATAAATTAAATCGCGAGCAGGAAGATTTGATTCGCAAATTCGCAACATCCCGTGGTGAAAAGCCAGGGGATGTAAAGATAAAAGGTATAGAGCAAGGATTCTTCAGCAGATTTAGAGATGCTTTTGGCCGCTGATGTTAAGCCTCTTCTTTGTTGATGATCTGCCTACTGCGATTGGTGCTACTTATGAATTCACGGGAGTCGATGCCGAACATGCGATTCGTGTTTTGCGCACTCAAGTCGGAGACTCATTAGCCCTTTCTAATGGTCAAGGTTCATGGTCGGTTGTCACCGTTATAGCAATCGCCAAAAAATCGGCATCAGTAAAAGTTTTATCGAGCGCTTATGAAGAAGTGTTACCCGTGGAATTTACGGTGGCACAAGCCTTAACTAAAGGTGATCGTATTAAAGAATCTATTGAATTAAATACCGCAGGTGGCGCTGATGTAATTCTTTTATGGGCGGCTCAACGCTCGATTGGAAAATCCGCCCCTGATTTAATGACTAAGTTAGCGGTTACCGCGCGTGAAGCTAGTAAACAAACACGTCGCAATCGAATTCCCTTTGTAATGGGTGTACTGGATGCAGCAAAGATTGCGGCAGAGATTCCAAATTACGATTTGGCAATAGTTTTCCATGAGAGCGCTGATCGTAAATTGACCGATGTCGTAAAAACTGGTGCTAAAAAAGTACTAGTCATAATTGGTCCAGAAGGTGGCCTAACCGATGAAGAGCTCGCGCTATTTAAAGCAGCGGGAGCGCAAGTAGCGCTAATGGGTCGTCCTATTTTTCGTTCAGCGCATGCTGGTATGGCCGCGCTTTCGGCACTTAACGCTGCTTTGCGAATCTGGTAACGGTATATTCAAACCTATGGCACTTGATCCGACTTGTATATTCTGCAAAATAATTGCTGGTGATATTCCTGCGCAAATTATTTATCGCGATGAGAATGTAATTGCCTTCAACGATCTCAATCCGCAAGCGCCCACACATGTGCTATTAATTCCAACAGTTCATAGCGAGAACGCAGCGACTTTGGTCAAGCTCTCACCGACTATCACCGCGCAACTATTTGTGGTTGCAGATCTTCTTGCCACCGAACGCTCCCTAAACGGCTATCGCACCGTCTTTAACACGGGAGCAGATGCCGGCCAGAGCGTCTTTCACGCTCACTTACATCTCCTTGGTGGGCGTGGGCTCGCTTGGCCACCCGGTTAAAAGTAGTATTTAGCACTATATGGAACGCACTTTAATCACAGTCCCACCAGCAATCCCGATGGTTTCTTTGATCGGGGCACATGATGCCAATCTGCGCGCGATTGAAGCGGCCTTCCCTAGCGTGAATATCACTGTGCGCGGAAACGAAATTACTTTGCGCGGCCCACACATTGATTGCATTGCTGTAGAAAAATTATTCTCCGAGATGGTTTTAGTTATTCGCTCTGGTCAACCGTTAACAGTTGAGACAGTAACCCGCAGCATTACGATGCTCGGTGCAGAGCCCGCTGAAAGTCCGGCCGAAGTACTCTCGCTAAATATTGTCTCTAATCGTGGCCGCACAATTCGCCCAAAGACTGCCAACCAGAAACGTTACGTTGAAGCAATTGATGAAAACACCATTACCTTTGGAATTGGTCCTGCCGGAACAGGAAAAACTTATTTAGCAATGGCGAAAGCGGTAGCCGCGCTGCAAGCCAAGAAAATAAATCGAATTATTTTGACGAGACCAGCGGTAGAGGCGGGGGAGAACTTAGGTTTCTTACCCGGAACTTTAAGTGAAAAAATTGACCCATATCTACGTCCGTTATTTGATGCTCTGCACGACATGATCGATGTGGATTCCATTCCACGTTTAATTCAAACCGGTGTGATTGAAGTTGCGCCGTTGGCCTTCATGCGTGGTCGCACCCTAAATGATGCTTTTATTATTTTAGATGAAGCCCAGAACACCACACCAGAACAGATGAAGATGTTCTTAACTCGATTAGGTTTTGGTTCCAAGATGGTTATTACCGGTGATGTAACGCAAATCGATTTACCGAATGGGGCAAAGTCAGGGCTTAAAGTCATTAGTGAGATTCTGCAGGATATTGATGACATCGCATTTTTAGAACTCACTGCTGAAGATGTGGTTCGCCATAGGTTAATTGGAGATATCGTGAAGGCATACGAAAAATTCGATGCCGCCAAGATGGTTCCTCGAAATATCCGAAACTCCTAATTTAAAAACTTATGACCATAGAAATCACGAATAAATCTGGCGAACTTGTGCCCGCGCAAAAAGTTGAGGCTTTGCTGCAGCACTCTTTAACCGAACTCAAACTTCATCCTGAATGCGAAGTAAATTTAGTTTTCGTTGACGAGCAAGAGATGGAAGAGCTACATATCAAGTGGATGGATGAAACCGGTCCTACTGATGTGCTCTCATTCCCAATGGATATGCCAGAGGGAGCAGAAGATGCAGTAACTCTGGGCGATATTGTTATTGCACCCACGGTTGCTGCTGATCAGGCCAAAACTACTGGCCACAGTGCAGAGGAAGAAATTTTTATTTTAGCGACCCATGGTTTACTTCATATTTTGGGCTATGACCATGCAACTAGTGATGATGAAAAAGTAATGTTCGACCTACAGCAAGATCTTGTAAAGAAATGGAAAGCCAACGCGTGAATGCCTCAAATGTAATTGTAATTATCGCCTTGATTGCATTTGCCGGATTTCTGGCTGCTTCTGAGTCAGCGTTAACTTCTATCTCTCGAGTGCTCATTGAAGATTTAGAGACCAAGCGTGGTGGACACCTGCTCAAGAAGTACTCCCAGCAACCTTCACGATATTTAAACGTTTTATTACTAGTTAGAAAAATATGCGAATTTACTGCCGCTGCAGTCTTGGCAGTTGCACTTCTTCGCCAATATTCATCAGCACAAGCGATGGTAATAACGGTTTCGGTAATGGTTGTGCTTTCCTACGTCGTTATTGGCGTTGGTCCGCGCACACTTGGACGCCAACATCCACATAAGTGGGCCCGCGCTGGAATTTCAGTTGCTTATTTCTTAGCCTTTATTCTCGGTCCAGTTACAAATCTTTTGATTGCAATTGGCAATGCTTTAACACCGGGTAAAGGATTTAGAAGTGGGCCATTTACCAACGAAGCTGAACTTCGTGACTTAGTAGATCAAGCGCATGAGCGCGGGCTAGTGGAATCTGATGAACACGAGATGATTCACTCAGTTTTTGAACTTGGCGATACTTTAGTTCGCGAATTAATGGTTAACCGTACCGATATGGTTTGGATCGAACGTGATAAATCTTTACGTCAAGCGCTCTCATTGGCGCTACGTAGTGGGTATTCACGTATTCCAGTTGTTGGTGAGAATTTAGATAAAATTGTGGGAATCGCCTATGTTAAAGATTTAGCAAAGCGTGCACTAGATCATCACGATGCTGAAACCAGTGAAAAAGTTGAGCAGCATATGCGTCCGGCGGTCTTTGTTCCGGAAATCAAAGCAGCGGATGAATTACTAAAAGAGATGCAACGCGATCAGATCCACTTAGCGATTGTGGTTGATGAGTACGGTGGAACGGCCGGGATCATTACGATCGAAGACATCATTGAAGAAATTGTGGGCGAGATTGCTGATGAATTCGATAATGGTGCGGAAACATTTACTTGGATTACTGAAGATAAAGCCCGTGCCATTGCAACGTTACATATCCAAGATTTAGCGGATGAGCTAAAGATCGAGATTGGGAAAGAAGAGTTTGAAGATATCGACACTATCGGTGGGCTTATGGCTCAGAAGTTAGGTCGCGTTCCAATTGCTGGAAGCACTATTTCACTTGCTGGATTTTCAATCACATCAGAGCGTCCACTTGGTAGACGCCGCAAAATTAGTAGCGTAATCATAGAGCGCATCAAAGATGGTGAAGTTGATGAACATGAATAATCCAGAAGATCAGAAGCTCGTAACGCTGGCGCAAGCAACTTTAGCTCGCACAGGGGCTGCGCAAGCGGCAGCGCTACGCGATACAACTGGACGCACTTATGTTGGGGTCAATATTAATTCTCCGGAACTTGTATTAGATGCGATTGAAGCAGTTTTTGTGATTGCACAAGCATCGCAAATTTCTGGAATAGAAAGTGTTGTCTATGTTGGAAGTGCGCAGGCGAAAACTTCAGTGATCACCAGTAATTCACCAACGTCCGCGATTTTTTATATTGATTTAGCAGGGCATCTGACCTCAATTTAAATAACTCTGTATGCATGGCCTAAGATGAGGCAATGCGCATTGTTCGCTTTACACCCGGCCCAGAATCAGGTTTAGGCACCGATCCACTCTTTGGCATCTTGGAAGAGAATAACCAGATAACAGTGATTTCTGGAGATCCGATTTATCACGGAGTCACTAAAACCGCAGCCACTGTAGAACTCACAAAAGTTCGCTTGCTAGCGCCAGTTATACCCCGCAGCAAGATCGTTGCAGTCGGCAAGAACTATGCCGATCACGCGAAAGAGATGGGTTCAGAAGTTCCGAAAGAACCAATTATTTTTCTTAAGCCAAATACATCTGTCATTGGTCCGGGCGACACAATTGTTTGGCCCGCGATGGCGCCCACAATTGATTACGAAGCTGAGTTAGCAGTTGTAATTGGCAGAGTTTGTAAAGATGTTCCTAAAGAGCGTGTGGATGAAGTGATCTTTGGTTACACCTTGGCAAATGATGTTACTTGCCGTGAGTTACAACGCAGCGATGGGCAATGGGCACGTGCCAAAGGCTTCGATACTTTCTGCCCAATCGGTCCGTGGATTGAAACAGATTTTATTCCGGGAACACAGCGAATTTTCTCGAAAGTTAACGATGAGATTCGCCAAGATGCAAGCATAGATCAGATGATCTTTAGCGTTGCCGATATCGTGGTCTTTGTTTCGCAAGTAATGACTTTATTACCAGGAGATGTAATTATTACTGGTACTCCCGCTGGAATCGGGCCGCTGATTGAACGTGGCAGCGTTGTTGTGGGTATTGATGGGCTAGGCCAATTAACTAACAAAGTGAGTGCGAAACCGTGAGTGATAAAAAAGTAAAAGTTCGCTTTGCCCCATCTCCAACTGGTGATCTGCATGTCGGAAATATCAGAACCGCACTCTTTGACTGGGCTTTTGCTCGTCACACCAGCGGCATATTTCTCTTTCGTATTGAAGATACCGATACGACTCGTGTAACCGATGAATACATCCAAGCAGCAATTGAAACTCTTAAATGGCTCGGGCTTACTTGGGATGAGGGTCCAGAAGTTGGTGGCGAAAATGGTCCCTACTTACAGTCACAGCGTTTAGATATTTACGCCGAGTGGGCGCAGAAGTTTTTAGATCAGAAAGATGCGTACTACTGCTACTGCTCACCAGAAGAAGTAGAAGCAGTTCGTGAAGCACAACGCAAAGCAAACGAAGCACCGGGTTATAACGGACACTGTCGGGATTTAACGAGCGATCAAATCGCTGCCTTTAAAGCACAAGGCCGCGCTGCTGTCATCCGTATGCGCATGCCTGATGGCAGCACCACATTTGTTGATGAGATCCGCGGTGAAGTTTCCTTTGAACATAAGTTTGTTCCAGATTTTGTAATGGTGCGCGCAGATGGTTCACCGCTTTATACCTTGGCAGTTGCAGTCGATGACATTTTAATGAAAGTTACACATGTGCTGCGTGGAGAAGATTTACTCTCTTCAACTCCACGTCAGATCCGTGTTTATCAGGCGATGGGCATTGCTCTGGCGGATTATCCAATCTTTGCCCACCTACCCTTCGTCATGGGCGCCGATAATGCCAAGCTCTCTAAGCGCAATGGTGAAGCATCTATCGCTTGGTATCGCGAGCAAGGCTTCTTACCTGAAGCAATCTGTAATTATTTAGCGCTCCTTGGTTGGTCACCCGGTGATGATCGCGAAAATATAACGATGGCTGAACTCTGTGAACTATTTACTGTAGATAAAGTGCATTCATCCCCAGCGCGCTTTGATATGAAGAAGTTAGAGGCTATTAACGGCGATAAAATTCGTGCTTTAACTTTAGATGAGTTCTTAAAATGGTCTATTCCTTTTCTTACCAAGGCTGGTGTGATCACTGGTACAGATGCTGAAATCGCGCTAATTAAGAAAGCGCTACCGATAATTCAAGAACGTATTATTAAACTTAATGAAATTCCAGCAATGCTTAACTTCCTTTTTGTAAAAGAATTTAAAGTTGAGGAAGCCTCACTTTCCAAAGTAACTGATAGCGCTGCGAAAGATGTATTGAAGCGATCACTGAGTGATTTGACTGCGCTCTCAGTGTGGAGCCATGAAAGTATTGAAGCCGCACTACGCGCATCCCTAATTGAAGAGCTCGGCCTTAAGCCGCGCGTCGCATTTGGGGCAGTTCGTATTGCAACAACGGGCAGCACTATTTCGCCACCGCTATTTGAATCAATGGAGTTACTTGGAAAAGATGTCTCGTTAGCGCGAATTTCTGCGGCTCTCGCGCTCTAATTCTTAAGGTATTCTTTCCCCTGTTCTTATGGGGTATGGGGTAATTGGCAGCCCTGCTGATTCTGGTTCAGTAAGTCTAGGTTCGAGTCCTGGTACCCCAGCGTCTTGAATGTAAAACAACTAAATAAGAATTAGACAAAAACTAAATATGTTTGTCCTAGTTATTTTTGGCACGGCCCCGTCGTCTAGCGGCCTAGGACTCTGGCTTCTCAAGTCAGCTACGAGGGTTCGAATCCCTTCGGGGCTACATCTTCCTAACTACCAGGCGCTGGCGCCTAAACCACCATCAAAATCATAAGTACTTCCAGTTGCCCAAGCGTTGGCATCTGATAATAAAAATTCGCTAACTGCAACAACTTCGGCGGCGCTGGCATATCTACCAAGCGGTGTGGCCGCCTTCCAAGCGGCAACTCCTTCTGGCCAAGCCTGATCTATTCCGGGACGACCAATTAAACCTAAACGTAATCCGAGTACCCGCATTGGCGCATATGTACGCGAAGCAGCCCGAGTAAGAGTATCGAGCGCTGCTTTGCTTGCACCATATATTTCATGACCGGCACGTGGGCTGAGTGCCTCAACTGATGAAATATTTAGAACAACCTTTACATCTGATTTTGCAGCTTCAGCGATAATTTCTTTTGGCGCTTCCACATTTATCCGCATCATTAATTCGATTTCAGCGCGTGTGGCTGTTGTTGGATCAAGAATTGCTTGATTGGCCGCATTATTAATCATGAAATCAACTTTGCCAGCACGCGCGAGCGCCTCTTGCACTAGTGATGTTCCAGAGTTGGGAACAGATAAATCTGTGGCAATTACATGCAGATTAGGTTGGGCTGGAATTGCTCCAGTATTTACTTGAGCACAGACCGTTGCACCTAGCTCTAAAAATCTTGTGACATAAGCAGCGCCGATATAGCCAGAGGCCCCGGTTATAAGGATAGATTTTCCAGTAAAATTCACTTAAGCAGTGCCAAAACTTCTACTCGTTTATTTACGCGGGTAATTAAATCTGCTAAATCAATTCGGGTACTGGTGCGATCTGCAACAACCTGATCACCTGCCACCCAAACATCGGTTACATCACCACGGCCAGCAGCAAAAACTAATAGCGCGTTGACATCATGCACTGGAGTCAAATGCGCGGCCTGTAAATCAAGGGCGATTAAGTCTGCTTCTTTCCCGATTTCAATACTTCCGACACGATCAGCCAAGCCGACCGCTTTTGCTGCCTCAATCGTGGCGGCTCGAATGATAGAAATTAAATCAACATCGGCAGGAGATTTGCGAAGCGCCACAACGTGGGCGGCCATGCGCATTACCGAGAACATATCTAAATCATTTGATGATGAGCAACTGTCTGTTCCAAGACCAACTGCAATTCCGGCTTTACGTAAATCATTAAATCTGGCTAACCCTGATCCAAGCTTCAAATTACTGCCCGGGCAATGTGCAACAGAGGCACCCTTGCTAGACATAATCGCTATATCTGAGTCAGTTAAGTGAACACCATGACCGTAAATAGTTGGAACATCTAAGATTCCGGTATCGCGACAGACTTCGGTAGGCGTTTTGCCATAGCGTTTAGCGATATCTGCATTTTCAGCTGAGGTCTCTGAAACATGTAAATGAATTCGTGCGCCCATTTCTTTTGCAATTTCTGCCACCTGAGTTAAATTCTCTGGTGAATCTGTATAAGTTGAATGCGGCATTAAGTAAGTTGGAATATATGGCCCACCAATTTTTGCTAATTCGTCATTCCAGACCAGTGCGCGTTCGATACGTTGTGGCCATTCGAGCCCATCTAGTCCAGGGAAATCAAAGAAAATTGGTCCTGCAATATGGCGGAGTCCAACGCGAACAGCGCCACGATGGGTTGCGACAGGATTTAAATACATATCCATCGTTGTTGTAGTGCCAGAGAGCAACGCTTCGAGCGCCCCAAGTTCGGTGCCGAGTTCACAGGTTGCTTCATCCATGATTGCACCTTCGGCAGCCCAAACACGTTCCAAAAATCCCTGTAAGTCAACGCCTTCGGCCCAACCGCGTAACAGAGACATTCCTAAATGCGTGTGGCTATTAATTAATCCGGGAGCGATTAACTTTCCTTGGGCATCATAAATTGTCTTGGCTGCGGGGGAGTCAGGGCCAATGTATGAAATCTTGCCATCAGTGATGCCAATTGAAACGTTTTCTAATATTTCATTATTCTCATTAGAAGTTACCAGATATCTAGCATTTTTTATTAATAGATTCATTTACGCCAGAGCCTTAATTGCGCCATCAATAATTGTGATTACCTTTTCGCTAGCCGCCTTAAGTGCAGTGTTGATATCTTCCATCGTAATTGGCACATCACTCACTCCAGCAGCAGCGTTTACTACTAAAGCAATGGCGGCATAACGCAGACCAGCTTCTTTAGCCAGTGATACTTCTGGGACACCAGTCATGCCGACCACCGTTGCGCCAGCAAGTGCGGCCATCCGAATTTCAGCAGGAGTTTCAAAACGTGGCCCATTAAATCCGGCATAAACGCCACCAGTGTGCAGAGTTAAGCCTGCATCTTTTGCAGCCGCACTCATTGCCACTTTTACTTGGGTATCATAAAGATGTGACATATCGATATGTTGTACTCCACCGGGTTGCAAGCCATCAAAGAAAGTATCAGCGCGTCCGTGTGTGAAATCAACGAAATCATCAAGGAGTTGAAGTGAGCCAGCAGGAAGATTTGGATCAATCCCACCGACCACATTCACAGCGATAACAAAGTCGACGCCTAAATCTTTGAGAGCAATGATGTTGGCGCGATAATTAACCGCACTTGGCGGAACGCTATGGTCGACACCGTGCCGCGTTAGAAATGCAATCTCTGCCCCATGCCAGCTGCCTGAAGTAATTAGCGCTTTGCCGTAAATGGTTTCGATAGATGTAGCGGCAGCACCGGCCAACGCTGGAAGATTATAAAAACCAGTACCCGCAATGATTCCGATCTTCATTGAGCAGGCTTACTTATCAAGGCCGGCCATCAAACGGCCAATGTAATTGCGGTCAGCATCCTTTGATTCAACAACCGCAACAATTTTGCCATCTGACATAACTGCAATTCGATCTGAGAGCGAAAGGATTTCATCAAGTTCGGCCGAGACCAGCAGAACTGCAGCGCCACCATCGCGCGCTGAAATCAATTGATTATGAATAAACTCAATCGAACCCACATCAACTCCGCGAGTTGGTTGAGCAGCCACCAAGACAGGCAACTCTTCACTGAGTTCGCGAGCCACAACTACTTTCTGCTTATTTCCACCAGAGAGTGAACCAGCAGTATTAAAGGCCGAAGGTGTGCGGATATCGAACTTCTCAACGAGCGAGATCGCATTTTTATTAATCTCTGCGATATTTCTGACCCACCCTTGGGCAAATGGTGCTTGATCGAATTGATTTAAAACTAAATTATCCGCAATTGAATAGTTTGAGACCAGGCCATGTTTTTCACGATCTTCAGGAATATGGGAAATACCAGCCTCATGAACTGCATGAGGATGCAGATCTTTCGTTGCAACACCGTTAATGAGGACTTCTCCAGCTTCGCGATGGCGCATTCCACAAATTGCCTCAACTAATTCACGTTGACCATTTCCTTCAACGCCCGCGATACCTAAAATTTCACCTTTATAAAGTGAGAAATCAACGCCTTTCACCGACATAATCTTTCGATCATCGCAAACTTGCAATCCCTTAACTTCCAGAACAACTGCGCCACGTTTGGCTTCAGTGCGATTTACTTGCAGCACCACCGAACGACCAACCATCATTTGAGCCAGCCCGGCCTCATCAGTCTCCTTTGGAGAAGTTGTACCAACTAATTTGCCACCACGAAGTACAACCACACGATCGGCAACTTCCATTACCTCGTGCAATTTGTGAGTGATCAAAACTATTCCGACTCCAGATTTTGCTAAGTTACGGATAACCTGCAGAAGTTCATCAATTTCTTGCGGAGTTAAAACAGCCGTTGGTTCATCAAGAATTAAAAGTTTTACATCTTTACGTAGCGCCTTAAGAATTTCCACACGCTGCTGCATACCAACTGGCAAATCTTCAATAACTGCGTTTGGATCTACTTCGAGTCCGTATCGTTTAGATAAAGCCACAATCTCGTCATGAGCACTCTTTTGGTTGATAAATATTCCACGTTTTGGTTCATCACCAAGAATTATGTTTTCGGCAACTGTCATGACCGGAACCAGCTGGAAGTGTTGATGCACCATTCCCACGCCACGTGAAATGATTCCTGCAGTGTCACCAAAAATAATCGGTGTGCCTGAAATCTTAATTTCACCAGAGTCAGGTTTGATTAAACCAAATACCGCTTTCAGCAGCGTTGATTTTCCGGCGCCATTTTCACCGAGTAGCGCCACGACTTCACCAGCGTTAACAGTCAAGGAAATATTGTCATTAGCAACAACCCCGGGATAACGCTTAGTTAGACCAGTAACTTCAAGAAGAGTGCTCATCAAGATTGTCCCTTCTCATACGGTTGCCCTTCGGCAGCTGGTGCACGCACCTTGCCAGCGGAGATTGCTAAGACCACGATTGTCATCACATAAGGCAAAATTGATGTGAACTGTGAAGGGATATTTACTACTTGATCAATCATCAATTGGTTAGCGTATGCCTGAGCTAAACCAAAGAAGAGCGCGGCAGCAAGTGCGCCAAGTGGATTCCATCGTCCGAAGATCATCAGAGCCAGTGCGGTAAAGCCCTTACCGGCAACGAAACCGCGCTCGAATGAACCAACTAACTCCAAGCTTAAGTAAGCCCCAGCAATTGCACCGATAGCACCAGCGATAGTTACATTTATATAGCGCAGGCGAACTACAGAAACACCAGCGGTGTCAGCGCTCGATGGATGTTCGCCAACTGCGCGAGAGCGCAATCCCCATGATGTGTGGTAAATCGCGACGTAGAGCGCAAGAATTATTGCTAATCCAAGAAATGTTAAAGCACCATGAATAAAAAGCACTGGGCCAAAGAATGGAATCTTCGAAAGAAGTGGAACTTCAAATGCTGAGAAAACTGAAGGAATAGTCTTTCCTTGAACATATAAAAATGAAGTTAAACCTGTGGCTAAAATATTTAAGATTGTGCCAGCAATGATTTGATCCATCCGCCAAGAAACTGCCATCAAAGCCAGAAGAAATCCCATGAGTGATCCAGTTGCAATAGCAGCAGCCAAACCAATCAAAATATTCTGAGTTATGTAGGCAACAAAGAAGGCCACAAATGCTGACATCAACATCGTGCCTTCAATTCCGATATTTACGATGCCGGTGCGCTCACACATAATTCCAACCATTGCAGCTAGTGCAAGGGGGAGAGCGAAGGCAGTTCCTGTTGCATATACCGATGTCGTGATGGAAGCATCGCGGCTGTAAAAGAAGGCCGTCACTAAAGCAACGAGCAAGAAATATGAATTACGCTTGGTTAGCAGATTCATATTAGTTACTCCATCCGCTAGTAATTGTTTTATTCGAGCTATTCTTAAAAAAGCGCGTAATTAGCGGAGCAGTAACAAGCAAGAGAATCAGCGCCATTAATAGATCAACTAGTTCTGGAGCAACACCTGAATCAAATTGCATATTGGCAGCGCCAGCGCGCATCCCACCAATCAAAATTGCACCGGGAATGATGCCAATCGGATGAACTCGGCCCAAGAGCGCGATGGTGATGCCATCAAAGCCAAGACCTAAGTTAAATGCTGGTGCGTATCTGTAGGTGACACCCAGAGTTTCAATGGCGCCGCCTAGGCCTGCGATTGCGCCAGAGACCAACATCGCCGAAACGACGGTGCGCTTAACTGATATTCCGGCATACCAAGCAGCGTGACGATTGCGACCGACGGTCTCAATTCGGAAACCGCTAGTTGTGCGCCCGAGAATCCACCAAATGAGCACCGCCAAAATTACTGCGATAAAGAAGCCAAGCGGAAGGCTGCCAAGAATAGGTAACTTCGCACTTGGCGCGATCTCAGAAGTTCTAGTTAAAAATTGATCTGGTTCGCGTAGTGAGTGGGAGGCTAAATAATCAGCAACGCCCATCACAATACTGTTGAGCATAATTGTGGTGATTACTTCATGCACTCCGCGATATGCCTTTAATAAGCCAGAGATTCCAGCGACTATTGAACCAAAAAACGCTCCAATAATTAGAGCAACCGGAATGTGAATAAAACCGGGAAGACCATCAAATGTTACGCCCGCCCATGCAGCAGCAAGTGAACCTGAAAGTAATTGTCCTTGGGCGCCAATATTAAATAATCCTGCGCGAAGTCCGACAGCAACGGCGAGTCCACTCAAAACTAGCGGAGTTGATTTACCAAGTGTAATGCCCAGTCCCTCGACGGAACCGAAAGCAGTTTTGAATAGTGATTTATATGCAGTGATTGGGTTTGACCCTTGCAACTTAATTAAAATAGCGGCAAGTGACATCGCAACCAAAACTGCAACAATTGGTATTAGCCAAGAACCAACATCAAAACTTTTAGTTGATTTTTCGACTTCTTTTGTGACGATTTTTGTATCGCTCATAATTCTCAATCTTATTAGTTTTTCGAAATAAAGAAAGTGCTAGAAACAAAAGGGCGAGTACGTTTTCACGCACCCACCCTTTTGTTAATTCAAAGCTTTAAGGAATTAATTAACCCTTGAAGCCAGTTGATACTGTTCCTGCTAGTACCTTCTTTGTGATCTGTGTTAGACGTCCTTTAACGCTTGCAGGAACCTTTGAAGCAAGATCATGGAATGGTGCTAGTCCAACTTTGCCTGTGAAGTTTCCACCCTTGATAGTTCCAGCTTTTGCTTGACCAACAAGTGTTGCAACGCCATCTACTAGCTTCTTCTCTGCAGAAGTTACTAGACATGATTTTGCTTCTGGAACTGTGTAGTACTGATCAGTGTCTACACCGATGCAAAGTGCGCCCTTCTTCTGGGCAACCTTTCCAAGTGCTCCGTTACCAGTTGATCCACCTGCACCGAAGATAACGTCATATCCCTGTGTAAGAAGTTGGTTCGCTGTTGTTGCGCCCCATGCTGGATCTGAGAACGCGTTGTCGCCTGCTGCATGGTAAACAACAGTTGACTTGATGTCCTTCTTACGCTCTTTTGCAGCGTAAGCAATTCCGTTTTCGTATCCTTCACCGAACTTGCGAACTGGAAGAACTTCCTTCATACCAAATACCGCACCGACCTTGTTGGTCTTTGTTAGGTATCCACCAAGGTAACCGGCTAGGAAGCCAGCCTTATCTTCGTCGAAAATTAAACCAGTGTAGTTAGAAGTTTTTGTTGCGTTGAACTGATCAACACCAACAAACTTTGTCTTTGGGTACTTGATTGCTGCAGCAGCTGAAGCATCGCCCATCAAGAATCCAACAGTAACAATTACGTCGTAACCCTTGTCAGCAAAGAGTGCAATGTTCTTTGCGTAGTCTTTTGAATCTGTAGTTTCGATGTACTTAGCAAAACCATCTGCTTTCTTAGCGCCAGCTTGTGCGCCATCCCATGCAGATTGGTTGAATGACTTGTCATCGATCTTTCCGAGGTCTGTAACAACACCAATACAGAATGCGCCTGACTTACCGCAATCAGCTTCTACTGTTGCAGCCTGAGCTGGAACAATGAAACCAACAGTTGCAAGAGCAAGTGCAGCTGTAACCGCTGAAATTCTCTTTATCAATTGGAGCTCCTTATTATTAACGGCCAATTAGGGCAATTGACCTGCCAAACCTTTGTGGTCTAATAGTAACCGAGAGCGGTAGTTGCGCTATTCACGCGCTGTTAAGGAGAAATTAATTCTTATAACAATTTGATTAAGTCAAACCTTCAACTTGAGGTTGAGGTCATATAATTTACCCATGCAGCGATCCGGAAAAACGTTTTTTGTCAGCACTGTGCTCATTTCACTTTTATTCGGGGCACCAGCAGGGCAAGCGCTCTCTAAAGGTACTTTTTATTTGAATTTAAAACTTGGATGTTATTCAGCCAATAAGAGTCCAGAGAAATCTAACCTATGGTCGGATATGAATTACAAAACTCTTTACGGAACTAGCTGCACCTCTGCGCATCATTACGAAGTTTTTTATACTGGAAAACTGAAGGTAAAAGATTTAAATTCTGCCGCCGCAAAAGTTGAGGCCGGGAAAGCTTGCGACACCGCCGCAATTAATATTTTAACTGGCCAAACCGATCTTCCTGAGACTCTAACCTATGGATATTTCTTTCCAGATCCTGGAGCGGAAGAGAGAAAATATGGCAAGCGGATAGTTTGCTTTTTCCGCTTACCAGATCCTAAGAATGACAAATTAACTCTATCTATCAAAAAATCATTTCGAGTTATTACTTACGTTTAACCGCGTTCTTCTGCGCCCTTACCTAAGTATTTCTTCTGCGCTTTACGTGATTCCACATAATCCTTATGGGCTTTCTGGGTACTTTCTCTGCAGTAATTCTTTTAGCATAAGCGGCATCAACGCTATAGCCACTTATGGCTGTGATTAATTCATTTAGCGCCTCACGTGCATCAGCAACTACGGCAATTGCGCTACCGTGCTTATGAGCATCAAATGAGGTGATATTTATATTTATAAATTTCACATCTGGCGCGCATACGCTGATGATTCGTGAACCATCGCTTGCTCGTTTCGCGCTTGGTGATACGGCATCGCATCGGGATCAGTCACTGACAACTGCTTAAGTGCTTGCCCGATACCTGCAACGTTTCCGTGACCGAAGATTCCAAAGACACCTTGAACTGTTCGTTCACGATAGTCACCATCAACTGTGTATTGATGCGTTAAGAATTCAATAATTGCCTGACCAACGCTCATTTTGCGAGTTGACATTTTTTGCCTCTATTCGTTGGTCGGATCGTGCAATTAGTTTTGCGGGAATCCTAAGTTAATTCCACCATGACTTGGATCTAACCAGCGGCTAGTAATCGCTTTACCGCGAGTAAAGAAGTGAACTCCTTCTTCGCCGTGTGCTTTAGTGTCACCAAATAGTGAATGCTTCCAACCACCGAATGAGTGATAGGCCACTGGTACTGGAATTGGAACGTTAATTCCGACCATACCAACTTGAATTTCATTCTGGAATCGACGCGCAGCGCCACCATCATTTGTAAAGATCGCAGTTCCGTTACCGAACGCGCCACTGTTAATTAGTGTGACACCTTCGTCATAACTCTTTACGCGAACAATTGAAAGTACTGGTCCGAAGATCTCTTCGGTGTAAACCTTAGAAGTAAGTGGAACTTGATCGATCAGAGTTGGTCCAAGCCAGAAACCAGCTGATTCGCCATCGGCTTTTACATCGCGACCATCAACCAGCACTTTCGCGCCATCGGCAATTGCAATATCAATATAACCCGCAACTTTATCGCGGTGCTCTTTAGTAACCAGTGGACCCATATCGCAACCACGACGACCATCTCCGGTACGCAATTTGCTCATACGAGAAATGATCTTTTCAATTAACGCATTAGCAACTGGCTCAACTGCAACGATTACTGAGATCGCCATGCAACGTTCTCCTGCTGAACCAAATCCAGCGTTGATGGCGGAATCTGCAACTAATTCAAGATCAGCATCAGGCAAGACCAACATATGGTTCTTGGCTCCACCTAGCGCTTGTACGCGCTTACCGCTTTTTGCACATTCTTCATATATGTAACGCGCAATTGGTGTTGAGCCAACAAATGAAATTGCTTCGACATCTGGTGAATGCAGCAAACCATCCACCGCTTCTTTATCTCCCTGTAATACGTTGAAAACTCCATCAGGAAGTCCGGCATCTTTCCAAAGTTTTGCAATCCAGAGCGCCGCTGATGGATCTTTCTCAGACGGCTTTAGTACAACTGTGTTTCCAGCAGCAATAGCGATTGGGAAGAACCACATTGGAACCATCGCTGGAAAGTTAAACGGACTGATAACTCCGACAACGCCAAGTGATTGACGCGTTGAGTAAACATCCACTCCGGTTGAAACGTTTTCCGAGTATTGCCCCTTCATTAACTGGGGGATACCAACTGCAAATTCGACTACTTCTTGACCGCGCGTGATTTCACCGAGCGCATCCGATAAAACTTTTCCATGCTCGCTAGTGATAATTTCAGCGAGTTCGCCTTTACGTGAATTTAGTAATTCGCGGAATGAGAAAATAATTTGTTGGCGTTTAGCTAGTGAAGTTGCTGACCATTCTGGAAATGCTTTTTTAGCAGACGCAATCGCTGCGTTGATCTCTGCACCATTTGCGAGTGCAACGCGCTTTGTTTCAACGCCTAAAGCTGGGTCATAAACCGCAGCTGTGCGTCCTGATGTGCTTGGTACTTCTTTATTATCGATCCAGTGTGCAACAGTTGTTGTCATAGCCCTATCTTAGGACGGCAACCCCTGATTTATAAACTGCCTTAATTTTGATTCTTGCCACATCATGCGGATCGCTCGCAAGAGGGTTCTGCTCCAAAATCATTAGGTCTGCATCCATCCCAACCTCAATCTTGCCAAAGCGCCCCTCATTCTTCGATTGATAAGCGACCGCTTCAGTGTAAAAACTTAAACTTTCCTCGATCGAAACCGCTTCGTGCGCGCTCCACCCATTTGCTGGTAATCGATCTGGGGATTGACGATGGGTCGGAACCGCCAACGCTTGCAACGGAATCTGTGAAGTTACTGGCCAGTCGCTGCCATAACTTATGCGTGCACCAGTTTTTAATACTGATGCGAGTTGATACTGCTGATTATTTCGAGTTGTACCTAAACGCGGCTCAATCAATTCTTTATTCATTGGATCTAGATAAGTCCAGAGTGGTTGGAAGTTTGCAATAACACCGAGTTGAGCAAACCTAGTTAAGTCAGAGGCTGAAATTAGTTGCGCATGAACAATCGTTGGCCGGCGATCCCATTCAGGATTAGTTGCAATAACCTTCTCAATCACATTTAGCGCTTGCTGAACTGCCGCATCACCGATGCTATGAATATGTAATTGATAACCTTGGGCATCGAAGTGCAGCGCCGCCTCCAGCATCTCTTCATCACTCCAAATCAGCAGCCCGGAAAAAGATGGATCATCTAAGTAAGGTTCAAGTAAAGCTGCAGTTCCGCTAGATAAAGCGCCATCACCAATTATTTTTATCGTCTTCGCCGCTAACTTTGATTTATCACCAAGAGCGCTTATCTCGGCACGAAGTTCAGCAAAGTATTGACTTCGCTCGCGCCAAGAATCAGGTTGCGCTAAGAAAAATAAATCCATATCAATAGTTAGCGCGCCACTTTTATCTGCAGCGATATATGCCTCAGCCATCCCGGGTTCAACCCAAGCATCTGTTGCTGCTGTTACGCCACAATCCAAATAACTCCTTGCTGCCCAAGTGATCGCTGCAATATCGGATTCCAAAGTGCGGGCAGGAGCGTTAGACATAATTAAATCCATCGCCGATGGTTCACGCAGAGTTCCGCGGGGGCTGCCATCTGGATTTCGCGCAATGGTTCCACCATCGGGATCGGCCGTTGCCGCGGTAATTCCAGATAATTCAAGGGCTTTACTGTTGACCCAAATCGTATGGTGATCAACTGCCTGTAAAACAACTGGTCGATCGCTCACAACTTCATCTAACCAGCTTGCTAAGAAATCTCCACGATCAATAACTGCTGCTTCATAAGCACCGCCCACAATCCACGGTATATCAGGATTTGCATCAGCAAAGCGTTTAACTTCTGCAACCATTTCCGCAACGCTCTGTAAACCATTTACTAACGGTCCTTGCGCTTCACGACCAGCAAATAGCGGATGCGCATGTCCATCCATAAAAGCGGGCGCTAGAAAACCACCCTTTAAATCAACAATCTCATCGTTTAATTGCGCAACACCATTTAGCTCAACAACTCTGTCACTATCGATACGCACTGAATCGGCGTATTGGCCGAGACTGCACCAGATCGTGCCACCACTAAAGAACGTTGCCATTTTCTCTCCCTATTTCGGGAAAGTGTAAGGCTTACTTCTTTTTAAATCCTTTCGCTGAAAGATAGAGCCAACCATTTCTTTCATTAACGATCGTGGTTGCAACTTTCTTCTCACCATCGGCGGAGGTAATCGAAATCTCGGCTTGAATTGGTGCCTTGGAAAAAACCATAAACACAGCGGGCAACCTCACTCTTGATGGCCAAGTCATATGTACCCGATGCCTCAAAAAAGCCGCGATCGCGGCGGCGCCAATTTTACGAATGGGTCTCATGTCCTTCATACCGTGGAGAACCCCGCTTTTTATGCGCTTAATTGCTTAAGTTGCCTGCGGTGCTTCCAGCGCCAGAATTGCGCGCATCGGCTTATCTTCGGCCAACGCTTTTACATCTTCGGCAATCTCTTTCATGGCGATGGGGATCCCCTGCTCGGCGGCGATCAGTGCCGCGGCCAAGAAGCGATTGAATTCTCGACCGTCATTTACGCTAAATAAAATCCCCGAAGTCTTCTGGCGGTTACTTACATGGAAAATAAAGTCATCTTCTTCTGGGGAAGTAGCGGCGCCGTTCCATTTCGAGAAGGCCCACTCTTTAGTGTTAAACATTCCGTTAAATAGAACTCGCTGAGTTGTGAGTACGACATCGCCGACTTCGGCATATTTTTGTACAGGATCTCCCGAAACATATGTTCCACGGGTTGCACCAACGCGATAACGAATTCCGGCAACAATCGGGATGCTAAATCCTTGGCTGCTTGCTTGAAAAGTTCCGGCGGTGCGCCCGGCTTCGTGGAATTGACCCTGGCCCCGCCAAAGAACAATTTCGCCTTTTTTTTGCACCGTTAAATTTGAAACTGAATCTTCACCATTAGCTGCGGCTTCAAAGGCAGTAGTGATTTTCTTAAAGATCGCGACATCTTTCTCCCAATTGGAGAAATCAAAATTGAATTCAGAAGCTGCTAATTTTTGTTGGCGTTTAGCTTTCCAGTTGGTTATAAATCCCATGAGTTAATATTGTCCAATCCCACTGACAATCTAGGTCATATCAAAATCGCCACCACGCCCATTTAGACGCTGGCGATTTTTGCGGGGACGATCAAAGCCCTTGACAAGGACTATGACCGCCACTGCATAGATAACAACTATGGCAACACCAATCTCCATATTTATGCGAACACTGCCCAAACTACGAGAGCGAAGATGGCAAGATCAAGTCCCACAATTGCAATTGCAGATAGTGAAACTAGTCCACGTGAATCTGCAATTTTTGTAGAAAGTGCTGATGGCTTTTCGATTTGCGCAAGATCAACAAGTAGCGCTTCGCCTTCGCGAACAGCAGCGTATTGGTTAATGGTTGCAAGAATTCCGGTTGCGGCGGTTACACCGATTGTTAGGAACTTGGCTGCATCAGATGCATCTGTAAATAGACCAAGTGCTGCAAGTACGAAGACTCCAAGTAGAACAAGTGCTGGTGCAACCTGTGCCTGAATGATCTGAGTACGCATGATGTTCCATTGCTTGATTAATGACTTTTCGTCCATGGTAAAACCTCTCCAAAAGTGAATATTGCTTACCTAAAAGGTATCGCTTAACGGAGAAAAAATCGACACGGGCGCGCTAAGCCCAGAAATCAGATCTCACCCTTATCCATACCTTGCAAGACATCCTGGGCCCGAACCCGAAGTTCATCTAAATCCGAGAGTCGCTTTAACCCATTGACCGACTGACTCATTCGATGATTCTTCACAAATGTCTCCTTATGGCGGTCAAGGAAATCCCAATAAAGAGTAGTAAATGGGCATGCAGTTGGACCAATTCTTAACTTTGGATCATAAACACAACTCTTACAGTAATTACCCATTCGCGAAATGTAAGCACCACCTGCCGCATATGGCTTACTCATCATTTGGCCACCATCGGCATGTAATCCCATTCCAATAATATTTGGAACCATCACCCATTCGGTTGCATCAATAAATACTTCGCGCATCCAATCTAGAAACTGTTGCGGATTTGTTCCGGTGATTAAAGCCAGATTACTGAGCACCATCAAACGTGGAATGTGATGCACCCAAGCACGTTCTTCGATATCTGAAATAATTGTCTTAACACAATTCATTTGCGTTTTCTTTGAATCTTCAAATAACGGCAGCAATTTGCGATTTGCATTCAACTGATTATTTTCTCGGTAATCCGCGCCTAAATACCAATACATTCCATTTACATATTCACGCCAACCAATAACTTGACGAACAAATCCTTCGGCTGATGCAATCGGAATATCTTTCTTCTTAAAGGCCGTTAGTGCTGCCTCTATTACTTCAGATGGATGCAATAAACCATTATTTAAATAAGGACTAAGCAGTGAATGATGCAAAGCCCAGTTATCGAGAGCCATGGCATCTTCATAAGGCCCGAACTCAGCGAAGTGTTTATTTATAAAGTTCTTTAATTGAGCAAGTGCGCCACTGCGGGTAGTGGCCCAAGTAGTGCTTGGTTCATACCCAATCTCTTTCGCAACCTGCTTATCAATTTCATCTCGTTCATGTTCAAGATATGCCGGCCATTTGTAATTCTTTGGGGGAGGGAGTCGATTATCTTTATCAAAGTTCCAAGCGCCACCAACTGGCTTGCTTCCTTCCATCAGTACGTTTAAGCGCTGGCGCTGAGCGCGATAAAAATTCTCCATTAAATAACTTTTCTGTCCATCAGCCCATGCTTTAAATAATGTGCGAGAGGTTAAAAAGAAATCATTCTCAACAAACTCAACGCCATATTTCTGTAACGACTGATATTGCCGAAACGAAGATGGTTCGGCGCTGAGAATCGCTAACTTTGGAAACTCTTTTCGTGCGAGATCTAAACCAGCAACTGTGGTCGCGGCTTTTATATACCTAACCGTGTACCCAAGTGATTCGAGGTGGGCAGCAAAATGACGTACAGAGGAGATTAGAAAATGTAACCGTTGGCCATGCCATTTGCGCCCACTGGTCATGCGCTTGCTTTCAACCAGAACGACTACATCTGATTTGGGATCACTTTCACGCAGTGCACCGTAATTTTCATTTAAGTGATCAAAGGCCACATAGATTAAGCGCTGCATTTGCGGAGTTTAACGAGTTCCACCGATTTTTTTAATATGAAACTCCGCCATTAAACATTGCAGGAAAATGCAGTGCCGTTTACCCTTGGCTATGGCAATTAAAAGCATCCTAAATCCAAAGGGTCTAGTTAAAGATTTACTTGGTCGTGAAAGCTCCCTGATTCCAGATAAATTTATTGATCAACTCGAAGATATCGTCCACGGCTTCCTTGGAATCATTCTCTTCGTTATTGCCACATTAGCGGCCGGCTTCACGGTTTATCGTTTGATAGATACCCGCCCATTCTTTCCAGTTGGAATGATTCAAGCGATAAATGACATTTTATTTGTGGTCATCATTCTGGAAATTATGCGAACCGTGATTGTTCGATTTACCGATGGTATTTTCCAATTAGATAATTTCTTAATTATTGGAGTTATCGCCGCAGTTCGACATATCCTCACCGTCGGAGCCTCGCTAACACTTGAATCAGAGAAGTCTGATCAATCATTTAACCGCGCAATGGCGGAAATGGGCATAAATACCGGAATTGTGGTGACTTTAGTTTTTGCAATTTTCTTATCTAGATTCGCACGTAAATCCAAAACCTTGAAAGGGTAAATTCAATTGAAGCGTTCACTAATTCTTGTTGCCACAACCATTTCTGTATTAGTTCTTGCAATTGGTAATACCTCAGCAACTGCCGCAACCGCTAAAGCCGGTGCCAAGTGTCCGAAGGTTGGAAAGGTTTCTACCGTCAGTGGTGTGAAGTTCACTTGCGTTAAATCTGGGAAAAAAATAATTTGGAATAAGGGTGTGAAAGTTCCAGCCGCAACCACCAGCATGGCACCCACACCAGCTCAATCGACTTCCGCACCCGCAGTACCTGCACCAACACCAACGAAGGCCGCCGAAGTAATTCCTGCGGGATACACCATGAAGATGGTGGCTGAAAATAATAAAGCTGCCAGTTGCTGGTCTGCCATTGATGGCAATGTTTATGATTTAACCAAGTGGATTAATTCACATCCTGGTGGATCTGACGCAATTATTGCGCTTTGTGGAACTGATGGAACTGCAAAGTTCAAAGGAATGCATGGCAATCAGCCTCAGCAAGCCAGTCGCCTAAATGCATACAAATTAGGCCCGCTAAGTAAGTGATCAGCGTCTCTAACTAGTCTTTGGGAAAGCAAAGGGTTGGCCTGCGTGAAATACTTGGTTCGTGCCAAGAATTCAAACCGAGACACTTGCTGAACAACGCGAATGGCGTCGCAGTCAGCTAATTGATGCTGCTGCCAGCATTGCACTTGAACTTGGCGGTCAGGCAATAACTGTTGCAGCTGTTGCTCAACGTGCCGGACTTTCGCGCACATCGGTCTATGAATATTTTGCGAGTAGCGCTGACCTGGTTGCTGATTTAGTTATTGAAGAGCTAGATGGTTTTACAAATTATCTGGCCGATGAAGTTGGTCAATGTTCTGAACCCCACCAAAGTTTGGAAGCTTGGATCAGAGGAGCACTTACATATAGCGCCGATGGTCGACATTTATTAGCAAAAGCGCTGAATTCAACTGCACTTCCAGATGAGCGCGTCCATCAAATTAGAACTGCGCACCGCGCATTGCTGGTACCGCTAATTAATTCTCTTGAAGCGCTAAAAGTTGCTGATGTAAATCGTGCGCTGGAATTCATTCAGGCCGTGACAAACGTTTCCACAAAAAGAATAGAAGCCGGCCAAGATGCAAAAGGCGAAATAGATTATGCGATCGCCTTCTGCACCAATGGCCTAGCCTCTATTTAATTACTTACCTTTTATCTTGTACGAGACCAATAACGCGTCATAGCTATCTAGCTTTGCAGCGGCAGTTCCAATAACTTCACAACTTCCCTTGCGAACAGTGACTCTGGTCCCAGAAACTGAACATGATCCAGTTGTTGTGTAGGAAATTTGCTCGCCGAAGTTAGTGGTCTTTGGCAGCGAAACTTTGCTTCCACCCTTAACTGACTTAGGTGCCTTGAAGGTTGTAACGCTCTGGACTCCGAGTGTTAAACGAATCGGCATAATTAGATTTGAAGCAGCAGCGGTGGCATTTCCTGCTGATGTAACTGAAATGGCGCACTCACCTTTGCCGGTTAGCGCAACAATTTCCATACCCTTTAGCGAACAAGCAGGAGCAAGTGATGCGTAAGTTAATGCTGCACCAGCTTTTGAAGTCGCTGCCAACATTGCACTCTGGCGGTATGCCATTGTGTATGGCGCACGAGTGGTTACTGCAACACCATTAATTGTTCCGCTTACAACATCTGCTGCAAGGGCTGTTGTTGGTGCACCACCAGTTTTAAATGTCAGAGCAAAAAATTGATCTTCACTAAAATCACCAGGAACTGTGTGATCAAAGCGCATTGTGATTCCACATTTTGAAACGGTGCAATCCACATTGGTGCTGCCAGAGGTGTATGTTGCAGTTGGCTTAAAAGCAATGCTTGCAGTTGGAGCAAAAGATGCACCCATTGCAGTTGAAATCCAGAGCTGAACTGGAGCGTTACATAGTGTCGGGCGCACACCGGCTGCTGCTTCTACGCATTGCTGAATGTAAAGGCCACCCTTAGTTGGAACATCAGTGAGTGCGATACGCACTGTTGCCCCTGATGCATCAAGGTTTGTAAGTGGGCCACCAAGGAACTTAGTCTGCGCAGCTTGTGCTGGCGCTGCAACTAATACCGAGGCCATTAGGGCTATGACAACTACTATCTTCTTCATTTTATTTCTCCTATTTGATTTTGATTGGGATAAACATGTCGCTATTACGGTCTTGACTTCGCAGATGATCTGCTCGAATAGTTATTGCACACTTCACCTTCGTGCAATCAAACTTTCCAATCTTCTTTGATACTTGTACTTTCTCTTTGAAACGTCCGCCCGCTAAATATTCTTTGGCCAGCCCCGCGCCATACGGCGGGGGATTAGATGAGATCCAAATCGATGAATCTCCAACGCCAGATTTATTAATACCGCCGCCACATGGTGTTGGCGGAAGCCCTTTCTTAGGAACTACGCAATATGCGAGATAAATACCTACAGTTTCATCAAAGCGAGCACCAGTCACCGTGATTTCCGCACCGTTCTTTGCAATTACCGAAGAAACTTGAAGTTCTTGTCCTTGTGAACCAGTAATTCGAGTGTTCGCAGTTGCGCTAGAAAATGGTGCGGCAAGAGCTATCGAAATAGCCACTACGACCCACGTTCTTCTCATGTGAAAAGCCTAGAGAGATATGTATAAATGCTTATCCGACAGGACACTCATACATGTCAGGCAAAGTTTTGGCAGACTGCGCAGGTGAGAAAGATATGGATTATCGCGCTGCTCTTGAGCGTAACCGCGTGCAGTAATTCACAACCTGTTCTCAGTAATTCGATTTTACAGAACGATGTGACTTCGATCTCGATCAACGAAGTAAATACTTTTTCAGTCTCGCGAGTTGTAGTTCTTGCCAACGGCGTTGCCGAAATAATAAGTGCGCTAAATGCTAAATCGATTTTAGTCGGTCGCGATATTTCCAGTACTGATGAAGATCTAAAAAATATTCCGATCGTTACATCTGGACATCAGATAATTCCAGAGAGAGTTATTTCGCTAAACCCTGATTTAGTAATTATTGATGCCGCAAGTGGACCGAAAGCAGCAATTGATCAGATTCGAGCTGCTGGAATAAAAGTTGTTGAAACCCCAGAGAGCTGGACGCTTGCCGATATCGCACTCAAGGTAAAAGGGGTAAGCGCGGCAATCGGAGCCCCAGTTGCAGGAGATGAGTTAGTCACTGCTCTAAATAAACAGATTCTGAGAACCGATGTAATAAATAATCCACGTATCGCTTTCCTGTATTTACGCGGAACATCATCAATCTATTTAATTGGTGGCCCTGGATCTGGTGCCGATTCATTAATCCAAGCCGCCGGTGGCATCGACGTGGGCGTCAAAGAATTTCCGCACGCGTTCAATACTTTAACTGCCGAAAGTCTGGCTGCGCTAAATCCTGAGATATTGCTGGTGATGAGCAAAGGTTTGGAATCTGTAGGCGGTCTGCCAGGCTTGTTGAAATTACCCGGAGTCGCCCAGACCGATGCTGGAAAAAATAGTGCAGTGATTGATGTCGATGACTCATTACTTTTATCTTTTGGCCCGCGCACATTCTCATTGGTAAACGAACTATCTACCGCCATTGCAAAGTTGAGTAAATGAAGAAGTTGTTGCCATGGTTCACAATCGCGGCAGTTGTTCTCTCAACGCTGAGTGCTCTGATGGTGGGCGCAGCCCAAGTTGATAACTTCTGGAGCGCACTCTTTAATCCCAGCAGTAATGAAATCCTCTGGCAGATTCGAATTCCACGAGTTAGCGCAACGCTAATAGTTGGTGCAGCACTTGGTATCGCAGGGTTGATGGCACAAGGCGCTTGCAATAACGCACTCGCTGAACCTGCAATTCTTGGAACATCTGCTGGGGCTTCACTTGGTGCGGTAATCGGAATTCTCTTTGGCGTTGTTCAAGTTGGATCACTGGGCGCAATTTTATTTGGTGTCATTGGTGCGCTCTTAGCAACCGCGTTGGTATTTAGATTAGCCGCGCTGCGCGGCAATCTCTCATCTTTCTCTCTCATCATTATTGGAATCGCGGTTTCCGCAACGCTCACTGCGTTAGTAGGTTTACTTTCAGTAATGGTTACTCGCGCCGATGCGCGCTCGATTTCATTCTGGAGCTTCGGATCCTTCGCGCTAGTTACCAAAGAAAACTTAATTGGAATTGCAATAACCACAGCAATTGGATCGGCCTTAGCGTGGAAGATCGCACCCGCGCTAGATCGCATCTCACTTGGTGATGCCACCGCTTTTCACTTAGGTGTCGATGTTAAAAGATCGAGATACCTTGCCTTAGTTGCACTTTCTATTCTGGCAGGCGGCGCAGTCAGCACCATCGGCACCATCGCTTTTCTCGGATTAGCAGCGCCACATATTGCGCGTTTTATTTACGGTCCAACTCATCGTTTCTTAGTTCTGCAAAGTGCGCTGATAGGTAGTCTGATTTTGATCATCGCCGATACTTTGGCTCGCACAATTACTTCACCCAATGAACTTCCGATTGGGTTGATCACCTCTTTATTAGGTGCACCGGTTCTGATTGCGCTTGTAACAGTTAAAAATAGCGTTTGGAAAGTCCAATGATCAAAGTCAATCAACTGACTATCGAACGCGCTGGTCGCGCAATTATTTCTGATTTCAGCACTGAGATACCAAGTGCATCAATCACTGCAATTATTGGCCCAAATGGCAGTGGCAAATCAACGCTACTTGCAGCAATTGCCGGTGACTTAGCACCGATAAGTGGTGAGATAAAAATAGATGGCGTTAATCCTTATTCACTTGCCGCGAATGAGCTTGCGCATCTACGCGCGATGTCGTTGCAAAACCAACCATTCTTGATGGGTTTTACCGTACGTCAAGTTATTGAATTTGCTGGACCAGCCGATCAAGTAATGACTGATTTAGAACTTAGCCACTTAGCAGAACGCCAAGTTACAAATCTTTCTGGGGGAGAGGCGCAACGTGTAGCAATCGCCCAAGCTCTAGCGCAGATGAAAACCAATCAATGCTCAACACTTTTGCTAGATGAACCACTTTCTGCCCAAGATACTGAAAGCCGTAATCGCATTATTGAACTACTTAAGAAATTAGCAAAGGCCGGTGCCACCATTGTTGTGGTGGTTCACAGCAGTGAAGAGAAAATAAGTTGGGCAGATAAAGTTCTTAAGCAGTCTTTATAACTCAGAAACTGCAGCAACTAGGCGATCAACATCTTCACGCGTTGAATATGGCGCAAGCCCTGCGCGAACTGCGCCAGTATCTCCAAGTCCAAGTGCCCGTGATATTTCAAGAGCGTAGAAATTACTAGAAGGTGCATTAATTTTCTTAGTTGCCAAGTGTCGATAGACATCAATTGATGGGATTCCCGCTAACTCAAAGTAAATAGTCGGTGTGCGGTGTTTGGCATGTCCAAAGGTTTTGACTTTAGGAAGCGCCATAAGTGAGCTCTCCATATATTCAAATAGTTGATCTTCATATTCTTCTAGCGCATTCATAGATGTAACTATTTTTTCACGTCTACTTCCGCTTGCCCCAGTGGCCAGCCCAGCAATGAATTCAATTGCCGCAGTAACACCAGCCATTAATTCATAAGGCAGAGTTCCAAATTCAAATCGCTCTGGTACATCATCTGTTGATGGCAACAATTTATGATTCTTAATTGTCTCCAATAGTTCAGGGGCACCAGCCAGCGCTGCGCAATGTGGCCCCATAATCTTGTAAGAGGAGAAGCCAATGAAATCAGCGCCAAGTACTTTGTTATCAATAACAGTGTGCGGCGTTAAGTGGACCGCGTCTAAATAAAGGTAAGCGCTGGTGTGATGAACTTCGCGCGCGATTGCTGGAATATCAGGGCGAGTGCCTAAAGTATTTGAAGCACCGGTTACTGCAACAAGTTTGGTCTTCTCACTTAACAAATCTGAGATCGCCGACGTTGGTAGCTCACCAGTTTCGGTATCGAACTTTGCCCATTTAACAGTTGCCCCAACACTTTCGGCAGCCTGTACCCAAGGTCTGATATTTGAATCATGATCTAGATTGCTAACGATAATTTCATCGCCAGCTTTCCATTTGCGCGCTAAGTGACGCGAGAAGTCATAAGTTAATTGTGTCCAAGATCTGCCATAGACAACACCTTTGGGATCAACGTTTAATAAATCACCAACTGCGCTGCGAAAATCTAATACTTCTTTATTAGCGTTCTGCTCAGATAAAGTCGTTACGCCTCTATTCGAACTTGCCATTGTGATCGCTCGCGCAATTGCGGCGCCAACAACATCAGGCACTTGACTACCACCGGGGCCATCGAAGAATGCCAGCCCACTTTCTAGTGAAGGAAAGTGGCTTCGGATGCGATTGAGGTCATAGTTCATAACTGAATTGTGCTGCCTTTTGATTTTTTGGCAAGGTTCTTCTCTTTATTGATATGATTTATCTCTTTTAAATTTTAATAGCGCCAGGGTGCTCATAATTAGTACCCACAATGCAAGACCAAAGTAAGTTCCCGTAGGAACATGTTTAGCGGCTAAAAAAATATACAAATCAGGCAAGTAGAAAGATATCGTTGCAATGACGGACTAGAATATGAAAGATTTTCGGTTTCGGTCGAGATAAGCAAAGAGAGCCTTACCGCTGCAGATTGCATACGGTATTGAGGAAGCCAGATCAATGAAGAGATAAATTTTTCCATTAACGCCGTATTTATAAAAAATGTTGTTGACGAAATATGCTCGAATAATTGCCCAAGCAAGGACGAGCAAAACCCAAAGATTGAGTCCTTGCTTACGTTTGATCATTTTCGAAGGCTAACGGAGATATCAATTACTTATTACCTCTAGAGTAGAAATATGAGTCCACATAGTTTAAGTAACAAATCGCGCACAAAGGGATATGCCGTCCATTTATTAACAGCATCCGGTGCGGCACTCGGAATGTTTGCTTTGCAATCAGTCATTAATGGTGATGCACGAGGTGCGATGTTATGGCTGGTTGCATCCCAAATTTTGGATGGCTTAGACGGTCCGATCGCACGACATTTCGATGTGAAGATACAAGCGCCTCGAATCGATGGTCATATTTTAGATCTGGTAATCGATTACGTGACTTGCGTCGTTGTTCCCACAATGTTTTTGTTGCACTTTGATATGTTGCCTCCCCGCCTCGCTATTGCCACCGCAAGTTTAATTTTCGTTTCATCTGCTCTCTGGTTTTCGCGACCAGATTTAGAAACGGACGATTTTTGGTTTAGAGGATTTCCGGCAGTCTGGAATTTAGCTGTCGCAACAATGTTTATCTGTAATACCAGTCAAATTTGGGTTCTAGTTCTCTCGGTACTTTTAAGTTTGAGTCAGTTCACGGCATTTAAGATTCCACACATAGTCCGTGCGAAGTGGATGAGATCTATTACTTTGCCGTTCGGAACTATTTACATTCTGGCTCTGGTGTACCTCTCAGATAAATACCCAAGTACTGGAGATTCAATCTCCAGTATTGGAAAAATAATCCTTATCGTATTTCCCGCATACATTCTGGTTATTTCTACGATAAAAACATTTACAAAACGCGTCTGAAACTGCTCTACAATTACATGATGACGCAACTCTATGAGGGCACTTCCAGCACTGGATTTCGCGCAGTTTTTAGCAACCTCAAGAGTTTTCCGAAAGACCTCTCACTTGGTAGTTTTATCTCAGGCTTATTAGTCGTACTTGTCGCCGTCACTGGGCCAGTTGTTATTCAATTAACGGCTGCCGATAAAGGAAACCTAACTAGAAACCAGACCATCACCTGGATCTTTATAACTTGGTTTACCGCAGGATTCTTTGGTTTATTTCTTAGCCTGCGCTTCCGCATGCCGATGATTGGCTCACCATCGACTGCCTCAATGGTTCTGCTTGTGACAAGTTTGCAAACCCACTCGATTCAAGAAGCAGTTGCCTCATACATAATCGTGGCCATCGGCTTCATTGTCATTGGCGCAACTGGCGCGATGGATCGCATCATGAAATTCATTCCACACGAAGTAATCATGGCGATGCTCGCCGGCGTCCTATTTCAATTCGGTGTAAATATATTCACTTCATTTACCGCCGAACCTTGGCTAGTTGCCGTAATGGTGGTGGTCTTCTTCATCGCTCGACGCATGCAATCGAGAACTCCAGTTGTTCCAGTCTTTATCGTCGGCCTTGGACTAACCGCCGCGCTAGGTAAGTTGCAATTTAATAGCACGGCAATTGGTTGGGTCAGTCCTGAATTTATTCGCCCTGATTTCACAATTGCTAGCGCCATTAACTTGGCTCTTCCAATGTTGCTTGCGACGTTGGCAACTCAATATGCACCAGGCTTTACAGTTTTAAAAAATGCCAGCTACAAATCACCAATCAAATATTCAATGCTGACCGGTGGAATAATTTCTTTAATTACCGCACCCTTTGGTAACACTGGCGTTAACACATCAACGATCACCGCTAATATCGCAGTTGGCGAACACGCAGATCCCGATAGAACTACTCGCTATACCGCCGGTGTTGTGTGCGGTGCCTTCTACATACTTGCTGCACTATTTACTGTTCCAGTAATCGAATTATTTAGCGCCCTACCTGCTGCGATGATGGCGGCAATTGCTGGCCTTGCTTTATTGCCCGCACTTGCCAATTCACTTCACGAATCAGTTGCCGCACCCTCTGGCCGCGAAAATGCGATGGTCACTTTATTAATTACGATTAGTGGTATCGCTCCACTTAGTCTTGGCTCACCATTCTGGGGACTCTGCGCTGGCATCGCAATTCACGCGATTCCTAATTTACGCAGATCAACTAACGCTCAATAAGTCTCGGCCGCGATGCAAAACCCACAAACCGGCATCGGCAAACCCGAGTCCTTACGCTTTGAACTCTCCGACTGCTATTCGCGCCGCATCACTTTGCAAGACCGCATGATCTATCGCCTCGATGGCAAAACACTCATCATCATTTCACTTCGTGCCCACTATTAAGCAGGTTCCGCAATGGCTCTGACCTCTGAAATCCAGATGAGATTGATCCTCGATCAAATCATCACCACTGATAAAAAATTCAAGAAAGTTACACAGGAATCTCATCTCTGCCCGATTAATTCCAAACGCACAAAACGCACACATTACGAAGTTCTTGTCTCTTCCATCCTTTCGCAACAACTTTTCGTGAAGGCCGCTGAAACAATCCGCGCCCGCTTAGTCGATCTGTTAAAAGGTGAAATCACTCCCGAAGGCATCGCAAAGTTAAAGTCCCCAGCAATTCGCGAAGTTGGGAAAATATCCATGGCTTAACTGAAGAAATAACCCCCGATGCTCTTGATTTAATTGGCCAGAAATTCGCCGGTCACCAATCAGTGGTCGCTTGCTACTTTCCCTGATACTCTCCTCGAAGCGAAGGAGCCAGAATGTCTATCTCAGTTAAGCTCTCAGAATCACTCGTCGAAGATGCCAAACGCATGGCCGCGGTAGAACATCGCTCCGTCCCGAGGCAGATCGAGTTTTATTTTCGCATGGCACTTATTGCCGAAGAGAATCCTAACCTCTCCTTCTCCTTGATCCGCGAAATCATGAAAGCCGACGCCGAAGAAGCAATTGAGGAATACAGCTTCGGCGGATGAAGATCCTTCAGAGCCCCACAATTCGCGATGTGGCACTCTTAGCTGGAGTTTCAAAATCATTAGTGTCTCTAGTTTATTCGACTCCTAATCCAGTCAGTATCGAGCGCAAGGAACGAGTGTTAGAGGCCGCAGCAAAACTAGGCTTCGCCCCCAACTTTCTAGCTAGGTCATTGGCAGCCAACTCTGGCACCTTTATCGGCATGTTGGTCGCCGATCTGCATAATCCGTTATTTGCAGAAATTGTGGACTATGAAAGAGTGGAGCTGGAAGAAAAAGGAATGTCTCTCGTGATAAATCATTTAATTTCTAAGGGGCATTCAAATATTGCTCACATCACCGTTGGAAATGGATTAGTCTCACAAAGTCGTCAGAGCGCTTATGTTAAAGCTATGAAAAATAATGGTCTTAAAAAGTTTGTACAGATTGTAAGACTAAAGACTGAAGGCGAACGTGAAAGCTATTTAAGGACCCAGGAATTGATTAAAGGTAGTACCGCCCCTACTGCAATTACTGCTTTTAACGATCTCAGTGCCTTAGGTGCCCAGCAAGCGATAGGCAAGGCAGATATAGCATTAGTTGGATATGACAATACACTTCTGGCAAATCTTAAGCAGATTTCGCTAAGTTCGGTTGATCCTGGAAGTAAGGAGATTGCTAAGAAGGCTGCTGAATTGTTAACATTGAAAGTGAGCAGCAGTTTAAAAATTGGTAAGTCATATCTTCTGGAACCAAAATTAGTAATTCGCAGATCCTCCGAGAAAAAGGTGAAACGTAATGCTTGAAGAGATTCGCTCTCCGTATGATGGCCGAGTTATTGGGCAAGTGCCTCTTTCAACTTTGGAAGACGTCGATCGGGCAATCACTGATGCAGTGAATGGCTTTGAAATTTGGCATCGCACTCCAGCACATTTGCGCTTTGCAATAATGATGCAGGCAGCCAAACTCTCTGATGATCGGCAAGAGGAAATTGCTCAAATAATTAGTTCTGAGTGTGGAAAGTCGCTAGTTGAAGCAAGGGGAGAAGCCTCGCGATCGGGTGAAATTATTCGATTAGCCGCATTCGAAGGTTCACAACTCTATGGAGATACCTTGCCGTTAGATGCCAATAAAGGCACTGGCCTCGAAAAATTAGGTTTCACAATTCGCCAACCAGTTGGAGTAGTTGTAGCAATTAGCCCGTTTAATTATCCAGCGTTATTAGTTCTCCATAAAATAGCCCCCGCACTTGCAACTGGCAATTCGGTAGTCCTAAAGCCGGCTAGAACTACACCACTAACTGCGATCGCAATTTGGAAATGCTTTATCGATGCTGGACTTCCTGATGGAGTTCTCAACTTAGTAACCGGTTCAGGTTCACTGCTTGGTGATGCTCTTGTCAGCGATCCGCGAGTACGTAAAGTTTCATTTACTGGTTCAACTGTGACTGGAACAAAAATTGCAGCAAAAGCTGGAGTGAAAAAGATTTCACTTGAACTTGGCTCATCTTGTCCAGTTGTAGTTCTAGATGATGCTGATATCGAGTTAGCTGCTGATTCAGTGACTTTGGGTGGCTACATCAACGCGGGACAGGTTTGTATTTCGGTACAACGAGTAATTGTGCATGAGCGAGTGATGGCAAATTTTATTGATGCGATAACTCCAAGAGTGGCTGCCATCAAAATTGGTGATCCAGGTGCGGCTGAGACCAAAGTTGGCACACTAATTTCAGAGGCTGAAGCTAAGCGAGTAGAGAGTGCAATTCAAGACTCTGTAAAAGAAGGCGCCAAATTAATTTTAGGCGGTGAGAGATCTGGAACCTTAATTACTCCTGCAATTCTTACTGGCGTTGATCCAAAATCAGCAATGGCCCAAGAAGAACTTTTTGGTCCAGCAATTGCAATTACTTCTGCTGAGAGCGCCAACCATGCGATTGCACTGGCAAATAGCACTGACTTTGGTTTAGGCGCTGGGGTATTCACGAAAGATATTAATTACGCAATTCAAGCCGCTCGAGAAATTGAGGCTGGAATTGTTCATATTAATTGGACTCCACTTTGGCGAGCAGATCTCATGCCTTATGGTGGTTTAAAATCAAGTGGTGTTGGTAAAGAAGGAGTTCGTTCCACAGTTGAGGAAATGACCGAAGTTAAGACCATTATTCTGCACGGCAAAGCTTGGAACTAGGTAAAAGGAGAAAACGATGTCAAAACCAAATTACGGTATTACTGAACGGCTAACCGTTGCCCAAGCAGTTGTGCGATTTATTGCAGCGCAGTACACGATTTCAGATGGCGTCAAACGTCGTTTTATTCCGGCAGCAATGGGAATTTTTGGGCATGGCAACGTTGCAGGTCTTGGTCAAGCGCTTGATCAGTACAACGATCTCTTGCCATTCGTACAAGGTCGAAATGAACAAGGTCTAGTCCATGCAGCGATTGGTTTTGCAAAAGCCACTAACCGTAAACAAACTCTTGCAGTAACAGCATCGATTGGTCCAGGTGCGCTAAATATGGTGACACCTGCGGCGTTAGCAACCGTGAATCATCTCCCAGTTCTTTTACTTCCTGGTGATACATATACAACTCGACGTCAAGGTCCAGTACTCCAGCAATTAGAACATCCACTCGGACCAGATATTACAGTCAATGATGCCTTCCGTCCGATTGCGCGTTTCTTTGATCGTGTTACTAGACCAGAGCAATTGCTTTACTCATTGCCGGCAGCTTTTCGTATTCTTGCAAATCCAACTGAAACTGGCGCTGTTGTTCTTGCTCTTCCGCAAGATTTACAGTCACATGCATTTGATTTCCCAGTTGATTTTTTCCACGAGCGAGTTTGGAAAATTCGCCGCACACTCCCTGATACACAAGACATTGGTGAAGTCGCAAAATTAATTAAATCAGCAAAGAAGCCCTTAATTATTGCTGGCGGTGGAGTTCTTTACTCTGAAGCCTCTCCTGAGTTAGAAGCGCTAGCTGATGCAACGGGAATTGGTGTTGCTGAAACTTTTGGTGGAAAAGGTGTAGTTCAAAATGCTGGAGGTTGGCATTTGATGGGAGTTGGATTAGAAGGTTCACCTGAGACTGCAAAATTAGTTGCAGAGGCTGATTTAATTCTTGCTATTGGAACTCGTTTAACTGATTTTGCAACTGGTTCTCAATCAATGTTCCAAAATCCAGATGTTAAGTTTGCTTCAATAAATATAACTGAGCACGATGCGCTAAAACAGAACGCAACTGCGATTTTAGGTGATGCCAAACTCTCACTTGTTGCTCTAAAGCAAGCACTTGCTGGATATAAAATTTCAGCAGAGTGGAAAGACCGGATTGATCTAGCGGTAAAGACTTGGTCAGCAACGCTAACTGCAGCGATTAATCCTGATGTTTTATTTGATAAGGCAACTTTGCCAGACTCGACACCAACCAATGCCGTACTCACCCAAGGTCAATTAATTGGTCTCTTAAATGAGCAATCAAAATCTGGTGACATTATTGTTGCTGCCGCTGGTGGTCCACCAGGTGATGTGCAGAAAGCATGGGATGCCACTAAAGGAAAATTCGTTCATCTAGAGTTTGGTTTTTCTTGCATGGGTTATGAAATTCCTGCTGGCATTGGAGTGCGTTTAGCGACGCCAGATCTCTCACGTCGCGTAAATGTATTTATTGGTGATGGAACATTTGTTATGGCCCCAACTGAATTAGTTACCGCTTGCCAAGAAGGTTTACCAATGACTGTGATCATTGCTGAAAACCACGGCTATCAAGTGATTCGTAGGCTACAAATGTGGCGTTCAGGTCATCATTTCGGTAATGAATTCCGTTATCGCCAATCAGGACCAAATGTCGTCCAATCTGGTGAAAATGGTGGAACCGCACCACGTCTAGAAGGTGATTACTTAAAAATTGATCTAATTAAAATGTCAGAAGGTATGGGTGCAAAAGCAATTTATGCCACTACTGCTGATGAAGTAAGAAAAGCCTTACAAGATACTCGCAATGAAAGTGGCCCAGTTGTAATTGTTATCCCAACTGTTGCTCACGCAAATCTCCCATCTTCAGATGTTTGGTGGGATGTTGCACCAGCAGAAGTTTCAACACAACCTTGGGTAGCCGCCCTTCGTGCTGAATATGAAGAGGGTTTAAAAACTCAGAGATGGCATGGATAATTGAGCCCATCAATTAATCGGGGGGATTTGCCAGCACTTTTGCGCTCTGGCAAATCAACTTATGGAACATTTTTAGGTTTAGGAACGCCGCTTACCGCCGAAATTGCGGCGATTGCAGGATTGGATTGGGTGCTTCTTGATTTAGAACACGGTGCTAGTTCTGAATCAGATATCGGAGATACCGTAGTTTCAGCTGGAGCTTATGGAATTCCAACAATCGTGCGGGTGGAATCTAATGAACGAATTCGCATCGGCCGCGCACTTGATGCGGGCGCTGCCGGCTTAATGATTCCAAGGATTGAAACCGTCGAGCAGGTTCATGCAGTTCTTCGATGCATGACCTACCCACCAAAAGGTGAACGTGGTGTTGCAACTTATAACCGCTCTGCCGCTTGGGGAACTGATGTAACTGGAATCTATGCGGGGCGAGAATCAGTTTGCATTATTCAGATTGAAACCTTAGGTGCCTTAGCAAAGGTTGAAGAAATTGCAGCAATCGATGGCGTTGATGTTTTATTTGTTGGTCCGCTTGATTTAAGTTTCGCACTTGGAGTTCCTCAGGAATTTAAAAATAAAAAATATTTAGAGGCTACAAATCGTGTAATTGCAGCTGCGCAAGCACATGGAAAAGTTGCTGGAATTTTAGCGCCAGATGCTGATGCCGCCCAAGAATTACGCGATCGTGGGTTTAACTTTGTAGTAATTGGCTCAGACTCAACAATTCTTACAAAATCAATCTCCCAGCTGGTTACGCAGCTTAAAAAATCTGAGAAATAAATGAACCAAGCAGTTGTTATCGGGCTTGGTCCTGTCGATGTTGATGTAGTTGCTCCCATCTTAGGAAGTTCAATAAAGTTTATTGAAAATCCAACCAGTGAAGATTTCAAAGCAGCAGTTGGCGCTATCGTTCGCGCTGCCTATGTATTAGATAAGCCAGCACTTGATTTGATGCCCAATCTAAAAGTAATTTCACGCACCGGCGTCGGTACCGAACTAGTTGATTTAGATGAAGCTGACCGGCGAGAGATCCCAGTGATAATCACTCCAGGTAGTAATACAAATGCTGTTGCTGAGGGCGCATTTGCTCATATCCTGCATCTTTCAAAGCGTTTAGGGCCACTCACCAAATTAGTAGCAAACCAAAAATTTGCTGAACGAAATAAGTATCCAGTGGGGGATTTATCTGGTTCGACTTTAGGCATTGTCGGTTATGGCCGAATAGGTAAACGTATTGCTGAATTAGCTCAGGTATTTGATTTAAAAGTTTGTGCATACGATCCTTTCGCTGACATAGCCCCTGAAATTAAAGTCGAAACACTTGCTGACTTGCTTTCACAATCAGATATCGTCACCCTTCACCTGCCACTAACTCCTGAAACTTCTGGTCTAGTTAATAACGAATCGCTAGAATTATTCCGAGATGGAGCAATTCTGGTTAATTGCAGTAGGGGAGCGTTGATTGATTTAGATGCAGCCTATGAAGCGCTTGTTTCTGGTAAATTATCGGGAGTTGGCTTAGATGTATTTGATGTTGAACCACCAGTTCACCATCGAATATTTGATCATGAGAATGTAGTTTTAACTCCTCACGTCATGGGTTTGAGTAAAAAAGCAACAATTGCAACCTTTGAAGATGCAGCACAAGGGATTATAGATTTTATAGATGGAAAAAAACTTAAAGCCATTGCCAACTTAAAGAATAGGAATCAATAATGAGTGCAAAGACAGCAAAGATTGCAGCCGCTCCAATCTCATGGGGAGTATGCGAAGTTCCGGGTTGGGGACATCAAATGTCACCAGAACGCGTCTTGTTGGAGATGGCTGAGTTAGGTTTTAGCGCCACTGAATTTGGACCTGAAGGTTTCTTGCCGATGGAGCCCGCACTAAAGGCTGCAATACTAAAAGAACATAATATGTTGGCAGTCGGTGGATTTGTTCCAGTAATTTTGCACCGCGCAGATCATGATCCGATTCCCGGAGTTAAGAAAGAACTTGAAGGCTATAAAGCAGCAGGCGCAGGCACTTTAGTTTTAGCAGCAAATTCAGGTATTGATGGGTATGACGAGAAGCTTCCAGTTTTAAGTGACTCTGATTGGGAAATTCTTTTTGATAATTTAAATAAAATTAAAGCCGTCGCCGCGCAAGTGGGAGTCGAGACAGTACTCCATCCGCATGTTGGCACAATGGTGGAAAATTTTGATCACATAATGCGTGTTTTAAATGGTTCATCAATTCAATTCTGCCTTGATACCGGTCATATGATGATTGGTGGCACAAACCCAGCGGAGTTTGCTGATAAGCATCCAGATCGAATTGCTCACGCACACCTAAAAGATGTAAATGAGTCAGCAGCCGCCCGAGTTCGGGCCCGAGAGATTACATATTACGAAGGCGTAACTGGCGATTTATATAAACCACTTGGTAAAGGTGATGCTGATATCCGTTTAATAATTCGCAGCCTAATTAAAGCTGGCTACGAAGGTTGGTTTGTATTAGAGCAAGATAACGTTGTCACTTCAGAGCCAGCTCCAGGTGCTGGACCACTCAGTGATGCAAAAGAAAGTGTGGACTTTCTCCAAAAAGTCTTAAGCGAACTTGAGGCTGAAGGTTTTTAATAGCAACCCATTTTGAATTTCTTATTATCATCTCACTTTATGCGCACCATTAAGAACCACCAACAACTTCTCTTTCATCCTCGCAAACTATCCGCCCCCACCGACATCCCCAGACTCGTACGATAACTCGTACCATCCGTGCTTACCTGATCTCAACCTAGGAGGCACCATGGCAATCAGCGCATCTCAAGCTCTTACTTAGCGTAACTTTTCAGGGGTTAAACTCACCCCATGACTATCTCCGTGGAACGATCTCTCAAACATATGTCTTGGGCTAACCAAGAAATTTATAAATTAATCTGCCAACTTCCCGATGATGCTCTTAGCGCATACGCCACCGACCCCGAGTGGCACGTTGGCGAAATCCTCCGCCACATTGCTACTTCATCTGGTGGATTAGGCGCACGCCTAAGTGGCAATACCAATGAAGTATTAATACGCCCTGAAAATATGCAAGATTTGAAAGTCATCGCGGAGAAGCTTTTACAAAACGATGCCAACTTACTTGAATTAGCCAAAGCCGACGATGAGAAAGTCGCAGTTATTCGTGATGGCAAAACCATACATTGGATGCGTTCTACGATTATCAATCAAGCAATTCACCACGCAACCGAACATCGCGCACAAGCGGTTTCTGCACTCGAAGCCAAGGGCTATAAAGCAGTCGACCTAGATGATTTCAGTCTTTGGGCATACGAAATCAACGTTGGCTAACTTCTTAAATGCGCACAATCTATTTCTCCGAATTCAAAGGACCACTCTCCGTAGTAGATCTCCCCATCCCGAAACCAACAACTACCGGCGTTGTAATTAAAGTTGAAGCAACTGGTCTCTGTCGCAGTGATTGGCACGCATGGATGGGCCACGATTCCGACATCACACTGCCACACGTTCCCGGCCACGAATTCGCCGGCGTTATCTCTGCAATCGGTGAGGCGGTTACAAAATTCGCAATCAGTGATCGCGTCACAGTTCCCTTTGTCTGCGGCTGCGGTGCGTGCACGTATTGCCTGCGCGGTGATGCGCAAGTTTGTCCCACTCAAACTCAACCGGGATTTACCGGCTTTGGTTCCTTTGCTGAATATGTCGCCATCGATAACGCCGACTTTAATTTAATAAATATTCCAGCCGAAGTTTCATTTGCAACCGCTGCCGCACTCGGTTGTCGCTTTGCAACTTCTTATCGCGGCTTAGTTAAACGCGCCAAAGTTCAAGCCGGCGAAAGAGTTGCAATCTTTGGTTGCGGGGGAGTCGGCCTCAGCGCAGTGATGATTGCCGTAGCCCAAGGCGCAAATGTTTTTGCAATCGACATAAACGATGCCGCACTAGAAATAGCCGCCTCACTTGGCGCGCAAATAATTAATTCACAGACCACCGATCCCGTTGCATTTCTACAAAACCTCGGGGGAGCACACATCGCAGTGGATGCCCTTGGTAGCGAAGCAACTGCCGGCGCATCTGTTCTCTCCCTTGCTCGCGGTGGTCGTCATTTGCAATTAGGTTTATTGCTAACGCCAACTGGACAAACCGCTATGCCAATGGCCCGCGTTATTGCTTGGGAATTAGATCTGCTTGGATCACACGGAATGGCCGCACGCGATTACCCCGAAATGCTGGCAGCCGTTGCTAGCGGTGCACTCAATCCTTCACTTCTTGTTGCACGCGAAGTTGGATTAGAAGCTGGCGCCAAAGCACTTGCTGGCACTGGCTTCCATGGGATCAACAACCAAGACAGTCTCGGCACCTGGTGTGTTGTAAACACTGCCAGCGTGAACAATCCCAATCCGCCCAGCGCCAACGATTGCAACCCTTAAGTTTCCCCCACTCGATGACTTCTTAGTTTCCATTAACTGGGCCTATCCATCACTTCCAGAAATCATCACCACGGCTACCCTCATTTTTTAGGATAAAACCACTACCTTAAAGCTATTCCCTACCTGCAGGTACGGGTCTACTCTCTAAAAGAGAGAAGGTCGTGCCATGAGACATGATGAAGAAGACCCACTAGAAGGCATTGAAATGTTCGACATAAAAATAATTATTTCTTTATGTTCGCAACATGATTTTATAGTTGATAAAGATGGACAAGTTACTTGTGCGATCTGTGGTTGCATGGATGATGAAATGCCCCAAGTACAGGACCCATACAAGGGAATCGCTAACGTTAAGCTCTATCCCTACGAATTTTCTTAAGAATCACTCTGATTACTGACACTACGTTTGAACCAATGTGGATAACTTCCTCAGAATTGGAAGTAACCCCTATTAATTTTAATTTAGGTCAGACTGTTTCTCTCGCGCATTCTGGGCCGATACGTTTTTAGCAGAACGCTTAAGGCAATCAGGTGGAAGTTCTTATCCCTCTGCCCACTGGTTTTGACCCAAAACTTTGGTGAGAGCAATAACTTGCCAGAATACAGTTTTGAAGTAGCCTTAGCAGGCACGGGAGTT